>Ga0070707_100007736_pt1 | contig 9985 bp, 10 predicted proteins | sample KBSK5502metaG_FD_65468 | JGI IMG/M metagenome (GOLD analysis project Ga0070707, IMG submission 65468) | Corn, switchgrass and miscanthus rhizosphere microbial communities from Kellogg Biological Station, Michigan, USA - KBS K5-50-2 metaG | ecosystem: Host-associated > Plants > Roots >... | reverse complement strand
ACGAGTGTCAGACCGTTGTGATCGGCTGGCACTCCCCCGCAAGGGGGACCAGTACAGAAAGGAGACGGCCATTCCTCCCCATGCCTAAAGGCAGGGGTCTCCTGGCCCAAGAACGATGAAAGAACCGGAAATTATGCGCTACAAGTGGGCTTGCAAGGCCGAGACATAGATCATTTGGTTATGCTGGAGAAAGATCTGGGCGGATCTCGGTCGCCAGATACTGACCCACGAAATGGAACGGTGAAGCTAGTATGGTACTCGAAGACTTTGGCAAAACAACTGATAAATCTTGGTATCGAACCGCGCAAGTCTGGGACTGAGAGACTGCCCTCATTTTCTCCTCCCCTTGCTCGCCACTTCTGGAGGGGTGTTTTTGACGGCGATGGATGCTTAACAACTCAGTTGAAGTCACCAACTCTCGCGCCTGAGTTCCGCTTTTCTCTAGCTGGAAGCAGACCTGTCCTCGAAGCATTCCAGCAATGGGCACAAAGCGAAGTTCAGATTCGCCCGCAAAAGATCGTAGTGGCGCGAAATAGTCAGGGCGATACCAGAACTTGTGTCTTCTTTATGAATGGCAACCGACAGATAGCGGCGCTTGCTACAGTGTTATATCAGGAGAGCGCAAGATGGCTTGCACGGAAATATGCTCTCTATCTTGCCCTTCTTGAGCAAAATGCTCGTACACGACCATCATACGAGCGCATTTACTAATCGGCGTTCATCAGATGTGTGCTGTTACCGCAATTGAAGGGCGAGTCGCTGCAGGCCTACAAGGACATCGAGACGGTGATCGCGGCGCAAGACGAGCTGGTGGAAATCATCGGCAAGTTTACGCCGCGCATCGTGCGCATGGCCGAAGAGGCCGGCGACCATTGACCTGTCGGCGGGGAGCCCCTGCCCGCTCCTCCCCGCGGCGGAGCGCGGATCAGACGATGGGCGTAACAGAGGGGCTAGCAGGCGAGGCTCCCGCCCCGCCTGCTAGCGCGACGGGGTCGCCGTGGCAGCGGGCGGCGCGCCATAGTGCTGGTTCGGCGCGTAGGTCGGCGCCAGCCAGACGCGATCGTAGTGCTGCCAGGCGCTATCCGCGCTCAGGCTACCCCAGGCAAGGGTAGCAGCCGTGGTGGATGTGAGGACGGCGGCGCCATAGGGTCCAGTGGTTACGTCGGCATAGTCGTCGAGCGTTGGCCCCAGGATAGTCACCGTCACGCTGCGTAGCGGATTGCCGCTGGTCCATTCGGCCTGCTGCGCGCGCAAGCAGAGCAGCTTGACATGCTCCTGCGCCGCATTGATCTCTGCCTCTGTGCGCGGCACGCCTCCCGCCAGCGTCGCCGTCAGCTCCAGCGCCTCGCCCTGCGTGTCATAGGTGGCGGCCAGATCGTGAACGGCGTCGCCGAGCGCCTGGCGAGCGATCTGCTGCAGGCGACCCTGGACCGTTGCCGGCGTCGCCGCCGGCGTACGTGCGCTATGCGTGGTCGCGCATCCACTCACGACGAGGCAGATCAGAACGGCGAGCGCCAGGCCGAGCACACCTGCGCGCTCGAAGATCACCGGGCGCTGGCCGCGGGCGTTGTGGTAGGTTGGCATGCCCAAACTCTAGCATACAGTCCCAGCTCCACTCAAGTCCTCATTGCAAATATCGCCGCGGGAGGCTCGCCTTCCCATCCACGAGCATGCGGCGCGGCGGCGCTGTTACAACACCATCGCCTCGCCCTGCGAGGACGCGAAGTCGCGGGCGGGATCGAAGGTAGCCAGATCTATCGCATGCTCCGCGAACGGCGGCGGCAGGCGCACGCGCCCGCCTGAGACCTCGCCGGTGAGCAACGCCTCGATCAGCATTGCCGTGATCGGCGCGTGCATCAGTCCGTGGCCGGAAAAGCCCGCGGCGTGCAGCAGATTCACCCGCGCGCCGTCATGGCCGATCAACGGGTCGCCGTCCGGGGTGGCGCCATAGAAGCCGCTCGTCGTGGCGACGAGGCCACCACAATCGGCCAGCGCCGGTGCGAAGTCCGCCACCTGCGCGAGCGTCGCGTACCCGTAATTCTCGATGCCGCGCTCATGGTGGAAGGCGGCGTCCACGCGGTCCTGGTCGGCGTCGCTGAAATCGGGTTCCGGAGGCGTGTCGTGCGCCCAGGCCAGCACCAGCTGCGGCCCATCCGGCCGCGAGAGCGCGCCACGGCCTGCCCCCAGGCCATAGATCGTCATCGGCAGGCTCAGCCACTCGTCTTCGCTCATGATCAGCTGCCGCGGGCGCAGATAGTAGAGGTAGCGCTTGAGCGGCGCGATGGCGAGCGGCATGCCGCCCAGCCGCTGGCTGACTCGCGGCGCCCAGGCATTGGTGGCGTTGACGTACCACTCCGCCGCGATGGCCCCACGCGACGTCTCGAGGCGCTCGATATGGTCCCCGCGCCACGTCGCTCCCAGCACCTCCGTCTCTGTCAGCACCTCCACGCCGAGCTCGCGCGCGCGGCGATAGCCCTCGCCGAGGATGACATGCGGGTGCAGGAAGCCGTCGGTCGCGCAAAAGGTCGCGCCCATCAGCCGCGCGGACTCGATGTGCGGCCAGCGCGTGTGCACCTCCTGCGGCGCCAGTAGCTCGACTGGCAAGCCGGCGCGCCGCTGCAGTGCCATATACTCCTGCGCACGCCGCCACGCCTCCTGCGCCGCTGCCGCTGCTGTGGCCGCCGCGGAATCTTCATACAGGAAGAGGTAGCCATTCTGCTGAATGACCGGCTGGCGCTGCTCGGCCGGCGTATGCAGCAGATCGTGGAAGTGGCTGTACCACCACTCCGAGTAGCGCATGCCGACGATCGTCGCCTCGACGCCGAATTGCGCGCGGATGCCGGCGTTCGAGCGGCTAGACGAACCGTTGCCCAGCGCCGCCTTCTCCACCACCGTCACGCGGCAGCCGCGCTCGGCCAACCGCACCGCTGCCAGCGCGCTGGTCGCTCCGCCGCCGATCAGCACCACCCGCTCGCCCGTCGCTGCCATTGCCGCCCTCCGTTTCCAGCGCTCGCCCGTCGCGCTCATGATAGCAGAGCAGAGCATTCACCACTGAGCGCATATTTGGCACTGGACAGTAGGAGACATAACGTAAACGCTTACCAGACTGGCCGGCACTGACCCATCTAGTCTTGTGGCTCTGGGTGTATCGGCCCCTGGCCCCGCCGTCCTCGTTGCTGGTTTCCGCACCCCGCAACGCACGTTCCTGCATCTGCCCAGGCGCCTACCCATCAGGTATACTGATGAGCGGGTCTGCGCGTTCTTCGGCGGTCAGACCCCGCACCGAAGGCAAGCAAGTAGCAGACGCGGCGGTCAGTGCTCTCTCTCACCTCAGGTGAGGGGGCTCTCCTCGAAAGAACCTGCACATGGAAACGTCTTCCTCGCCCTCCCCGTCCTCCAGCATCCCGCGGCATGTGTTCATTTCCTACGCACATGCCGATGCCGCCTTCGTCGATCGTTTGGTCGAAGACCTCGAACGTGCCGGCATTCCTTGCTGGGTCGATCGCTGGGGTTTGCAGCCGGGCACGCCCAATTGGGAGCAGGCCATCCGCGCGGCGATCGCCGATGCGTTTGCCGTGCTCCTCATCGCATCACCCGCCTCCCGCCAGGCGCTGGCCGTCCAAGGTGAAATGGCCCTGGCGAGCGGCAGTGCGAGCCGGATCATTCCGCTCTGGGTGGCAGGCGACCGTTGGGAAGACAGCGCCGCCCTCACGCTCCTCCGCACGCAGTATGTGGATTGCCGCGGCGAGCGCTATGCCGATGCGCGCGCTGGCATCGTGACGGTGCTACAGGGCGAGTGGGATCGGTTGGCGCCTCAGCAGGCAGTTCTCACGCAGGCCTGGCCGCCGCTCGCCGGCTATGTAAGCATCAGCCTGGCTGACGGGCGCACCGTCGCGTTCCGCGCTGCGGCCTACCCAAGCCTGCGGGAGCTCCTGAATGCCCTGTATCTGGGCTACCTGCGCGATGTGTACCGGCCGTTCACCTACGGGCGGGATTGGCTCCTGACGAACCAGACGCGGGAGCGCCAGGAGCTCTACGTGCTTGCGGTCCCCTGGGGCTGGCTTCAGCCCGCCGCGCGTCAGCAGCCCTTGTCGCAAGCGCAGCGCGACTGGGATGCCGTGCCGCTCGACACCTATGGGCTCGCCGCCGGGACCGTGTGGTCCGTGCTTGCCCCGCCGCCCGTGGCGCTGGGGGTGGCGACCAATAACGTCGCGTTTGACCAGACATTCAAGGACTTCTGTCACGGTGAAACACCGAAGGAGTTGGATCTCTTGACCATCGACTTTCTGCCGCGAGTCGCTGGGAACCGCTCCGGCCGCTACACACGCGCCGATCTGGTGATCCAGGTGGCGCCCCTGCCCCCCGACGGCACGGTCCCCGCGGACTGCCCCTACCGCTACGTGCTAGGCGGCACCGGGAGGAGCGCCTCACACCTGCGCTCCTATGACGGCAATGTGCTCAACTATCACTCAGCGGATAGCCAGGCGCCCGTAGACTGGTGGGACTAGTGGGACTGATGGAGGCAGCGAGGCGGCACGACAGTATCAGAAAGGGTTTAATGGGGCTTCTGGCCTACCGTCGTGTCAAGCGGGCGAGGGGCAACGTGCCGAATGTGGGTCACGCAGGGCGTGCCAAACGAGCGCCGCTCACCACTTGTCTCTTTTGAATACCTCGGCCTCATCTCTGTGAACTCTGTGTTCTCTGTAGTGAATACTCCGCCCCGCGCCTGGCCAAAGGCCTCATGGCTGTCCTGTCCGAAGGTGCAGATTTACTGCCAAGCGCGACACCATAGGATGCTCACCCACCATTCTTCCGACAAGCCCGCTTGAATTCCGCACTCACACCCCTCTCTTGTGACAGCGTGCGACTTCGCTATGCAGTCTCGATTGCAGTCAGCGCGCGGGGGAGTCATCCACGCGTGCCGGGCATCCCTCTATGGTCGAGACCGCCTCTTGAGAGGCGGCGCGCGACGTTAACGGGTGGGTAGGCGCATGAGTGCGGTGCGAGCGTGGAGCAATCGTATGACAGAACCGGACGACGCCAGCGACACGACACCTGTGCCGCTGCTCGGCGGTGTGACGGGCTACGCCAAAGAGGTGGTGCGCAACATCCGCCGCGCTGCCGTCAGTGCGCAGATGAAGGACTTCCTGCTAGAGGTGTACGACCGGTCGTTCAGCAACGCCGGCTTTCAGCGCCGCGCGGGTCTGGAGAATCCCGGCGGCTCGTGCCCCTTCGACAATGCCAGTTGGGCCAGCGAGTTGGGCCTGCGCCGGCAGCACATGTACCGGTTGCGCAAGCGCGCCGAGGAGTTAGGCATCCTCTTCCATGACGAGGGCGCCAGTGACCGCTCGTGCGGACGTCTGCGCTGGAACCTCGCATTCGACCAGTGGGTGATGGATGAGGCAGCATGGGAAAAGGCGCACGGCCTTGAACGGTATCCACGGCGCATATCGCCGCCTGATGCTGACGTGCTCCGCTGGTTAGAAGCCCTTTGGGCGGGTGACATAGACGGCGGCTCAGGAAGACTGCCGCTAGCTAAGTGGATGGCACTGCGCGACAGCATTTTCGACCGCGACGGCTTCCGTTGCGCCTACTGTGGCGCGACTGACAGGCCGCTGCACTGCGACCACATCATTCCCTTATCGCGCGGCGGCACGAACGTAGTGAGCAACCTCGTGACCGCCTGCCAGGATTGCAACCTAGCGAAAAGCAACAAGACGCTAGAAGAATGGCAGGCAGGAAAGTGATGCCCGCACGTAAGTACCCATCCGGGCCGGATGACAGCGGCGTCTTGCCGTTCAGTTGCAGCACGAACGTATCCAACGACGTGCTGGAGCATCTGCGCCGCGCCAAGCTCGGCAGTGCGGCGATGGAGTTCTGCCTGTATATGCATCGGCGCACCTTCGGTGATGCAGGTTATCACCGCCGCAGGGGGCGCCAAGAGACGGCGTGCGCGTTCGATCTTGCGCAGTGGGCCGATGAGATACCGAACGATAAAAGCAACGTGCGCCGTATCCGTGCGGACCTGGAAGCCTGCCACATCATCACGTTCACTGAGGACGAGACGACGCCGGGGCGGGGCATCATCGCCTGGAATACCACCTATACGGAGTGGCAACTCTATGACAAGCGGCGCCTCCCTAAGCGAGCAGCCGTGGTTATTTCACCTGAACCGGTAAGCAATATAACCACGCTCGCTAGCTGCAATATAACTACGCTTACTCCCTCGAAACAACTACGCTCGCCTGATGAAAACGATGACAATATAACCACGCCTGCCTGCTCCAATCCCCCAACAGAAGCGGCGCGAAGGCCTGCCTTAAGAAAGATACAGTAAGAAGAAAGAGAGAAGAAGAAATCAGATGCTAACGCATCTGAGGCGGACGGCGTCGCCGTCACGCTCTCCCCACCTGCCCATGTGCCCTCTAAACGCCCTCGCAAGCTCACAGACGAGCAGCTAGCCGCTCACCGTGAGGAGGCGGCATACATCGGCACGGTGCTCACCGCCTACCGCGCGGCGCTGCACATCACCCAGCTGCCCTCAGAGAAGCAGCAGCGGGCGGGGGCGCGGTGGTTCTACACGGCGCGCGAGGGAGGCCAGTCCGTGCCACCGGACGAGTTGATGGAGTGGTACCGCCTTACCAAGACGCTACCGTTCTGGCAGGGAAAGCTCTTGTCCCTGGTGTCCTTGCAAAACCCCTACACGGAGCATGCTGGCGACCTGGAAGCGTACCGGCAGACGGTTGAACGTGAGACGAAGCAGCAGAGAGGAGCGAACAACTATGGTGCGCGAGCCAACGGACGCGGAACTTCGACGCGAGCGGGAACTTCAGGGCCGCCTGCACCACCGAACGCGAAACGACACGGGGTGTATGCGTCCCTTGTTGACTAACCGTGAAGCGGGCGACCTGCAGCAGCGGATTGCCGACATGCGGGAACGTGTTCGGGCGCGGGACGCGGCTGAACGCGCGGCTTGGACCGGCACGTGCTACGACTGCCGCGACACAGGCATTGCCGCCGGCTCGCTGATGAAGACCTGCGACTGCGCCTGTGGGCGCGCACTTGCCGCTGAACGCCTCATGGCTGCGTCGCGCACCATCTTCGCTGATGCGAACATCCCGCCGCGTTGCCGTGACTTCACGCTCGATAGCTACCCTTCCCAGGAGATCGAGGCGTATGGCAAGCTGCAGGACTTCTTGAGCGAGTGGGACAGCCACAAGAACCTCATCCTGTTCGGCTCCTACGGCACAGGCAAGACAGGGCTGCTGGTTGGCGCTCTCCGCGCCATCTGTGACCGCTACGCGCTCAGTGGCCGGCGCGTCCAGTTCACGACGGGTGCCGACTTGCTGGACGAGCTACGCCACGGCTATGAAGACGGCACACACAACGTGACGCTTCGCCGTGTCAAGACGGTGGCACTGCTGGCGATAGACGATCTTGGCGCCGAAAAGCCGAGCGAGTGGGTGCTCGAACGCCTGTATGTCATCGTGAACGCGCGGTATGAGGCGATGCTGCCCACCTTCATCACGACCAACTACGACCTAGATGAGTTGGCGGGGCGCATCGGCGAGCGCGTATTCGAGCGGCTGATCGAGACGTGCAAGAAGTTCGAGGTTGACGGCCCGAACCTACGACGGCGCAGGCACGGATAGCACGGTCAAGTGTGGCTATGCACTCGACACATCCTGCAACTTCGTAGTGCCTCGCCGCCTGGTGGCTGATGCGAGTGCGGTGTACTACCAGCCCAGCTCCTTCGCCCGCCGCTCCGCTTCCTTCGCCTCGCGCATCCGGCCCAGTCCGCGATAGACGATGCCCTTGCTATACCAAGCCACTGCGTCGTTCGGGTCGAGGGCCAGCGCCTGGTTGTTTGCCACTTGCGCTTCTTCGTAGCGCTTGAGTTCGTTCAGCACTGCACTCTTGCTGTTCCAAGCATCTGCATTATTCGGATTGAGGGCCAGCGCCCGGTCGAGTGCTACTAGCGCCTCGTCGTAGCGTTTCAGCCCCCACAGCGCGGAGCCCTTATCTGTCCAGGCGTCCGCGTCGTTCGGATCGAGGGCTAGCGCCTGGTCGTAGGCGGCCAGCGCCTCCTCGTAGCGTTTAAGCTCATTTAGCGCGTGGCCTCTGTTGCTCCAGGCCGCTGCGTCGTTCGGATCGAGATTCTTCGCCCGCCGCTCCGCCTCCTCCGCCTCGCGCCTGCGGCCCAATGCGCGCAGAGATATTCCCTTCCCAACCCAAGCGTAATGATAGTTCTGATCGAGCGCCAGCGCCCGGCCGTAGGCCGCCAGCGCTTCCTCATACCGCTTGAGGTTATTCAGTGCGGCACCCTTGTTGTTCCAGGCCACCGCGTCGTTCGAGTTGAGGGCCAGCGCCCGGTCGAGTGCCACCAGCGCTTCCTCATACTGCCTGAGGTTCCCCAGCGTGTAGCCGACATTGAACCAGGCACTGAAGGAGCGCGGGTCGAGCTGGGTGGCGCGCTGGAACAGCGGGAGCGCCTCGGCGTACTTCGCCTGCGCATTCAACGCTAGGCCACGCCTGATAAGGTCCGCCACGCTGTCAGCGGGCAGCGGTCCGGTGGGCAGCGGCGCCTCGCCTGGCAGCGTCAACTGCAACGCATGCAACGTGCGGGTGACCGCCTCGGCCTGCGGGTAAGGCTGATAGCCCGGCGCCTCGATCCGCTTGAAGTCGTGCAGGAACAGCCACTCGTTCTCCGCGCTGAAGTCGCTCCGCTCGATGGGGCCGGCGGTCACAGGCAAGATGATATGGGTCGGGTCGCGATCGGCCAGCTCGTAGGCCCACATTGTCTCTCGCCTCACCCAGCGGGAGGCGAACGTCGCCTTGGTGAGGATGACAATGAAGACGGGGCGACTGCCGAGCTCGCGCTGAATCACCGTCATGAGCTGGCCCGAGCCCAGATTATGCTCGTCGTACCACACGTCCGACCCTGCCCGGCGCAGCCCCGCCACCAGCGCGCGGCAGAAGGCGTCGTCCTCGTGGCTGTGGCTGACGAAGACTCGCATCGTAGACATCGTGGAGTACCTCCGCGCCTACAACTTCGAGTCGGGCGTGGTCTCAGTATCGCATTGATGACAAGGGACTGGCGTGTGGTGCACCAAAGCGAATGCGTGGCGAAGTGAGCCAGAGAGGGCAGTGCAGCAGAACGAGCGTATCAGGTCGAGCGGCCCCTATGCCACGCTCCACATCGCCGACGATGCGCCGCTAGAGGTAGCGGAAGCGGCCTACCGGGCGCTGGTGAAGTCGGCGCATCCCGACACGAACGGCGCACAGAGCGGGCACACCTGGATGGTGACACTCAACCTGGCAATTGAGCAGATACGCCGCGCTGCGCAGGCGAAGGCGGCACGAGTATGACCCGGCAACGCCATCACTATCTGCACATCACTGAGTACCGCATCCTCAACGACTGGTGCCGCCTAGTCAATGAGATGTTCAGCCAGGATACGGCCTTCGGCTGCTACCACGTGGGCGACTCACTGACGGACCCGAACTACCACGACGTAGACATCCGGCTGATTCTGCCAGACGACGTGTACGCGGCGCGCTATGACGACGTGAAGCGCAAGTACCTCAACCTGGCCGTCAGCTTGTGGGGCCAGCGTGTGACCGGGCTACCCATCGACTTTCAGATACAGCCGCAGACACTCGCCAACGAGCGCTATCCCGGCGCGAATCGTCGGCACGCCATCGGGCATGAGCACTTTGACCCAGCGGAGGTGTAGCTAGGACATTCGTCCTATTTCCTGCCGGTTGCCATCCGTTGAGAGGCGCCATCTTGTCATTAAGAGGTGGAGCGTGTATACTCAAGCATGCGAGCGGCGCGCTCGTCGCGGCGATTGTGGGGAACAGTGGAGGCGAGCGGCGCGTACGTGAGCAAAGCGAAGGCGAAGCAGCGGCGGCAGACGGCACACACAGCTACGGCTGGCAGTCACACGGCCCGCACTTCTCAGCAGCCCACACCACCCGCGCC
>Ga0070707_100007735_pt1 | contig 9985 bp, 11 predicted proteins | sample KBSK5502metaG_FD_65468 | JGI IMG/M metagenome (GOLD analysis project Ga0070707, IMG submission 65468) | Corn, switchgrass and miscanthus rhizosphere microbial communities from Kellogg Biological Station, Michigan, USA - KBS K5-50-2 metaG | ecosystem: Host-associated > Plants > Roots >... | reverse complement strand
ATCGCGCAGCCACCCCTCCTTTTCTTGAGGCCGCGCGCTATCGCGCTTGCGCTTCGCGGCGGTGATGCAAGGAGGGGAATATGCCTCAGCCCGCGTTCTTAAGGACGACGTGAGTCGATCCGCGGTCCGGAGCGTCCCGGAATGAAATCACCGCGGGATGCTTCTCCAGCATCGAGCGCACGATCTCGCGCTGCACTCCCACACCCCGGCCGTGGATGATGCGAACCTCTCGAAAACCGCGCTGGACGGCCTGATAAAGGTACTCTTCCACCACAATCTGGATTTCACGCGGCTGAAATGTATGGAGATCGATGGAGTCTTCAATCGGAACGTGATGCATAGCTTGTAGGGGCGGTCTGTGACCGCCCGATCGCCGGCGGTCGTAGACCGCCGCTACAGTATATAATCGTCCGTTATGAAGTTTTACGTGCGCACCTATGGGTGCCAGATGAATGTCGCGGATTCCAGCGAGATGGGACGCCATCTGAAGGCGAAAGGTCTCGTCGAGACGCAGGATCCGGATGAGGCATCCGTGTTCCTGGTGAACACGTGTACGGTCCGGCAGCATGCGGAAGACCGGGCGTTTTCCGAAATCGGCCGGCTGAGGAGATGGAAGGCGAAGCGGCCGGGCCGGAAAGTGGTCGTCACCGGGTGCGCGGCGGAACGAACGAAGGAATATCTCGAGGACCGGTTTCCATTTGTGGATCTTGTCGTGGGGGCGAAGTCCATCGAGGATTTCGGCCGCGCTGCGGAGCGGCTTCTCGATCGCCGCGAGACCGACGAAGAACTCGATTACGCGCTCCCGGCCATCGACGAAAAGATCGCCGCCTTCGTCACGATCATGCGCGGCTGCAACTACTCGTGCACGTACTGCATAGTGCCTTATGTGCGCGGACGCGAGATCTACCACCCGATGGATCAGATCCTCGGCGAAGTCCGCGATCGCCTGTCGGAAGGCGCGCGAGAAATTACGTTGCTCGGCCAGACGGTCAATTCATACCGCCACGGGCAGCATCGATTCGCGGATCTCCTGAGCGCTGTCGCTGGAGTCGATGGAGTCGAGCGGATCCGCTTCATCAGCCCGCATCCTTATTACATGACGGACCGCGTGATCGAAACCATGGCCAGGGAGCCTCAGGTTTGCGAGTCGCTGCACCTGCCGGTCCAGTCGGGCTCCAACACGATGCTGAAGGCAATGATGCGCAATTACACTCGCGAGCAATACGTGGCTCTCGTGGAAAAAATGCGGCGCGCGATGCCGGGCATGACGCTGAGCACCGACATCATCGTGGGATTTCCGGGCGAGACGGAAGAGGATTTCCGGCAAACTCTTTCGATGATCGAGGAAGTGCAGTTCGACTGGGGATTCATCTTCAAGTACTCGTCGCGTGAAGGCACACCGGCGGCAAACCTGGACGGTTTCCCGCAGGAGTTGATTGAAGAGCGGCACCAGCGATGCCTGGAAATCGTCGATCGGATCGCGCTCGAGAAGCGATCGAAGCTCGTCGGCACAATTCATGACGTTCTGATTGAAGAAGGTCATTTCGGCAGGACACGCACCAATTACAAGGTCCGCGTTGACGGCAACCTGATGCCGGGCGAGCAAGTATCCGTTCGGATCACGAACGCGCAGCGCGCTACACTGGAGGGAGAGGTTCACAATGGCAACATTACTTTCGAGAATTTTCGGGAAGAAGACGGTCGAGCCGGTATTCACACAGAATAACAACGACGAACTGGATATCCGTGCGTTGAAACCCTTAATGGAACCGAAGGCTCCCGTAAGTACGGATCCGAAGGATCTGTCCGGCGCGTGGACGATGCAGCAGGTTACTACCGTGTTCCCTTCGGCGCAGCGCGCTCTGTTTCAGAAGTACCATGTTGGAGGGTGCAGCAGTTGCGGGTTCCAGCCCACGGACACGTTGGGGACTGTCGCCATGAATCATGGTCTCGACGTCAATGAAGTCGTCGAGCACATCAAGAGAAGCCAGGATCTCGAAAAAGATATCGAGGTCACGCCGCAGGAAACCGCGGAGTTATTGAAGCAAGGCAAAATCAAACTGCTCGATGTGCGCACGGCCGAGGAGTACGCGATCGCAAGCGTGCAGGGAAGCATGCTTGTCGACCAGTTACTCGTCCAGGAAATCATGCAAGCGTGGCCGAAGGACACGGTGATCGTGACGATGTGCCATCATGGCATTCGCAGTCTGGATGCTGCCGCGTATCTGCGAGGCAACGGCTTCATGAATACAAAAAGCATGAAAGGCGGAATCGATGCGTGGGCCGACCACGTCGATTCGTCGATCCCGAGATACTAAGAATTAGCCACAAAAAGGCACAAAATTCACAAAAGGATTTAATACATCCCCTTTTGTGTCTTTTGTGCCTTTTTGTGGCTAAATCTCAATCTCCAAAAGATCCCGCCCGACGGTGATGTGCTCGAACACCTGACGCGCATCATCGCCGATCTGTACAATCTGACGGCCGTCGTAGCGCGAACTGAAGTGCGTGGCGATGAGTGTTTCCGCTCCGGCTTCCCTGGCCACTCGGGCCGCGTCTTCCATTGTGGAATGCTTTCGCTCGCGAGCCATGTCGATGGCATCGGGTCCGAATGTGGTTTCGTGGACGAGCACGGTGCACTTGTCGGCGAGTTGAATAGAGCGCTCGGAAAATTGCGTGTCGAGACAATAGACAATCGATTTGCCGGGCCGCGGCGGCCCCATGACCATGTCCGGCGTTATCAGGCGGCCATCCGCCAGCGTGATGCTTTCGCCGTGCTGCAGTTTCCCATAGAGGGGACCGCGCGGGATGCCCAGTGCCTCGGCCTCCTCCAGATTGAAAATTCCCGGTTTCGGCTTCTCCTGAAATCGCCAGCCCAGACAAAAGATCGAGTGATCCAGAGGCAGGGCCTCGACGTAAAACTCGTCTTCATCGAGAACGCGGCCACGGAAGCCTCGAGGAAATTCCCGCACTGTTAATTTGAAATCGAACTGAAGATCGTTGGTCCGAAACGCGGCATTCAGGAAAATGCGCAGGCCCTCGGGACCGAAAACGTTGAGCGGCGTTTCGCGGCCATCCAGGTGAAGCGTACTGAGCAGGCCGGCGATGCCGTAGAGATGATCGCCATGCAGATGCCCGATAAAGATCGAGTGAATCCGGCTGCGCTTCACCGTCGATCGCATCAGCTGCAGCTGCGTGCCTTCGCCGCAGTCGAACAGAAACACATCGCCCTCGCGCACGAGTGCGGTCGACGACAAGCCTCGAGTCAGCGTGGGGACCGCCGAGCTGGTTCCCAGAAGTACGATTCTCATATTTTTTAGCGTCGGGCCCACCGTCCGGATCGCTGCGGTACATCGCTGCGCGACCTCTTTACTACCGGCCGGTCCCCCCACGCCCCTTGAGCATGGCCTTGAAGACGTATCCGGCCAGGCGCGGATTTTCCCGGAGGCGGCGTACGGAATAGGCGTACCAGTCACGCCCGAAGGGGATATACACGCGCAGGTGATGGCCGGCCGCTCGGATGATATCGCGGAGTTGCTCGTCGACACCAAGAAGCATTTGGAACTCGTAGGCGGTCGGAGGAAGCCTCAGGTCGCGGATGATCCGGAATGCTTCCCAGACCATCAGTTCGTCGTGAGTCGCGATGCCGACGTATGAACCATTCCGCAGGAGCTTCTCGAGGATGTAGGCGTAATTGCGATTGATCACCCGCATATCGCGATACGAAATCTCTCGCGGCTCGACGTAAACACCTTTGCACAGCCGGTAATTCGGACGCAGATCTTCCAGGGCGCAGACATCGTTGACGGTCCTTCGGAGGTAGGCCTGAATGACAACCCCGACGTTGGAATGATCGCGCCGAAGCTGACGGTAGATCTGCAGGGTTTCTGTCGTACAGGAGGAATCCTCCATATCGATACGAACGAAATTCTTCAGCTCGTTCGTGTGCCCGACGAGTTGACTCGTCAGGTCGAAGCAAATTGATGGGTCTACCTTCAACCCAAGCTGTGTGAGTTTTATGGAAATGTTGGCGTCGAGTTTGCGGCGGGCGATTTCGTCGAGCAACCCGACGTATCCGGCTGCGGCGCGGCGTGCCTGGTCAAGGTTGTGGATGTGTTCACCGAGGATATCGAGCGTCGCACGAATGCCGCGTTCGTTAAGCCCGGCAACAACATCGAGCGCCTCATCAACGGTTTCTCCGGCGATGTACCGATTCGCGACTCGTCTGACGATTCCTTTGGGAACGAGAGGTAGAGTGCGAGCGATGGCTCGGTCCAGGAGCGTCACGTAAAAGCGGCCTCTCCCTCTGATTTTAGCTTCGGGTTCCTAATTATTGAATCGGTGCAGTGCTGCGTTCGTTTCGGGGGTACCGCCGCTTTCCAGAATAAAGCCTTTCAGAAAGGAATCCTGAAGCCGGCGATAGGTCGCGACAGCTCCCTTCGTGTTGAAGATCGCGAAGAGAACCGGCCCGCGATTCCGAGTGTACGCGATGCCGGCGAGCGTGCTGACGCCGCCATCCGTTCCTGGAAGTGTCCCTGTTTTTCCGATGACTGCGCCGCGGAATTCTTCACCCACAAAGCGGCGCGCAAGTGTGCCGGCATCGACGCCAGCTACCGGCAGCACGTCCTGTGGCTGGAGATTACTGAGATTCAGCCAGAACACGAGCTCCCGGAAAAGCTGAACTGTGGCCCGCGGTGTGATGCGATTGAAGTCCAGGCCCGAACTGTGGCTGATGGAAACATCGGCTTGCGGAATTCCGACATCTTTGACGAGGAACGATTCCACGCCCTTGGGTCCTCCGACCGCTTCGCCAACGCGCTCAGCAATCGGGTTGCTGCTGTGCGCGTTCTGATAAAAGAGGATGTCGCGCAGGCTTTCTGAAACGTGGCTTGCGAGTTTTGTTCCCTGGACGGTGCCGCCCATGGTGGTGTCATCAAATCGGACCCCCAGGCGCCGCAGCGTCAGGGCCAGTGCCTTCGTTGCCCGTTCGGTTGTGTAGAACATGCCATATGTGAATGGCCCTGTCACAACCAGGTCGCCTGTCACGCGGGCGATCCCCGCCCGCACAACTTCTCGGACAAGACGCGAGACGTCGATCGAAGTCAGCATCGGATCGCCTGTTGATTCGAGGATCAGGTTGCCCTTCAGGGTCCGAGTTTTCGTATCGATGGCTCCGTCGGCATAGAATCCGGTTTCGAAATGAAATTCAGGTCCGAATTTCGAAAGAGCAGCGAACGATGTCGCGACTTTGATAACGGATGCGGGATTGAACCCGATATTGCTGTTCAGATCTGCATAGACGTTGCGTCCATCGAGAGACTCGATGAGCAGGCCCTGGGACTCGAGGTTGAATCCTTTCAGTGCCAGTTGGTTGACATAATTCGTCCCGGCGACGGTTAATAACCGTTCGACCTGGATCTCTTGCGCCTGAAGTGGCGAGAACAACAGAAGAATCAACGATGTGGTCGGTAGCAGGTACTTCATCATGTGAAAAGCGCGCCTATTGTGCCAGAAAAATTCGAAAATTTAAAGAGGCTGTGGTCGATTAACTGCGACGGCCAAAACTGTACTGTCTGTAATTTTTGACAAAACTGACTGTATTTTTTGGGTTCCGCTATTTCTCTACAAGAATGGGAGCACTTTTTAAAGGGGTAAGTCCGAATGTTGATCATTAGCCGCAAGAAAGACCAGAAGATCATCGTTGCCGACGACATTGAAATCACCATCTTAGAGGTCGGCCGAAACCGAGTGCGCTTCGGAATTAAGGCACCCAAGCACATACCAATTCACACTCGCCTCAAGACGTCTCCCGGTCCTGAGCAACAGACCCCCGAAACTGTTGAAATCGAAAAGCAAAGTTCACCTCTTGATGGGCTGCCCGCCGCCGTCGGCATCATTAAGCGCCGGTAGCCGACGACACATTAGCAAGTGACCTGCCAGAGTTGAGCATGTCTTTGGGCTGTGCACGCTGACCCTCCTGTTGCGCGGCCGCCTTGACTTTTCAACGTTATCCCCTTACAGTTCCCCACGGCTCATGGCGACAAAGGCAAAAGCGAAAGCAAAGGCAACCAAGAAGGCAGTAAAGCGAGCAACGGCGAGCGGTAAGTCCATTCGTTTGAAGGCGAAAGCAGCAAAGTTATCGTCCAGGAACGGCGCTCGTTCTTCGGGGAAGTCCACAACGGGCCGGGGTGCGAAGCGGCCACCAAAAGTGGAATCGCGGAGAACTTCGGTGGCACCCACGTCCACTTCAGCTCCTTCAACCTCTCCGGCGCGAGCCCGCTCCAAACAATTTGCAAATGCGATCCAGGCATACGAAGCGGCGATCAAGTTGATGCACGCCGAAGCTTTCGAGAAGGCCATCCGGGCGTTTGACGACCTGATCGCAGAACATCCGGAAGAACCCGAGATCCAGGAGCGCGCTAAAGTTCTCATTCACGCCTGTGAAAAAAAGATTCACGAAAAGGAGCGGACCGTCCTCCGTTCGGCGGATGATCACTACAATGTTGGTATTGCAGACTTGAATCGGCGCGAAATCGAATCGGCCATTCAACACCTCGAACACGCGTTGAAGCTCACACCAAAAGGCGATCACGTGCTGTATGCGCTTGCCGCGGCGAACGCCGTTCATGGCAAGCGCGAGCAGGCCCTCGGTTTCTTGAAACAAGCCATCCACTATCGAGCCGAAAATCGTTTTCTTGCGGTACGCGACGGTGATTTCGAATCGCTCCAGGAAGACGCCGAATTCAAAACACTGGTCACGCCCCCCGAGAAGTAGAAAGCAAAGTAGAGATAAAGTAGATCAGCCTTGGCGACAGACAAAAGCAGTAAGCCTAAGATTGTTTCCATTGGCGGCGGGAACGGACTTTCCACGCTGTTACGCGGACTAAAGAAGTTCCGCGCGGATTTGTCCGTAATTGTCACGGTCACCGACGACGGGGGCAGCTCCGGACGTCTTCGGGAAGAACTGGGCGTTCCGCCTCCAGGCGATATCCGCAATTGCATGATTGCTCTTTCGGAGGACGAGCACCTCATGTCCCGCCTCTTCCGATTCCGGTTCAACAGTGAAGGCGGCCTGCACAATCACAGCTTCGGCAATCTTTTTCTCACAGCTATGGCGGGAGTTACGGGCGATTTTGTCGAGGCCGTGAGGCTGACATCCGAAGTGCTTGCGATCAAAGGCGTGATCTACCCGTCGACCAATTCAAACGTGCATTTGCGCGCGGAGCTGGACGATGGATCATGGGCCGAAGGCGAGACGCGAATCACTGCCTCGCATCAGCGCGTTCGGCGCGTGCACCTCGAGCCCGCCGGAGCCCATCCATTGCCCGATGTGATCGAAGCAATTCGCGCCGCCGACGTGATTACGATCGGGCCGGGATCGCTCTATACCAGCCTCATTCCGAACATGCTGGTCAATGAGATGATCGATGCCGTGCAGGCGTCTCGCGCGACCAAGATATATATTCAGAACATCATGACGCAGCCCGGTGAAACCGAGTACTACTCGACGGCAGATCATGTTCAGGCGCTCGCCGACCACTGCGGCGGGGTTTTGTTCCCAAATCTTCTGCTCAATAACGGAAAACCTTCTTCTGAGATTCTGAACAGATACGGCGCCGAGCATGCAACGCTCGTCGAGATCGATCGCGAGCGCCTTCGATCGTTGAAGCTGAATCTGGTGGAACGCGATTTGCTCGCTGAGGACGGAAAGATCCGTCACGATCCGGATCGGCTTGCACAGGCTGTGTTTGAAATCGCAGGTGTGAGCTAAGGAAGTCTCCGATGGAAAACCTTCGAGTGCTGATTCTCGCCGCGGGCAAGAGCACCCGCATGAAATCCAAATACGCCAAAGTTCTTCATCGTGTGGGCGGACGCACGATCGTCGAACATGTGCTGCGCGGCGCCCGCCCGCTTTCGGCAGACGTCTGGGTTGTCGTCGGCCACACGGCCGACAAAGTCAAGACACTGATTTCCGAAGTAAAGTTCGTGGATCAGAAAGAGCAGCTCGGAACCGGCCATGCCGTCATGGCGGCGCGTGAGCAGTTCGCCGGATATACCGGTGATGTGCTGGTTTTGCCCGGCGACGTCCCTCTGATCAATGCGGCCACGCTCAGGACATTTGTGAAATTTCATCGTGACGGTGGATATCGCGCGTCAGTGCTGACGGCCGATGCAGACAATCCCTACGGGTACGGCCGCATCGTTCGACGCAACGACAATGAAGTGGATTCCATCGTCGAACACCGCGATGCCACGCCGGAAATTCTGTCGATTCCGGAGATCAACTCCGGCATTTACGTTTTCAATGCGGTGGCTTTATTCGAGTCATTAACCAGGATTCGAAATAACAACGCTCAGCGCGAGTATTACCTCACCGATGTCATCGGCGTTCTCGTCAACCAGCGCGAAAAGGTTGGCGCATTCAAGGTTTCCTCGATCGAGGAAATTCTCGGCATAAACACGCGCCAGGAGCTTGGAGTCGTGGATCGCCTGATGCGGCGAAGGAAGTGTGAACAGTTGATGACCGACGGCGTGACGATCATCGATCCGGAAAGCACATTCATCGACGCCGACGTTCAGATCGGTGCGGACAGCATTATTTACCCATCCGTTCAGATCTACGGGCAGACCGTGATTGGCGTGGACGTCACTATCCGGTCTTTCAACCGGATGTCGAACATGAAGATCGGAGATCGGACGACAGTACTCGAGGGTTGCGTTCTGGACGACAGTACCGTCGGCGAAGACGTTTCGCTTGGTCCTTTTTCGCGCCTGCGGCCGGAAAGCGTGATCGGCGATAAAGTCAAGATCGGCAACTTCGTGGAGCTCAAGAAATCGACGGTCGGCGCCGCAACAAAAGCACAGCATCTCGCTTATTTGGGTGATGCGACCATCGGGAAGGATGTCAATATCGGAGCCGGCGTCATCACTTGCAACTACGATGGATCGAAGAAGCATCCTACGGTAATCGAAGACGGAGCGTTCGTCGGAACGGATTCGCAGTTGATCGCACCGGTGCGGATCGGCAAGGACGCTTACGTCGGCGCCGGTTCGTCCATCACCGAAGATGTGCCTGCAGAATCACTTGCCATTGCCCGCGGCCGCCAGGTCAACAAAGAAGGCTGGGTCAAACAGCGCAAAAAGAAATGATCTTTTTGTCTTCGTGTCTTTGTGTCCTGGTGTTTAAACACAAAGGCACAAAGACACGAAGACACAAAGTTGGTATTCTGACTCACGTATGTGCGGAATCTTCGGCTACATCGGCCCGCGGGACCCGGTGCCCATCATCATGGGTGGACTCAAGTCCCTCGAATATCGGGGCTATGACTCTGCCGGCATCGCGGTCATCCAGGACCAGAAACTCCTGGTCAGCCGCTGCTCGGGCAAGCTGAAGAACCTCGAAGACCTCCTCGCGAAACAGCCCATTACCGGTCAGTTCGGCCTCGGCCATACCCGCTGGGCCACGCACGGACGTCCGACCGAAGAAAATGCGCATCCGCACCGTGACTGTAAGGGAAAGATCGTTGTCGCTCACAACGGCATCATTGAAAACTACCTCGCGTTGAAGCGAAAACTCATCGAAGAAGGGCACAAGTTCACAACCGAAACCGACACCGAAGTCATCGCGCATCTCATCGAAAAACACTTCCAGGGCAATCTCGAAGACGCAGTGGTGAAGACGCTCGCGCAAATGAAAGGCTTGTTCGCGTTCACGTGCGTGTGTGTCGACGATCCGCAGAAAATTGTCGCAGTGCGCGAAGGCAATCCGCTCATCGTGGGTGCCGTCGAGGGAGAGGGCTTCGTCGCTTCCGATGTCCCGGCGATGCTGCCGTACACGCGATCGATTTTGTTTCTCGACGACCATGAAATCGCCGTGGTAGCGCGTGATGGCATTCGCCTCCTCGATACGGCCGGCAACTCGCGGGAGCCCAAATTCCAGAACATCACCTGGGATCCGATCATGGCCGAAAAGGGCGGCTACAAG
>Ga0070707_100007733_pt1 | contig 9986 bp, 9 predicted proteins | sample KBSK5502metaG_FD_65468 | JGI IMG/M metagenome (GOLD analysis project Ga0070707, IMG submission 65468) | Corn, switchgrass and miscanthus rhizosphere microbial communities from Kellogg Biological Station, Michigan, USA - KBS K5-50-2 metaG | ecosystem: Host-associated > Plants > Roots >... | reverse complement strand
ATGGATTCGTGGAGCGGATTACTGACCGGACGGCGCCAGCTCTCGCGCCCACCGACTCCATTCATAATTGATTGGCAAGCAGCAAGCGCGTCCGTGCGGGAGCTGGCAACTTTGCGACCGAACGTGGTCGGCTGCGGTCATGGCGTGCCGATGTCCGACTCCGATTTGGCGGAACGTTTGGAACAATTTGCGCAACGTTTCCGCGCTCCGCGACGTGGCCGTTATGTGCGGCAACCGGCGCGGACAGATGAAAACGGAATTGTCGATCTTCCACCGGCGCCGCTCGATCCGGTTCCGTTCGCGACCGCGGCTGCGCTGTTCTGTGTCGGGCTCGCGCTTGGCGCAGGTTATCTCGACGAAAGAGACCGTCGCCGTTGAAGCTTAGAATCGCCTGGTCGAAGGAATGATGGTCGGCCGCGGCGGCGGCGGCGGCGGCGATTGCATGTGCGCGTTCATCGCCTGGTCGATCGTGTCCTGATTGGTCGGATCGATCAGTCCGCCGCCTGGTGGAGAAGTTTGCTGGTTCTCAATGTCGGCCAGAATGATGTTCAATTCTGGCAGTGGCCCTTTGAAGCCTTTGACCAGTTTGCCATTTAGTAACTTGGAAATGTCGATGTTGAGCACTTGCGGGTAATGCGTCGGATGCGGCGGGAAAACGACCATTTGTCCAGTGTGCAACCGGCACGGTCCCCTTGGAATGCCTTTCAACGTCAAACTGCCGTTGCCGTGAAGAAGGATGAATTTATTCCATGTGTTCGAATGGCGTTCCAAAATGGCGGTGAAACCGCTTACGGCGCAGGTCGCAACCGCTGTCGTAATTTTAACGGTTCCCATCTCTTTCGGGGCCGATATTAAAATCGCGCCGCTACCGAGATCGTAAATGCGCGCGGCTGCGCCGAAGCTGAAGACCGTATTCGCGCCGAGTCGCGTGAGCGTTTGGTCCATAAAGGTCAGTTCCGCGCGTGAGTCGGTACCGGTGCGAACAGCCGTTCCTTCGCGAACGGCGTCGTTCACGGCGGCGGGACGCGCTGTGGTCTGTGCGGCCAGCAGCCGGACATCATGGATCACTTCAGTGACCCGGGCCTGTTTTTGTTGCGCCGCAAAAAGGACCGTGGCAATGCCGACAGCGGCGCCGATTAAACTAATGGCAGCGACAAGGTTTGAATTTGGAAGGGGAGTTTTCATCAGATTAATGTCGATTTTATCACGGTCCGCCTGGCGGCCCCAGCGGGGGAGCGTTTACCAAAGGTTGAGGATTGATGGCGCCGAGTCCAGCGAACGTGCCGGCTGTAGTATTATCTCCACCGAAGTTCATATAGTCGGCCGCAATTGTCGATCTTGCCGCCGCAATCAACGACAGCAGAATGACGACCGTCCACACGGGCCCCGGTCGCGTGCTTCTAATTGCCCTTTTCATGTTGCGCTAAAATTTCGCTTGGAGCGCGACCGCGCCGCCGACGTTCCCGACGTTGTAATCGAATACGTCCTGGTTCGAATCGCTGTGCGCGAACGAGCTGATCGCGCTGACCGACAACCAGTCGGTCAGGGAATAAGTGGCCGTGGCCGAAATAATCTCGCTCACATCCGTCCGGCCGTTTTGGTGATAATCGCGCGCCACCACCCGGCCGACTGCGTTGATCGTGAAGGCGCGGGTCAGGTTCACCGAGTAACCGAGGTAGCCTTCGTAATCGTTGCGGCGTGGAAACTGATGATCGGCGCCCACGCTGATGTTTGTGTCCACTCCGACCGAAAGCTGCTGGGCGCGGCTGAACCGGAATGGCAGCTCGGCGCTAAAGATCAGCGAGTGATTCGAGAAAAATTCGTCCCCGAGCCGGTCAGCAAAGGTCAGGCGATTAAAATCGTACTCGCCGCGGAGAATGAGATTGTGGAATTGCGGCAGGAAATAATTCAGGCCCGCTTCGGCATCGAGGCTTCCGAAATCGAAGCTGTGGTATTTGCCGTAGTAAAAAATTTGCTCCCGGGCATCCAAGTTGGCGTAGAGCGTTTTCGTGATCCGCGGCTGGTAATAGACGGCGGCTACTGGCGCGATCACAACGTCGCTAACTTCACCGCTGCGTGTCAGCGCCACGTTCGACGTGTAAAAAATCGGAGATGCGAGTGAAAAAGTGAGCGGCTGATACTGCGTGACGCGTTTCAGAATTTCCTGCTGGCCGATGTCGGCGTCGTTCGGGCTCGCGGCCGCGTGCCCATCTTCAACACCTTCCGGCGTCACTCCTGGAGCAGCACCGACTTGGGATTCAAGTTGATTTTGGGAAAGCTGCGCTCGATCGGCGTCCGGGGCCGTTTGCGCGAACGATTGGCCGCGGGTTGCGAACGATAACGCCGCGCAAACGAGCGCGGCCAAAAATTTGAAACGATTTTTTGCCAAAACGAGCCGCGCCTTTCGTGCGGCCTTCTCTTTTGCCCGCTCCGATTTCCTCCGTCAAGAAAGTTATTCGCCCCGCGAGATATCTTCTTAGTTTTGCGCGGGATTTTCGCTTTTCTAACTCGGTGCGCCTTGAATGAGAAAGTTGAGGCGTTGAGGTCCGAGCCGGACTGGCATTGTTGAGTTGTTGAGATGAAAAGTTGTCCTCCCGCTAGTCGAAGACTCGCTGTGGAGAGCGGTGGCTGATCTCTTTCTCGTTAAGCGTATAACTGCGTCAAATTCTACGGTTGAGCGAGCACTGAGGCTTTCTTGTTAAGAACGGCCATTGCTTGTTGGAGCTCGTCAAAGTCAAACGGTTTGGACATCATCATGTCCACGTTCAGCTCTTCGTAAGCGCGAATATCCTCGTCCGAGAGATGAGCCGAGAGAACGAGAATCTTGCCGCCAAAGTTTTGCGCCCGTAGCTGACGCACCAATTGGAGGCCAGTCATGCGCGGCATACGGTGGTCAGTGATAACAACGTCAAAAGGTCGGGCCGTAGCGCCGATCTTAATGAGTGCCTCCCAGCCATTCCTCGCCTTAACCACCTTCGCTGCTGGACCTCCGAGCACCATGGCAATCATGTGCGCGACGGCTTTTTCATCTTCGACAACCAGGATCTGCATGATTCCAGAGATTTAATTAGCAGGACGCGGGCCGCAGAATGCGCCGAATGCTTCCCGATGATGAAGCGATACGGCACCCTGATATCCGAACTGTTATCGGGATTGAGTTGCGCTCCCGCCAGCGGTGGCTCAGCTTATTCTCGTTAGACGCAGAAATCGCCATGAACATCACACTGCTCAAAGCACTGGTCGCCTTAGTGCCAGCGTGCATGCTGTTTTCTGGTTCGGCAGTCTTGTTCACTAAAGGAAAGACGGTGTGCTCTTTCCTACAGCTACTGGGCGCAGGATGTCTGGGGGTGGTCGTCCTTACTCATGTCTGCGAGGCACTTCAGCTGTTTCCTTGGATGTATTGGGGGCTCGAGCTTAGCGTTGGCCATTACCTCGATTTCTGGAGTGCGGTTCTTGGTCTTACGTTGTTTCCCGTAGGATATTTGTTCGATGCGCTTACAAAGCAACACGCCTAACCAATCGCTGCAGCGGTTCCAGCAGGCAGAGGATAGATATCAGAGACCAGTTTCGGAATTTTTGGGGCTGAGTAGCGCCACTCAGGAAAACAAATTGTAACGCACAATGGCGTAGATGGCATGGAAGCCGTCTTTCCAATTCACTTTTTTGCCTTCGCTATAAGTGCGGCCGTTGTAAGAAATGCCGACTTCGTAGATGCGGCATCTGGCTTTGGCCAACTTGGCGGTGACTTCAGGCTCGAAACCGAATCGATTTTCGCGAAGACCAAGGCTCTTCACCAGCGGCGCGCGAAACGCTTTGTAGCACGTTTCGAGATCGGTGAGATTTAGATTGGTAAACATGTTCGAGAGCAGCGTCAGAAATCTGTTCCCGACCATGTGCCAAAAATAAAGAACGCGATGCGGGCGACCGCCCATGAACCGTGAGCCGAAAACAGCGTCGGCTTTTCCGGAAAGAATCGGCTCGAGCAACGTGGGATAATCGCTAGGGTTATATTCGAGATCGGCGTCCTGGACTAAAATGACGTCGCCGGTGGCAGCGGCGAACCCGGCCCGCAGTGCCGCGCCTTTGCCGCAATTGCGCGGCTGATAAATAATCCGATCGGCCATCGACGAAACTTTTCCCTTCAGCATCTGTTGCGTTCCATCAGTTGAAGCGTCGTCCACGACGATGATTTCAATGTTGTCCACCGGCGCTGCGCGCACCGCGCTCACGATCTGCTCGATCGTGCCGCGTTCATTAAAAACGGGAATGACCACAGAAACTTTCATCGACGTCGCACAAAAATGGCAAGCAGACCCTTAGTTGTCGATCTTCGACTGGCGATGGAGTCGGCGCGCCCGCGCGCCGCAAGGGGCCCGGCCCGAGGGCGGGCCGTCTCCAGACTATTTCCAAGCGGGAAAGTTTGCACCGTATAGGACTTGAACCTATAACCCGCTGATTAAGAGTCAGCTGCTCTGCCAATTGAGCTAACGGTGCCAGTGCAATTGTAGATTTTAGATTGCCGATTTTCGATTGCCACAAAAACCAAGTGCTGTCCGAAATGATTTTTTGGAGCCAGTCCGGCTCGGACTCAGGCCTGGGTGTGGCGCGCAAAATGGCGCTCCACGCGTTTCGGCAGGAGTCGCTTGCGTCCGCGCTGGCGACGTCGCGCAAGGGTGGCGCGTCCGCCTTTCGTCCGCATGCGCGCTCGAAAACCGTGCTGTTGCTTGCGGGTCCGCTTTGATGGCTGATAAGTACGTTTCATAAGGCCGAAAGATACGCTCGGCGCGAATTGAGAGCGGTTACATTAGGATGGGGCAGGGCATTGTCAATTTAGTCGGGCGCAGGATGTCGACCCGATCGATCTCGTTCGGAACATGCTCTCAATCGCGGGTTGCCAGCACGCTCAATTTCTGCGAATAAGCAATGCAAACGGTGAGCGAGAAAGTCGTCATTGAGCCGGCTACCGAGGCTGATTTGGACGAGTTGTCCGAAATGCTGGGCGGCTTGTTCGCGCAGGAGAGCGATTTTCGCCCGGACAAAGACAAACAGCTGCGCGGTTTGCGTTTGATTTTCGAACAGCCAAGTCGTGGACGCGTGTTCGTCCTTCGCCGCGACGGCGCGATCGTCGGCATGATCAATCTGCTTTTCACCATCAGCACGGCGGAAGGCGGCTTCGTGATCCTGCTCGAAGACCTGGTGATCCATCAGCAATTCCAGGGACACGGTTACGGTTCCAAGTTGCTCAATCACGCGATCGAATTCGCGCGCCAGAAAAATTTTCTTCGGATCACGTTGTTGACCGACCGGCCGGAAAACCTGGCCCAGGAATTTTTCCGGCGTCACGGCTTTCACGAATCGTCCATGATCCCGATGCGGCTTTTGGTCACGCCCGAGCCAGATCAGTCGCAATCGAACTTGTAAGTAAGAGCGGTGCGCGCGCGCGCATGTTTCCCTCCCCCCCTCGTTCGAGGAGAGGGCGAGGGTGAGGAGTCGGTCATCACCGCAACCGCAAATAATCCCTCACCTTCCACCTACGCTGCGCTACGGCGCGACAGGTAATCCTCTCCCTTTTCTTAAAGGGAGAGGTGGAAGTCAGAGTTCTTGCTTAGCAATCCAAGCAGTCAGCTGCGGCATGAGCCGTTGTTTAAACGCGGCGCGGAACTCGACTTCATCGACCGCTTTGGCGACTTCTTTGGCGCTCGCGGCCGGCAAATTTGATTTTGCGTAGGTTTTTAATTCGTCCGCACGCGCTTTTTCAGAAAAGAAAACAAACAGACCCGGCGCAAAACTATTGGCGCCGACCGCATCGGTTTTTTCGAGGAGAGCTTTCATGTTCGCTTTTGCAAAATCCCAGGCGAGGTCGGGATGTCCACTGTAACGTGCGACTTTGCCGACCAGGTGAAGCGCGCGGCTGGTTGGGAGTTCGTCGGTCAAAGAGATTTGTAATGCTTTTGCGGCGAGCTTGGGATCGCGCGCCCCGGCCAACGCATCGTAATAATTCTGCTTTTCTTCGATGCTGGTCGTCTTTAGCCCGAGATCGTGCAGCTGGTTCCAACTCGCGTCGTCAGCATTCTGTCCAACCACGAAACAAACCGACGCGCGTAAATCCGGCGCAAGCGACACAGGATCGACAACGAACTTTTCAAAACGCTTCTTACACGCGGCGATGATTTCCTGACCGTTCAAGTCTCCAAGGGCCGCAATCAAGCTTGCGCGGAGGAGTGAATCGCGGGGCGATTCGTTCTTCTTTGGTTCCCAGCCAAGCTCATCAAACGTAGGTTGCAAGATTGAGCGCGCGTACTCTTGAAATTTCTCGCGAGTTGGATTGTCAGGCAGCAGGCGGTTAATGTAATCGAACGCGTTAACGATCTGATCGCGTTCAGCCAGTTCATGACCGCGCGGCAGTTTGCCGATTAGCTCTAGATAGAGTGAAACGTCGGCCCGGTTCGCCTGCACCAGCGCCCAGGAATCGCTCAGCAAATTGACGCGATCTTCGAGGTTCAACTTGGCCAGCGCACCGAGCAGCGCTTTCCAGGATGACTCATCATACTGGACCCGGTAATTCCCGGCACCGTTTGCGTTCAACTTGATGACGCGATTGGCCACGACATTAGGGAGATTGTCGATCTTGCCGGTCATCAAGCGGCTCTCGATCTTCTTTTCGCCAACCACAAAGTAAGTGACGGGAATCTTCCATAGCAGCGCCGGCGCGTTCGCGAAATTGATCGTGAAACGTTCCTGGCTCAGCGAAATTTTTTCGCCGTCGCGCTTCATCATTACAACCGGGAATCCCGGTTGTTCCGTCCACGCTGCCGCGATTTCGGCGACCGGCTTTCCCGAAGCGTCGCTTAGCGCGTTCCACAAGTCTGCTGTGGTCGAATTCGAATATTTGTGTGCAGCGATATAGCGGCGGATGCCGTCGCGGAAGACGTTTTCGCCAAGAAAACTTTCCAGCATCCGCAGAAAACTTTGGCCTTTGCGATAAGTGATGTCGTCAAAGGCGCTGTTGGCTTCCGCTTCATTCGCGACCGGCTGTTGAATGGCGTGCGTCGTCGATCTTGCGTCGCCTTCCATCGCGACTTCCTTGGCAATTCCGGTGCGCCGAGTTGGATCGCGCTGAATATTTTTGGCCAGCCACACTTCCCACTCAGGATTGAAATGCGCGGTGCATTTGCTCCCCATCCAGGAAGCGAAGCCTTCGTTGAGCCAGAGATTGTCCCACCACGCCATCGTCACCAGATCGCCGAACCATTGGTGCGCGGTTTCGTGCGCGATCACTTCGTAAATGCGTTGTCGCGTCGCGGCGGAAGATTTCTTTGGATCGAAAAGCAGCGCCGATTCGTAGTAAGTGATGCCGCCCCAATTTTCCATCGCGCCGCCGAAACCGCCGGGAATAGCGATCTGATCGAGTTTCGGAAGCGGATAGGGAACGCCAAAGTAATCATTGTAGTATTGAAGAATTTGCGCGGTGCTCTCGAGCGCGTATCGGCCCCATTCCGCTTTTCCCTTGGTCGCGATCACACGAATCTGCGTGCCGGCCGCTTTCGTTTCGATTGCATCGAGCTCACCGGTGACGAACACGTTCAAGTAACTCGACATCGACGGAGTTGCTTGAAAGCGAACTTCCTTGCCGATGGCGACCTTGTGTTCCGATTCGATCGGCATGTTCGAAACGGCCAGCCAATTTTCCGGGACGACGGTCGTAAGTTGGAAGCGCGCGCGAAAGCTCGGTTCGTCCCAGCATGGAAAAAATCGCCGCGCATCGCTCGGCTCGAATTGGGTGCCAAGCGCTATTTTTTTCGCGCCCGCGCCTTCTTCCTGATAAGGCATGTAGTAAAAGCCGCGGCCTTTTGGAGTGATTTTTCCGCTGAACTCGAGCGCGAGTGAGTGTTCGCCAACCTTCAACTCGTTAGGCAGAGCAATCGTAAGCAGCTCGTTGTTTGGATCGAGCTTGATCGTGTCCGGCGGTAATTGAATTCCATCGATCGAAGCCTTCGCAATATCCAGCTCGAGCGAATTGAGGACGAGCTCGCGAATGGGCGCGGTCGCCTTAATCTTTACTGTTTCGCTGCCGGCAAACATGAACTTGGCAACGTCTGGAATGATTCGAATCGAGTATTCGAGCGGAACAACTTGCTTTGGCAATTTGCCGGGTGTGTTCGCGAATTCGTACGGGTTTTCTGCATCCATTGTCGTAAGCAGCGCAAACGAAACGGTCAAAGCCACCGAAACGCGCATTGCTGCCCTTAACCGAAATCAAGCAGCCGTTCAACCCCCGGCTGCACCGCGATGCGGACCGCGGTGGAAGATTATGGAAGCACGTTGTGAATGGCCCGTCGCAAACGATTCCATGCCGTGCGAATCGGGTTCGCCGGCTCGGCATGACGGCGTCGATTAGATTGCTCGTCGTCCTTAACGACCAACACCAAAAGTAACTGTCCGCTTCCGACCTGGGGTCCTTTAATCACAAGCGGACTGCTTTTACTCAGATTGGCGTCGGTCTCGAGCAAAACGTCGTTCTCTTTGTAGAGCTTAAGGTTCAAAGAATAACCGGAATCATTTTCACCGCGAGCATCGGCTTGCAGTCGAAAATATTTGCTGTTCGCCAGCCAATCTTCCTGACCGGTCTTGAGTGTTTTGTCGGACTGACCAATGACCTCGAACTGATTGTAACCAAAAAGATCTTTTAACGTTTGCTCGAGCTTGGTCAGTTCTGGTGGAATCGGAGCTGGCTGCGCAACGTTTTCCGCAATCACCAGGCCACTCCAAACTGCCTGGGCCGCATCAGCCGAAACCGCGCTTATCGCCAACACCAGGAAGGCGGCGAGAAGCAAAGGCCTCAGCTGCATTGTCGATTTATTTAGCTGCGTAGTCGGCCGGCAGCGTTTGTAACCCTTCGGTCCACAGGACCGTCACCTTATTGTCAGTTTTGCTTTCGAAAATCGAGATGGTGGCGTTCGGATTGGCCGACGGATCCACCCGCGAATTCAAAATCTGCGTGAGATATTCCGACTGTTCTCCCGCCGGATGCTGGCTCATGAGCACAACCGTAGTGATGACAAACAGCGCCAGCGCGGTTGCGCCTGACCAAGCCAGGCGTGGAACCGTCCACCATGTCGATCTAATCCCGCGGCCGCCGGATCGATCTTGCGTATCGCGCGCGATCCGTTCGTGCAGTTGATGACTGAAAAACTCAGCGTTGCTCAGCGTTTGCGCGCCGAGTTGTTCTTTCAAAAACGAGCCGAGCTTTTGCGCATCGCGTTTTTCAGCATGGGCCGCCGCCAAATCCGGCAACGACGCCTCGAATTCAAGCAATTCTTTGCCGCTCAATTGTCCATCGAGCCAGGCTGTCCATTTTTCTTCAAACGTTTTCATAAACGTCCCTCAGGGAATGTTGTAACTTCTTGCGGGCATAAAACAGGCGCGACATCACCGTGCCGATGGAGCAACCAAGGCTTTCGGCGATCTCGTGATACTGCATTTCTTCGATTTCTTTCATCAAAATGACTGCGCGGTGTTCGGGGGAGAGCTGGGAAATAGCGTGGTCGATTCGAGCGCGAATTTCGTGCTGCTCCATTCGCTGGTGGGGGAGCGGGTCCGCTTTTGGCACGGTCTTCGAGGCGGGGTCAATGTCCTTCAACTGAATCGCGTCATCGAACTCAGCACCGCCGGCTTTGACTTGGCGCTTGCGCAGCCAATCGATGGTCACGTTCATTACGATTCGATAAATCCAGGTGTAAAACGACGACTTTGCGCGAAAGCGCCCGATCGATTTCCAGGCTTTGACAAAGCTATCTTGCGCCAGGTCCCAGGCGTCCTGTTCGTTGTGGACCATGTTGTAAATCATAGCGAATACCCTTGTGCGGTAACGGGTTACCAGCTGGTCGAATGCCTCGGTTTCGCCGGCTTGACATCGTCTCACCAGGTCCAGTTCCGACACATCGGCTTGAGCCGGAGTCGTTTCCGTTTGCATATTTCGACGGAAC
>Ga0070707_100007731_pt1 | contig 9988 bp, 18 predicted proteins | sample KBSK5502metaG_FD_65468 | JGI IMG/M metagenome (GOLD analysis project Ga0070707, IMG submission 65468) | Corn, switchgrass and miscanthus rhizosphere microbial communities from Kellogg Biological Station, Michigan, USA - KBS K5-50-2 metaG | ecosystem: Host-associated > Plants > Roots >... | reverse complement strand
AACGGGACCTGAATGGGCAGGCGACCACGGGCCTTACTACAAGGTCATCCTGCCGAAGATGCAGGCCGAAGAGATCGCAGAACTTCAAGGCTGAAGGTCTACCGGTGGTGCCCCGCTCGGCGGCGGGGCACACGCCGTGGGCAATCAGAGGAGGAGATCACATGTTAAAGATCAAGGACGACATTCAGCTCGCTATCGACGACCTCAACACACACCTCGAGATCTGCGCCTCATGCAGGCTCGGGGCCAAGTCGGAACCGAGTTACGCCTGCCAGATCGGCTATGCGTTCTACGGCCGGCTCGAGCAGGCGCTCGCGCTCGAGGAGGCGGTCCGTGAGCTGAACCCGCACCTGATCATCGCCTGATCGCCTACCGGCCGGGCACCGCGCCTACCAGGGCACGGTGCCCGCGCCGTGGACGCTCAGTCGGGAACCCGACACAAGCCCCAACGCCCCGCGTCAGGTTCGGGTGTATCCTTGATGTAGCAACCCAAGCACGGCCCGCGGGCATGAAAGCAGCGGCTTCCACCTACGCGGTGGGGCAATGGCGCACTACGAGCCACCGAGAAGCACGCGGGAGGGTCCGACTCCCTCCAGGGCCACGCAGCACGATCCCCAACAGGAAGGACAGAGATCATGAACGACCGCATCGTCAACAGCTGGACCGTCGGCGAGTACACGATCGACGAGGTACCCAACTGGAACCGTGACGAGCCCAACCTCTTCCGCTTCACCATCGGCGACGCCAAGCCAAGCAGCACGTACTACCACTCGCTTGACATGGCGCTCGCCGAGGCGATCGCGGCGAAGTACATGGGCGAAGCCGGCGCCCGCGGGAACGCCGTCGCGACCGCCGCAGTCTGGTTCGGGCGAATGATCGGCATGGATCACTGAGCACCACGGGCGGCCGAAAGGCAGGCAAGCACCCGGGTTCAAGCCCCGGGCGCCCACGCAGAGCACAACGAGAGGAGAGCGTCATGGACGAGTACCAGGGACCCACGGTGCAGGTGGCCGACGGTGTCTACGAGGTGGTCGCGCCCGACGAGCCGGGGTTCTGCCCCGACTGCGGGCACATCCACCGAGTGGCCGACGGGCTACATCCGCTACCCGACCAGCCGTGTGGATCTTACCTCTGCTGCATCAACTGAACGAGGAGGGTGGGCTGCACCAGGAGCTCACCGGGTTCGACTCCCGGCCACCCGCGCAAACAACCCACAGGAAGGGGCCAGAACCATGAACGACAAGCCGATCACGATCCGCGCGCAGTTCGGCGACGAAATGTACGTGTCGCATCACCGCTCGCACCGCTCGCCGGAGAACTGGCGCTACCACGCCCGCGAGATCGCGGACATGGCCGTCTCGCTCGGCGCCGACTGGGCGCAGGGCTGGATACCGGAGCTCGACGAGCCCAGCATGCTCTACCGGGTGTGCTGGATCGTCTCGATGGAGGCCGAGGAAGCGCTCGGGCTCACGGTGCCCAACGGGCAGCGCAGGCTCGCCTCTGGCGACGTGTGGACGGCGCTCGAGGAGCGTCAGCCGGTCACGCGCACAGCGCCGCCAGCGTGGATCGAGGGCTAGGCAAAAGGAGGGTGGGGCCGCAGTTGGGGCCTTCCGGGTTCGACTCCCGGCCACCTGCGGAAGGAGGTCCACCATGGACGAGTTGAAGGAATACCTGATTATCGCCGTCGCTGCGGCGTCGCTGGTCGACGAGCGGAGCGGCGTCATCCGGGCGACGGCCGAATCGGTCGACGCGCGAGCGCGGGAAATCCGATCCAAGGTCGAGGACGTGCTGCGCATGCGCGCGGGCGTCGAGGCCCTGTACGACTAGCGGGTGTTGCGAGGGTGCGGTTTCGGCCGTACCCTCGCAACCTCGGGTGTGTTCGCGGGGAATACACCCGACAGGAAGGGGACAGGGAAATGATGCAGGTCACCAACGAGGTGTGGCGGCGTGAAGGCGAAGACGGGCGCATCGAGCTCGCGGTCGTGCTCTTCACACCCGATGGTGTCGTGGTCACCTACACGTCCGGCGGCGGCTCGGTGCGTCAGCAGGTTGTACGCACCGAGGAGTTCGACGGACGCAACGACGGCGACAGCGAGATCATCGAGACCAGCCTCGCGAACATGGGCTATCAGCTCGCGTTGGAGACCAGATTCCTCGTCTAGCACCACGGGCGGCCGAAAGGCAGGCAAGCACCCGGGTTCAAGCCCCGGGCGCCCACGCAGAGCAGCCCCAACAGGAAGGAGCAGGCCATGCCTATACCGCGTGGTTTGACCGTGAAGGACGTCGCCCGGCTCAAGGCTTCAGGCGTCGCGCTCGAGGTGCCGGAGATGAAGGCTTGGCTTGCCAAGCTGAGCGGTTCTCAACGCGACGAATTCATCGACGTCGTGGGATCGGTGGCCGGCGCGGTCATCGACAGCGTCTGGGACGAAGCGCACGGTGAAGGGCACGGGTGCAGGAGCCCGTACTGCAAGGCGAAGGGGTGACGACGATGTCTAAGCCCTGGATTCGGCTCACAGTCAGCACATTTTGGTACCGCGTGCTGATCCTGGCCGGAGCTAAGCCAGCGCCAAAGGAGGGTGACCGGTAACCAGGCCGGTCTTGCCCGGGTTCGACTCCCGGGCACCCGCGCAAGAAAACCCACAGGAAGGGAGAACCAAATGGCCAAGGTGCTCGACACCGACATCGGCCCCCAGCTCACCGGGGCTGTCCACCTGCGCACGCTGGAATGCGGCGACGAGGTGGTCAAGCTCGGCCTGGTCTGGCGTGTCATCGAGAACGTGCTGCTTGCCCCGCGGGCAGGCGTGCGCCTGCAGAACCGGGCAGGCGATCGTCGACGACCAGAATTCCATGGTCGACCGGGTGGTTGGGGGTCGGAGATGAGCAAGCCTCCTCCGATGTCGCGGAGTAACAAAGCCGGATTCGTCCTGCTGGTGGTGCTGGTGATCGCCGCTGTGGCCGCGTGCCCGCACCGTAAGAATCCAGCGCCGCAGCCCACACCGTCGCCGTCCACGGCGTCGATGCGTACGGCGGTGCAGAGGTGACGCCGAAGCCCTCACAGTCCGGTCTGCGGGCTGTGGGGGCTTCGGTCTGTGTGTGGTGTGGTCGGCCGTTGCGTATCGATCCGGGCAATCTGGGGTCGTGGCGGCGGTGGACCTGCGGGCGTGACGAGTGCGCCACGGCCGCGGCTCGGGCTGGTGAGGCCCGAGGTGACAACCCACCCGAGGAGGGTGTATCTTCCGTGTAGACACCCACCGGGTGTTCGGCCTGCAGGCTCCGCGGTTCCCCGTTGGCGGGCCTGCAGGTCACGGAGGGGATGAAGCTCAATCGGCAGAGCAGCTGGTAGCCCGAGGCACATCGGAGGGCACCCCGTCACTTCTAAGGAGGTGTCGGTAGTCGCCCATGGTTCGCAGCCCCGATACGCCAACGGCCGTCAGGATCGGTCCGGGTTCGACTCCCGGCATCCCCGCGAGGCACACGAGCGTGGACCATCTGCGGCGGGCCGCCGACCGCCAAAGCAAGACGCTCGAGTGCCCCACGGCCCCGGGCAGCGCGCCCGCGAATAGCTCTCCTTCCTGTAGAGGGCAGCGCGCCCGGGGCACCACGAATCAGGAGAGCAAGGGAGAAGATCATGGCGTTCGTTCTCGAGCCTGCCGTCAAAGAGCAGGCAAAAGCCCGGTGGGTCTTGGAAGGGCCTGCCGGCAGCGGTAAGACGTTCACCGCGCTGAGCATCGCGTCCGGGCTCGGCGACACCATCGCGGTCATTGACACCGTGCAGCGCCAATCGCTGGTGTTCGCCGACCGGTTCAAGTTCGATGTGCTGCACATGTCCGACAACTTCCATCCCGAGCAGCTCATCGAGGCGCTCGGGACGTGCTGCGCCTACGACACGACCATCGTCGACACGCTGTCGTCGTTCTGGTCCGGGCCGCTGGGCATGCTCGAGCAGGTCGACCTGCGTTCCGACGGCCGGTCGGGTGGCACGTTCTCCAACGGCTGGAAGGAGATGGGGCCGATCGAGCGGAAGATGGTCGAGGCGATGCTCGCCCATGCCGGCCATTTGATCCTCACGTTGCGGGTCAAGACCGAGTGGGTGGTGCAGCCCGGCCCGGACGGCAAGTACACGCCGCGCAAGATGGGCACCAAACCTGACCAGCGCGAAAAGCTCGACTACGAGATGGGCATCGTGTCCACGCTGGACAGCGAGCACACCCTGCGGTTCACCAAGTCGCCCTATGCCGGGTTCGACGGTCGCATCGTCGAGCGGCCCACCGAGGAGCTGGGCCGCGAGTACCGGGTGTGGCTTGAGGACGGCAAGGCGCCCGTGACGGTGTGGGAGCTGCGCGATGAGGTGTTCGAGGCCAAGACGCCCGATGAGCTGCGCGAGCTACGCGCTAAGGCGCTGTATCTGAACAAGTGGAACGCTCCCATGACGGACGAGCATGGCGAGCCGTCCACGTTGGGCGACATCGCGACCAGGCTGCTCCGCGACATGATCGCAGCGGCTAAGACGGAGGTGAAGTGATGAACTCGATCGACGAACTGGCCGGCGCGTTGAACGGCATCGACCGCATGGTCGGCGATCTGCTCGAGCGGGCCGCGGATGGCTTCAGGAAGCTGCGTAACCGGCCGAGCCGGTATGTGGGCCGTCACCGCGCCCCGACCCTGTACGGCCGCCTGTCGACCCGCTGGGCCGCCGCGCGGGCCGAGCAGGAGCGCGAGCGGCAGAGCATGACGGCACTAGTCGAATGGTGGGCGGTGCGCCGCGCGGACTACGCGCCCGCGCTCGCCCGCGCGCGGGTGGCGGCATGAACGAGCAGCGACGCCCGAAGCGGCACTATGGGCAGCCTTACGGCACGTTGACGCGCGAGCAGCAGCGCCGCCGCAAGCTGGGCTGCTGGTTCGCGTTCGGCGCGACCGTGGCCGTGGCTGTGGCTGTGTGCTGCTGCGGCATCGGGGCCGGCGTGTTCTTCACGAGATGATGGCTACCTGCCGGCGGACCGGATTTGATCACCGGGCCGGGACCGGTGGGCATGCCCCAGGTAGGAGAAGGCTCGAATGCTCCAACGCGGCCTAGGCCAGGCGGGGCACTGCCGGAATCGCCGATCACGATTCCCCTACCTGGGGTGAAAAAGGGGCACCGTCCAATGTGGACGGTGCCCCTTTTTTGTTGCCGCCTACGTGGTCGCAGGGTCAATGACGGTGACGGTCTGCTCGGGGATGTGCGCCTCCACCGTTTCGATCACCAAAGTGTGGGCGCCGATCTTCAACGTGGTGCCGGGCGGCACGGTGCCGCCGGCCGCGGGCGGGTTGGCCTTGAGGTATGCGGCGACCACGGCGAGTATGTGGCGCTTCTCAAGCTCGTCCTTGACCCAGCGACGGGCGCGGTAGTTGTAGTGGGTGCCGTCGCCGGCCAGCTCAGCCCCCACGATTTGGATGTAGCGGGCCTGTGTGCCCTTGCCGTACTTGCCGTCGATGCCGCCCACAGGGGTGAAGTCGGCGCCGAGGTCTCGCAGGTCGGTTTGGAAGTCGGCCACCTCGTCCAGGCCGCCGGGCACGTTTTCGCCGTCGCCGAAGCTTACGAACATGGACATGTCGTCTCCTGGAATGTTGACGCCCACAACCTCGCGGTAGAACCGCTTGAACAGCGGCAGCAGCGAGCGGCGGGTCGAGTCGCGGTATTTGCTGATGTGCGAGTGGGTGCGGTGGTCGAGCTGGTTGGAAGGCTGCGGGGCTGAGGTGACCCCGTTCTCCCGATCCCAGTGCAACACGTTGACCCCATCCAGCGAGTAAATGATCTCGCGGATGTCGAGGGTGTCCGGCGCCGACTTGCGGCATTGCTCGACGGCCCAGCCGGAGAAGCGGCGCAGCTCATCCCAGTCGTCATCGAGGTCGATCGCGCATGCGGCGTTCGCGATCGCGGCGTCGGCGAGGCCGGCCTTGTCCCGCGCGGTGCGGGCCGAGTACGGGTTCTTGTCGAACTTCAGCTGATCTTTGCCGAGGTGGTAGCCGGTGCCGGCGATGACGTGCGGGCCGTCGCCGACGATGCCCACCTCGTCCGTCGTGAGTACCGGGGCGGCCTTGTCCTCGGCGACGACGAAGGCGCGCACCTCGAGCATGGTGGCCGGTGCAAACGTCATTTGATCACTCCTAACATGGCCGCGAGCGTCCACAGCCCGGCGAACACGACAACAGCCCAGCCGGCCCGCGCGACCCACCGCGCCGAACGGACCTTACGGGCAGACTTCAGAGCAGCTCGTCTGGCCTGTCGGGGACCGAGATAGTGGTCTGATGCAGGTGCTTTTCGAGCTGCGCGATGTGGCGCAACGCGGTGATACGCCACTGACGCTGGGCTGCTTCCCGCAAGGTGCTGTCGTTCTGGCACGTGGCCAAGTCCGCCGAGACTTGTCGCGTACGTGCGAGAACGATTCCACCAATGGCGGTTATGAGCCCAGCGAGGCCAGTCAAGATCTGGCCAAGATACTGGCCCCACACGGTCCCTCCCGGCCGCGGTCAGGTGATCGATCCACAGCATGTTGGAACCTCCTTGATGGATCGCGGTTGCACCGCGGTCACCGTGGGGGGGCCAGGTCGGTCGCCTTCTCGATCGAGGGTGCGATCTTGGAAGGCTTCCAGAAGATCTGGTAGAAGACCAGGGCGGCGCCGAGGACGACCAGAATGGCGCGTATCACGGTGATGCCGTGTAGGTACCCCGTAAGCCACGCGGTCACTCCGCCGCCCACGATGCACACGCCGACGGTCGCGGCGCCCTTGACCTGAGACGACCAGTGCGACTGCACGAGCGCGGCGATCAGCGCGGGCATCAAAAAGCCGACGAGCCCCGACCACAGGTCGAGGTCAGATAAGCCCTGCAATTGATCAAGATTCATTTTCGGCGACCCTCCTAAGCCGAGCGGTTTGCTTGTTGTGGATCAGACTAGCGGGAACGCGTACGCGGGGCCGTGGTCGACTGCGAAGAACGCGTCGGATGGGGACATGCCCCACTGTCCGGTGCCGGCGACACCAGCCTGCGTGGTGATCACATACAGCTGGTTTTGGGTGACGGTGGGTCGTATCCACGCGTCGAGCCGGCCGCCGTAGTAGGCGTTACCGACGCCTGGCACGTAGTCCTTTCCGGCGACCTGCGCGCCTGCCAGGTTGTTTTCCCGGAATCTGACGACGGTGAGCGCGGCCACCCCGGACGTGTTGGCGTGGTGCCAGGTCGCGTGCAGGCCGATGATGTGGCCGGCCTTGAGCGGCACCGTGAGGGTGATGTTGCCGCCGATGAGCTGCTCGCCCGCGGCGACCGTGTAGGTGGGCGAGTCGAACTGCGCCGCGCGTTGGGTCATCGCCAGGATTTGCAGCTCCGGGCGCCGCGACGGTGCGGCGGCGTTGATCGCGCCCAACACGAGCCACGTGGACGCGGACGAGTTGGCGCCTTCAACGGCCTGCCCGAGGATGGCCACGGTGTCGCCGACGACCGGGTTGTAGTCGGTCAGGAACCCGAGGGAATCCCTGTCGATGACCGTGCCACCCATCAAGATCTGGATCGGATTGATGGCTTGCACGGTGCCGACGCGGACGGTCGACGGCTGCCCGGGTGTGGCCGCGGTCTGGTCGGCGAGCGGTTCGTCTGGTGAGGTCATGAGTGGGTCAGCACCCACAGCTCGGAGCCGGCCTGAATGGTCAGGTTGGTGGCGTCGGCAGTGTCCTGCGCATATTGGACCTGCAGCGAGCCTGTGGTCGCGGCGAGGGTGAGTACGCCTTCGAAGTCGACGAACATGTTGGTTCCGACGCCGGTCGCAGCGACCGACGCGGTGGTGCCCGAGGCGGTGACGACCTGCCGGAAAACGCTGGCCGGGGTTGTCTTGTCGGCGGAGATGACAGCCCATTTGGACAGGGTGGTGCCCGCGGGGAACACGAGCGTGAACTTCAGGTCGCCCGCGGACGATCCGTCGTAGTAGAGCCGGCCGCCGAACCGCATCGTCCGGTTGGCCTCGCCGAGGGTGACGGTGAGTGTGGAGTCGGCAACCAACACGGTGCTGTTGTTGATCGCTGCGGCGTTGGTGGTGCGCAGCTTCCACGCGTAGTAGCCGCGGCGGGCGCGGGACACCCACACAGCACCGTCGTAGGCGTCGGCGCGGTCCTCGGCGGCGAGGTCGCTGTCGTCGCCTTCGACGGGGACGGTGTGCCGGCTGGCCCGGTCGGCGAAGTTGGCGTACTTCAGCGCGAGCCGGGTTTCCATCTGGGCCAGCAGGTTGAGCACGGCGGCGGGCACGTCGGCGGCATCCGCGCCGAGCGGCCGGGTTAGCCCTTGGTCGGGGGTTGTCGTCGACATTGGTTCACCTCACGCGAGTCGGACAATGAGTTTTGCACTGATCTGCACCTGCACGGCGGCGGTACCGGTGCCGGTGAAAAAGAACGCCGTCGACATGACGTCGCCTGCGGCGGCGACCATCGGCCCTCTCGCGTGGGGTAGCTGCTGCGAATTGTTTTCACAGTTCACCGCCTGCGCGCACCGCAGGGTGCCGTTTTGCCGCACACGTATCCGCGCGACGTTGATCGTGGCCCAGCCGAAATGGGTCGCCTGGATCGAGAACAGCCAAATGCCGGCGACAGGGATCGTGTACTGGGAGTCCGTCGCGGTGATGACCGTGTCGACACCGGAGGCGATCCCGGACTGCTGCGCCGAGAACAGGTCGTAGTTGCGCCGGTTCAGGGCCGTGGTCCAGTCGGCGTTGACGTCGAACATTTTGGTGTCGATCTGCTCGGCCAACGTCTTGAACGCGAGCGGGTCGATCGTGTCGCCGGGGCACGGGTAGGTGAAGCCGTAGATGTCTGTGTTCTTCGGCATCAGACCACCACCACCGAGTCAGCTGTTCCGATCTTGGTAAGCCACACGATTGTGCCGGCGAGCGCGTTCAACGTCGACGACGTGTTGCCGTGCTCGACCAGGAATTTGATCTGATCCAGGGCGGTGAGCCGGTAACGCAGGGTGCAAGTCATGTCCATCGGGATGCCGGCGTTCGCCTCGAACTCGGTGTAAAGCGATGAGACGACACGACGCGACGACGGGGTAATCGACGAGATGACGGTCGGGTCGAGCCGGTCAACGCCGATGGTGAGCGCGCGGAAGCTGTTGTCGTCGACCACGCCCGAGGGCTGCAGGGCGCAGAAGATGCCGATCTCGTACATGCCTTCGCCGAGCTCGCCGATCAGGTTGCGGCCGGTCTCGTCGATGTTGCGGTTCGACGGGGTGTTGTTGAACGTCATCGTGAACGTGCCACCACCCTGCGGGCCGACGTACTGCTCGCCGGTCAGGTTGGCGACCAGGCCAGTGATGTTCGCCGTCGACGTTTGGATGATCGTGTACGGGTTCGCGGCGCGGCGTAGCAGCTGCTCGAGAGCGAGGATGCGCGCCTCTGCCTGCAGGGCGGTGTTCTGCATTTGCAACGCGATCGCGGCAACGTTTTCGCCGTCCATACACGACAGGTCGGTCAGGTCAACGGTCATCACTGCACCTCCTGGTCGGCGTGCCAGCACACGGCAAGCCACGCCTCTTGCAGGGTGCGCGAGTTGGCACCGGACTCGAACGTCGACATGGTGATCCGCTCGCCGGCCAGGAAGGTGAACACTTCGAAGTCGCAGTTGTTGCCGTAGTTGATCCCAGCCCCCCGATCCAAGATCAGATGGTTGATTGTGTTTTGCTGCGCCAGGCTCTGCCCGCCTGCGGTCGCCGAGATTTGGGCGTTGACGATGCCGCCCGTGGCCTGCTTGGCGTAGAACGCGATCGAGTACCGGCCGCCCTTCACGATGGTGATGCCGTACAAGTCGCTGTCGAGGTCGGTCATGCCGGCGGTGTCGGCGACCACCGTGTCGTAGGGCACGAGGTTGGAGTTGCCGATCGTGATCTGTGTGGTCAGCTGCAGCATCGCGAACGGTGCGGCCGGGGTGGTGCGGTTGATCGCCGCCTCCCAGCGGGTGAACACGT
>Ga0070707_100007730_pt1 | contig 9988 bp, 14 predicted proteins | sample KBSK5502metaG_FD_65468 | JGI IMG/M metagenome (GOLD analysis project Ga0070707, IMG submission 65468) | Corn, switchgrass and miscanthus rhizosphere microbial communities from Kellogg Biological Station, Michigan, USA - KBS K5-50-2 metaG | ecosystem: Host-associated > Plants > Roots >... | reverse complement strand
ATAGGGGGCGCTCCGGGGGAGTCCTATGGTGTACCCATACGCGACCGGTTTAGTCGGGTTTCAGCGGTTTGGGCCTGTGCTGACTGCCTAACGGGGTGCGGCTGAGCTGCGCCGCCACAGTTTGATTTTCACAACTGCAATTCTAGTACGATGGCGCGCGGCTCGGGCGATGCTTGGCTCGGCGTCCAGTACATCGGTGATCGCGACCCCGACCGGATCGCGGAATACGTGCAGGAGCGTGAGGATGCGCTCGAGGGCGCGGTCGCGATGCTCGACCGGGCGTGGGCCGTCCCGACCCCCGAAAGGGAACCCGAAACCGTCACCAAACCGTCACCGGCGCCGGCGAGCGAAAACTGTGCGTCTGAAAGCGATTGGGGTGCTGAGGGTTGGGAAGCTCCCGAGGCAGGACTCGAACCTGCGACCCGTTGTGAAGCCCCGAGTGATCGCGACGTCTTGAGGGACGCTCACAAGGCTGATCAGCAGACCGAATCGCCGTCATCTCATCGTCGGACTCGCGCTAAGCGGGCCCCGAAACCGTCAACAAACCGTCAAAAGCGCCGGGAGCCGTAAGTATGCCGGGAGTCGGCACGATCGATGTTCAACTCGGCCGTTGGACACGCCTCCGGATTGCGTGGGCGCCTCACGGCTCGGCCTCGCCCGGTGACAGGAGGCCGTTTCGTCGAAGGATCCCCTCCCAGACGTGAATTGCCACGTCGGCCGCATCGCGCGCAGCGAAAGTCGTTCCATCACGAAGGTCAACGTACTGCTCGAATGTCACGTTGCTGTTGTCGGGCGCGAACTCCAAATCGAAGACGGTGAAGTCAGCACCCAGTCTACTCTTGGTTCTCCTAAGGTGCTTAGCACCGTTACATAGATCGGCGCATACGAGAAGTTCTGGACTGACCTCAACCAATGAAACGATGGCATCGCTAACCGGTTTCGGAATCGTGGGGTCGTTGCGAATCCAGTCCTTGAGGTGCCATGCGTTCTGAAAGAAAGTCAGAACCGCGTCGTCATAATCCAGCTCGGCAGCAGGAAGCTGCGAAGGATGTGCGGAAGCGAGGGACTCTAGCCGGCCTCTGCAGCGAAGTACTCGCTCGAACTGCTGTCGATAAGGCCGCATGGTGTGCCCAGGCTCCCGACGCCTAACGACGTGCCCCTAAGCTGCGGCGAGCTGAAGAGCGATTCATTCCGGAAATCTACGCGCGCCGAGCTAGAGCGTCATCATCTCGGCGTAACGACCGTCACTTCCGTTTCTCGACTTCGCTCGCTATCACTCTCTGCATGCTTGACCCTGCCGACTTCCGTGCAGCCGCTCTTCTTGACTCCCAAGTTCAGGAGAGACTCTCGACCGTAGAACGCGCGACGGCTCCGATATATCGCGACGAGCCTGGTAGACCTGTTCCAAGTGGCTCCGCAATCATGCTCCGCATGGACGACCACCGGTTCGCATTGACAGCAGCGCATGTCGCCGACAACAGCGCCTTGTTCCCATTGTACATTGGCTCATCGACGCGGCCCGTACGTCTCAGCGGGACAAAGATCGCAACTAAGCTCAAGCCGGGTCAGCGTCGCGAAGATGACCCGCTGGATGTCGCGGTCATCCATCTTCACGGTGAGACGACGCAATACCTGCGAGACGATGAGTTCATCGACGTTAGTCAGATCGACGCGGGCCCTCTAGCCGAAGATGAGATATTCCTTATGGCGGGATACCCTGGCACCAAGCGCCGGGACATTCCGACCAAGGCGACGCTCGAAGTCACCCTCTACCCATTTCTTGCTTGCTCTCGCCCTCGCGCAGCATATGCTCGCGTGCGGCGAAACCCAGCGGATCAGCTCATCTTGGGTTTCTCAAAGAAGCGCCTGTGGCGCCAGGGAGTACGGGTGATCGCGCCAGATCTTGATGAGATGTCCGGATGCGGGGTCTGGTCTATCTTTGATTCTTCCGGCTCTCTTCTCGATGGCCCACGCCTCGTCGGCCTCTTCACCGAGTGGCATCGCCACGGAGTCCCCTGGATAGTCGCCACGCGCATTGATGTAGCACTGGCAGCGATTTGGGCGCACTTCCCCGAGCTGCGATCGATGCTCCCCAAAACGAACTAAGCGTGCGGCCTAACAAGCGCTGACGCAGATTCGGGTCCGGTTCCGCCACCGCAGACACAGACTAAAACGAGTGATTGTCAGCGCCTTCATCAGTCGATCCGTCCTTTCATGGGGTGAAGAACGGAGGATCGACAGCATAGTCACAAGAGTGGAGTACGCCCCCGCTACACCACAGGCCGCTTAGCATTCGAATTAGGAGCGCGGCGAATCCTGCTCCTGCCGGCTCTCAATCCACGTCAATACGTCGTGCTCGTACCAGCGGACCGTCGAGTGGCCGAGCCGGAGCTTGTGCGGGACGTAGCGGCGCACCCACGCCGAGGAGACGCTGCCGATCGTTTCCGCGACCTGTGCAGCCGTGAGCAGGCGGCCGCGGTTCGGGGGAGGCAAAGGGACGTTAACGTTCTCGCGTTCCGGCTCGAGGGGCTGGTAGGGCGTTCGCGCTCCGGGCAAGGCGGTGAGCACAGGGTGGGATCGGCGGGTCATGAACAAGTCTCCTTTGCTTGGGGCCGCGGTACATTAATGAATGAATCCTTCTACAGAGCGCCGCAGGTTAGGCGTACCCCGTTAGGCAGCCGGTGCTAATATGGTCAAACGCTACATTCACCAGCCGGTCGCCCTGGCCGAGCTCGAGTCCCTACAAGCACTGGCGACTGACGAAGAGGGGGCGTTCTTCGACCGCAACCCACACCTCGTCCGACCTTACCGCAATCGCCTATTGCTGGTAGCACTCTGCCAGGGCGCTGCCCTTCAGTTCCTAGGGCGAGGCTATGGCGTCAATGACTTTGATGTTCATCTCTTCTATGCTCAAAATCCCGCGAAACCACGCCTCTCGCGTGCAGTCAAACGCATCTCGGCAACGGTCGGTGCCTTCCCCAACGTGGCAGTGGATTTCGTGCGAACAGTAGTGCCACCGCCCTACACATCGATGGGGGCAGATCCGATAGACCAGATTCGAAACTTTCTCCGCAAGCCGCCAACCGCTAACGCCTCGCATCTTGCGCAGAAGGCGGTGATTGGCCTAATGCCTCAGTCGCTATTCTCCACGACCGTCTGGCCGGCCGCCCAACACGCGCCTGAAGCTACCGGGGGGTAAGAGAGAAGGGGTCTCGACGCTGCTCCGCTTCGTCCCCCTATCAGGGCGTATAGCGGAATACGATCGTCGTGTCTGAACGCGGGCCTTGGAATAGGCCTAGTATCGCACCGTCAGCACTCAGCTGCGCGACGATGGCTGGTGTCGCCAGATTGCCCATCACACCTACCTCAATCATTCCCTCGCGTTGTGTTGGCGGGGGAATCGTCATGGTTGTGGCCGATGCGGCTGTGTATTGTCGTACGAGTTGCGTCGGATCAACCGGTACCGCCACAAGCGCAAAACGATAATAGCTCAGGTTGGCGTAGGCTGGTCCGGGCGCGAAGAATGATCGGCTGCTACCGTCATCGAGCGTTACGTGGAAGCGTCCATCCTGCGGATACGTGTAGTGCTCTTCACGTCCATCGCCTAAAGCCAGCACTATCATCTTGGGGGTCGTCGAGACTGATGCGACCACTTTGGGATCCCCGGGGTATGCGACGACCACATCGGTTCGCTTCTTCGCCATGCAGGCCAAATGTAGCTATCGCTGCGCAGTTGACGACCAACCAGCCGAAGCGGGCATTCCACGGGCTCCGGCGCTTTGTGGTGAACGAGCTGGGGGATCTCCAGCTCGCCGGCTGGAGGGTGGGGCATTATCGCCATCCGGGGACCGCTTGAGCGCGCCGTTTAACACGCGCCAAGAACGCGAACCGATCCTCAGGTGCCGCAACTGAGCTTACTTCCAGATCAGCCATAAGGCGATGATGACGAGGAAGGTCTGGACCAACGCCGCACCCACCACTATGCGGGTGGTCCGATGTCTGGCCTCTCCTTCACTGATCCCGTCTTTGAGCTGCATCTGACCCGCCGTGTGGCCAGCCCCAAGGACGTTCCCGAGCATCAGGGCCGCCCAAGCTCCTAGCGCGATCAACGTCAGCAGTCTTTTCATTGCATCGCTCCCTTCTGCCTGGTCAGCGCCTGCTCCTTACAACAATTGCTACAACGAACGCCTGAAAGTGTCGTAGGCCTCCAAGGACGGCGGGTCGATGCAGGCCCGCCGTTTTGTACTCGCGCACGGCCGTCCAGGACGACCAAGTACCTCCAGGTCCATGAGGGACCGGCAAACATTACGGCAAACAGGTTCCTCCGGCTTGATAGCGCGGCATCTCCCCATGCTGGGCTAGAACAGCGCATACACTCGACTGGCGCCTCCGCAGCATCTTGCCGAACGTTGAGACTTTCGATGCGCAACTACTAGGAGATTGCGAGCACGTTCGGATGAAGTGGTGCGAGAGCCGCGCACCTGTCGCGGCGGCTCACGGGCCATGTCCCAGGAGGAGGTGAAGCTGCTCTATGACGAACACCGAACCCGTCGCCGTCGCGCTGGAGTCGTGCGCCGACGCGTTGCGCACGCTGGCGCTCGCACTGCGCGGTCAGCGTCCAGTAGAACATGCTGTCCCACCAACGACAGCTCCCGAGCGTCTACTCAGGGTGGACGAAGCAGCGGCCATAATGGGCGTGACTAAACGGTGGCTGTACCGGAGCGCCCCACGGTTGCCGTTCGCGCGCCACTTGTCGCCGAGAGTGCTGCGCTTCAGCGAGGCCGGGATGCGGCGCTGGATCGAACGACGCCCATAGGACAAGAGTCGGCGGCTTCCCGAAAGCCTCCGACGAAGTCCACACCTCGTCTCGCAGTCTCAGTGACGGTCGGGCGTGGAGATATCGCGCCGGTTCTTCAGGGTAGTTCCTTGTCGTTGCGCCTCGAGCCAACCGGCGACGTCCTGGACGAGATATCTTTTGGTCCTGTGGCCAAGATCCAACTGTGGGATGCCGAGTCGACCAACCTGGCGGGGCTTAACTTTTAGCCAGGCGGCGACTTCCTCCGTCGTCATGATCTCGCTCAAACGTGATCCATCGTCTGCCGATTTCATTTTTTCCCCCTTTTGTAGAGTTCGCTCCGCTCCTAACGCCAAGCAGTTACGGGCACGTTCTGCGTCGAATACTCGACACACTATCGTCGTATAAGACATTGGAATTGCATCACTTACAATTTTACTTGGCGTGTCATGATTGACACTTGGCATGTTAGCCAATATTGTGGCCATTGCAATTAAATGTGGCTGGCTAATGTACCAAAATTTGGAGCTGCCTAAATATGCCACGCATTGAAATCTCCCAAGAGAACTACGATCGCCTGAAGGCACTCGCAGAGCCCCTGGTCGACACGGTGGACACCGTATTGGGGCGCTTGTTCGCGGGGTCCAACGGCCAGTCGAATGGACGGCCCACTGGTGGGATAGAACAGCGACCAACGCGACGAACAGCAGTTCGCGATCGCAAACGCGCCCGGAAGGGTGAGAGGACTCCTACCGAGGAGTTTTATCGGCCGCTCCTTGAGGTACTCGGCTCCGCCGGCGGTCAACTCGCTCCAGTCGAAGCCATCAATCAAGTAGGCAGAATCATGGAGGCGAAGCTCAACGATGTTGATCGTGCCCGTCTCCCGAGTGGGGAAGTGCGCTGGAGAAACACGGTGCGGTGGGCCGCGCAGCGTTTGGCCGAACAGGACAAGCTCGATAAGGGCGCGCCGCATGGAGTCTGGAAGCTCATGCGAGGCATCCGGCCATGACTAAGCGCGTCCCGATCAAAATGAATGTGGGTAACGCGCTTCAGTGGCTCGGAAACCTGTACCGGAGTCCTGCTGACGCCATCAAGGAACACGTCAGCAATGCTGTAGATGAGCACCTAAAGGCGCTACAAGCAGGTCGTGGTGTTCGTCGCTGTGGGGTGGTTTTCAGAGTCGAGAAGCGCCAAGTGGAAATCGAGTATCCGTATGGCATGACTCAGGAGGAATTTGAATCTGCGCTCCAGCGGGTGGCGGATTCAGCCAAACGTCATAGCGCTGTGACTCAGGTGGGACAGCTTGGTATTGGAATCTTCAGTTTCCAGCAGGTCGGAAAGAAGTGCACGTTCTTTTCGAGGAGAAACGCGCAATCACCTACCGTCCGCGTGATCCTACGCGAGGGCCGTGACGAAGCTGAGTTTGCCACTGCCTTGAAATCGGAATCGCTCGCACAGCCAGGAATCAAGATCGTTGTCACGGAGCTGAAGTTCGATCCAACTCGACCGCGGGGTCCATTGGCGCCTGAGAGGCTCATTCGACTCTTTGCCGAACGATTCGGAGCCTACATCGAGCGCGGACAGCTCGACATTGAGCTGTGGGTTGGCGGAAAACTGCACCGTGTAGAACCGCCAACCATTCACCTGCCACGCATCGGGCGTGGACTCGAGCGGCTTCACCTTCGAGGTGAGAAGAATCGGATGGCCGAGACGACCTTGTTCTTCGACCCAACAGGAACTGCCACGGTCGGGTTTCGGCAGGCCGGCGTTTTGGTCGTAGACGATCTGAAGCAAATCGGCGCGTACGGTCTGGAGCAGAGTGTGTACGCGTCCGGATTCGTTAAAGGCTGGATCGACGCCGATTTTCTAAAGCCCCTTCCGGCGCGGACCGGATTCGAAGAGAACCAGGATTGGATTGATCTCTTGGACGCCCTCGATCGCCATAGACCGCAGATCGAGACCGAGGTGGCGCAACTCAAGGCGGAGCAGGAAGAGAAGGAGCTGTCCGAAGTCCAGCGCAAAGCTCTTCAACTAGCGCGGGAGATCCTTGACCTAGAGGACTTCAAGGACCTGGAACTGCCTGGTGGCCTTGCGAAGAGCCGCGCACGAAATGGGAACGGCCAACTCAAGCCAGCCGGCGAGAAAACTGGGGAAAAAGCAGATGAGCCTGGCGACCATGTCCAACCCTACGGCCCGCGGATCGGCTATCAGGAGATCGCATTCACAGATGGACGAGTTCGGCACAGCCGATTCGTTAAGGGGGTGGTTCAGGCCAATATCCTTCACCCCGACTACCAACAAGAGGTGGCTCTGTCCGATTCAAAGCTTGCCTACGCCACCCTGCTGATCGGCAAGGAGGCGATTGCCTACAATGACAAGTCCGGGCACGCTGATGACGAACTCGAGAAGCTACTGAGCTTCTACTTCACGCTGAAAGAGCGGCTGCGAAGTGCAGGCCGTTTTCCAGATCGCCGGCGGAGGCGGGTACCCTCTAAAGGGAAGAGGTAAGGCCAGGCTGGGCGCGCCCGCCGCATTTGCGCCCCTCGTTGCCGCAAAAACACCCTAGTACGCAGGGTTCTGCCGAGTAGCGTAGGCCGGAACGTTTCCCTACGCCGCGACGCGCAGGAGCACGCAAGTGAGGTGCTGCCGTGAAGAGCCAGAAGATCACTCGTTACATGGACCTTGGGCGATTCCTCGCCATGCTGGGCGCGCGCTCGGGATCGCCAAGGGGTCGCTTGTTCTTTGCCTTACCGGATCGACTCGGCGATGCACAAGAAGGAACATTGGGAGCGGCTGACCAACAGCTTGCCGTGCCAGCCGCAAAATCTCTTTATCGGGGAACCCCCGCTCGAGCAGTCGCGTGTTGGCTCCGGCGAGAATGGTTGGACACTCTGTTGACGGTGGGCATCAGCTGCTGGTACCTCGGTGATACCGAATCTCACGCTATGTGGCAGGTCTTCGGTGAGGGCGGCGTTGCTCTTGAGTCGACCGTGGATAAGGTCAAAGGAGCACTGGACCCTGTCATTGTTGAAGTGAAGCCCGTTGAGTACGTCGATTATGCTGACCGTCCGCAGACCGACCTTGATCCCCTCAGAGTTTTATCGTTCAAACGGTCCCCATATGAACACGAACGCGAACTGAGGCTCTTCATCCTTCTGTCCGGTGCCGAGCGCGATCTCATCAAGAACCTCAGAGGCCTAGGTCGTCGTGGTGAGGTTCTTGTTCATAAGCGGCCACAGGGAGAGATGGGTGCAAATGGTATTAGCGTCCCCTTCGATGTGGTGCATGCTATCGACCGGCTCGTACTAGCACCGAATGCCCCGGTTTGGCTCAAGGGCGCAATCCTGCACCTTTGCGCGACGAGCGGCATCGACACAAACAAGGTCAAACAAAGCGCGCTTGATGACGATCCGTATCTTCGGTTCCTTCCAAGCCTTAATGAGAACCGTCTAGACTGCGACCGCTTGGCAGACTCCTAAAACCGGGCCGATTTCTGTGACCTGTCGCGTTAGGAGAATGATCTGAAGACGCCAAAGTGGTGGTTGCGCTGGAGGCTCAGGCGCGCCGGACGTCTATACCGCAAATGCGTGCTAAACCGCTGGCAGCTTCAGGCGCATGTTAGGCGGCACGGGCAGAGGAACCCACGTTCCACAAAATGATGTCGAATACCCGACGCCGAAACCATTCCGCATCTGCATCGGCATGCTGCGGACCCATTATCAAGCGAACCTGAGTAGACCCGCAAGCCTGGCTGACTCTTGGGATGGCTTCCGCGTACTGTGTGCGCCACAACTGGAGATACCCGACGTAATCGCCAGGCGACGACTTGAGTGCCGCGCGAGCCTGACTGTCAAAGATTACAACCGCGTCCTTGTGACGGAGCCACAGGAACTTCGTGGCGGCAGAAAGGAGATCGCGACCCCCGTAGGCAGTGCCCAAAGCGGTTCGAAGGAACCGAACTGCTTCGGCCAGCGTGTCATCCGTGACCCGTTTCAACCGTTCATGGTTCAATAGGTCCAAAACGGGAGCTAGGCGACTGAGGCCACGCCCAGTGTCATAAGTGAGCGGGAAGTTACGGGCTACCCTGAAGTACCCGGCGGCGGCCTTGAGTCCGGAAAGTTGGCGGACGCGATCTGAACTGGTCAGGTCGGACACATAGCGGCGCTCCTTGCGTAGCCACCACTGTGCGTACCGAACGGCTGACCGGTTTGCGAGTGCCGATGAGATCAGGCGTGCCGCCTAACGTGAACTGGAAAGACCTGCTTACGCCCACTACCTAATCATCATAGTCGTTGAATGTGTTTGCCGTAATGTTTCCCGTTCCATACCTTCCGATGCTTACCAATGCGGGTCATTCGGGGCAGGTAAGTGCTGAAAAAACAACGGCCTCGCATGGAGGCCGCTGAATTCAAATCCCGCCGACCCGATTGGAGCTGCTTGAGCGCTAGAGAGACGACCTGACCCCCGGCGTCGAGGCGTGCCCGGCCGGGTTGTGGAAGGTGTACCCAATCAGGGCGCCCGCGCCGCTACTCAGGATCGTTAACAGGGCGGGAACGAACACTGGTGGAGCGAGCGCGATTGTGATCGCGGCGGCCAAGCCCGCCCCTATTAGGGCACCGTAACTGGCTCCGGCGGCAGCATTGAGTGCCGAACTCAACTTCGGGTCGGAAGGAGCCCACTCGGACCGCATACAGCACCTCCTCAAGGCCGCGATCGTCAACCACCCCAGAACCACTTGAAGATACCACCAGCGAGGATCGCCGCACCAGCCAAGGCAGCCGACACGCGGGTGATGCGTCGCTTGCTCAGCTCCGACGTTGCCGGATCCCGTATGCGTGCGGTGATCGCGAGAGCCCAGACCACGTTGGCGAGGATTACGACCCATAGCATGGTGCCGCCCGCCGAAATCTTGACGGTGAGACTCGCGCTCTTCGAGGCAAAGAGGCCGGACGTCGTGACCACCGAGAGCGTCGTGGCGTAAAAGCAGAGTTGCCCGTCGCCAAGGTAGTCATGAATCCGGAATCGATTGACGACTGCCCAGTTCGCGATGTACGCGGCGGCGACGGGTAGGCCCGCCGATAGGAGCACGTCGAAGAAGAAGTAGCGAAGTACGTTCTCCATCGCGTCTAAACGTCGCGGGTGCTCATCCGTGGTACCACCAGGCGCCCACTTTGCTCGTGACGATGCAAGCGA
>Ga0070707_100007723_pt1 | contig 9991 bp, 7 predicted proteins | sample KBSK5502metaG_FD_65468 | JGI IMG/M metagenome (GOLD analysis project Ga0070707, IMG submission 65468) | Corn, switchgrass and miscanthus rhizosphere microbial communities from Kellogg Biological Station, Michigan, USA - KBS K5-50-2 metaG | ecosystem: Host-associated > Plants > Roots >... | reverse complement strand
GCGAAAGCCGACGGGCCTTCCGTTGGTCGACGAGCCGCGCCGAAACGAGCAGCTTTGCGGCAGAATCGGTTGTACAATGCTTTGACCCGATCCACGCGTGGTCGAGCGCGCAATCCCATCCAAGCCGCGTAAATTGCGAGGACACTTGTGCCGATCCCAACGCTCCAGACGATTAACGCGCCCGGCCCGGCATTGCCAAGACCGACTCCCCGCAGGAATGACTCCTGTCTCTCGCTATCGAAGCTCAAAACGCCAGTGTCCCACGCGTAATTCAACGCCTGCCAGGCGAGGCGTATGTCTCCAAATAGCCTTGATCGCGCTAGAGTCCGCGTCAGCGTGTTTTGCCGGAATTGCGTCTGGCCGGCACTAGCCTGCCTTTCCAAAAACGAATTCAGTCCGAGATTTATTCGGTCGGGTGCGACGACACTCGTCGGATCGACTCGGACCCAACCGCTTCCTTCCAGCCACACCTCGCACCAAGCATGAGTATCGGCTTGGCGCACAACGAAGAACTGACCTAATTCATTATACTCGCCACCCAGATAGCCGACGACGACACGTGCGGGAATTCCGGCCAGCCGCATTAACGTGGCGAAACTGGCCGCGTAGTGTTCGCAAAAGCCGACTCGTCGCCGAAAAAGAAATTCCTCCAATGCGTTCCTTTGATATTGGCCCGGCGATAATGAATAACGAAAGCCTTGAGTGCGAAAGAACTGTAGCGCTGTGCTCACGATCGCGCGCGGTTTCGCATTTGCAGCCCTCCAGGCCTGGACCAACTCCGAGATGGCCGGACTTATATTGTCCGGAAGTTGAAGCAAATTCCTGCGCTCGCCCGCGCCCAGCTCTTTCTCGCCGATTTTCGGGAACGATGTGATTTCATAACGTCGTGGCTTGCGAATAGGCTCAGTACTCGACAAGTAGTTACCCGGGGCGAGCACGGCGCCGGAAGTCGGTTCGGCAGGCCAATCAAGCGCGAACATCCAGCGGCCGCCATGCGGCTCGATCGTGATCCATTGCCGAATTCGTTCGCCTTCCGGCGTGTGTTGAGGAGAGGGCGGGATGAAATTTTGCTCCTCTCGTGCGTGCCACTCCAAACCGTTGCACTGCTGCATTACCACGCCGCGCCAATACATCGCGGCTGAAGACGGTATCCTGCCATCTGGAAACTCGGCGCGAAACGCCACGCCGGTTGAGTTAGCAAGTGATGTGACGCTGCCGGGAGAGAGCCAGTCGCTAAAGCCGGTTGCGGAAAACGCTGCCGGCGCCAATTTGAAAGCAGAACGGGGGGCAATGCGCGGAAAGAAGAGAAAAAGCGCCAGGATGAGCGGCAAAGCCTGGGCAAGGAGCTTCAAGGCGGTGCGGGCTGGCGGCCAGAAAGGTCCGGAGGGGCCACGATGAAATTGAATCAGGGCCACCAGTAACAATGTGAACGCAATCGCCAGGCAGAGTGCGATGGTGACGTCCTGAGAGAGAAAGAATCCGCAGAGACACAGTAGCCACGCGACCATGACCATGACTTGGAATTCGCGGGCAGTGTGCGCTTCCAGGATTTTGAGCGACATCAGAACCGCAACCAGGGAAACGCCAGGCTCAATGCCTTTGATCGAACCGTAGCTGATGAAAATCCAGACCAAGGCGGTTGCGCCGAGGACCAATTTGAAAGTTAATGATCGAAGACGGTAGCCATGCGGCTCCATCCAAAATTTGGCAGCAAGCGCGACCAAAAATGACACCGGGACCCACGCCGCAAGCGTCCCGAACATCGGCGGCAAGGTGAAAAGCAGCCCGGCAGCCAGCCAAAGGAGGGCCCGTCTCGGGATGCGCGTGTCTTTGCTGCGGGGCGTTTTCATTTGACCAAGGCGAGCGCCCGCAAGCATCGATGGAAATGCGCCTGACCGAGCGATGGCGCAATCTCCTCGGCAGGTAAACGCAAACCGTATGGCCGTCGCGCCCGTTCAGCCTCGATGACCCAGAGCGCGAGTTGCGAGAGCCGATCTTCGATATCGGAAAACTGTACCGCCGCAAAATCGAAGTAGAGCAGGCCGCTCGCTTCGGTGGAAAACTGCTTCGTCATCAATGGCTGGCCACGGGCCACCGCCTTCCAATCGATGTGCCGCTGCGACTCACCGAGAATGTACGGCCGCACGCCGGCAAAATCGTCGCCTTCTCCAAATTCGAGCTGCGGGTTGCCCCGTGCCAGCTTTGCCCGGTTAAGTGGAAGATTCGGGTCGCCGGCGGGCCTTGGGTAAACGAGGTAGTGCTGCGGTGCAGCCTGCGATCTTAACGTCCGGAAGAAGCCAAGTGGATAGCCGCTCTCCAGAAACAGCTTCCCAATTCGATGCTGGCCGCGTTTCCGTGCCGTAAACCGCAATGTCGCGCGCGTCGCTTTACCGACTGGAATGCAGTCGATACGTTCGGCCTCACCATCGGAATCGGACATACGCAGCGTGAGGCCGTGGCGTGGTAGACGGGACTGATTTAGAATTTCCACTGGCAGCGAAGCCTCATCTCCGAGGAAAGTTGGCTTTACCGATTCAGCCGTTGTTTTCAAACCGGCGAGATTCAGCAGCGTGCGTGGAATCGAAACGACGAATAGAGCCGTAAGTGCGAATAAAAGCAGATAGGCTGCGGCATTCCCTTGGCTGGCCGCTGCGTACCAGGTCGCGCCCAGCACAAAAATCAGGCCTGCCAGGCTGCTCGTCGGATAAACGCGCGGAAGTTGCCTTTGTTTCACGGAACTGGGACGCTGTGCAACAAAGCGTCAGCCAGCGTCCGGCCACTTTGTCCAGGTTGCTCGATGTCGTGCCCGAGCCGGTGAGCCATTACTGCCCGGGCTACTGCTTGAATATCTTCCGGCAGCACCATGTCGCGTCCGCTCATGAGCGCCCATGCCTGCGAAGCGTGTTTTATCGCCAGACCAGCGCGGGGCGACAAACCCGTGCTATGCCGCTGTCGTGAAGCATCGAGCAGATCCTGCAGGTAATCCAGAAGTGCCGATGAAGTGTGCACCTCGCGCACTGCATCTTGAATCTCGAGCAAGATTTTGGGCGTAATCACCGGTTTCAATTCCTTGAGCATCTCGCGACGATCCATTCCGAGTAGCATCTTCCGCTCGCTGGCACGATCCGGCACGCCTAGTTCGATCCGCATTAGAAATCGGTCCAGTTGCGATTCAGGCAGCGGATAGGTACCGATTTGATGCTGAGGGTTTTGAGTTGCAACCACAAAAAACGGTTCCGGCAGTTCGTAGGTTACGCCATCCACCGAGATACGGTGTTCCTCCATTGCCTCGAGCAATGCGCTTTGCGTCTTGGCGGTTGCCCGATTGACCTCGTCAATCAGCACCACTTGTGAGAAGAGGGGGCCGCGGTGAAAGACGAAACGTTGCTCTCCTCGGTCGAAAATTGAATTGCCGAGAATGTCGGCGGGAAGCAGGTCGCTGGTGAATTGGATGCGTTGAAAGCCAAGGGCAAGGGAACGCGCCAGCGCCTGGGAGAGGGTCGTCTTGCCGACGCCCGGAATATCCTCGATGAGCAAATGACCCCGTGCGAGCAGACAGGCGACCGCTAACTTCACCGCTTCGGTCTTGCCAACAATTACTTCACAAATCTGCTCTGTAAACGCATCAATCTCTTTTCGCACGTCGTCAAGATCCGAAGATCTGGGCTGTTCGGCAAACATGGATGAATGAAAGGAGAGCCAGTCGGCGTTGGTTTGCAGCATTAAACCAGCCTAAACAGAAGCTTTTGCAATTGAGCATTGCGGTCGGCTTGGCGCGCCATGCTTAGCGAGAACCAGTTGGGCAATGGGCTGCCGGAGGGGCGACACTGCTTCTCTGTGCTTTGCGGCGGTGACACAGAGATAAAAGGCCGACTTTCGCGCATCATTTTCGCTGGCGATGGTGCTGAGGAGGGCAGCGCTGTCTGATGTTTTTGCCCCGGATGTTTCTTGTCCATTTTGGGTGGCTTTTGCGGATGAGTCTCTCGGTAGCATTTGGCGCAAAGTCCGACAAAGAACGCGGTAACGACGAAGGCGATGATCCGTCTTTCTTTAGGCGTGAGGACAAGGCGATTGCGCAGGGCTTCAAACCGCGCACCCCAAATTCGTTTCAATTGTCCGATTGATTTTTCACGCGCGAGTCCACGTGGGCCGAGCAATAATTCCGCATCAGTTTGGAAACATAACGCATGCCTGCACCAAATGGGACAAACATTAACGAGAAAGGACGGTTCCGCCCACGGAAAACGAACCGATTAACCGGGTGCCGCTGCTCCGGTCCAGTGCAATTAGCTCAGCGGCCAAGTGGTGTCGTCACTTCCGTCCCGGGCGGCGGTGTGAACATGAATGTCGATTCAGGAATCGGCGCATTCGAATAATTCGAATACGTCGTGATGATACCGTCGCCGTTTGGTTGCAACATTTCGGTGCGGGTTACAAACAACTCATCGTTCATTCGTAAATTGAATTTTTGGAACATACGTTTCAGCGACGGCGTGCGTGGAAGGAGCTCCAGCTCGTAGCCGGCCTGAGGCGAGTCGATCCGGGACGCCGTGATGTGATAGGTCGCTTCGACATTCTCCAGGTTTAGCGCGGCTGTGACCGCTGCGATGCCCGCGTTGACCGGAGAACGTTTGCCTAACGAGTAGTGCTCAGCCGATTTGAAATTTGGATAATAAATCCAGAGCTGTTCACCATCGCTTACCGTCACGCTGGGTGAACTTCCCCGCACTTCCCGGCGAAATTTATCCGGCGCTCGAAACCAGACTTTTCCCGAGCTCACGATTGGTTTGTTCATCAGGTGAACCGCCCTTTCTTCCTGAAAGTTTGCCTGCATGTAGGGCGCAGCCGCCCGTTTGTCCCGGATGCGCGCAAGAAGGCTTTTGACGTCGGCCGGCGAAAGCGGTTGTTGGGCAGAGGCAACTGATGTCGCCCCGACGAATACGAGCGCTGTGAAGAACAAGTTGTGCATGTTGATTGGCGATTTAAACACTCAACGTTCAACACATCCGTGGGTTAATTGGGCGTTGGACGTTGCTTGTCCCTCGATCTTCGCGCCAGAGTTTTGGTTCAGCTGCAGCCATCGCCGGCAAAGCGAAGAAAATTGTGGCGAGCAAACTCCAAAAGATGCCGATGGCGCAGGCGATGCCAAGGCCACTGATGGAGGGATTGCGCGCCCAGCCCAATGAGGCGAATCCACTGGCTGCAGTCAATCCGGCAAGCAGCACTGGTTTGACCACTCCGGCCACGTCATGTTCCAGTTCGTGCGTCTTCTGCCAGACGAGGACGAGGTAAATCCCGTAATCAACGCCAATTGCGAGAACGAGTCTGAAAGAGAGCACATTGAGCAAATTCAAATGAATGTTCAGAAACTTCATCGTCGCGACCATTGCTCCGATTCCAAACCCAAGCGTGATGACCTGAATGATCCACAGGCGTAGATCGCGATACAAGATCGCCAGCAGCGAAACGTCGAAGATGGCCATTAACGCGCTGATGATAAGAAGCTGTCGATGCGACCACGGCAGCAAATCTGCGAGCGCATAACTCCAGCCTGAGAGAATCATCGAAACGCCCGGCACGGGCAAATCGCGCCCCAAGGCCAGGCGCTGCTCGTGCGTTGTGATTGGCGCGTTGCTGGTAGCGAAACCCGTAGTGAGCAGGGGATCTTTTGCGAAGTAACGATCGACCAAAAACCACCAGCTCGATCCCTTGGGCAGTTGATTGCGCCAGTCCGGGAGAGGAACCCCTGGATCGACGAGGCGCTGCAACTGGTCTAGCAAAGCGAACGCCGGCGCGAATGCCTCGCGACTGAAACCTTCGTCATCGAGTGTTTCTGCAAGTGTTTTGCGTGCCGCTTGAAAATCGATCGTTCGAAGACGTTCCCGATTCTTTTGCATGCCCAAAGGCGAAGGACAAAGGGCCGCCGGGGTGGAAAAACTTTTGATTTTGCCGGCTTCCTCGAGAGTGGACCAATGCGCAGAAATTCGCTCCCAGTCATCATGCAGCGTTTGCGCGTCGGGCGCGCGCACGATCGCGAGCACTGGCTCCCAACGTGTCGGCATTTTGTGCAGGATCGCTTCCAGCGCATGACCGGCGCGGCTGTTTTTTGGCTCGAGTGACCGCGTGCTCGCTTCGAAGTGGATTGGAGGAATTGGCGAAAATCCGATTGCGCTGAGCAACGAGAGAACTGCGCCCGAAAAAATCAGCATTGGCGCCGGACGTTGCACGCTCCACCGCACATATCTCTTCACCAGCTCGAAGACCCAATCGTGACGCATCGGCGGTTGCACCGGCCTAACGAAAAGAAATAAGATCGTGCACATGAAAAGGCCGGCAAAAAAAATGCCGATCGCGATCAGGACACCAAGTTGCGAGAACCCGAGCGAGCCGCTGAGAACGAGTGCCATGAAACCAACGGCCGTCGTCAGCGCGCCAAAAAAAACGGCGCGACCCAGTTTTGCCACTGAGGTAGAGATTGCCTGCTCGTAGTGCTCGCCATCAATTCGAGCCTGTTGGTAACGCCCAAAAATCAGGATCGCGAAATCGACGCCGAGGCCGACGAGAATTGCGGAAAAGCCGACCGCCACCATGCTAAGCCGCCCAAAGAGCAATAGGCCAACGGCGAGCGCGAGCAAGCACGAGAGAAGAAGTGAAAATCCCATTCCGATTAGGGGCAGCCATCGACGGAATCCAATGAAAAAAATGATTCCGACAAGCAGGATTGAGCTGGCGAGCGTCATGACGATGTCATAACGCATGCTCAAGGAAATTTCAGAGACATAGGCCGAACGTCCGGTCACGAGAACTTCCAGCGGCCCGCCATTCCAACCGTCACGGGCATGGGCCCGAAACTGGTTCACCTGTCGCATTAAACGCTGGCACGCAAACGCACTGATCGACTGCTGGTTCGTGACCACGAGAAAGACTCGCATCGTCCGATCCGGTGACGTGAGCGGCTGCTCTTGTTCGATGGCATTGCTTTCCGCGAAAGGTTTGAGTGCCGGCGCGATTAGACCAAGCGGGTCAAAGGCCAGTTCGAATTCCGGCCGCGGCGAGCCGGCTTGGATCTGTTGATGCAATCGGTCCAGCCGCTCGCGGATTTTTTGCAGTTGCAAGATCGACATCGTTTCCTCGAACGCCGCCGGCTCGAGATTCAAGAGCAGCGGGACAGCAATCGATTGCAGGTCGCGAATTCCCTCCGGCGTCTCCATCGGCGAACCGGCCAGGACGCGTTCGCACCACGGCTGCTTTCGCAAATTGTCCACGAACGTCGGCGCAAATTCCTCCAGCTTATCGACATCATTTGGCTGACAGAGCAGCGCGAAGGTTAGTTCGCGGGTTTGCTCGAACTCGCGATCGTAAATCTTCAATCCTTGAATTGAAGAGAATCGGCCCGGTAACATGTTGAGCACGTCCGAATCGAGCTCTATTCGCTCAGCCAGAATGGTGAGGCAGACAATGGCCAGCGCAGCCACGCCCCACCAGACGAGGCGTCGCCGCCGTGTCATCATCCGCGCGATAAAAGTACTGACCCGCATATCTTCAGCCAGTTAAAACCGCGACCCTCGCGTTTCAGTTCACGCTGGTCAAAAACGAAGCAAGAACGTTTCCCCGCCGGAAGTATAACGAACCGATTGCTGATCCTGCGCGTAAGTGATTTTGTCGCGGAGCCCGAGCCAGCCGCGCAACGGCTTCGGCGCGCGATCGACCGGGCCGGCCCAGCCCGTTCGGACGAGTGGCCCTTTGACTTCGGCAAATTTGGCGTCTTGCCGCAAGTTCAATAGCGTGACACCGGGTGCTTTGGAGAAGGTCAGTTCGAAGTCACCGTTTCTGGAGTAACGCACGAGCACGTCGCCGATCAACGTTACTTTGGGTGCGCGATACAAGAGTTGCCCGCTGCGCGTCTGCCAGGCATTGGTCGGGTCCACAAACGCATGCCGCGAGGTCGCCGCGCAACTCGTTAGGCAAACAAATGACATGGCAATGACGAGGCGGCGTCCCCGGTTGATCGACATGAACACTCAGGAGATCGCGGCGACCGATTCGGTTGAACTCGCCAATTCTTCTTTCTTTGGCATTAGTGTCCGGCGGGGGCAAAGCGGCAAATATCGCTGCAACCAAAGGAGCAGGTAGAAGATCGACATGCGCCACCTGATCGCAAAACTGTTCCCGATGTTGCCGCCGAGAACCGCGTTTACGGCTGGTGGAATTTGCAGGATGTCCTGCGGGTGCAAAAACACTTCGATGAACTCTTTCGTGTACCAGGCGTTAACGAAGCGCAGATAGACATCCATGGCGCGATTGATTGTTCGCTCGTAACGCGCAAAAAGTTTTCTGGCTTTTTTGGGACGGTCGAGAGCTTCGTTTAAAGCATCGGCTGCGTGTTCGCCCGCAAGCACTGCCAGAAAGACGCCGCTGCTGAAGACCGGATCAATGAAGCCGGCCGCGTCTCCAGCCAACAGCCAGCGCTCACCGGTCAGCCGGGTGTTGCGGTAGGAAAAATCGGCTGCGGTATAAACCGGCGAGACACGTGTTGCAATTTGCATTCGGTTCGCAAGCTGCGGCTGCTCAGCCACGGCCTCTTCCAAAAACGCCTCCGGCGACTTTTTTGCGGCACGAAACGTGGCCGAATCCAGGACGATTCCGATGCTTGTCCGCTCTGCCGTCAAAGGAATTACCCAGAACCAGCGGTCAATCCCGCGAACCATTCGTGTCAGTGTGCCGTCGATTCCTTGATCGCGCTCGACGCCTCCGTAGTGCGCAAAGATCGACATCTTCTGAAGGTGATCGTAGTTCTTTTTGAGCTTAAAATAATTTCCGACAACTGAATTGCGGCCGCTGGCATCAATCAAGTAGCGTGCGCCAACGTCTCGCGACGAATTTTTGGCGGTGACGCGAAGCTCGAGACCCTCCTTTAAGAACGCGACGCGGTCGACCGTTGTTTCCTCATGCACCTCGGCGCCGCTTTCAGCCGCGTGATCGAGCAGAACTTTGTCAAAATCGGCCCGGGTGACCTGGTAAGAATGATCGGTTTGCGAGCGGAAACCGTCCTTGAAATAGAATTTCACGCCTTTGTCGCCACAGGCACTGCACATTTCGCCACCGAACTTTTCCATGAAACCGGCGCGGGCGAATTTCTCGTGCAGCCCGAGCCGGGTAAACGCTTTCATACTGAACGGGAGAAGCGATTCGCCGATGTGGAAGCGCGGAAATTTTTCCCGCTCGAAGACGATCACGCGACGTCCGGCTAGCGCGAGCAATGCCGCGGCGCTGCTGCCGGCCGGTCCGCCGCCGATAATCGCCACGTCGTAGATCTCCGCCTTGTTCATCTGCAGGAGGACTGTATCGGTACGTACTTTTTTTTCCAGCCACAGATCGACACAGATGAAACACAGATAACATTCGACATTCAGAATCTGTGTTAATCTGTGTACATCTGTCGCAAAGCCTTCGTTTAAGAAATGAAATTGATCGACAAGTTTGTGAGTCGCGAGTTGCTCGTGAATGTGTTCTTTGCGATCGCGGTGCTGAGCCTGGTGCTCGTAGTGGGTAATATTTTTCGCAAGCTCCTGCCACTACTCGTGAATCACGATGTGCCGATGGAATATCTGCTCGCTTTCATTGCCTACGTGTTGCCGTTCTCTCTCATTTTTACTATTCCATGGGGATTGTTGACCGCGATCCTGCTCGTTTTTGGCCGGCTGTCGGCCGATAACGAACTGATCGCTTTGCGTGCGAATGGCGTAAGCGTGACCCGCGTCTGTATTCCGCTTGCCGTTATTGCCCTCGTCTCCACGACGATCTGTCTCTGGTTGAACGTCCAGGTCGCTCCCGCTGCGCAGGAAAAACTGCGGAGCACGATTTTCGACCTGGCCACGCGCGATCCGATGGCGCTTTTTGGCAGCGACCAGGTAATCGATGAATTCCCCGGTCGAAAAATTTACGTCGGCAAGAAGGAGGGCAACCGTCTTGAGAACATCACGGTTTTTGA
>Ga0070707_100007722_pt1 | contig 9992 bp, 6 predicted proteins | sample KBSK5502metaG_FD_65468 | JGI IMG/M metagenome (GOLD analysis project Ga0070707, IMG submission 65468) | Corn, switchgrass and miscanthus rhizosphere microbial communities from Kellogg Biological Station, Michigan, USA - KBS K5-50-2 metaG | ecosystem: Host-associated > Plants > Roots >... | reverse complement strand
TTCGGCGAAATCACCAATCTATTACTTTCCTTCTGAGCTGAAACCTTCCACCGGCGGGCAGGAGCAGAAGAGATTCCGGTCACCGTAAACGTTGTCGATCCGCGCGACTGACGGCCAGAATTTGTGTTCGCGTGTCCACGGTGCGGGAAATGCCGCTCGCTCACGCGAGTAGGGCCGGTCCCATTTTTCGGAAGCGATTTGGCTGGCAGTGTGCGGCGCGTTCTTGAGTAAATTATTTTTTGCGTCTGCTTTTCCGTTTGCGACCGCGTCGATCTCGGCGCGAATCGAAATCATCGCATCGCAAAAACGATCGAGCTCGTGTTTCGCTTCGCTTTCAGTCGGTTCGATCATCATCGTGCCGGCGACCGGCCAGGAAACTGTCGGCGCGTGAAATCCGTAGTCCATCAAACGCTTCGCTACGTCTTCGACTTCAATTCCCGCGCTTTTCCATTGGCGAAGATCGACGATGCATTCGTGCGCGACGAGATCGCGTTTGCCCTTGAACAAAACCGGAAAATGCGGATCGAGCCGCTTCGCGATGTAGTTCGCATTTAGAATCGCAATCTCGCTTGCGCGCATCAGTCCATCAGGGCCCATCATTCGAATGTACATCCATGAGATGGTTAGAATGCTCGCGCTGCCGTAGGGCGCTTGTGCGACTGGGCCCACGGAAAAGTCGGTAGTTGATAGTTGAGAGTTGAGAGTCGGAAGTCTGGGCAAAAACGGAACGAGATGTTTGGCGACACCGATCGGTCCAACGCCGGGACCGCCTCCGCCGTGTGGAATACAAAACGTTTTGTGCAAATTCAAATGGCAAACATCTGCGCCGTAATCACCGGGACGACAAAGACCGCATTGCGCGTTCATGTTCGCGCCATCCATGTAAACCTGGCCACCGTGCTGGTGCACGATCTCGCAAATTTCACGGATGGTCGGTTCAAAAACGCCGTGCGTGCTCGGATATGTGACCATTAGCGCGGCAAGATCGCGCGCATGCGCGTCCGCTTTCGCGCGCAGATCAGCGAGATCGATATCGCCATCTTTCAATGTCGCGACGGCAACGACTTTCAATCCGGCCATCACCGCGCTGGCAGGATTTGTTCCGTGCGCCGAAGTTGGAATCAAACAAACATTGCGATGCGCTTCACTCCGGGACGCGTGATATTCCCGAATGGCGAGCAGACCGGCATATTCGCCTTGTGAACCAGCATTCGGTTGTAAGGAAACGGCGGCGAACCCTGTGATTTCGGCCAACCATTCTTCCAACTGCTTACACACTTCCGTATAGCCGGTTGTTTGATCACTCGGCGCGAACGGATGCAGTTTCGAGAATCCCGGCCACGAAATCGGAAACATTTCTGCGGTCGCGTTCAGTTTCATCGTGCACGAGCCGAGCGGAATCATCGAGTGGCAGAGCGACAGATCTCGCGACTCGAGTTTCTTCAAATAGCGCAACATTTCCGTTTCGGTGTCGTGAGTGTTGAAGATTGGATGAGTTAAGAACTCCGAATTGCGAGTCGCGAATTTTGGAATACGCAGCGGCTGCCGACCAGGGTCATCATCTGCGAGATCGCGGACAGGCGTTCCGCGAAAGATCGACATCAACAACTCGATATCCTGAGTCGTGATCGTTTCATCGAGCGAGACACCAACTGCGTGCGGTCCAAGCGCGCGCAAATTGCATCCAGCTTTCTGCGCGTGCTCAATCAACGTGCTGCTCGATTCAACTTCTACTCGAAGCGCGTCGAAAAAGTTTTCGTGTGTGATTTTTAATCCGAGTGCAAGGAGACCATCTGCAAGTTGACTTGTTCGGCGATGAACGCGCTCGGCGATTGCGCGCAAACCGAGCGGTCCGTGATAGACGGCGTACATCGACGCAATGACCGCGAGCAGAACCTGCGCAGTACAAATGTTACTCGTCGCTTTGTCGCGGCGGATGTGTTGCTCGCGCGTTTGCAACGCGAGTCGATACGCGGGGCGGCGTTCGGCGTCGTGCGAAACACCGACCAGTCGTCCTGGCATATAGCGTTTGAATTGATCGCGCGTTGCAAAATAGGCAGCGTGCGGTCCGCCGAAACCGAGCGGCACGCCAAAGCGTTGTGTGTTTCCAACCGAGACGTCGGCACCGAATTCGCCCGGCGGCTTTAATAACGTGAGCGCGAGGATGTCCGCGGCGACAACGACGAGCGCGCCGGCTGCATGCGCCTGTTTTATAAATTCGCTGTAATCAAAAATGGCTCCGTCGGTCGCCGGATATTGGATGAGGGCTCCGCAAATTGAGTTATCGAATTTGAAGTGCGCGTAGTTGTCGACCCTAACTTGGATCCCGAGCGGCTTCGCGCGCGTCCCCACGACTTCAATTGTTTCCGGATGACAGTTGTCAGCGACGAAAAAGATTTTGCGATCCGGAACCGCGGCATGACAAAGTGTCATCGCTTCGGCTGCTGAAGTCGCTTCATCGAGCATCGACGCGTTGGCTATGTCGAGCTTCGTAAGATCGACAATCATCGTTTGAAAATTGAGGAGCGCTTCGAGCCGTCCTTGCGCGAGCTCGGCTTGATACGGCGTGTAAGCGGTGTACCAACCGGGATTTTCGAGAATGTTCCGTTGGATCACCGGCGGCGTGATGCAATCCGAGTAGCCCGCGCCGATGAACGATTTCGCGATTTGATTTTTTTTGGAGATCGCGCGCAGTTCGGCGAGCGCGTCGGCTTCGGATTTCGCTGCCGGTAGATTTAAGTCCCGATTCAAGCGAATGTTTTTTGGAACGGTCGCATCGATCAGCGCATCGAGATTTTCGAAACCGAGCGCACGGAGCATTTCCGCGGTTTCGTCTTCATTTGGTCCGATATGGCGGCGCGCAAAGTCCGAGCCGGACTCGAGGTTTTCGCGTTTTTGTTCGCGCGCGTGCACGACGTGACGGTATGGAACTGGCACACGCATTCAAGTTTGCGGCGAAGCGCCGCAAACAGCACGCGAGGCGCGTGCGTCTTCCAGATTATTTGGCGTCGTAAGGTTCGGCGTTCGCCCTACCCATCAAGCGCTTCGCGAACTTTGGTGGCGAGTTGTTCCGAGTCGAAAGGCTTGGCCAGGAAAAACATTTCCGGCTCGCAGCGATCGCTCGGTTGGAGCGATTCCTCGAGATAGCCGGAGATGAACAGAACTTTGGTGTCGGGATGAGCCGCGCGGAGCGAATCGGCAAAACGGCGTCCGCTCATGTGCGGCATCACCAGATCAGTGAGAAGGAGATCGATGCGCCGTCCTCCGTTTTCGGAGAGCAAGCGCCGAGCATCATTTCCATTGGCCGCTTCGATCACGTCGTAGCCAAGACCGCGCAGCATGCGCACGGAAATATGGCGAACGCTGATGTCGTCTTCGAGAACAAGAATAGTTTCGGTGCCACCACGTGGTTTCTTCCCGCTTGGTTTTTTATATGATGGCGGCGCGGTGACGCGCGGAAGATAAACTTGGACGACGGTGCCTTTGCCTCCTTCACTCTCGACCCGCAGATGTCCACCGCTTTGATGGACGATGCCGTAACAGGTCGCGAGTCCGAGACCGCTTCTGTTCTGGTCTGCTTTCGTCGTGAAAAACGGCTCGAAGAGATGTGCTTTTACCTCTTCACTCATTCCGATTCCGGTATCGGCGACGTTGATTAAGACGTATTGCCCCGGGGCAACTTCACCGCACTGAAAAGCCGCGGCCGATTCCTCCGTAAGATCGACAATCGCCGTTTCCAACGTGAGTTGGCCGCCTTTGGGCATCGCGTCGCGCGAGTTGACCGCCAGATTAAGAATGATTTGGGTAATCTGGCTCGGGTCGGCTTTGATGTGGGCGCCTTCTTTTTGGTGATGGAGATGGCAAACCACGGAAATATTTTCGCCAATCAGCCGGAGCAACGAGCGCTCGAGATTTGTGATGATCGAATTTACCTCGACGATAACGGCTTCGAGCGGCTGTTTTCGACTGAAGGCGAGAAGTTGCTGAGTTAAAGCTGACGCACGCCCGGCAGCGGCGCGAATCTCGGTCACATGATCGGCCAGAACTCCTTTGATCTGGCGCTCGTGGAGAAGTAAATCGCCGTAACCAAGAATGGTAGTGAGAAAATTATTGAAATCGTGCGCGAGGCCGCCGGCCAATTGACCGAACGCTTCCATCTTTTGCGAACGGCAAAGTTGGTCCTGTAGTTGTTTGCGCGCAGTGACATCCATTAACGAACCGACCAAATTAGTCGCCACGTTGCCGTCACGCAGAATCAACGCTCGTTCTAAAATATTGATGTAGGTTCCGTCGGCTCGGCGGAAACGGTACTCGCCGCTCCACTGGTCAGATGAGCTGGCTAACGCATCGCGAATTGCGGTCCCGACGCGGGCACGGTCACCGGGGTGAATATTTTTTTGCCAGAAACCGATCGTGTTACATTCAATGGAAGAGTCGCTGTAGCCGAGAAGCGATTCCAATCCTTGCGGCCAGGAGAGAGTGCCGTTTTTTACATCCCAATCCCGAACTGCATCGCTTGTAGCCCGGGCAACAATCGCAAAATAATCATCGCGCGACGGTGACAGGCTTTCAGACACGACGTAAGCGGTTTTGTCGTCATGAGAGATTGATTCAAGATAAGTCGGGACGAGCCGATCGAGCGAAGGCGATTGGATCGGCGTTTCTGTAGTCTGTTCCCCTTTGTCCAATCGCATGCGTCGCAACAGTCAAACCCGAATTATTGAGAGCTAGTTCCATGCCCCTGAAAAGTTTGTCGGTGAGCGCGCGCGCGGTCATTAATTAGAGCGCGATTTGGTTGGAAAATTGGCTACTTCTGCCGGGCTGGTAGTGCCGCGACCGAGACTGACGCAACGCTGAGATCGAGCGCTCGTTCATGCAATCTGGTCAAATTTGAATTGATCGCGGCCGCGAGAACGGAAGTTCGGAATGGATCGATAACACGCGCCGAATCTTGCCGTTGTCCATCGACCTTGAACGAAAGCCGGACGAATTTCGTTTCCACGCCCAACATCGACAATTTGAAAAGACGCTTATGAGCGAATGGAACGATCCCATCCACTTCAGTCCATTTTGGGCTGTCCGCCGGCAAGGCCGAGTCGGAAACAGCGATGCGAAGTTCGCCGCAGGCAGCGGCGTTTTCGTTGAGGAAAGTAAAACGATCCGGTGGTGAACTTCTGGGCAGCGCGATAATGAACGTCGTTTCGCCTTCTCGCAAAACACAGCTGATGGTGTCGCGGTCGATGAACGCGGCGGTTGTTTTATGAGCGATTGGATACGGCCCGCTTAAGGAAGAAAATTGTCCGTCCGGTGCGATATATTCTATTTGTGCGCTTTTTCCCGACGAGCCGTCGGCTTGGCATCGATGACTGGCAGCGACCAAGCCCACGAAAGCGAGCACCGAAATTGCCAAGAAAATCTTGGCTGATTGAGGTTTAATGCTCCGTAAACCGGAACCCATGTAAGTAATAGCAGCTTAGAGTGGGCCAAGCGGCGAAATTTCCCGGCCAGGAGCGTCTCCGAAAAGCCGATTCTTATTTCGACAAGACCAAGAGGATTCGTTCGATTTCTCTTGCTTCGGCAAGCTGTTTTCTCGTACAAAAGATGACCGAAAGAACTAATAACGAGCCAAGGAAATCACGATCTCGAACGGAAGGGTGCGCGTTCAGAGTGGGCGGGCTGCCGGTTGTGATTTTTGAATTGGTACTACAACTGCTTGAACCTTAACCTGATCAATCTGCCTATGATTCTCCGCCGTGTTGTCTCCTTACATCGCGATCAGGCCCGTACATCGGCCACGATTTTGTGCGTGATGTCGATGATGGTCGCGACGGCAGGGCTTTATGCGCAGGACGCGGTGCGTCCTTCTTTGGCTGGTCAAGAAGCGTCTGACGCCAGGCAAGAAGATGTCTCCCGCATTCCGTACAATTTGCTGGTGGGGCCAGTCCGGTTCCGAGTAGGTGCAAGCGTTGAGGCAGAGTACAACGACAACATTACTTACGCCGAAGTAAACACGAAGGACGATTTTATCATCACGCCCAACCTGACCATCGACGCGATCTGGCCGGTCACACAGCTCAACACTTTGCGCCTCGATCTCGGCGTCGGTTACGCATTTTATCTTGATCATTCCAACTACGATACGAACGGCATTTTGATCGCGCCCAAGTCGCAGATCGCTTTCGATATTTTCGTGAGCGATTTCCGCATCAACATCCACGACCGGCTGCAACTGCAACAGGATCCGATTCAAGAGGGCGCGTTGAGCAACGTGGCAAAGTATGGCCGTTTTGAAAATACCGCAGGCATTTCGGTGCTGTGGGATCTAAACAAGCTGCTTTTTCAGGTCGGCTACGACCATTATAATTTCGTCTCGACCACTTCCGCCTTCGATTATCTGAATCGCAATTCAGAAATACTGCAGGGTTCGGCGGCTTTTATCGTCACTCCTACGATTACGATCGGCGCTGAAGGCAACGCCGTCTTCACGAGGTTTGATCGGACTGGCCTCAATGACAATGAAGATTATAGCGTTGGCGGCTTCATCGAGACGGAGTTGACCAATAATTTGAAAATCCGGGCGGCCGGCGGTTACCAGTGGATCGATTTTGACCACAACTTTGTCACGTTTTTCTTTGGCCCGCTTACATTCATAGTGCCGGACCATAAAAATTCTGAGGACTATTATGTTAACGGACTCATTGGGCATCGTATTAACGCCCAACTGAGTCAGACATTGAGCGCGGGACACGAAAACCAGTTAGGTGTGAACTCGAACTACATCACGCTAAATTTTGTTCGGCACACGCTGACTTGGAATCTGATCCGGAACACCCTTCTCTCGACGGAGTTCTTCTACGAAGATGCCAAGGAATCGGGTGGCTTCGCCGGTCTTTTCACTCCGGCGCCACTCGGTACACCCGAACATTTTCAGCGTATCGGCGGCGCAATTACTCTAGGCTATCAGCTGACGCCGCACGTCACTCTTGGCGTACGCTATCAAGGCACGAGCAAAGATTCGAACTTGTTTTTGCGCGATTACAATCAGAACCGCATTTCTGTCGACGGCACTTACAGTTTCTAAAAAGCGCAAAACGGGTAAATTGGGGGAAGTGTATAACATGAGAGTCTGTTTGTATGCATTGGTCGCGGCTGGGTGCATCTTTTCCGCTGCGCGGATATTCGCCCAGGACTTGACCAGCCCGGCGCCCTCCACGCCAAAACCGCCTGCGCCGGACCTGCCCTCCACGTCATCCAGCACGGTGATGCGGACAAACTCAATGGCCGTGCTCGATGACAAAAAGAAGCTTGGCTCGAATGATTACATCACTTTCCGGGTGGTGGAAGATCGAGATAACGATTCACAACGCCTGCGGGTCAACGATAACGGCGAACTGGAGGTCCCTTACGTCGGACTTGTGCCTGCGCGCGGTAAATCGTGCAAGGAACTTGCTTACACCATCAAGGCATTGCTGGAAAAAGAATATTATTATCACGCGACAGTGATCCTGGCGGTCGAGCGCGTGAGCGAAAAATCACGTGGCAGAATTTATGTCTATGGCTCAGTGAAAGGACAGGGGCCGCAAGAAATTCCGGCCGATGAAAGTTACACTGTCAGCAAAGCGATCATTAAAGCCGGCGGCTTCGGGGACTTTGCCAATAAACGCAAGGTCAAACTCACGCGTAAGAGCGGTCAGGAATTCACGGTGGATCTCAAGCGGGTGATTGAAGAAGGGAAAACCGAAGAAGACGTCGAGCTTCAGCCCGATGACCAAATCTACGTGCCGCAGCGCTTGATTAATATGTAGTATGCAGGTGTCTACAGCTGGTAAAAATCTTTCTACGTCGTGGTCGGCCGCTTTTATTACCCGGCTGCATCGCTACAAATCGCTGTTCTTGCGCCGCTGGTGGATTCCAGTTTTGACCATCTGCCTCGGACTTTTTGTCGAAGCTTTTCTGATTTATCAGACAGCGCCCTCTTATCAGTCCACCAGCAAAATGATGATGGCTGGCAAAATGAACATCGCCCAAGGCGCGGTCTATAGCGAAGACAGCGTGAACTTTTTTGGCACCCAAATCCAGTTGATCCAAAGCGCAGAGGTGAGACGGAGCGCGGAATCCCTGGTTCGCTCCGCTCATCCTGAATTGCAGCCCGTTCCGGTGGAGATATTCGTCGTTCAAAAACCGCGCACATCGATTTTTGATCTTTCCGCGATCGGCAGTTCTCCCGATTACACCCAGGCCTATTTGAATGCAGTCATGCAGAAGTATCTCGATTTCAAAAAAGGTTTGCGCGAAGACCGCGGCCATGAAGTGACCACTGGAATCACCGAGCAGCTTATCCAGGTCGAAAAAGATTTGCGCAACAGTGAAGACGAAATGCTCGAGTTTCAGAAACAAAACAACATCGGCTTCATTCAGGAGGACAGCACCAGCGCCGCCGCGTACTTGGTCAAACTGAATCAGCAGTACGCTCAGCTCAAAACTGAGTACGACTTGCTCAATTTGCTCGATCTCGATCAAAACCTCGACCGCGCCCAGGTCAAAATGGACGCGGCTGGCAGTCAGGGAGCAGACAATCAGGGCCTGCCATTTGCCGACGTTGGTCCCGAGGCCGATTATTTAAAGGCGAAACAGCAGGTCCAGCTTCTCAAGGCGGAACGGGAAACGCTCGCAAAAGATTTGCGGCCGAATCATCCCAAAATCATCAAGCTCAACGACGAAATCACCAAGCAGGGTAAGTTGATCGAGCTGTTCCGTGCTGACACGCTGGAGAGATTAAAAACTCGTCGCGAATCCATCGGGAAACAGATGGAAAATCTCCAGGGTAACATCAAAGAATGGGAAGCCAAGGCGCTGGATCTGAGCCAGCGGCTCGCGCAATTCAATCGAATCAAAGGAAAAACGGACCGGCTGAAATTGCTCTACGATCGCCTGACCAACAACCTCAAGGACATCGACGTCTCGCAGGTTGTCAGCAACGAAGATCAGTTCTCGATCATGGAAATGGCTACCCCGCCAATTTCGGTCCGACCCGGATTGATAAAAAGTTTGTTGATCGGCTTCGGCATCGGAGCGCTCGCCGGGTTGGCGATACTCATTCTCCTCGATCGCATTGACGATCGCATGGCGTCATTTAGTGAATTTCAACATCACTTTTCCGAAAACGTTCTCGGTCAAATTCCGAAAGAGAAGACCAAAGGCAATGTCGATCTGCTTCAACCCGACGACACTCGCCACGTTTTTGCTGAGTCGTATCGCAATATTCGTTCGTCGATTTTCTTCATGCCCTACGAAGGTCCGCGGCCAAAAAGCTTTTTGGTCACGAGCGCGGTTCCAAGCGAAGGCAAGTCGACCGTCTCGGCCAATCTTGCCATTACAATGGCGCTGTCCGGAGCGCGCACATTGTTGATCGATTGCGATCTTCGGCGCGGCGCGTTGCGCGAAGCGTTCGGAATTACCTCAAAGATCGGATTCTCGGAAGTCTTGAAGGGAGAAGTGAATTGGCGGGAAGTCGTCGTGCCGACTGCGTGTGAAACACTTTTTGTTTTGCCCCGCGGCAAGACTTTGTCTCAGCCGAGCGAACATCTGCTGCGCGAATCGACCGAAGCGCTCTTGAAGGAAATCTATCAATACTACGATTACGTCATCATTGACAGTTCGCCTGTCCTGGCGGCGGACGATACTACGAGTCTGGCGCCGAAAATCGACGCCACCCTTTTTGTCGTTAGGCTCTCCTACACCTCTGCCCGTTTGACCAAGAAAGGGCTCGAGCTGCTTTATGGCCGGCAAGTCAACGTTCCGGGCGTAATCTTGAATTTCGTCGATACTTCGCTGCCCGAGTATTATTACTACCAATACTCCGAATATTACTCGACACCGGCTGTTCCTGATAGCGAGCCGGTCACTCCGGTTCGACGGGAAAGACCGAAACCGATCGAGACCGCATAAGACATCGGCGGATTTTAGATCGACACTGACCGGTCGGCAGCAAC
>Ga0070707_100007721_pt1 | contig 9993 bp, 6 predicted proteins | sample KBSK5502metaG_FD_65468 | JGI IMG/M metagenome (GOLD analysis project Ga0070707, IMG submission 65468) | Corn, switchgrass and miscanthus rhizosphere microbial communities from Kellogg Biological Station, Michigan, USA - KBS K5-50-2 metaG | ecosystem: Host-associated > Plants > Roots >... | reverse complement strand
GCCGCTGAAGCGAGCGCGTCGTCGGCCTCAAGCTCGACCATTGCCCAAACCGTAACGCCCATTGCGGCGAGTGATTCTTCAAGCGGTTCAAACTGCGCGCGCAAGGCCCGTTCGATGCCGGCGCCGGTTTTGTAACCAGCCCAAAGATTATTGCGAAACGATTCGATGATGTGGTCCGTCGCTACGCCAACGTGCGTCGCGCCGTCTTCGAACAACTGCACCACCGTGCTCAAGACGCCGGAGACTGCGCCCAATGGTGGATCTGTCTTTTTAAAGCGTCGAATGCCGTAGAAATGGCGGAAGAGTTCGTAGGTACCGTCTACCAGGTGAATAATCATCGCCCGTGAATGTTAGCATTCAGCGATACATCCGTCAGACCTAAAAAATGTCTGGCACATTGTCGAATCTGGCGAAGCTCATTCGACTAGTGAGTAGAAGGGCGAAAATAAGCTCAAATTTGAAGAATTGAGGAGATATTAAGATGCGGGTTATGGTCATTATTAAAGCCAGCGCGGAGTCAGAAGCTGGAGTTATGCCGAGCGAGAAGCTGTTAGCCGAGATGGGTAAGTTCAACGAGGAGCTCGTGAACGCCGGAATCATGCTCGAAGGCGAGGGACTTCATCCGACTTCGAAAGCAAAACGCGTTAAGTTCACCGAGGGCAAGCGGCTCGTTACTGATGGTCCATTTGCTGAGACGCGTGAATTGATCGCCGGTTACTGGATCTGGAAAGTGAAATCGATGGACGAAGCGGTCGAATGGCTCATGCGTGCCCCGCTGTGTGATGCGGTAACCACAGACTCAGAGGTCGACATTCGTCCGATTTTCGAAGCTGAAGATTTTGGTGCAGAGTTCACGCCTGAACTGCGCGAACAGGAAGATAGGATCCGCGCGAAGGCCGCGAAGCTCCAGGAGTAATCCGTGGCTAAAACCCTAACCGAACTTGAACCTGAATGCGGCGGTTACCGGCAGCGGAACTGCCGCCTGGTCCACCGAAGCCACCGGCGGTTGAGATCGATTGCCCAAAGTTGGGCGAACTAAGGTTGCCGATCGGATTCGTCAGGTTAGTGTGATTCAAAAGATTCTGTATGTTGACCGACAACGTTAACGTGTATCGCTTCTCCGGAGCCGGCGGATTCGCCGGCTTATTTCCTCCAGCTTGAGCGGGAGCGGCAGTGCTAGGTTTAGCAGGAGGCGCGGGAACATTTCCGAACGCAAACGAGCGGCTGATTCCCATGTTGACTGAGAAGAAGCCCGTTCCCAAGCCGTAATTTCGCGGAATCAACGCCTGGCCCGCCGCCGGATTCAAATCAAAATCTCCAAAACGAGTTTGCCTGAGATTCGCCGGATCAGTTTGCGCTGTCGCAAACGCAGGTCGTTCGGTGAACAGTCCGTCACCATTCGTGTCGCGTCCGGTAATAATATTAAATGGACGAGCGGTTGAATAAACGATGAACGGATTAAAGTTCACTTTCAGCTTCGGCAGAATCATCGTGCCGCCGGCAAAGAAACTGCCGTTCGGAATAAACGAGACACGCGAATACTCATCGCTCGCGTCGTAAGAGTCAGCGGGAAAACAATTCGCAATCGTTCCGAAGATACAATCCGTGTCTGTCTTGCCTCTGCCTCCGCCAAAGTTTGCGAACACAGAAAAGCCCTTGCTCATCTGACGCCTGACGCCACCGAACCAACGGTAGTCGTTAAACTTTGCGCTCGACTCGTAATAATAGATGTCGCCAACGTTTCCGAGCGGGCGAATGGCGCTGTTCGGATCTGCCGGATCGTAAGTTCCCGGCAAGGGCGCGTTGATGTTACGCACGCGCAGCAGGTGCTTGCCCCGATAGTTGAATGCGACCGCGAATAGAGTGAACTTCGACGGCAATTGTCTTTCGAAGTTGACCGCAGTCATTACGAACGTCGGCGCCTGAAAGTCGGGAGCAATGCGGCGCACGATTTGTGGCGAAGCGAAAGAAGCGAGTGTCTCGACTGTCGGAACGTTGGTGACCCCATTAAGCGAGAACGTCGAAAGATCGAGAGTCGACTGATCGAAGACTCGGAAGTCTTGCTGATTGACGCCGTTGAAGCGCGTCGCCAGCAGCGTGGCTCGCTCGCCGAAACGATCGTAAAACACGCCCATACCACCACGAATCACCATCTTGGGCCCGGAGTTGGACGGCGCACCTGGACCAGCGCCAACACTCGTTCCTCCCGGCGCCCACGCGAAGAAGAGTCGCGGCGCGAAGTTGTAATTGCTGCTGATGTTTGTTTGTCGTTCGTAACGAAATCCCATCGTGAACGTCAGGTTGGGACGAAGTCGCCACTCGTCCTGAACAAACGCGCCCAGATCCGTCTGGCTCACACTTGCTTCGGGATTGCCGCCGGCAATCGAGAACTGCGTCACACCGCCGCCAAGCTCGCGCATGTTTGGATTGCCCTGAAACAACAGAGTGCGGCGAAAGCGTTCGAGACTTGTGATTGGTACCAGCATCGGATCGCCGTGCGAGTCGAGAACGATCTGATTGTTCACGTCGAGTTGTGGTGCGTCGCCGCCTGAGAAAGTAAATGTGCCACCGAAGTTCTGTGGCGAGAAGTCGGTGATGTGAACACCGCGCAGGCGAATTCCGAAACGCAGGATGTGACGTCCTTTGGTCCACGTCGAATAGTTTTGCAGCTCCCAACGATCTTCGTTGTTGTGTGCGAGCCCGACCTGCGAGCCGCCTGAAATAAACGACTCCTGCACCTGGATCGTCGCAATCGTGTTGTTGCCATCCTGCCGCGAACGATTGCGAATGTACTGAAAACGAGTCTCATTCATCAGCGCCGGAGAAATAATGGCGGTCTCGGTAACCTGGAACGTTTGGAAGGTGCTGAAGCGATTAAACGCCCGCTCAGGCAAAGAAAAATCCGAAGCGCCAACGTTGCTGGCCTTGTTTCGTGAATAGGAATAACGCACCACGAGTGTGTTCGCGGGATTCAGTTGGTAATCGAATCGCGGGCTAATTGAGGTGAACTCATTCGGCACCAGCAGGACCGATCTGAATGGCGTTGCAATCAGCGATGAATTAAGAACGGTGGCGTTGATGATGGCGTTGTCGTCAACCACGCGACGGTTGAAATCGATAAAGAACGACGACTTTCCTGTTTTGATTGGTCCACTCACGCTGCCGCCGTAATATCGCACCTGAAACGGCGCGCGATTCAGTGCGAATGGATTGCGTGAATTCAGGCTTTCGTCGTTGAAGTTGAAAAATGTGCTGCCGTGAAGTTTGTCAGCGCCCGGCTTCGTGAAGATTTCGATATTACCGAAGCCGATGCCGTTATTTTCCGCGTTGAATGGATTCTGGTTGATGCGAACTTCGCGAATTGATTCTTTCGGAGGCATACGGCCACCGGTGAAACCGTCGATGAAGATCTGTCCGCCATTTGGACCAGCCGACGGACCAGCCATCGCCGTAACTGCCGACGCGAGCGCGTCCGGATCGTCAGGTAACACGTCGAGATCCTGACCTTTTAATACCACCGCGTCAGCGTTGTTCTGCGGATCGGTGCTCACTCCCTGTTCTTCCGTAACTGTAATCACCTGCTTTTCGAGCGTGACGACTAAACGTACGTCGTGCGTGGCGCGCGGTCCCGCGGCGATCGTCAATTCGGTTTTTTCGTAAGGACTGAAACCTGAGGAAACGACGCGGACCGTGTACGCGCCGGGAGCAAGTGAGCTGAAGTTGTAAATTCCTTCGGCATTAGTCACTGCCGACTTAACGGTTCCATCCGCAGCAGTAAGCGTAACGGTCGCACCGACGACCAGCGCGCCGAGCTCGTCGCTGACTTGCCCACGCAACGACCCGGTTCGCTGTTGTGCAACGCCAACACTCAAACACACGCCCAACAAACAGACGACGCCAACAATACTCTTCCAATTCATTCGCAACATTTCACTCACCTTTAGTCTGTGTAAATCCGTGTTTTTGATCCGTGTCATCCGTGGCTCACGGCCCACCGAGACTCATGGCGCCAAGGGAATTTGCCGTGGCGCGTCCCGTCTGTTTGTTCTGCAACAACGGCCCAACACCATTGACGACCGCGATCGCGGTCACGCGCGTCGGGTCCGCACCTTTTGTGCTCGAGATAAGAATCGAATCACCGGGTTTTAGATCCTGAAGCGCGAACACCGGCAATTGATCGAACATCTCCTGCAAGTCGCCGCTTCCCTTCGCAGGCGCTGTCAACGCCGCAATCATCTCCGGCGTGAGACGATGCATCGACGAGTCTTTGGTAAGTGCAATCGTGACCACTTGCTGGCTCTGTAGATCTTTGATCTTGATCTCTTTCTTTTCGGCATCGAGCTCGGTAACCGTTCCGCTGATCGTTTGAAACGATCCGGTCACGATCTCTTCGGGAGTAAACCGGCTGCCATCGGCGCTCTTGGTACCGAGTGCACGGAGTTGATCGCCGGCTTTCAAGTCGGCAAAGACACCCGGCTGCGCATCGCTGAAGCGCACGGAGTCGGGCGCGTAACGACGAAATTTTGTGTCGCCGTTTGTCGCGATCACGATTGGTCTCGGTCCTTCCGGAGTGCGTGAATCAACCGAGATTTCTTTCGTCTCGGCATTTATCGAGCTGACAGTTCCGGCGATGCCACGCTTGGTCCACTCGCTTCGCTCTCGCTCCTTCTTTTCAGCAATGTCGCCCTTGCTCATCACGTAAAACTCGAGCGCGGGCAGGCTCTTGCGATCCTCAGACATGCGGCCGCGCGCAAACACGCTGTCGCCAAGAGTGAAATCCGTTGGCGCAATCTTGATGAACTTGTCTTTCGTCTTTTCACCCGGCGGGATACGCATGAAGCTGGTGCGATCGCTGAGCGTGACGACGACCATGCTGCCTGCGGCGGTCGTGACGGTTACCTGGCGTGTCTCTGCTTTGAGTTCAGAAACGACCCCCATCACGCTCAGTGCGGTGATGGCGGGATCGGTGGCTGGCGGAGTGCTGGTGGTTTGTGCCTTGAGAGCGGTGGCGCCTGCAAGCAGCGCAAGCGTGCACAGCACACGTATGCTGGCAGTATTTCTCATGTTGGTTTCCTTGCATTATTTCAACTGATTTCCGCTCAGAATCAGTCGATTGCGGTGCTCAATGAGGTAAACACCGCACGGTTTGGAGTTTGTGGCAGGAAATTTTTAGCCGCAGATACACGCGGATGAACGCAGATCTAAATCCGCGTTTTTATCCGCGTTCATCCGTGGCTTATTTACCAAACGAATACAGCGCGCTGCGGGTACGGATGTAGATGTGGCCGTCAGCAATTGCCGGGGTGGCGTAACACTCGTCGTCCAACTCGTTGACGGCGAGCACTTGCCAGTCCCCTCCAGCTTTGAGTACGGAGACTTGGCCACCCTGTCCAATTAAATAAACCTTGTCATCAGCCGCCACGGGCGACGAGAAATACTTATCGATAGCTCCATGCAGGCGTCCCTGTTTGAGCACGTTGCCGGTTGCGGGATCGAACGAAAGCAGGATGCCGCTGTCGTTAATCATGTAAAGCACACCCTGATAGAGCAGCGTCGAAGGAACCTGCGGCACGGGTTTGGTGTAGCGCCAGCGAATCGCATTCGCTGTCTGGTCGCCCTCGCCACCCATCTTGATGGCGAGCAAACCATTCTCTGACGCCATCATCGCGCGGAACACTTCCCAATCACGGGCATTCAACTTCTCATCGCGATTCATGTCGAATGCTTCGAACGCCGCGCTCAACATTTTGTCCATCTGCGCGGCGCCACCGGCCGCCGTAATCTCAGCCTTGGTGATCATGTGATCTTTATCTTTGTCGTACGCCGCCAATCCCTCTTCAAACGAAATTGTCGGCACCTGGCGGCCCGGTTGATTCTGAGGAAATCCCCAACCATTGATGTAGAGATATTCAGAGTCGTGACTGGCAATCGATTTCATCTCGCAGGCGAGACCACGAACCCACCAAACTCTCTTGCCGTCTGCAACCGAGTACGCTGACAGTTGAAACGACTCAGGAACGATGATCTGTTTCGGGCCTTTTGCAGGCTTATACACAATCGGCGTGGAGTAACCGGAGATCACGATCGGTCGCTCAATTTTCCAGCGCAGTTTGCCGCTGTCTTTATCAACCGCGATCAGATACGACGACGGATTGTCCTGATCGACCGGCAATATCACCTTGTCGTCAACGAGAATCGGCGACGCGCCGAAGCCGTAGAACATGTTGAATGGACCAAGCGGAAGCTTCCAACGCTCTTTGCCGGCGGCGTCGTAAGAGATCATTCCGAAATCCTGAAAGAAAACGTAGACGTTTGTGCCGTCAGTCACCGGACTCGGCGAAGCTGGACCATTCACATTCTGTAAACGCCCTGTCTGCCCGCGTGGCGCTTCCTTCTGCCAGAGAATCTTTCCTGTTTGACGATCCAGTGAGATCACAAACAGTTTGTCCTTGTCGTGCGCAGTCACGAAGATCCGATCGCGCGTCAACACTGGCGACGAATGACCCGGCGGGAGTGGAGTTTTCCAAACGACATTCTTGGCCGGTCCAAACTCTGTGGGTAAACCTTTGGTTTCAGAAACGCCGGTGCCATTCGGGCCACGAAACTGTGACCAATCATCATTGGCGAAACTGGTGAGTGCGGACGAAACAAGGATGGCGACAAGAAGAATGCTGGTTTTTATCATTGTTACGAGCTCCGTTGTAGAGTGAGCAGATAATAACGCCTTCCCGGTTCAGGGTAAATCTGTGTAATCTGTGCGCTGAAAGGAACCCGATAAAATGAAAACCCTCTTTCTCCTCCTGGCATTCGTCACGTGCGCGGCCGCACAGAGCCCCGTGATGCAAAAAGATCGCCAAGTGCTATTAGACTTTCGCATCGACCGTAAACTTCCCGAGATCAAAATCACACCTGCAATGCAACGAAGCGTGCTCTCAAAAGCATTTCGCAAATACCTGACTGACTCGAGCCGCTGTAATTCCGAATTCGTTGGCAATGACAGCACCGATCCACTCGCAGCCGCGCGCAAGGCCGGACAAATCGTTCCCTCCATTGTCGATATGACAACCGGAAGTTTTACCGCCGCCGGCCAAACGCAAACTCTCTACGTGATCTCCGTGAGTGAGTGCAACGCTTCTCACGCCGATAACTTCGGCACGAAGCGCGTCGCAATCTTCTCAGGCCCGCAACTCGTTGCCGACATTGACGCCGATTTTGCGAGCAATATCGTGCGCAAGACGGATCTCAACAGCGACGGCATCGACGAATTGCTCATGACGACCGGTGACATGGCTCAGGGAACCCTCACAGAAATGGCGACGCTCGTGAGTTTTCAAAACGCCCGACGCCGCGTGATTCACGACTTTGGCTCCGTCGTGGAAGACTCCTGCGCGTCTGAAATGCAGGGCGCAACGTCAGACGCCTCCGTGCTCTACATCTCCGACGTCATTCCCGGCAACATGCCGAAGATCACGCAGGAGAATTACAGTGCCAGTTGCCGCGGGAAAACTCGAAGATGGCGCCTCGTCTCCCGTGGCAAGAGGGGGGAATAGACCCGTCAGGCCTCACCCCTGAAATAAAAATGCTCCTTTTTACATAAGAGATGATAACGCTATTTTCACGGTTCACTCCCTGGCTGATGAGATAGCGCCATACCATCCCTTGGAGATAGGAGTCTCTCATGAGCCGCGTGTTGTGTGCCTTTTTCTTTGTTCTTTGCCTGTTTTTTCAAGTCTCTGGCCAGGTTGACGACAAGAAGCTTCTAAAAGCTTTCGAGAATGGCAGGCCAGTACATACCAACCTAACGGTACTCGGCAATGTAACTGCCCAGGCTGTTTTGATCCCCCGTGTCGATGCCCGCAGAATTTTTGGAAGTGAGATCGCCAACAACTATGCCGTTATCGAGATCAACGTCGGTAATAAAACTCCCGACGCAGCCCTGATCATTCATGGCATTTTTATCGACTACAGTCGCTGGGCTCTGAGTGGCAATTCATTCCAGGGCAACGCGGGTGTCGATGGGCTTGCCCGGGAAGTGGCTGAGCCGTTTCAGGCGTCTACGGTTCCGAATCAGATTGCGAGTGAAGAATATCGCGTGGTCCGCGGGCAATTACTCGACGCGCAAATGTGGTCCAAGCGAAATTGGACAATGAGGATTTTGACCTTTGCCGGTAGTCTAGCCAGCGCCTATTCTTTTTCACTCAGCGAAGACGGCATCATTCGCGGCCTCAACGCATTCAGCGGCGTAGCCGTGCCCGGCATGAAAGAAGCCTGGCCGGATGGCACGATCGAACAACTCAATCGCATCAGCGATTTTGGATACCAGGCTAATAAGGTTATTGCAAAACAGGGTGCTGAGGTTATCGTCTGCTTCTTTCCCATCGATCGTTTTCTCACGCCGGGTTTCAAGAAACTCTTTCTGAAATCTCCCGCGCTGTTTTTTGCCCCGTTGCAGATGCTGGTAGATCCCAAAATGAAGAAAGAAGCGAACAGCGTATTAAAGGGAATCAACGAGGACTTGGATGTGAAGGACCTTGCGAAACTTTTGCCGTGTTACCTCCAGATCACCAAGGCGCTGAGATTCGGAGTTAAGGACGGACGCATAACTGGGAGCAAGATCAATGACCAGCTCAAGGGTTGCGATGCAGATTTAGGATTGGAGTCCGTTACAGACAATAAAGAGGTCTTTTTCAAGGTTACAGATGCCGACAAGTTCAAAAAGTTCTCGGCTCTTGATTTCATCAGTCAGATGAGTCTCAACAATGTGTCGGTCACTGTCGACGGAGTCATGACCGTCGAAACAGTAAACATACCGGCACAACTCAACGCGGTGGTGTTTGACAAGGTCGAGAACTGTGAGCCGGACGAGCCTTGCTTCTGGACTGACCCAAGTCTCGCGAACGGTGTACGAACCGGAACGATTCCTGGCGCTTACCTGACCGGCGGCACAGTCGAAATTGCTGAAGCGGCCGATGCTGAGTTTGGAATACAGGACGTGAAAACGATCGCCGAGGGATCATCAGATCAACGACTACGCTTTTCATTTAAGTTGAACAAGGGAGTTGCACCTCAGACTCTTCATTTCACTATTGCAAAACCCAAACTGGGGAGTACGTCGTCACCGCCGGAACGTTTAGTCAGTTTAGAAAGACTGGTTCCTTTTGGTTACACAATTAACGCTCCCACGATCACTAGTGCGAGGCGAGAGGGAAACAAAATCATCGTGAAAGGCACCGGGTTTTACGATGTGCCACCCACAAATCCTTTAACCGTTGAAGTCTTTGGACCGGACGAAAAAGAAGTGGAAGCCAAGCCCGACACCACTTCAGGTGAACAGTTGATAAGAATTCTCACCGTCGCTCCTGCTAAACCGAAGGATTGTTACAGGGTGGTAGTAACGGTTGGCGCCTTTCCACCCGCTGAAGGCCGCGCTTGTCCGAAACCGTAAGGCGCTGCTGGACGCCGAAGGCGCCGCTGGACGCCGAAGGGCGCGCGCTGTATAACGCCGAAGGCGCCGCTGGACGCCGAAGGCGCCGCTGGACGCCGAAGGCGCGCGCTGTATAACGCCGAAGGCGTTCGCTAATTTCAGCCCAGGGTTCGAGCGCGAGCGAGAACCCTGGGGTTATAAAACAAAACAAAATGACAACCCTGAAAGAGTTCGGCGATTAGCGAACCCTTTCAGGGTTGAGTCGTCTCTCTCATGCAATCCCAGGGTTGTCGCTCGCGCTCCAACCCTGGGCTGAAATTAGCGAACGCCTTCGGCGTATTTCAAGAGTTCGACGATTAAAAAAGAACTTAGTTTGTTTCAACGCACGTAAACCTGCTAGCTTTTAGGGCGAAATGCAAAGCCCTACGTTCGAAGACGTCGTCGCGGCGCGCGAGTTCATCGCGCCTTACTTGGCAAAGACACCTCTGCTTCGCGTCAGAGCAATATCCGAGCTGCTCGATTGCGACTACTACGCCAAACTCGAAAACCTGCAACCCACCGGAGCGTTC
>Ga0070707_100007719_pt1 | contig 9994 bp, 16 predicted proteins | sample KBSK5502metaG_FD_65468 | JGI IMG/M metagenome (GOLD analysis project Ga0070707, IMG submission 65468) | Corn, switchgrass and miscanthus rhizosphere microbial communities from Kellogg Biological Station, Michigan, USA - KBS K5-50-2 metaG | ecosystem: Host-associated > Plants > Roots >... | reverse complement strand
AGCTCGAGCCAGCAGGACGCGGCAACGAACCTCTACGAGCAGACCGCGGCGGCGATCGCCCCTTACCAGGACTGGCGTCAGGCCTGGGCCGCGGGGTACAGGCCCGCAGGCTCGACCGACATGCCGTCCACACACTGGTTCAACAAGGCGTTTGAGAAGGGACCGGTCCTGGATCCGCGCCACCCGCAGGGACTCGTGTACGCCAACACGCATCACGGGCCGGTGCTGATCGGGGCGATGTTCCAGATGCAGCGCATAGGCGACTTCGGGCCTGACCCCGGCGGTCCGCTGACCGCGTGGCATCAGCACGAAAACATCTGCTTCAGCCCGATCGGGCTCGAGTTCAGCCTGATGACGCCTTACTCGACGTGTCCGTTCGGCGCCATCGACGTGACCGCGCCGGCGATGCTGCACGTCTGGATAGTCGACAACCCGAAGGGCGGTCCGTTCGCGGTCGACATCGACCCCGCGGTCGTGGCCGCGATCGACAGGACATGAAAGACATGAACGCCACCAGCCGCCCCGAAGCCGCGTTCGTCCTTCTTCTCATGCAGGCGACGTTCTGGTTCCTCGCCGGCATCTCGGCGCTGCCCTTCGTGCTCGGCGGCGAGGTGTACATGCTCTTGCTCGCGGCGTTTTCGTTTGCCCTCGCGGGCTTCACGGTGTGGAGCGGCATGGAGGTCGTGTGGCGCCGCAGGTGGGCGCGGCGCGCGATCCTGCTGCTCGAATGGATCTGTCTGATCGGCTCGGCACTGACGTTCGCGCTGCCGATCGGCGCGAACCGGGGGCCCGTGTCGCTCCTGGTCAGCATCGTGCTGCCCGTCGCCATCATCCTGCTGCTGCGCGGCAAGGCGATGCGCAATCAGTTCGGAATACGGAGCAGCGTCACCGGGTAGCATCCGTTGGCGTGATCGACCCCAAACACGACGCGTCGATCGAGTTCTGCGTCCCTTGAGACTATCTCGACCAGGCCGTGAGCCTGGCCAACGAGCTGCTCGCCGGCTGGGCGCCCATCCTGCGCACAGTGGAGCTGCGCAGCGGTAACACCGGGCGCTTCGAGGTAACCCTCGATGGGGAGCTCGTGTTCAGCAAGGCACAGCTGAAGAGGCATCCAAATCCGGGCGAGGTGACGGCTGCTTTCGAGCGCCGCCTGGGCCGGCCGCTTGCGTGGCGCAAGTCGTGATCAGGCCCGGGCCACGCTTGGCGGCGCTAGGCGGCTGCTACCAGTAGTACCAGCGTCCGCCGCCCTCTGCCGCACGGAAGAAGAAACCGATGATCCACAGCACGAGTCCGATGATCAGGACCCACCATAGGAAGTTGAGAGATGCAGCCAGCATCCCGCCGCCTCCAAAGAGGAGCAGCAGCAAGATCAGCACGATCAGCGCCACCAGCACTTCGTAACCTCCTTTTGCCGGCCTCCGGTCGCTCCAGGGGCCGCGGAATCGCTTCAAATCGGTAACCGATGAGCCTTCAGGGTTACTCAGGCGGGTAAGGGACGATGCGTACTGCGCAACTCCTGGTGCTGAGCTCGCGCGCGGGCGGCCTCATCTCGGAGATCGAAGCCCGCCTTCGCCAGGAGTTCGCCGACCACACTGTGGTGCGGTTCGGCGCGGTGAAGCGGATTGGGACCCTGGTCACGCCCAACGCGAAGGTGGTGGTGGCGGGAGGCGACGGCACCCTCGGCGCGGTGGTGCGGCAGCTCGTCGACACCAGGTGCAGGATCGGCGTCATCCCGCTGGGCACCTTCAACAACTTCGCGATGTCGCTGCGTGTGCCGGCAGCGCTCGACAAGGCGATCGAAGTAGCGAAGAGCGGGCGCGCTCGCTCAGTCACTCTCGGGCGCGCCAACGGCGTCGTCTTTCTCGAGGCGTGCGCGGTTGGCCTCTTCGGGGAGACGATCCGGCTCGGCGAGTCCGCGAAAGACAGAAGGCTGCGCGGCATCACGGCCAAGATCCGCCGAGTGCTGACCGCCCGACCATTTCAGTACGAGCTTTCGAGAGACCTGGTGGGAAGCGGCACCGCCATGTCGCTGGTATTCAGCAACACCTTCTCGACCGGCATCCAGCTGCCCGTCGGCGACTCGACGCCCGCGGATCGCGACCTCGAGTTCTCGGTGCACGCGGGCAGCACGCACCTCGACATCGCCGGTCGCGCGCTTGCCTCTGCGCTCCTCGCCAAGCACCGCGAGGAGGGCGCGGGCCAGGTGTTCAGGTTTCGCAAGCTGCGCGTCGTGACCAAACCGCGCGTCCGCGCCTACGCGGACCATGTGCCCGCCGGTTACACGCCGCTGACGGTTTCCGCGGAGCTGAGCCGGCTGAGGTTCTTCGTCCCGCGCCTCTAGAGGCGATCAGCAATGCGGAGAGCCCAGGCGATGGCGGTCCCGATGCCGCCACCGACCATCGCGCCGACCGCGACGTCGCCTGGAAAGTGATGGCCGAGGTAAACCCTCGACAGGCCGACACCGGTGGCCAGCGTGAACACCATCGGCGCCGCGCCTGGATAGAAGGTGGCCAGCGCCGTGGCCGCTGCGAACGACGCAGCCGTGTGACCCGAAGGGAACGAGGCATCGGCCGGCTTGATGCCGATCACCAGCACCTCGCGGTCGACGAACGGCCTGCGCCGGCGAAAGACCGGCTTCATCACGCGCTGCACGAGGTAGGTCGCCGAAAGGCTGGCGAGCGCGGTGGCGATGCCTGCGCGCCGCCCTCGCGGGCCGCCCAGCCAGGCAAGGCCAATGCCCGCGATGACCCAGCCAAGCCCTTCGCCCGCGTCGGAGATCGCGCTGCCCCATCTGTCGGTCGCGGGCGAATGCGGAAGGCCGTGGATCGCCCTGTACAGGCGGCGATCGAGAGTCGTCGGCGCAGGACGTACGGGGTTTGGCGCCGTTTCCACAATGACCTAAACGCCGCCGATCGGTAAAACACCGGCTTCAGGCGTTTTGAACTTGTCATGAAAGGTTCCACAGCTGAGATCGAACGTCAGGCGAAGGCGATCCTCGACAGCGTGGAGAGCGGTGTGGAGCTGATCGAGGAGCGCGCGCGGCCGTTTGTCGAGCGGCACCGCGTCACGATCGTCGCGGTCGGCCTGGGGGCGCTCGTCGGCGTCGGCGCCGCGGTGATGATCGCCCGCCTGCGCCGGCGGAGGACGCTGGTCATGCGCCTGCACGACGCGACGACATCGGTGGGCGACCGGCTCGAGCGTCCGCTCTCAACCATCAAGTCCGCGGCCGAGCGTATCGCCCGCTAGGGCGAGCTCAAGTCCGCGTACACAGCGCCTCGATGGGCGTTACCCAATTGGGGCGCGAACAACTTCGCGCCCCGAAACGGGAATTCTCATCAGGAGGAGGTATTCGCGGTTTTGGGCACTTTCCTGTTCATCATCCTGGTCGCGATCGTCCTCGCGGCGCTCCTCGGGGCCGGGGGATACAGCGTCCGGCGATACTGGACCCCGGCCGGCTCCGAGGTCGTCGAGACCAGCGGTGACATGACCGGCGGAGGCGCGGGCATCGCGGCGGCGCTCATCGCGCTGCTCGTGCTGATAATGCTGTTCTTCGGGTTCACGCGATGGAGCTGGTTCGGCGCCGTGCCGACGACCACCGCTCCACCCCAGCAGACCGTCCAGTCGCCAGCTCCGAATCCGAGTGGGAACGGCGGCGGCTCGCCGGCGGCATCGCCGAGCGCGTAGCGACTCATTGAACTTTCGGAGGCGCTGACTCCGGCCCCTCTTCTTTTTCTGAAACCGTCACGATTGTTGCGGTGAAGTTCGGCATCGCGATCTTTCCGACCGACTACTCGATCTCGATGACCGAGCTCGCGCCTGCTGTCGAGCAGGCAGGGTTCGAATCGCTGTGGGTGGCCGAGCACTCGCACATCCCGGTCAGCAGGCTGACGCCCTACCCCGCGGGCGGCGAGCTGCCTCGCATGTACATGCACACGATGGATCCGTTCATCGCGCTCACAGCGGCCGCGCTCGCCTCGAAGACGCTGCTGGTCGGCACGGGCATCTGCCTCCTGATCGAGCGCGATCCCATCCACACGGCCAAGGAGGCCGCAAGCGTCGACCTGATCTCCAACGGAAGGTTTCTCTTCGGTATCGGCGGCGGCTGGAACCGCGAGGAGATGGCCGACCACGGCACGGCCTTCGAAACGCGCTGGAAGCTGCTGCGCGAGCGGGTGGAGGCGATCAAGGCTCTCTGGGCAAACGATGAGGCGGAGTACCACGGCGACCTGGTCAACATCGAGAAGAGCTGGTTCTGGCCGAAGCCGGTGCAGAAGCCGCACCCCCCGATCATCCTGGGTGGCAATGGCCCGAACACGCTGAAGCGGGTAATCGCCTATTGCGACGGCTGGATGCCGAACCGAGGCACCGCCCTGCAGCGCGTCGACGAGCTTCGACAGATGGAGGCCGAGGCGGGACGGGGCCATGTCGAGGTCTCGTTCTACCCGCGCGCGACTGCCGAGGACATCGAGAGGGCGGCGGCGGCCGGCGTGGAGCGGTGCATCTTCTACGTCTCGCCGGACGGCCGTGCGCCTGCCTTGTTGAAGCTCGACGAGCTCGCCAAGCTGACCTCAACATATCGGAGCAAATAGAGCTCGTTCGAGGCGACGGACGGAGGCGTTTGTCCCGCGTGACCCGTTGGATCGCCCTGGTGCTCGCAGCATTGACGCTTGTTAGCGCGTGCACGCGAACCTCGCTGCCACCGATCGTGGAACCAAAGCGCGTGTTCGTGATCGTGATGGAGAACCACTCGTACGAAGAGGCATTGCAGGGCTCCTACACGGCGGAGCTCGAGAAGCAAGCCGGCGTGGCGACGAACTACCACGCGATCACGCACCCAAGCGTGCCGAACTACCTCGCGATCACATCCGGCAACACGTGGGGCATCGACGCCGACGTCTACCGGGCGCTGCCGCCCCAGGACATCGGCCACCAGCTGACGTCGGCGCACATCAGATGGCGCGCGTATATGGAGGGGCTTGGCCCTGGCGGCTGCTTTGAGCGCGACCTCTATACGGTTGACCACAATCCGTTCGCGTATTACGGCGGGCGCTGCCCGAGCAACGTGGTTCAGTTCAGCGAGCTGTCCCAGGACCTGACCTCGACCGCGACGCGCTTTTCCTGGATCGGCCCCGACATTTGTCACGACCAGCACGACTGCTCGATTGCGGTCGGTGACGACTGGCTGCGCCAGACGGTCGGCATGATCACGAGCTCGCCGGCGTGGCAGGCGGACGCGGTGCTCTTCATCACCTGGGACGAGGACAGTGGTCAGAGCGACAACCGCGTGCTCACGCTGGTGCTGCGGCCCGACGTTAAGCATCGTGTCAGCGCCATGCGCTACGACCATTACTCGCTGCTCGCGACCATCGAGGACATCCTCGGCGTGTCGCGCCTGGCCAACGCCGCGACCGCCCAGCCGATGCGAGACCTGATCGGATAGACCTCTCACCTCACTCATGGAAGAGGGACCGGGCCGGAGCCCGATCCCTCAGGGAGTGATAGTTCTGCGAGTCAGTTAATCGCCGCCGTTGTCACCGCCGTCGTCGCCGTGGTCGTCGTTGTTGTCGCCCTGGTCGTCGTTGTCGTTGTCGACGTCGGCGTCTTGTGCCTCAGGGGCTTCCGGTGCCTCCGCCGGCTCGGCAGGTTCGCTCTGCTCAGGAACCTCTGCCGGCTCGGCGTCGCGAGCCTCGGTCGCGACCTCAGCTTTCTCCGTGTGCAGCGTGACTGACTGGCCGTGCACCGCGGCCCTGATCCCGTTCGAGATCTGACTGTGCGCCGATACGCCAAGCGCGGCCACGAGCACGGCGCCCGCAGCAACCGTGAGCGCGTTGAAGAGCGACCTTCGCATTGTTCCCCCCTAGGTTTCGGATTCGGCGCCGTCGATCGCGCCTCTGACGAATATCAACGCCCGTCGCCGCCCGAGTCGGAACCGCCGTCACCGCTCGAAGGAGTCGGCTCGGGCGACTGATCGCCGCCTCCGCTCCCATCGCTGGGCTCTGAGACGGGAGACTGCTGCGACTCCGCCGGCTCGGGCGACTCCCCTGGCTCGGCAGTCGCTTCTGGCGACTCAATGGTGGCGTCCGGCTCCTTCTGGCCCGATGTCGCCGACTCGTCCTTTGGCGACGGCGTGGCCGATCCGGCCGGGATGCCTACCCGCTTGCTGATGCCGTTGACGGATTGAACGACCCACTCGCGCGGCTGTGGCGCGCCGGCTAACGCGACCACGACGATGCCCACAGCGGCCACGGCGACCGTCAGCGCGCGAAGCCTCCAGCGCGGCGACGGCACCGCGCCACGAAGCGCCGCGAAGCGAGCCTGTGAGGGCAGAGGCGCGGTGAGCGGAGCTCCGCCGTCCAGCGCCGCCGACAACTGCCGGCGAATGTGCTTGGACAGGTCGCGGTCAGGCATCACTGACTCCACTGCGCTCACGTGGAAAATGAACGCCGGCGGTCTCCGAAGTCGGAAGCTTGCCACGCCAGTCCGGCCCCAGGCGACGGCTGAGCTCGTCGCGAGCCTGGGCCAGGCGTGCGCCGACCGTGCGCTCGGAGACGCCCTCCAGGCGCGCGATCTCGCGGTTGTTGTAGCCGTGGTGGTAGCGAAGGACGAAATCCGTGGCCACGCGCGGGGGCAGCGCGGCCAGCGCCTTGATCACGTCCGATGCGGTCGCGGCGTCGCCGGGGTCGCGGCCGGCCGCGGGCCGCCCGAGGCGGCGGAGAATCTCACCGACCGACCGCAGCTTCGCCCGCCGCCGGTAGGAGATCGCGGTGTTGACCGCGATCTGGTGCAGCCACCCTTCTGGCGCACGTTCTGGCCGGAAGCGCGGCCAGGCGCGCCAGGCCTTGACGAAGGCTTCCTGCACGCAGTCTTCAGCCGCCGCCGCATCGCCTGTGATCGCGTACAGGGTCCGCAAAAGCCGCGGGTAGTTCTCGCGGTACAGGCGATCGAAGTCGTCGCGATTGCCAGGGCGCAATGCGGCGCTGGTGGCCTCCCCTTCCGCCCCCATCAGCTCTGCCAACGTTTACGGCCCCGAGTTACCTGCGCTCGCGCATCTACACTCGTAGCGCTCGATGGCAGAACACGCAATCGGCGTGGTGGGACTGGCGACGATGGGCATGAACCTCGCGCGCAATCTCGCCTCGCATGGCGCAAGCGTCGCAGTCTACAACCGCACGCGAAAGCGGACTGACGAGTTCATGTCGGCGTACGCCGGCGAAGGCGATTTCCACCCGGCGTTCACGCTCGACGAGCTGACGAAGGCGCTGCGACCTCCGCGTGCGATTCTCATCATGGTCAAGGCCGGAGCACCGGTCGATGAGGCGATCGACGCGCTGTCGCTGATCCTGAAGCCGGGCGACACGCTCATCGACGGCGGCAACTCACTGTTCCACGACACACGCCGCCGCGCGGCCGCGGCCGCGCAGCGTGGGCTCGGATTTCTTGGCATGGGCGTGTCAGGCGGGGAGGAGGGCGCCCTCCACGGACCCAGCCTGATGCCAGGGGGGCCGCGGGAGTCGTATGACCAGGTCGAAGAGATGCTGAAGGCGATCGCCGCCAACGTCGACGGCGTGCCGTGCTGCGCCTACATCGGTCCCGACGGCGCGGGCCATTTCGTGAAGATGGTCCACAACGGCATCGAGTACGCCGACATCCAGCTCATCGCCGAGAGCTACGACTTCCTCCGTCACGCGCTCGGGCTCGACGCGAACGAGCTGGCGGCGATCTTCCGCGAATGGAACGACGGCGAGCTGCAGTCGTACCTCATCGAGATCACCGCCAACGTGCTCGCCAAGCGCGATGACGGCGCCGGCGCCGCGCTGGTCGACCAGATCGAGGACGAAGCGGAGCAGAAGGGAACCGGCCGCTGGACGAGCCAGTCCGCGCTCGAGCTCGGCGTGCCGCTCACCGGGATCACCGAGGCAGTTTTTGCGCGGATGCTTTCGAGCCAGAAGCGCGAACGCGTGACCGCCTCGTCGATCCTGGCGGGACCTACTCGCGGTCACATCAGCGCGTCAGAACGATCGTCGCTGGTCGACGACATGCGCGAGGCGCTGTATGCGTCCAAGATCGTTGCGTACGCGCAGGGCTTCGAGCACCTGGCCGCGGGATCGAAAGAGTACGAATGGGGCGTCGACCTCGGGTCGCTCGCGACCATCTGGCGCGGCGGCTGCATCATCCGCGCGAAGTTCTTGAATCGAATCCGCGATGCCTACGGCGAACAGCCGGACCTCGCCAATCTGATGCTCGCGCCGTTCTTCAAGGACGCGCTCGCGTCGTCACAGGAAGCGTGGCGGCGCGTGGTGAAGCATGCCGTCGACGCAGGCACGCCTATCCCGGCATTCGCGTCGTCGCTCGCGTATTACGACGGCTATCGCCGCGCGCGAGGACCTGCGAACCTCATCCAGGGGCTGCGCGACTACTTCGGCTCACACACCTATCGACGCACTGATCGTGAAGGCGCCTATCACACGCGCTGGGCGCAGGACGGCGCCGAGGTCAGGACCGACCAGACCTGAGAGGCTCGGTCGGGTTCTGCCCGACGACGAGGAAAAGGACCACGAGGGCGAGCGCCAGGGCCGGCAGCCCCCAATCGGTGACGAACGTGTCGGAGAAGGCGATGCGTCCGATCGCCGAGCACAGTACGTACACGCCGCCTAGCACGATCGCGAGCCGGAACCTGCGCGCGGCATAACGCAGCTGCCGGCGCAGTCCCCCGGGCCGGAGCGTGAGGACCGTTGTGCCGACGAGCACGATGAGCGCGAGGCCGATGAGGAATCCCCTCAGGCCGCGCGCCTCCGCACCAGGGCAAGGTTCGCGTCGTCAGTCGTCACGCGCTGGCGCCGGAAGTTGCGGAGCGCAAACCGATCGCACGCGGTTTCGGCCGCCGATCCCTTCTTCAGCTCCTCGTGCAGGTACCAGTGCAGCCACTCGTGGCAGTAGAGGAAGCGAAGGACGTCGCGACGCGACCTGAAGAACACGTTCTCCGACAACCACGAGAAGTGCATGCCCTGGCCGCGCTTGCGCCGCGCCCCGTGATAGACGCGCTCCTTGAAGGGACGGAACGGCTTCGGGACCTGCAGGGTGATGCGGTGGCCGTCGAAGTCGCACAGCGCCGCGAGGTGTGGCCCGCTGCGATAGCGGAGCGGCTTGACGACCACGTCGTAGTCGCATTTCGGAAGACCGGCAAGAGCCCGGCGCGCCTCGGCGGTGGTCATCTCCGCCAGCTCGCTATAGATCATGTCCGGGTCGCCGCCTACTCTTTCGGCTCGAGCTTGATCGAAGCCGAGTTGATGCAATAGCGCAGCCCGGTGGGGTCAGGGCCGTCGTCGAAGACGTGGCCAAGGTGGCCACCGCACTCCGCGCACGTGACCTCCGTCCGCACCATGAAGTGGCTGCTGTCGACATGCTCCTCGACCGCGGCGGGTGAGGCGGGCTGGTAGAAGCTGGGCCAGCCGCAGTGGGCGTCGAACTTGGTCTCCGAAACGAAGAGCTCGGCTCCGCACCCGGCGCATCGGTACAACCCCGGCGCGCGCGTGTCCCAGTACTCTCCTGTGAACGGCCGCTCGGTGCCTTTCTCCCGCAGCACCTGGTACTGCTCCGGGGTCAGGTCACGCCGCCATTCCGCCTCCGTCTTCCTGACTTTCTGGCTCATCTGGCTCCTCTAAAACCCTCACCCCGACCCTCTCCCAAAGGGAGAGGGATACCTGGGACCCGTTCCGGGGGCCCCCAAGTCTAAGACCGGGACGCCTGCCCGACGGTGATCAAACGGGCCACATCGACGGGCGAAACGATCCCGACGAGCTTCCCCTGGTCGAAGACCAGGACCCGGTTCTCGATCGTGGCCCCAATTCGCTCGATCAGGCTGGACAGGGGCTCGTCCGGGCGGGTGGTGGGGACGTCCGCGATGGGCCGGGCGACGCTGGCCAGCCGGCCGTCGGCCGCCTCCCGGCCGAGCTTGACCAGGTCCCCAAGGCGCACCACGCCGGTCAGAGCGCCT
>Ga0070707_100007718_pt1 | contig 9994 bp, 10 predicted proteins | sample KBSK5502metaG_FD_65468 | JGI IMG/M metagenome (GOLD analysis project Ga0070707, IMG submission 65468) | Corn, switchgrass and miscanthus rhizosphere microbial communities from Kellogg Biological Station, Michigan, USA - KBS K5-50-2 metaG | ecosystem: Host-associated > Plants > Roots >... | reverse complement strand
GCGCGTCCTCGACGAACGCCCGCGGCAGCTCCGCCGGCAGCTCGACGTCGTTGAGCACGGCCCAGGCCACGGTCCAGGCGCGCGCCACGTTCTCGAGATCGTAGCCGCCGCCGCCGAGTGCGAGCACGCGCGGGGCCAGCGTCAGGATGCGCGCGACGGCGCGCGCGAAGCCCTGGACGTCCAGCGCGAGATGGGTCAGCGGATCCGTGCGGTGCGAGTCGATCCCGAGCTGGGCCACGATGACGTCGGGCCGGAACTTCCCGATGAGCGGGGGCACGACCGCCTCGAACGCCGGGAGATAGACGGCGCTGTCGGTCAGGAGATCGAGCGGCAGGTTCACCGAGTAGCCGACGCCCTCGCCTTCGCCGATCTCCTCGACGAAGCCCGTCCCCGGGAAGAGCCGGTCGCCGCGCTCGTGGGTCGAGACCGTGAGGACGTTCGGGTCCGCGTAGAAGGCGAACTGGACGCCGTCGCCGTGATGCGCGTCGATGTCGATGTAGGCCACGCGAAGACCGCGCGAGCGGAGATGCAGGATGGCCAGCACGGCGTCGTTGACGTAGCAGAAGCCTGACGCGCGGTCGGGCATCGCGTGGTGCAGGCCGCCCGCGAAGTGGAAGGCGCGGGTGACGTCGCCGTCGGCGACGAGCTGGGCGCCGAGGAGGGACCCGCCCGCGGCCAGGCGCGCGGCGTCCCAGATCCCCGGGAAGACAGGATTGTCGCCGGGCCCAAGCCCGTACCGGCAGGCGATGACCGGGGCGAAGCCGCTGTCCGCGGCCTTCAGCACGTCGAGATAGTCGCGGGCATGAAACCGCGCGATCGCGTCTTCGTCCGCGGCAGAGGGCGCGCACACGCGGCCGTGCGGCAATCGCGTGAGGCCATACGCTTCCATCAGCCGCCAGGTCAGCCCCAAGCGCTCCATGCGCAGCGGGTGCTCCGGTCCATAGTCGAAGCGCGCCCAGTCTTCCGAATGGATCAGCGCTGTCTTCACGACGTTCGTTTCCAGTGCCCGGATTTGCCGCCGGATTTCTCGACGAGGTGGATCTCGGCGATGGTCACGCCCTTCTCGACGGCCTTGACCATGTCGTAGACGGTCAGCGCCGCGACGCTGACGGCGGTGAGCGCCTCCATCTCGACGCCGGTCTTGTCGACCGTGCGCACGCGCGCCTCGACGGTCAGCTCACCGCGCCGTGGCTCGGGATGGAAGGTGATGTCGACGCCGGTGATGCGCAGGGGGTGGCACAGCGGGATCAGCTCGGACGTCCGCTTGGCGGCGAGGACCCCCGCCGTGCGCGCCACCCCGAGCACGTCGCCCTTGGGCGCGTTCCCCTCCTGGACGGCGCGCAGGGTGGCGGGAAGCATGCGCAGACGCGCGCGGGCGACCGCCTCGCGGGCAGTCTCGGGCTTCGCGGAGACGTCGACCATCCGGGCATCCCCGCGCGGCGAGACGTGGGTGAGGCCGCGGAACGACGTTTTACCCCCGTTCCGCGGCATGCGTCGATCCGCTGGCCCGGGTGAGCGTCAGGCCGTGACGGTGCGGGCCTGGCGAATGATGGCCTCCATGCGGTCCTTGGCCATCAGCTTCAGCTTCTTGAGCTCGGTGATCCGCCACTGCTGCTCAGCCGAGAGCGGGGACGTCCGCTTGAGCCCTTCCAGCTCCACGTCGTGTCGGCGATGCTCCTCCCGGAGGTTGCGGAATTCCTCGTTCTCGGCCATGAGTCGTTCGATGAGGGTCTCCTGATCCATACGCGGGCCTCCCCTGGCATGCTTCTCGGGGTGAAAACAAACAAGCCAGCGCACGTCGTCGCCGGCTCTTTTGACCACTCTAATCGGTCGATACCGCCCCCCGTCCACGAACTGCTGGTTGCGGGTGATTTCTTATAGCCCCCGACCGCCGGGGGTGTCAAGGCTGGGGTCCCCGGCCCCCGGGGCCTCGCGGAGCAGGTGGGGAGCGCTCGCCTTGAAGACGGCGGTGACGGGCAGGCCCGGCGCCAGGCCGAGCTCGTCCACCGAGCGTGGGGTGACGGCCGCCACCAGCGAGAACCCACAGTCCACGACGACGTGCACGTGAGGGGTCGAGGCCCGCACGTCGAGCACGCGTCCGGCCAGGTGGTTGCGGGCGCTGCTGGGCGCGCCAGCCTCGTGCGGGAGCATCAACGTCACGTCCTCGGGTCTGATCGCCACCCGCACGCGCTCGCCCGGCGCGGCGTCGGCGGCGATCTCCAGCCGGCGGCCGGCGACCTCGATCATCACGGTGCCCCGGTCCGCCGCGGTCACCTCGCCGGTGACAATCGTCTCCACGCCGACGAACCGGGCCACCTCCTCGGACACCGGCGCCCGGAACACCACCGCCGTTTCGTCGATCTGACGCAGGCGGCCCCCCATGAGGACGGCTACCCGGTCGCCGAGCGCCTGGGCCTCTCCGCGGTCGTGCGTCACCAGGACCGTGGTGATGCCGTCCTGCCGGAGGATCCCGAAGAGATCGGGGATGAGCGAGGCGCGCGAGGGCGCGTCGAGTCCCGAGAACGGCTCATCGAGCAGGAGGAGCTCGGGATCGAGGACGAGCGCCCGAGCGAGCGCGACCCGCTGGGCCTCACCGCCGGAAAGCGTCGGGGCGCGGCGATCGGCCAGGGCGGAGATCCCGAAGCGGTGGAGCCACCGGTCGACCCGCGCCCGCCGCTCGGCGGTTGACGCGCCCCGGAAGCGCAGGCCGAGATCGACGTTGTCGGCGGCGGTCATGTCGGCGAGCCACGCCTGCTGGAAGACCACCGCCATCCGGCGCCGCACCTCGAGGCCGTCGCCGGCGTCAACGGGCCGCCCACGCCAGCGGATCTCGCCGGCGGCCGGCCGCTCGAGAAGCGCCATGACCCGCAGGAGCGTGGACTTGCCGCTGCCGTTCGGCCCGATGACGGCGAGGATCTCGCCACGCCGCACCGCCAGCGCCTCGATGTCGAGGATCGGGCCGTCGCCGTAGTCGACCCTGACGTGATCGAGGGTGAGCGCGGGGATCACGCCGGCAGCACGTGGATCGACCCGCGGTGGATCGAGAGCTGCCAGCGGCGATCACGGTCGAGCTCGAGGATCTCGTGAACGAGCCGCGGCACCTCGACCTCGAGGTCGTACTCGCCCTGTGCCGGCGCCCCGGGCTCGTCGAGACGGATCGCGAGCGTCCACGTCGTGCCGAAGTCCGTCTGGCTCACGACCGTCCCGCTCATGAGGTTCATGTGATGCGACGGATCGGGCGCGCCGCGGTCCTTCCGGATCAACCGCACGTACTCCGGGCGGATGAAGAACGCCAGCGGGCTGCCGGGCGGCGGCAGATAGGCCCGGCTCGGCGAGTTCACCGCCTCCAGCGTCTGCCCGCGCCAGCGGAGCTGGATCCGGTCCGGCGTCGCCTTGAGCACGGTCCCGTGCAGGACGTTGCGCATGCCCATGATGCGGGCGACGCTCTCCGAGGCCGGCTGCCAGAGGAGCTCCGACTTGGGCGCGGACTGCAGGACGCGTCCGTGCTCGTAGACGATGACGCGATCGGCGAGCTGATAGGCCTCGCCGAGATCATGGGTGACGACCACGGTGACCTTGCCCCACTCCCGGATCGTCCGCGCGAGATCGTCGCGAAGCTGGCGCCGGAGCGGCGCATCGAGCGCGGACAGCGGCTCGTCCAGCAGGAGGAGATCCGGATCCGTGGCCAGCGCCCGGCCGAGCGCGACCCTCTGCTGCTGCCCTCCCGAGAGCTCGCGCGGATGGCGGTGCTGGAGACCCCCGAGCCCGAGCCGCTCGACGACCATGTCCGTGCGCTCACGGCGCCGGGACGCGGCCCAGCCCTTGAGGCCGAAGGCGATGTTCTCGCCGACGGTGAGATGGGGAAACAGCGCGTAGCCCTGGAAGACGTAGCCCAGGCGCCGCGTGCGCGACGGACGGTCGATGCCGGCGCGCGCGTCGAACAACACCAGATCGTTCAGCGCGACACGGCCGGCGTCGGGTCGGATGAGCCCGGCCAGACAATGAAGTGTCAGCGTCTTGCCGGAACCGGACGGCCCGACGAGGGCGACGACGGCCTCGCCCGCGTCCCAGTGCACATCGAGCGCGAATCCCGGCAGGCGCTTCGTGAGCGCGACGGAGAGCACGCGACGTCAGTACCGGACGCGGGCGAGGCGGCCAACGCCGACGAGCAGGATGATCACGGCGCCGACGGCCAGCAACGCCAGCACGTTGGCCTCGCGCATCGCGTTGGCCTGGACATGGTCGTAGATCGCCAGCGGAAGCGTCTGCGTCCGGCCCGGGATGTTGCCCGCAACCATCAGCGTGATGCCGAAGTCGCCGAAGGCGCGACAGAACGCGAGGACCATGCCGGCCACGACGGCGCGCCAGGCCAGCGGCAGCGACACGCTCCAGAACACGCTCGGCTCGGACCGCCCCAGCGTCCGCGCCGCCTGCTCCAGCCGCTCGTCCACCGACTCGAAGCCGGCTTGGGCGGCCCGGATGAGGAGCGGGAGCGACCCCACGCACGCCGCGAGCACCGCGGCCCGCCACGTGAACGCCAGCTCGATCCCGAGGCTGCCGAGGAGCCGGCCGATCGGCCCAGGGGTACCGATGAGCACGAGCAGGTAATAGCCGAGGACGGTGGGAGGCAGGACCAGCGGCGAGACGACGAGCGCCGCCACGACTTCCTTACCGACGTGCCGGCGGCGGGCGAGGAACCACGCGACGGGAATGCCGACGACGACCGTCAGCGCGGTGGCGACGAGCGAGACCCGGAGCGAGAGCCAGACCGGGAAGAGATCCACCGCTCAGAACTCTCCGGGCAGGAGGAACCCGTAGCTCTTCATGATCCGCCGGCCCTCCGGGCCGCCGACGAACTGGATGAAGGCGAGCCCGAGCTCCGGGCGTCCGCTGTTGCGCACGACGGCCACGACCTGGTTGAGGGGGGCGTGGAGCGCGGGATCGATCGCGACCCAGTCGATCTCGGGAACGTTGGCGACGGACAGCGCGACGATGCCTACCTCCGTCGCGCCCGTCTGCAGGAACTGCAGCGTGTGCCGGATGTTCTCGCCGTAGACGAGCTTGGGCTGGACGGTTTCCCACAGGCCGACCTTGCGCAGCGCCTGCTCGGCGGCCTTGCCGTACGGAGCGTGCTGGGGATTGGCGATGGCGATACGCCGGACCCTGGTGTCGGCGAGCTGGCGCAGGTCGGTCAGCTTCGCGCCGAACGACCTGGCGGTGGCCAGCGCCAGACGGCCCTGGGCGTAGAGTCCCCTGGTCTCCGGGATGACGGCACCGATCCGTACGAGATCGTCGACGAAGCTCTCGTTGGCGGCGAAGAAGAGATCGGCGGGCGCCCCGTGCTCGATCTGGCGGGCGAGATTCCCGGTGGAGCCGAGGACCAGCGAGACCTTGATGCCGTGGGCCTTTTCGAAGCGTGGCGCGAGATCGCGGAGGGCGAAGGCCAGATCGGCGGCGGCGAAGATCGTGAGCGTCGGCGTATCGGCGGCCCGGCTCGGCATGACCGCGCCGCCCAGGATGATGGCGAGCGTGGCACCGAGCCACAGATGTCTCATGGGCCAATTCTCGGGGTGCGCCGGATCGCCGTCAACCGGACCTCCGGTCATTTCACCGCTCGTCTCGCCGCGAGGCGCGGCTCAACTCGCACTGCCACTCTGCTGGATCGACGTGAGCGCCCAGTTCACCCCAAAGATCAGCACCAGGAGCAGGAGGGCCAGGGCGATGGCCACGTCGAAGTTGCCCTTGCCCGTCTCCAGCACCATCGCGGTCGTCAGGGTCCGCGTGTGGCCCTTGATGTTGCCGCCGACCATCATCGACGCGCCGATCTCGGAGATGACGCCGCCGAAGCCCGCCATGATGGCGGCCAGCATCGGCAGACGGGCCTCGCGCAGCACGACCCAGATCATCTGCACGCGCGAGGCGCCCAGCCCCAGGAGCTGCAGACGAAACGCCGCCGGCACGCCCCCCACGGCGGCCAGCGTGATGCCGGTCACGATCGGCGCGGCGATGACTGCCTGGGCGATCACGATCGCCGCCGGCGTGTAGAGGATCTCCCACCCGCCGAAGGGGCCGCTCCTCCAGAGCAACAGGGATACGAAGAGGCCCACGACGACCGGCGGCAGCCCCATGCCGGTGTTCACCGCGCTGACCACGAGGCGGCGGCCGGGGAAGCGCGCCAGCGCGAGCAGAGCGCCGAGCGGGATCCCGATCAGGAGCGCGACGAACGTCGCGGTCCCCGAGACCACGAGCGACAGCCAGAGGATCGACCACACCTCCCCGTCGCCCCCCGTCAGCAACGCACACGCCTGGCGCAGGCCGTCGGCCAGCAGATCCACGCCCTAGAAGTCCTCGTCCCGCTTGCCGGCGATCGGCACGAACAGCGGCTGGCCGTACCTGTCGACGCCGAACTTGGCGATGATCTGCTGGGTCTCGGCCGCGAGCATGAAGTCGGCGAATGCCTTGCCGCCGGCGGCATTGACCTTCGGCCCGTTCGCGGGGTTGACCTCCATCACGGAATAGAGATTCAGGAGCGGCCGGTCCCCCTCGACCATGATCCTGAGCGCGACGCGCTTGCCGAACGCGAGCAGGGTCGCGCGATCGGTGATCGTGTACGCCCGTCGGTCGTCGGCCACCCCGAGCGTGGCGCCCATGCCCTGCCCGGACTCGATGTACCAGGGGGCCGCGGGCGTGATGGCGGCGCGCTTCCACAGGGCGAGCTCCAGGAGATGAGTGCCGGACCTGTCGCCGCGCGAGACGAACCGCGAGGCCGATTCGGCGATCCGCCTGAGCGCCGCCGCCGCGTTCTTCTCGCCCCTGACCTTCGCGGGATCGGCCTCGGGCCCGATGACGACGAAGTCGTTGTACATGACCAGCCGACGGTTCGACAGCTTGCCCTCGGCCACGTACTTCCTCTCGAGCTCGGGGGCGTGGACGAGCGCGACGTCGGCCTCGCCCCGCGCGGCGAGGGCCAGCGCCTGACCGGTTCCGACGGAGACCGTCTTCACGGTGTATCCTGTCTGGCGTTCGAACATGGGAACCAAGACGTCGAGCAATCCCGAGTCCTGCGTGCTGGTGGTCGTGGAGAGGATCACCGTCCGCGACTGCCCCGACACCGGGCTCACGAGACTCGAGGCCGCCAGCGCCGTCGCCAGCAGCCCTCGAACGATCACGCGTCGCTTCATCCCGACCCCCTGGAGGTTTCCGAGCCGATGCCAGTATATGTTTCCGAGAGTAGCTTTACTATGCTTCTGAGAGCATAGCAAGCATGCGACGATTCGACCTCGCGACACCCCACGACGTCGACGACTGCCTGAAGCTCCTCGCCGAGCGCGGCGAAACCAAGCTCGTGGCGGGCGGCACCGATCTGCTGCCCCAGATGAAGAACGGGCTGATCAGGCCCGCCCGGGTGATCGATCTCTCGGGGGTTCCCGAGGTCCACGTGCTGGCCCCCGACGACGGGCGCGGCTTTCGCGTCGGCGCCGCGGTGACGGCACGCCAGCTCGAGCGGGACCCGCGGATCCAGTCGGCGTATCGATCGCTCGCGGAGAGCGGCGCGCTCGTCGGCTCCATCCAGGTGCGCAACCTGGCCACGGTGGGCGGCAACATCTGCAACGCCGCGCCCTCCGCCGACATGGCGCCGCCGCTCGTGGCCCTCGACGCCGAGGCGGTCATCGCCGGCCCCAGGGGCCGGCGGCGCGTGCCCATGGCCGCGTTCTTCACCGGTGTGCGGCGCACCGTGCTCGCGCCGGAGGAGCTGCTGCTCGAGTTCAGCGTTCCCGCGCCGGGTCCGCACAGCGGCAGCTGCTACCTGCGCCACACGCCACGGCGCGAGCTCGACATCGCGGTCGTCGGCGTGGCCTCGCAGGTGACGCTCGCCAACAGCGTCTGCACGAAGGCCCGCATCTGCCTGGCCGCCGTGGCGCCCACGCCGGTGCGGGCGACCGCGGCCGAGCAGGCGCTCGAGGGCCAGCGGCTGACCCCGGAGCTGATCGAGCAGGCCGCGACGCTCGCCATCGAGGCGGCGAAGCCGATCAGCGACCAGCGCGGCTCCGTCGAGTTCCGCCGCCATCTCGTCCGCGTCCTCACCCGTCGAACGCTCACCACCGCGCTCGCCCGCGCGAGCGCCTGACCCGGAGGCCTCCACGTGGCCAAGCAGATCCTGAGCTTCACCGTCAACGACGAGCCGGTCGACGTGCTCGTCCAGCCTTACGTGACGCTGCTGGACGCGCTCCGCGAGGACCTCGAGCTCACCGGTCCCAAGGAAGGCTGCGGCACCGGCGACTGCGGTGCCTGCACCGTCCACCTCGACGGCAAGCCGGTGGCGAGCTGCCTGATGCTCGCGATGCAGGCGCGCGGGCACGCGGTGCGGACCATCGAGGGGCTGGGCGCCATCGGCGCGCTGCATCCACTGCAAGATGCGTTCGTGCGCCTCGGGGTGCCGCAGTGCGGGTTCTGCATCCCCGGCGTGCTGATGGCCGCCGCCGCCGTGATCGCCGAGACGAAGCATCCGACCGAGGAAGACATCCGCTACGGGATCGCCGGCAACCTCTGCCGGTGCACCGGCTATACGAAGATGGTCGCGGCCATCAGCGAGGCCGCCGCACAGAGATAAATCCGTAGGGCGGGGGCTTGTCCCCCGCCGTCGAAAGGAGTTCGGCATGAGCTCGGTGATGAAGACCACGCGCGACGTCCGGGGCGTCGGGCTCTCCATTCCTCGTCCCGACGGCCCCGAGAAGGTCACCGGTCGCGTGCAGTACGTGGGGGACATCAAGCCGAAGGGTCTCCTCCACGCCAAGCTCCTGCGCAGCCCGCACGCGCACGCGCGCATCGTCCGCATCGACGCCAGCAAGGCCCGCGCGCTGCCCGGCGTGCGCGCGGTGCTCACCGCGGCCGACATCCCCGAGCTCAAGCGCAAGGCGCCGACCCGCGCCCACGCCATCCTCGCCATCGACCGCGTGGTGTTCTCCGGGCAGCCGGTGGCGGCGGTCGCGGCGGACGAGCCGTCCATCGCCGAGGAGGCTCTCGATCTCATCGAGGTGCAGTACGAGGTGCTGCCGGCCTCCGTGGACCCCCTCGAGTCGATGAAGCCCGGCGCGCCGCCCGTGGCCGACACGGGGACCGAGGCCGACACGAGCGAGGCGCTCGCGCACTCCGCGGTGGCCATGGCGAAGTCCGACGACGCCCCGGCCAAGGCCGTGAACGTGAGCCAGACCGCGCACGTCAAGCGCGGCGACGTGGCCAAGGGCTTCGCCGAGTCCGACGTGGTGATCGAGAACACGTATCGCGTCCCGATGGTCCACCAGGGCTACCTCGAGCCGCACGCCGTGCTCGCCGAGTGGGACAGCACGGGCCAGCTCACGCTGTGGGCGAGCACCCAGGGCTCCTTCAACACGCGCTCCGAGGTCGCCGACGTCCTCGGCATCGAGGAGAACCGGATCAAGGTGATCCCGGTCGAGTGCGGCGGCGGCTTCGGCGGCAAGATCCGCGCGCTGTGCGAGCCGATCACGGCGCTGCTCGCCCGCGCCACCGGCCGGCCGGTGCGCTACGTGATGACCCGCCGCGAGGAGCTCGAGGCCGGGATGCCCGCGCCCCAGGTCATCATCCGTCTCAAGACCGGGGTCAAGCGCGACGGCACCCTCATGGCGCTGGAGGCGGAAACGGTCCTGGAGACGGGCGCGTTCTCCGGCACCGTGCTCGCCGTCGCCGCCGTCTTCCTGGGCAGTCTCTACCGGTGGCCCGCGTTCGATATCAAGGGCTCGGAGGTCCTCACGCACAAGCCGAGCGTGGCCGCGTATCGCGCGCCCGTGGCGCCCCAGACGATCTTTGCCATCGATTCGCAGATGGAGCAGCTGGCCCGCAAGCTCGGCGTCGACTCCGCAGAGTTCCGCGCGCGTCATCTCTCACACCCCGGCGAGCCCATGGTGAACAACCAGCCGTGGGCGAGCATGGGCGCTCCGGAAGTTCTGCAGAAGGCCGCCGAGCACCCGATCTGGAA
>Ga0070707_100007713_pt1 | contig 9996 bp, 9 predicted proteins | sample KBSK5502metaG_FD_65468 | JGI IMG/M metagenome (GOLD analysis project Ga0070707, IMG submission 65468) | Corn, switchgrass and miscanthus rhizosphere microbial communities from Kellogg Biological Station, Michigan, USA - KBS K5-50-2 metaG | ecosystem: Host-associated > Plants > Roots >... | reverse complement strand
ATCGACTGGCTGACCAGGAAGGCGGCGAATGCGGCGGGCACACTCACGGCGGTAACCGTCGTCGCCACCAAGGCCGCCTTGCCCCACAGCACCGGCAGGCGGCGGGGCACCGCAGCGAAGGTGGTGCGGATCAGCCCGGTCGCGTACTCGCTGGTGATCAGCAGCACGCCGAGCACGCCGACGGCGATCTGTGCGAGTTGCACCCCGGACAGGCTGACCGCGGCTGGGTCGAACGACGCGACCGCCGCTGCGCCGTGCGGCGGCCTGGCCACCCGCAGCAGGCTATAGCCGATCCCGAACCCGACGACCAGGATCACCGCGGACAGCAGCGACCAGAACGCGGCCGGCTGGGTCCGCAGCTTCGTCCATTCCGACCTCATCACCCGGGCCTGGGTGACGCGCTGCTGCTGCGAGTAGGCCGGCAAGAAGCCCGAGGTGGGGGGCGGGTTAGGCGTGGTCGATGTCATTGCTCCTCCTCGAAGCTCATTAGTGTGACGGTCAGATCGCGGCGCGGTAGTCGACGGCGTCCTGGGTGAGGCCAACGAAGACGTCTTCCAGCGACGCTTGCTCGGTGGCGAGTTCGAGAACGGTGATCCCGGCAGCGCCGGCCACGGCGCCGACCTGGGCGGCGGGTAGGCCGGTGATGGTCAGCGCGCCGTCTGCGGTCAGTGCGACTGTCACGCCTGGCGCGTGTAGCAGCCTGCCGAGCGTGTCCTGGTCCGAGCTGCGGACCCGCACCGTCGTCGGCGCCACTGTGGCCATGAACTGCGCCATGCTCGTGTCCGCGATGAGCTTGCCGCGGCCGATGACGATCAGCTGCGTCGCAGTCTGGGCGATCTCGCTCATCAGGTGCGAGGAGACGAACACGGTCTTGCCCTGGCCAGCTAGGTCCCGCAGCATTCCACGCATCCAGCGGATGCCTTCGACGTCCAGTCCGTTCACCGGCTCATCAAGAACCACGGTGGCCGGATCGCCGAGCAGTGCCGCCGCGATGCCGAGCCGCTGGCTCATGCCCAGCGAGAACTTGCCAGCCCGCCGGTTCGCCGCGGCGCCAAGGCCGACCGCGTCGATGACCTCATCGACTCGGGACCTGCGGATGCCGGACGTCCGCGCGAGCGCGAGCAGGTGGTTATGGGCGCTGCGCGACGGGTGCACGGCCCGCGGGTCAAGCATCCCGCCGATCTCGTGCAGCGGCGCGGCGTGGGTCCTGGGCGGACGGCCGTTGACCATGACCGACCCGCTGCTCGGCTGGTCTACGCCGAGGATCATCCGCATGGTCGTGCTCTTCCCGGCGCCGTTCGGGCCGAGGAAGCCGGTGACGACTCCCGGCCTGACGGTGAACGTTAGGTCCGAGACGGCGGTCGTAGCTCCGTAGGATTTAGTCACTGCGCGTATCTCGATCATGGATCCGACGGTGCCAGCCAAGGGGCGCCGTGTCGCTGGGGCGCCCAGCCGGGCGTGGGTAGGGATTTCCGCACCCGGTGGGCAGGACAGCCCGATAGTGACTAGCCGGATGTCCTTGTACGTTGACCTCATGACCTCGGCAGACCTGACCGTCCGGTGGGTCGGCGCCGCGGTCAGATCGCTGCGGTCGGCCCGGGCCTGGCGAGCCACCAGGAACGGGCTCGCTGCCCTGCTCGTCGCGGCCGTGGGCACCGCCCTGCTCGGCGGGCTCGCCCTCATCTGGGGAGCCGCGGTCTTCAGCCTGGTGAACTGGCCGGTCGGCAGCTGGGGCCACATTGTGCTGTATGTAGCCGTGGTCATCGCGGGCCCGGTGCTGGCGCTCTGGGCCGTACAGGGGCTCACAGCTCTGCAGCTGTCCCGTTTCCGCGCGGTGGCCGGAGTGCACATCCCGGCGGGTTCCGGCGCGGCCGGGCGCAAGCCGTGGCCGGTCGGGCCGTGGCTGGCCGCAGGGACGTGGCGGCAGCTCGCGTTCCACGTGCTGTCGATCGGCACGGGAGCGGCCGGCGGGCTGGCGGCCGCCTGCTGGCTGGCGCCGGCCGCCGCGATCGGCTACCTAATCGCTGGCCACCCCTCGGCCGCCGCCGGAGGAGCCGCCGGTGTCGCGGCGGTCGGGCTGCTGTTCGCCGCGCCCTGGCTGACCAGCAAGGTGACGCGCGCTGATGAGACCTTGGCCCGGGCGCTGCTCGGGCCGAGCCGCAACGAAGAGCTCGCGAACCGGCTCGAATCACTGACTCGCAGCCGGGCCGAGATCGTCGCCGCGACCGACGCCGAGCGCCGCAGGATCGAACGCGATCTGCACGACGGCGCGCAGCAGCGACTGGTCTCCCTGGCGATGAACCTCGGCATGGCCAGGGCGCGCTTCACCGACGCGCCGGCACCCGCGCTCCGGGCGATTGCCGATGCACATGAGGAGGCCTTGCTGGCGTTGTCGGAGATGCGCGAGTTCATCCGCGGTCTGCATCCGGCGGTGCTCAACGACCGCGGGCTGGACGCAGCGCTCTCCGGACTCGCGGCTCGCGCGCCGCTGCCAGTCCGGCTGCGCGTGGAGGTGCCGCGGCCGGTCTCGCCGAGCGTCGAGGCCGTGGCCTACTTCATCGTCTCGGAGGCGCTGACCAACGTGGCGAAGCACGCTCAGGCAACTCACGCTGAGGTGACGGTGAGGCGCGGCGCCGACAAGCTCCGGGTCGTCGTGACCGACAACGGGTCGGGCGGGGCAGTTCCGTCCGGCAGCGACGACGCCCGGGGCGGCAGCGGCGACGCCGGCGGCAGCGGGCTTAAGGGCCTCGCGCAGCGGGCCGCGTCGGTAGATGGCACGCTCACCATTGACAGCCCGCCGGGCGGGCCGACCGTCATCTCCGCGGAGCTGCCATGCGAATCGTGATCGCCGAGGACTCGGTGCTGCTCAGGGACGGGCTGACCAGGCTGCTCACTGACGGCGGATCCGAGGTCGTCGCGGCCGTGCCCGATGCCGAGCAGCTGCTCAGGGCGGTCGCCGAACACGAGCCGGACCTAGCCGTGATCGACGTCAGGATGCCGCCCGGGTACACCGACGAGGGCATCAAGGCGGCTCTGGTCATCCGCCGTCAGTACCCTGAGGTCGCGCTGCTTGTGCTATCCCAGTACGTCGAGGAAAGCTATGCGACCGACCTGCTGTCTGGGGCGACGAGTTCGGTCGGCTACCTGCTGAAGGACCGGGTCGCGCACGTGAACGACTTCCTGGACGCCGTGCGCCGGGTGACGGCGGGCGGCACGGCGCTTGACCCGGAGGTCGTCGCGCAACTGCTGATCCGCCGCAGCGACGACCCGATCAGCCGCCTGACCCCGCGCGAGCTGCAGGTACTGCGGCTCATGGCCGAGGGGCGCTCCAACGGCGGGATCGTAGAGTTGCTGAAGGTCAGCTCGAGCGCTGTCGAGAAGTACGTCACCAACATCTTCGCCAAGCTCGATCTGCCGCCCACAGGCACCGACCACCGGCGGGTTCTGGCCGTGCTGAAGTATCTGGGCAGCTGAGGGAGATTGACATCGAGGCATCGGAGCCGAGGCTGGTCGCCGTCAGCGACCTGCATGTCGGATTTGGCGAGAACAGGGATCTCGTGGCCGGGCTCCGCCCGCCGTCACCCGCCGACTGGCTCATCGTGGCTGGCGACGTCGGGGAGTTCGCGGCCGACATCGAGTGGGCGCTCGGCACGCTCCGGGAGCGGTTCGCCGAGGTCATCTGGGTTCCCGGCAACCACGAACTGTGGACGCACCGCAGAGAGCCGCTCCGGCTGCGCGGCGTCGAGCGGTACGAGCACCTGGTCGCCCTGTGCCGCCGACTGGGCGTGCACACGCCGGAGGATCCCTATCCGGTCTGGAAGCACGCCGCCGGGCCGCTGGTGATCGCGCCGCTGTTCCTGCTGTACGACTACAGCTTCCTGCCCGCCGGGGCTACGACGAAGGCCGAGGCGCTCGAGCGTGCCTACGCCGCCGGGATCATCGGCAATGACGAGTCCATGCTGCACGCCGACCCGTACCCGAGCAAACAAGCGTGGTGTGGGGCGCGGCTGGCCAGCACCGAGCGCAGGCTCGCCGCCTTGCCCGCCGGTACCCGCACCATCCTGGTGAACCATTTCCCGCTGGTCAGGGAGCCGACGAGAGTCCTGCGGTATCCCGCGTTCGCCCAGTGGTGCGGCACCGCACGAACGGCCGACTGGCCGCAGCGCTTTAACGCCGCCGCCGTTGTTTACGGTCATCTGCACATCCCGAGGACGACCTGGCATGACGGCATCCGCCACGTCGAGGTGTCGCTCGGATATCCGCGAGAATGGCGCCGCCGCGCCAGGCCGCCCGTGATCCCGCAGCAGATCCTGCCTGTGCCGGATGAGGGCTAGCAGGGCGAGTCCGCCCTAGGTTTGGTTAGGCCCCGCGGCCTGTATTGCGTGCCATGCGGCGAGCAATTCCGCTTCCCGCTCACGTGCCAGTCCGACGCCAGCCGGCGGGTTCCTTGGCGTTGCGAGCTCGGCCGCGTGAATCTCCGCGATGCTCTGCCTGATCGGGCGCGGCTCGAGCCCGGCCGCGGCGGCCCTGGCCGGGTCAGCCCTGTTGATCTCGCGCTCGCCGTCGCCGCCTGGCCAGAGCGGGATTGTCTCCGTGCTCTCGCCGAATTCCACCAGGAAGTCCGCGTCGACCCAGGTCAGCCTGGTACGCGGCGGTGCGACTTCAGCGGCGATCGCGGCAAGCAGGTCACCGAAGCCATACGGCGGTGGCGGGCTGACCGCGTGGAAGATGCCGGTCACCGATCGCTCGACGAGGGAGACGACCCAGCTGCCCAGATCCCTGGCATCGATGATTTGGATGGGGTCGGCCGCACCGCCGGGCGCCAGTACGGTGCCGCCGCGCGCGATCCGCTCGACCCACCAGGTGAACCGGTAGCTTTCGTCGTGCGGCCCGATAACATAGGTCGGCCGGACCACCGTGGTGCCGCCGGTGCCGCCGGTGCCGCTGCCGGTGCCGCTGGCGCGGCCGGTACCGCCGAACAACTCGATGGCCGCGCGCTCGCAGGCCACCTTGAGTCCGCCGTAAGTTTCGTCGGTGAGCTCCTCGCTCGCCGGGTCGTCGAGTTCGGCCAGCGGCGCGTCCTCGGTGAAACCCGGTGCGACCGGAGACCGGTAAGCCGAGGTCGAGGAGATAAAGACGTACTGCCCGCCGCGACCGCCGAGCGCGTCAGCGAGCGAGCGCACCTGGCGCGGGAAATACGCGGAGACGTCGATCGTCGCGTCCCATTGGCCGACCGAGAGGGCGGACAGGTTCTCGTTCCGGTCCCCGGTCAGGTGCGTCGCGCTCGGGAACAGGTCAGCGCCTGTGCGGCCGCGGTGGAACAAGGTGACGTCGTGCCCGGCGGCGATCGCCGCCTCGGCAATGTGCCGGCCGACGAAAACTGTGCCGCCCATGATGAGGATGCGCATGCAGGCATGATGCCAGTAGCGTTGGCAATATCGATGGTGACCCCGACCGGTCCGGGATCACCCGACCGGTCCGGGATCATCGGCGCGATTGCGGGGAGGGAACCCGAAGCAGCCCGAGGGAGCCCGGAGGAGCCCGTAATGAGTAACCCGGCGGCTTATGGCGGCTATGGCGGATACAGCGGCGTCCTGACCCGCGATCAGACGCGGGGCCTGTTCAGCCAGACGATGGGGTATGTCGCGCTGACTGCGGCTCTGTTCGCCGGCGGCGCGTACGTGGGCCGCGGGCTGTCTTATGGCCTGGGTTTCGTGTGGTTCATCGCGGCATTCATCTGCCTGATCGCGATGAACTTCACGGTCCGCAGGTCGCAGCAGCTGACCGTGGTGCTGCTGTGCGCTTTCGGCTTCCTGATCGGGCTGGCGATGTCGCCCGTCCTGTTGTACTACGCGGGTACCAACCCGAGCGCGCTCTGGTCGGCCGGCGGCGCGACCGCGCTGTTCATCGCGGGATTCGGCGCGGCCGGTTATGCGACCCGGCGGGACCTGTCGGCGCTCGCGCGCGTCTGCTTCTTCGCGCTGCTGGGCTTGATCATCTTCGGCATCGTGATGATCTTCGTCCGGATCCCGAACGGCAACCTGATCTACTCGGTCATCGGCCTGGTGATCTTTGCGGGCTTCACGATGTTCGACTTCCAGCGGCTGCGGACCTCGAAGGACATCAGGTCAGCGCCGCTGCTGGCGGCGTCGATTTTCCTCGACATCCTGAACGTGTTCCTGTTCTTCCTGCGGATCTTCTCGCGCAGCGATTGACCGGGCCGATAACCACAGACGCCGACCAGCATCACACCTGCGCCGTTCCGTCCGGGCCAAGCGCCTTGAAGCCCAGGTAGGGGACGAGCGCATCCGGCATCAATACCGAACCGTCCGGTTGCTGGTAGTTCTCCAGAATCGCCGCCATGGTGCGCCCGATCGGCAGCCCAGAGCCGTTCATCGTGGCGACAAAGGACCGCGTGCCGTCCGCGCCGCGGGTGCGGATGTTCGCCCGGCGGGCCTGGAACGTGCCGCAGTCGGAGCAGGAGGAGATCTCGCGGTAGCGGTGCTGGCTGGGCATCCATACCTCCAGGTCGTAGGTGACTTGCGCGGCGAAGCTCATGTCGCCGGCCGCCAAGATGATGACCCGGTAGGCCAGGCCCAGCTCCTTGAGGCACGCCTCCGCGTGCCCGATCATCTTCTCCAGCTCGGCCTGCGACTGGTCCGCCGCGCATATCCGCACCATCTCGACCTTGGTGAACTGGTGCAGCCGCAGAATGCCGCGAGTGTCCTTGCCGTAGGACCCCGCCTCGGACCGGTAGCACGGGGTGTGCGCCGTGAACGCCAGCGGCAGTACCGCCCGGTCGACGATCTCGCCAGCGTGCAGATTCGTCAGCGGCACCTCGGCGGTGGGGATCAAGAACAGGTCACGGGATCCGACGGAGGTCCTGAACAGATCATCCTCGAACTTCGGCAACTGCCCGGTGCCGGTCATGGTCTCCCGGGTGACCAGGTTGGGCAGCGAATATTCGGTGTAGCCGTGCCGCCGGGTGTGCAGATCGAGGAAGAACATCGCGAGGGCGCGTTCCAGCATCGCCCCTGCGGCCCGGGCGACACTGAAGCGCGGGCCGGACAGCTTGGCAGCCCGGGTGAAGTCGAGGATCCCCATCGCCTCACCGAGGTCAACGTGATCCTTCGGCGCGAAAACGAACGCATGCGGCTCGCCGTGCCGGCGGATCTCCACGGCAAAGTCCTCGCTGTCCCCGTCAGGAACCGTATCCAATGGCAGGTTCGGGATGCCGAGCAGCAGATCCCGCAGCTCAGCCGCAACCTGATCATGCTCCGCATCGGCCTGGCGGATCTGCTCCTTGAGTCGCCGGGCCCGCTCCTTCAGTTCTGAGACATCCCTGCCCTGCCGGGCCGCCTGCTGCACTTCCTGTGTCACCCGGTTGGACTCAGCACGGCGCTGATCGGCCGTGGTGATGCTGCTGGTGCGCCGGGCGAACAGCGCCTCCAACGTGACCAGGTCCAGGGTGTAGCCACGGCGGGCGAGGCGGTGCACAGCGTCTGCGCCCATCTCCAGCAGGGCGCGGGGATCATGCATCAGTACCTTCTTCCATCGGTTTCCCGCTGCCGGACCTAGCAAGCCCACCGGCCTGCGTCCCCTCGCAACGGCGTCGCGGGCCGGTGTTCTGATCCACTTCCAGGTCAAGATCGGTTATCGGCGCCTCGATGATGCTCTGCATCTCAGCATCGGCAAAGACCACAGGCGTTGCGCAGGGTGTCTCGGGAAACATTACGTCTCCCGAAGCCAGCGCGTGCTAGTGCCGCCAAGTGACCACACTCAACCACCGATAGCGCGAGACCGTCGGTGACCACCAGCCGTGAACCCGGCTGACCCGGGTCAGGGCTCGCTTCCGCCCGGGTGCGCACGCCGGCGTGTCAGATCGAATGCCTGCTCGAATTGTCAGAGGGCACGAGTAGAGTTATCGATAACAAATTCCCTCGCGGAACCCCCCGGGAGGCGCCCATGATGCTCCCGCCCGCTGACCCGCCGCCGGCTGACGCCGGCCGCCCCGGCGAGCCGGCTCCCGGCCCGGAGCCGGCCCCGGGGCCGGGCCAGGTCCCGGTGCCGGCGCCGGTGCCGCTGCCGGCGCCGGTGCCCGTGCCGGCCCACGACGCGGACCAGGCCACGGACCGCGACCTGGAAGTCATGCTGGCCGGGGCCGAGGAGCTGTCGGAGGATGAGCTCGCCGGGCTGGCGGAGCCGGCGGAGGAGGAAGTCGCCGGGCTGGTGGTGCTGACGGAGCAGGATCTGGCGGTGCTGGATGCGCGGCTGGCCGCCGAGCTGGCCCGGTTGCGGGATCCGGGCGCCGCCGGCCGGGACGGGTCCGCAGGCTGGTGCCCGGATCCCGGCGATGACCCGGCGGGCGGGCCGGCGGCGCTGTTCGGCGGCGGGTTCGGCGGCGGCGGGGTGCTGGATCAGCTGGGGCCGGGCCCGGCGCTGGCCGGGTTCTCCCAGGGCGCCCTCGACGAGGACCTGGGCGGGCTGTCCGATGACGAGCTCGCCGGCGTGCTGCGCGCCTCCCGCCGGCTGGCCGCCTGGCAGGACGGGATCGAGATCACCGCCGTGGCCGAGCTGGATGCCCGGCGGGCCCGGGCCGCCGCCCGGGTCTGTTCGGCAGTCGATGACCAGGTCAGCTCGGAACCGGCGGCGGCGCTGGTGCTGAGGGCCGGTCCGTCGGCGCCCTGCTCGGGCTGGCCCGCGACATTGCCCGGCTGCCCGCCGTCCGGCGGGCCCTGCTCGCCGGCCTGATCGACCTGGCCCGGGTGCGGATCTTCGCCGGGGAACTCGCCGGCCTGGGTGACATCGCCGCCGCCGCGGCCGCGGCGGGATTCGCCGGCCTCGCCGGGTCGATGACCACCGGGCAGCTCCGGGCGGCGCTGAAGGCCATGGTGCTGTGGCTGGACCCGGCCGCCGCGCGGCGGCGGGCCGGACACGGCCGCTGCCAGGCCGGGGTGGAGGCCTGGCAGGAAAACTCCGGCAACGGCGCCCTGGCCGGCCGGGAACTCCCCGCCGCCGACGCGGTCGCCGCCGACAAGCGGCTCACCGCCATCGCCCGGGCGCTGCAGGACGCCGGCGCGCCCGGTGACCTGGATCAGCTCCGGGCCGCCGTGTTCGCCGCCCTGCTCGCGGGCCGCCCGGCAGCGGACCTGCTCCTTCCCCGGCTGCCGGCGGCCCGCCGCCCGCGGCGACCTGGACCACACCGTCCCCTACGACCGGGCGGCCGCACCTCCGAGCGCAATCTGTCGTCTTTGTGCCGAATGCATCACTGGGTCAAGCACGCCCGCGGCTGGACCCTGACCCAGCCCGAACCCGGCGTCCCGACCTGGACCGCCCCGCAAGGCCGCAGCTACACCGTCACCCCCGAGCCCTACCTCGTCTAGCTGGTACTCCTCAATCCAGGAATCGCGCCAGCATCGGCAGGATCAGATCGGCGCGGCGGGTGGCCTGCATGTGCGTGGTGCCGGGCAGCACGGCAAGCTGCGAGCCCGGGATCAGTTGCAGCATCAAGCCACCGTGCTCGACGGTCGTGAAGTCGCGATCGCCGAGCACGAGCAGGGTGGGCGCGGTGATCGCGGCAAGCTGTTCGTCGGACCATCCTCGGGTGTCGGCGTTCGACTGCGACAGCATCGCGAGGAAGTCGTCGAAGTGGTCCGGGTGCGGGGACAGCAGCTGGTAGGCCTCCCGGAAATCCCGGAAGTCCTGCTCGGTCGGCATGCGGGTCGAGGTCGCCTGCTTGGCCGGGTCGGTGAGATCCTCGTGCAACCCGTCCTGCCGCACCGACGCGGCGGCGGACACCAGCGACCGCACGCGCGCCGGATAACTAATGCCAAGCTCGAGTGTCACCGCGCCGCCCATGCTATGGCCAAACACATGCGCGCGGTCGATGCCGAGCAGGTCGAGCAGGCCTACGATGTCGCTAGCGAGCGCCGCAGGCGTGATCGCCCGGTCGATGTCCGCGGTGCGGCCGTGTCCCTGCATCTCGACGCCGATCAC
>Ga0070707_100007711_pt1 | contig 9997 bp, 9 predicted proteins | sample KBSK5502metaG_FD_65468 | JGI IMG/M metagenome (GOLD analysis project Ga0070707, IMG submission 65468) | Corn, switchgrass and miscanthus rhizosphere microbial communities from Kellogg Biological Station, Michigan, USA - KBS K5-50-2 metaG | ecosystem: Host-associated > Plants > Roots >... | reverse complement strand
CCGATCACGCCGAGAATGAAGAAGTGCATTCCCTGTGTGACCACGGCCATTTGAAAGAAGCTGGCGAAGATTGCGAAATGCACGATGGCTTTGGAGGTTTGACCGTTATACGCAGCACCGAGTCCTGGGACGAACGAGAGCAACGTAGCAACGAATGGTGAACTCTTTTTTCTCAGGATTTGAGTCGGGCTTGTCGATTGATGCCGCAGCAATTCAACTCCAGCCACAATGCAATCCTGACAGAACGGAAATCCTCGTACGCGATGATCGCAGGCAGGACACAACCAGCGCGCACACTGATTGCACTGAACCACCGCCGGATTCTTAGCATGGTAGCCACAGTACATCATTGTCTTAAAACCTATCTCCTCACCGATTGTTATGCTCGTTGGCTTCGGGCTTGTTGCCGGAAGTGTCCTTATGCTGATCCGCTCCCTGTTTCTGCGCGGGAGGCGCCGGCGGATTTTGTTCCTGCCCACCGATAATTTCCAATGGGTAGTCAGCGATCGATCGCGACTGTCCGGTGCGTTCCGCTAATTGCAACCCTGCATCGTAAACACCACCGATCGAACCGTCGGCCGAAACAGTATTGGTAAGCACGAGGATCGCGGCCAAAAGCATTGTGGCTACGGTCGCAATTTGTGGCGACATGATCGGGTCTAACAACAAGCGGAAGCGTGACGCCACGCGTGCTCTCCACGGAGCTCTCACTTCCTGCGGCGTTACTGTTCCCAAAGTCGCCTGCAGAATTCGTTCGTTCAATCCCTGCGGTACTGGCTTCTCTTCAGAGATGTATGTGTAGCACGCCCCGATCGCTCGCACGACTTCACCCGGAAGTTCCGTGCAAACGTTGCAAATTGCCGCGTGGCGTTCCCAGCGATGATAGAGATGTGCCGGCAGGAAGCCGTCAAGGTAGTCAGTAAGACACTCCTCAAATTCTTCGCATCCCATTGCTGTTTGAGGAATCGTCTTCTGGAGAATACGAGCTTCAAGTTCTCTCGAAGGCGCCGGCACGGTCGCTATATGGCACGTCTCGATTGCGCTGCGAACCGCCGAGAGAGTCTCATGGCACACGGGACACTTCATCGCATGCTCGCCCATGAGCCGATTAGTTTCGGGACCTACCACACCCTCAATGTAGTCGGTCAAAAGATTTTCGAAATCCACACAAAGCATCGTTATTTTTCGCTTCCCGCCGCTTTTTTGTTCCGGCTCACTCCCCCAAAAACATTCGCCTGCCAGCGTTTCAAGTGAGCCCGTTGTGTTCTATGCCTCACTCATCGCAACAACTTTCATCCGCCGCAGAATCTTCGCGAGCTCAATGCGTCCGCGATTGATTCTCGACTTGACCGTCCCTTCCGGGATCTTCAAAAGATCAACAATCTCCTGGTAACTCAACTCTTCAATATCTCTCAGTATCACGCACGTTCGTAAATCGGGTGATAGCTTGTCGATGCCGGCTTGAACCTGGGCACCCAATTCGCGCCGTTCCATTTCCTTCTGGACCGAGTTCGTACGCGTGTGCAGGTGGTAACTGTGATCGGCGAGATCGTCGGCGAGGTTATCGTGTGGTGTCCGCTGGCGCTTGCGGTAATCGTCAATAATCAGATTGCGCGCCAGCCTCATCAGCCAATTCTGTAAATCACCCTGCTTGGGGTCGTATTGATCCAAAGAACGGTAAACCCTTACGAAAACTTCCTGCGTTAAATCTTCTGCCGTATCGGATCGTGAGGTAAAGCGGTAGGCGAGGTTGTAAATGCGTCGGGAATAGGTTTGCACAACCTCTTCCCACGCCGCGCCGTCGCCTGCGCGACACCTGCGAACCAATTCGGCTCCTTCACTCACTGCCAAAGCCTTAACAGCTCCCACCGTATCTTCTCCAGGTACCTGTAGGTCGGAAATCGTCAAAGGCGGCCAAACCCTTGTTCCGAGCGGATTACGACAGGCACCAAACTAAAGTTCAGCAAAGTTTGCCACAAACGGGCACAAGAATGATATGCCACAAAGAGGCACAAAAAGCACATAAACATTTTTGGCAGGATCCTTTTGAGCATCTGGCGCCTTTTTGTCGCTAGACTCTCTTCGTAGCATGTAGTAGGCTTTGCGACCGGCCCAACATGTTGTGGTTTTTGACTGAGAGCTGACGAATGGCGAGCGCTCGGAGCTATCGAAAATACATAGAATTCGGCGTTCTCTGTTTACTTGCCTCGGCACTTCTCTGGTGGTTTGGACGAAATCTGGACTGGGCTGAGGTTCGTCGCGCCGTTGGCGACGCCGATCCTTACCTGCTCGCGGCCGCGGTCCTGATCATCTCCGCGGCCTACTTCTTCCGGGCGTTTCGCTGGGGCGCGTTACTGAAACCACTCAGTGCGGCCCGGTTCCCTGACCTCTTTGCGGCCACTACGATTGGGTTCAGTGCTGTTTTCCTGGTTGGACGGGCTGGCGAGTTTGTGCGGCCAGTGGCGCTCTCGATGCGCGATCCGCGCGTCAGACCGAGCGCTTCCATCGTCACGATCGTTGTCGAACGCATTTACGACATGACGGCTGTTGCCCTCATGTTCGCCATCAACCTGATCTGGTTTAAGCCGCCCACCGCTCTCGAACTCTCGTTCGATCGCGTGCGAACCGCAGGCTTGGTGCTCTTTGGCGCCACTGTCGTCGGTATTGTGTTTCTGACTTGGTTCCGAAAGCAGTCGGCTTTGGTGATCGGGTTCTTTGACTGGCTCTTCGCGCGCTGGCGTTTTATCCCGCAGCGAATCTCGAAGTTGGTGCTGCGTCTGCTTGAACAACTGGCGCAAGCACTGCGCGTTCTCGTGAACGTAGCTGAACTATTCGAGACGATTGGCTGGACGGCTTTGCTTTGGTTCGGAGTCGCGGCAGCGAATCTGCTCGTGATGCGGGCGTTTCATTTGCCGGTTGGACTGGCCGAAACGATCTTCGTGCTTGGCTGGTCACTCGTCGGATCGTTGGTACCGACACCAGGTGGCGCTGCGGGTGCGTTTCACGCCGCGACCGCAGCCGGGCTGTTGTTCCTCGGCGTCAAGAAAGAGACCGCGGCGGCTCTGTCAATTGTTATGCACCTTGTCGATTTTGGTCCGGCAGTTTTGTTTGGTCTCTTTTATGTGATCCGGGGCGACCTGAGTTTTGCAAAATTGCGCACGATGATGTCAGCAGAACAGATATAGAGAAATGAATTCCTCGAAAGGATTCAACTAAAATATGAAATGTCCATTCTGTGCATATCTCGAAGACAAAGTGGTCGATTCGCGCGAGTCGCGTGAGGGCGATGCGATTCGGCGCCGGCGAGAGTGCCTTCGATGCGAGCGGAGGTTTACGTCGTACGAACGCATTGATGAGATCCCTTACATGGTCGTCAAGAAAGATGGCCGTAGAGAAACGTTCGATCGCAACAAAGTGATGGCTGGACTCTTGCGCGCCTGCGAGAAACGCCCCGTTCCTTCCTCTAAGCTTGACAGTATCGTCAATGGGATCGAGAAGTATGTGCAGGAATCCCCCGAACGCGAACGCCCGACGAGCAAGATCGGAGAGATGATCATGCGACGCTTGAAAGAGTTGGACAAAGTCGCATATGTTCGCTTTGCCTCCGTATATCTGGAATTTGAAGATGTCTCAGAGTTCATGACCGAGCTGAAGCATTTGGTGGTGAAACAACGAGCCAGCAGGTAGAAGGCATTACTTCGAACCGGGGAAATTGGCAATGATCAAACCCATTCGCGCGACCGGATTAGAACGACTTGAAGTGCAGCGACTTCGCGATCGTGTCGGGCGTCTCTATGCTGCTTTGCAGGAAGCGACTGAAGCGGAGAGTCCGCTCGTCTCCGGCACGTGGGCGCCTCCGGTTGATCTGTGTGAGACGGAGAAAGGGATCTGCATTCGCGTCGAGCTCCCAGGCGTAACTGCCGACCAGATCAAGATCGGTATCTGCAACACGAAACTCAGAATCTGGGGTGAAAAGAAACGACGTCCCAACCGCCGTCGAATTGTTTCCTACCTTTGTTCAGAACGCAGTTTCGGAAAGTTTGGACGCATCGTGCCGTTGCGTTGGACGTTCAGCATCCACGACGCGTCGGCTGAGCTTAGCAACGGTGTGCTGCATATTTATCTTCCAAAGATTGAGGATCGCAGGGGAGAGGAGGTCCTGATAGCAGTTAAGGACGCGACGACAGAAGAACAATCATAAAGGTTACACCATGGCAATAGCTAAAGAACCAGAGTTTACCGAAGCAATCGAAACAACAACCACTGACAACGATCAGCAACTACAGATCCCGAGTGAACTGCCGGTGCTGCCCTTGCGCGATATCGTGATCTACCCGTTCATGATCGTTCCGTTATTCGTGTCGCGCGAGAAGTCGATCAGGGCAGTGGATGAAGCGCTGGCGGAGAATCGCATGATTCTGCTGGCCTCGCAGAAAGATCTCGATAAGGAAGAACCGACGGCGGAAGATCTTTATGCAGTCGGCACTGCCGCCGTAATCATGCGCATGCTCAAGTTGCCTGACGGCCGCATACGCATTCTGGTCCAGGGACTCGCGCGCGCTCAGATTGAGTCGGTAGACGCAACTGGAGACTACCTGCGCTCACGAATCAGCGTGTTGCCGGAAGTGCTTTCGCCCGAACGTTCGCTTGAAGTTGAAGCACTCGTGCGCAACGTGCGCGCATCGATGGAAAAGGCCATCAATCTCGGCAAGAATATTTCGCCCGAAGTGATGGCGATAATCGCGAACCTCGACGACGCCGGACGGCTCGCAGATTTATCGGCCTCAAATCTTGAGTTGAAAGTTGAAGACGCACAGTCAGTGCTCGACATCGCCGACACCACTGCACGACTGCGACGTGTCAACGAACTATTAAATAAGGAGATCGAAGTCCTCACAGTCCAGCAGGAAATCAATACTCAAGCGCGAGCGGATATCGATCGCTCGCAAAGAGAGTTTTACCTCCGACAACAACTGAAAGCGATCCAGAGCGAGCTCGGCGAAGGAAACGAGCTGGCGGAAGAGATCGCGCAGTTTCGCGAAAAGATCGAAGCCGCGAAAATGCCAAAGCCCGCCGAGGAAGAAGCACTCCGGCAACTCAAGAAACTCGAGCGGATGCATCCGGACGCAGCCGAAACAGCCACGCTCCGAAACTGGATGGAGATCATGACCGATCTGCCTTGGTCCAGATCCTCGGTCGACAATCTCGATCTGCAAAAAGCAGAACGAGTGCTCAACGAAGATCACTACGGTCTCGAGAAAGTCAAAGATCGAATCATCGAAGCACTCGCCGTGCGGAAGCTGAAGGAGAAACCGAAAGGCCCGATTCTTTGCCTCGTGGGCCCGCCGGGAGTCGGTAAAACTTCACTCGGCCGTTCCATCGCGCGCGCACTCGATCGCAAGTTTGTGCGACTCTCGCTGGGCGGCGTTCACGATGAAGCGGAAATCCGCGGTCATCGCAGAACTTATGTCGGCGCCATGCCCGGTAGGATTGTTCAAGCCATCCAGCAGGCAGGCACGAACAATCCTTTGATCATGCTCGACGAGATCGACAAAGTCGGCGCCGACTTCCGTGGCGATCCGTCATCGGCGTTGCTCGAAGTGCTCGATCCGGAACAGAACAATTCGTTCCGAGATAATTACCTCGGCGTCACGTTTGATCTTTCGAACGTGATCTTCATGACCACAGCCAACATCTTGGACACGATTCAACCGGCGCTGCGCGATCGCATGGAAGTGATTCGACTCGCCGGCTACACAGAAGAAGAAAAGCGCGAAATTGCGATTCGCCACCTGATGCCGAAACAGATGGAAGAAAACGGGATCACGGCGAAAGATCTGCACGTCTCCAAGACCGCACTGACAGCCATCATTCAGCAGTACACGCAGGAAGCTGGACTGCGCCAACTGGAGCGCGAGATCTCGAGGATTTGCAGGAAAGTCGCACGCAAGATCGCTGAAGGTCACAAGGGCGCAATTAGAGTTTCACTCAAGAATGTGCACGAGTTTCTCGGTGCGCCGAAGATCATTCCCGAAGAAGCATTAAAGAAGGATCAGATTGGCGTAGCGACTGGTCTGGCATGGACCGCAGTCGGCGGCGACGTGCTTTTCATCGAAGCGCTGCGAATGAAAGGCAAAGGGAATCTCGTGTTGACGGGCCAGCTCGGCGACGTGATGCGCGAGTCCGCGCAGGCAGCGTATTCATACGCCAAGTCACGCGCAAAAGAATTGGACATCGCTGAAGAAGACTTCAGCAACTACGATCTCCACATTCACATCCCCGAAGGCGCAATACCAAAGGACGGCCCGTCAGCCGGTATCACACTCGCAACTGCGATGGTTTCCGCGCTGTCGGGTCGACCCGTTCGCAAGGATGTTGCGATGACCGGCGAGATCACGCTGCGTGGAAACGTTCTGCCGATAGGCGGCGTTAAGGAAAAGGTGCTGGCGGCCCGGCGTGCGCGCGTGACGACGATTATTCTGCCGCAACAAAATCGGCGCGATTTGGACGAGGTACCAAAAGAGCCGTTCAAGGACATTCGCTTCGTTTTTGTGGAGAATATGCGCCAGGTTTTTCGTGAAGCGCTCGGTGAGAGAGTGGTGCCGCCGGCGAGTCCGGCGCCGAAGCCACAGCGGCTCCCGCAGGCTGCAAATGCGAGGACCGCAGTTTGATTCACAGATTCCGCACAGATTTCAGTTGAAAATCTTTTGCGTAATTTGTGGATACAACCGTAGAATACGTTCGTGAATCGTAGTCTTCGGTTCACCCGACATTCAGGATTTAAGCTTTAAAGGGAGTTTTTCATGAGTAAGTTACCACGCAGCTATCTGTCCGTGTTCTTCGCCGCAATCGCATTGATTCTCGCTTCTCAGGTCTCAGCTTTCAGCCAGGAAGCTCAAAAAACCGACAGTTCGGCCGACGTTTCCAAAGTCACGATCAAGAATTTTGGCCAGATGGATGAACGGTTTTTCCGCGGTGCTCAACCGAAAGAAAACGACTACAACCAGTTAGCTGCGCTCGGTATCAAGACAGTCATCGATTTGCAGGATGACCCCACATCTTATGAAAAACAGAGTGTCGAAGCCCTCGGCATGAAGTACATCAACATTCCGATGAGCGACAAAGACTATCCGGAAACCGCGAAGATCGAGCAGTTCTTAAAGCTCGTCGACGATCCGACAACTGGAAAGTTTTACGTTCACTGCGCCGGCGGGCGTCATCGCACAGGCGTGATGGGCGCTGTTTACAGGTTCAATCGCTACAACTGGAACTACGATCAGGTCTACTCGGAGATGAAGAAGTATGACTTCTACACCCGTTGGGGCCATGGCGACATGAAGAAATTCGTCCAGGATTATTCCTCAAAGTTTCCCAAGACGGCGGCAGTCGCCGCTGAAGGCACGCGATAGTTTTTTAGCCACAGATTGACGCGGATGAAGATGGATTGATCCGGTTTTCATCCGCGTTTATCTGTGTTACTGATACAGGTACGAGTAGCTCTTTTTCTGATCCCACTCAATTCCCTGAACGTTCTGTCCATCAATCGCCAGAATATCCGCACTGATCTCGTCTGTACTCACCGTCGGACTCACGTCGACTGAATACACGATGCTGCCCGGCGATTCTTCCGTCGCCTCGCGATCCACTGCTCGTAGCTCCTTATCGAAGCCGTGCCTCTTTAACACGTCGCGCAACGCTTTCTGCGTTGAGACGACATTCTTCGTTATTACCTTTAAGTCCATCGAGCGAAACACGAGCTCACCCTCGCGCCACTCAAGTAGCCAAAGCACGATCAACGAAAACATCGCCAGCACAAGCGCCAGATCCCAACGGCCAAATCCCGACGCGAGTCCCAACGCAAGACTAATCAGAAGAACGGTAATCTCCTTTGGATCGCGAATGTTGGTCCGAAATCGCACGAGCGAAACCGCTGCGAAGATACCAAACGCGCGCGCCGCGTTATCACCAACAATGATCATTAAGGCTGCCGCGACAACGGCGAGCAAAATCTGAGTTTGCGCAACGTAGGGGTTGCGCTTGAGCGCGAGTATCCGTTTCCGTGGACGAAATGCGAGTGCTGCTCCTAGTAACGCCGCCAGCAGCAGTCTCAATGCGAGGTGTCCCATTGTTTCGAGCCACGTCGCGCCGTTCGCGTAAGGCTCACTGTGTTGTGTACCGAACATGCGATCGATAAAGCTGTCACTCGAATCGGTTCGAACTGGAGCTGGGGACGTGCGCGTTTCTGGCTGCCCTAAAACCGCATCCGGCGTTGGCCCTTGTCTCACTGTTTCCGGAGTAGCGCGCCGGCCGCCGCCAACAAAGTAGACGATCAGCGCGCTCAGTAAGAGCACTCCAGCGAATACGATTACAAGCGTGTAAACTTCTTTTCGTTTTGGATTCGCCATTGAGTTCTATTCGCCTCGCCCAATTTGTGGGCTGGGACGCAAGCTCAGCAGCTCATTCGTCCGCTCTCGCACCTCGCTTGTAAGCAAATTGATCTGAGACGGACTGTAGTTGGCCGCACGAAACGCATCGCGAATCTGGCGATCGCTGAGTTGTGAAAGCAAACTGGCAATCCACTGCGCATCCTGAACAGTCAAATCTTTCATCAGACCGCGATTCTTGCCACCGAAGTGCAGCACAACGCGATCGCCTTTCACTTTCTCGAAGAAGTCTGACTTCGAATAATTCACCGGGCTGTTACGGCTTCGCGTGAATCGCCAGAAAAGCGGAGTCGTGCTCGCATGGCCAAACGTCGCGCCCAGATCGCTGATGACGTAACGAAGCTCGTCTCCGTCTTTGGGCTTGATGATCACATTGTTGGAATCTTTCAGGTCCCAGTTGTTGATGAGCGCCATCATGATCTTCAGTCCCTGCAACTCAGGACTGCGATTGAACGGATTACTCTTCCACTTCCACTCACCCTCGCGTTTCCAGTTCTCCGGACGTGCTTCAAACCTGACATTCGTAAACGTTCCTTTGCCGGGAATCGTGACGCGCGGCGCGAGGTAGTTGACCTCCGTTAGATAGCCGACACCCCATAGCAATCTGATCGCTGAAGTTTCCGACTGTGCCTCTTTGCCGATCTTTGCGACCCACTCACGACCCGAAGCATCGCGCACGCGATACTTCTTCGAGTAGCCACCCTTCTCTTCTTTAATAAAAGTGAGGCGACGCAGATCGGGACGCATCTCCGCACCGCCAGGTCCAAGAAACAGATCTCGCGATGAAATGTCGTCGGGGCGCGTCCAGAGAATCGGTGTTCCGGTTAAGGCTTCTTTTTTCTTCTTTGGTTTGGCGAGACCAGTATCAATCGAAGCCAGGGTCAGTATCAACGCGACAACGATCAGCGTTCGCAGCTTCTTTACAGTGTTCATGTCAATCTCCGCGAATAACAACTTAAACGCGGGGGCAATTGGGGAACGACAGGGCGGGGATCGGAATCGTCTAATCAACGCCGGGACGGTTCATGAAATACTCCTGACTGTTGCATAGATCCGAGCCTCGCTCAATCGGGAGGTATCTACCGTCGGGTTGTAGGTCTCGCGCTTTCGTGTTGTCGCTCAGATACGTGTCGAGCAACACGTCGCGTAGATAACGCTTGGATTGCGGATCGGTGACCGGAGCAACAACCTCGATGCGATGTTTGAGATTGCGCGACATCCAATCGGCGCTACCGATGTAAACTTCGTCTTCGCCGCCATTCGAAAACCAGAACACGCGGCTGTGCTCAAGAAAGCGACTGACGACGCTTAGCACTCTAATGTTTTCAGACAAACCCGGAATGCCGGGCCGCAACATGCAAATGCCTCGCACGATCAGATCCACTTGCACGCCGGCACGCGAGACTTCGTAAAGCTTCTCGACAATCTGAAGATCGGCAAGCCGATTGAACTTCGCGACGATCTGTGCCGGTCTGCCGGCGCGTTTGTGCTCGATCTCACGATCGAACAGCGCGTTGAGTTTCTCTCGCAGATTAACGGGCGCCACCATGAGC
>Ga0070707_100007709_pt1 | contig 9998 bp, 9 predicted proteins | sample KBSK5502metaG_FD_65468 | JGI IMG/M metagenome (GOLD analysis project Ga0070707, IMG submission 65468) | Corn, switchgrass and miscanthus rhizosphere microbial communities from Kellogg Biological Station, Michigan, USA - KBS K5-50-2 metaG | ecosystem: Host-associated > Plants > Roots >... | reverse complement strand
CTGTCGGCGGCGAGCGGAACTGGGACTACCGCTACACCTGGGTGCGCGACGCCAGCCTGACCATGGAGGCGCTGTGGGTGGCGGCTTGCCCGGACGAGGCGAACAAGTTCTTCCTCTTCCTCGCCGATGCCGCCGCATCACAGCTGCAGCGCGGGGCGGACCTGCAGATCATGTTCGGGATCGGCGGCGAGCGAGGCCTGACCGAGCGGGAGCTGTCGCATCTGGCGGGGTGGCGGGGCAGCCGCCCGGTCCGGGTCGGCAACGGCGCGTGGCGTCAGCGCCAGCTCGACGTCTACGGTGAGCTGCTCAGCGCCGCGCAGCGGCTGGTCGACCAGCTCGGCGAGCTCGACCCGGTGACCCGGCAGTTTCTGGCCGCGGCCGCCGACACCGCCGCCGCCCGCTGGCAGGAAAAGGACCAGGGCATCTGGGAGATCCGCGGCGAGCCGCAGCACTTCCTGTACTCCAAGCTGATGTGCTGGGTGGCGCTGGACCGGGCGATCGCACTCGCCCGCCACCTTTGCGCCGAGGACCGGGTGACTGACTGGGCGGCCGCCCGTGACGAGATCCGATCCGCCATCCTCACCCTCGGCTGGAATGAGCGAGCCGGGGCCTTTACCCAGGCGTTCGGCAGCGAGGACCTCGATGCGTCGAATCTGATGCTGGCCATCACCGGATTCCTGCCCGGAGATGACACGCGGATGAAGGCGACCATCGACGCCACCGCGCAGCGGCTGACCGACAAGCGCGGACTGGTGTACCGGTACCTGGCCGACGACGGCCTGGCGGGTGAGGAGGGCACGTTCCTGCTGTGCACGTTCTGGCTGGCACAGGCGCAGGCACTCGCTGGCGAGGTCGAGGCAGCCACCGTGACCTTCGAGCGTGCAGTGGCCGCCATCAACGATGTCGGCCTGCTCGCCGAGGAGGTCGACCCCCGCAACGGCGAGATGATCGGCAACTTCCCGCAGGCGTTCAGCCACATAGGCCTGATCAACGCCGCCTGGGCCATCACCCAAGCCCAGTAGCGCACCGGGCGTACCTAGGTGCCTTTGTCGCCCCCGCCCGCGCAAAGAACGGGAGCTTGCCGTGTTTATGAGCTTGTTGTCGGTTTAACCATGTCGAGACGGAGTCGTGCCGCTGGGTAACGGCGAGCTTCTCCATGAGCGTCTACTGAACGGCAAGCTCGTCGCCGAGGCCGGGCATTTAGTGTTGGAGGAGCGAGCCGACGGTACGCCTCCCTGATCGCGCACTGGGTCGCGGGCGGGTACCGCGCTGCAGCGGCACGAGGGTCGACCGCGGCCGTGATGTCACCAGCAACCGACAGAGGTAACGATGAGCTCGAGCAGTGATTACGACGTAATCGTTCTCGGCGGCGGGGCGCCCGGCGAGCACTGCGCTGCGGAGCTGGCTGCGCGCGGGCTGCGCGTCGCGGTCGTTGAGCGAGAACTGGTCGGTGGCGAGTGCTCCTACTGGGCTTGTATTCCGTCGAAGTCGCTGCTGCGCCCGGGCGAGGCGGTGCAAGGCGCGCGGCAGGCCGCCGCGAGCGCGCAGGTCGACGTTCAGGCTGCGCTGGCCTGGCGGGACTTCATGGTGTCGGGCTATTCCGACGCCGGCCAGGAGCGCTGGCTGGCGGACCGGGGCATCGGCCTGCTGCGCGGCACGGGCCGCCTGGCTGGCACCGGCGTGGTCGAAGTAGCAGGCGTCCGCCACACCGCAGAGCACATCGTCGTGGCGACCGGCTCAGATCCGATCGTGCCTCCGATCCCGGGACTCCGTGACCTCGAGGGCGTCTGGGGCACCCGCGAGGCAACGAGCATGAAGGCTGTCCCGCGCCGCCTGCTCGTGCTGGGTGGAGGGTCCGCAGGCGTCGAGGTTGCGCAGGTCGTGTGGCGTCTCGGCGGCGAGGCGGTGCTCATCGAGGGCGCCAAGCGTGTGCTTCCGCGCGAGCCTGCCCCGCTGGGCGAGGCGCTCGGCGAGGCCCTGCGCCGGGAGGGAATCGAGCTGATGCTCGGGATGCACGCCGCCGCTACCCGGCGGGAGGGTGACGAGTATGTCGTGCAGTTCGATGGCGGCATGGACCTGCGGGGCGATCAGCTGCTCGTGGCAACCGGTCGGCGTCCGCGGGTCGAGGGGATCGGCCTCGAGACGGTCGGCGTCGAGGCTAATCCCCACGGGATCCGGGTTGACGAGCATATGCGCGCCGGCGAGCGTCTCTGGGCGATCGGCGACGTCAACGGCATCTGGCCGCTTACCCACGTTGGCGAATACGAGGCCGACGTGGTAGCGGCGAACATCCTCGGCGACGCGCGTCAGGCGAACTACGAAGCCGTTCCGCGAGTCACCTACACAGATCCGCAGGCGGCGGCGGTGGGCGCGGTCGAAGCGGAGTACAGCGCCACCGCACCCGTGTCAGAGGTGCCGAAGACCGCCACCTACACACACGCCTACGCCGAATCGAACGGATTCCTGACGCTGCTCAGCGACGGCAAGCGACTGACCGGCGCCTACGCACTCGGGCCCGAAGCCGGTGAGTGGATGCAGCAGGCCACGCTTGCGATCCGCGCACACGTCCCGCTCGAGGTGCTGAGCGACACGATCCAGCCCTTCCCAAGTTTCTCGGGGATCTACGACGCGGCCTTGAAGGCGTTGCGGATGGAGATCGCGGCCATGCCGCGGCCGGTCAGACCGATGGACGCGCAGATGGCGAGCTTGTCGGAGTGAGGAGAGCGGAGTGGGACTTCTATCGCAAGCGCCGCCGGCCACCCGGTGATCGGTCGCTGGCACCATCCATGGGAGGACTCATGACGAGCGGAATCACTCAGGTTTCCACCCAGCGCGAACCAGAACTAGCAGGACAGACTGTCTCCCGATCGGCCTCAGCGCGGGCATCGGGCTCGAGACAGCCCGGCGCGCCCGGGCTGAGGGCGCCGATGTAATCCTCGCCGGCCGCAATCCCGACCGGCTCAAGCAAGCGGCGCTGGAGGTCGAAACGCAGCGCACTGCGGCCTTCGACGCCACCGACACGCTGCCCTGCGGAGGTTCTTTCAGGACCGGCCAGCACCGATCGACCACGTCCTGGTGACGGCCGGCGGCCCGAAGTACAGGCCCTGCTCGAGATGGACGCAGACGACATGCGCGAGGCGCTCAGCGACCACGTGGTGCTGGGGCTCGAGGTCGCGCGCAACGCCGTCGGCAAGATGAAGCCAGGGGGCACGCTGCTGCTCATGGGCGGCACCGGTGGCCGGCGCATCCGTCAGGGCCTGGGACTCGCCGCCGCCCCCGCCGTGCTATCTCCGTTCGCGGCGGCCCTCGCCCTCGAGCTCGCGCCGGTCCGCGTCAACCTCATCGCCGCCGGCTTCGTCGACACTCCGTTGTCGGCATCGCTGCTCGGAGATCGACTCGAGGAGCGCCGCAATGAGCTGCGGACGACGCTCCCGATCGGCCGCGTCGTCGGGCCCGCTGACGTCGCCGCGCTCGCCGTCCACATTATGAGCAACACGGCGCTCACTGGCGCGACGTACGACATCGACGGTGGGCAGCAATTTGTCTCCTCATGAAGACACGACGCTGAACTGAGGTGGATATGCCGCACGAAGCAGTAGCGCTCGAGCGCTATCCGTCCGCTGTTCCGCGAGAAAGACGTCAGCTCGAGTCAATGGCGTTCGATCTCGCCTCCTCCAACGACGTGCCTGCCAACGCCCGACAGAATCCGCGCGAGGCTCTCGGATGGGTCGACGCCCGTCAGGCCCAGTCAACGCGGGTGGTGGAGTGGGGTCAACGCGCTGCGCACGGCTCTGCTGAGGTTAACCGATGATCAGATGAGCACTGGGCCACCACCAGCAGCCTGCCGTTGAGACCTTCGGGTTCTTCCTCCTGCCGCGCCTCCCCGCTTTGCTCTCATGGGGGTGGCAGAGCAGACGCGGTCGTCGGGCACGGCGCGGCGCCGCTCCATGGCACTCAGCTCCGTGAGCATGGCCCGGCCAGCGCCTGCAACGGCATCGGGGTTATCGAGCAGCACAGCGATGCGGCCGGAACCACCCCCGGGCCCGGGCAGGCCAAGCAGCCTCACCCGCTGCTGGAGCTCAGCGCGCGGTGCGCCTTGGTGATCACGAAGGTGACGAAAGTGAGGGAGGTGTCAGCGACCTTCCCGGTGACCTGCCAGCAGCCTTCGCTGGGGAAGGTAACCCCGCTGGCCTGGAATCCGATGTTGCCGTAGCCGCTCGGAACCCTTGACTTCAGCGGCGGCGCGGGCGCGTCGAGCCGCCTGCCGGTGATCGTGAGGTGGCCAGCGACCATCCGCCACCAGGGGAATTTCCAATCGATGGAGCCATCCGGGTTGACCATACCGGCATCCGCCACGATCACACCAGACACGGCCAGCGTGACCCACAGCCTCCCGTTGCCATAGACAAACGCTCCCGGCGGGCCAAGGCCAACGATGACCGCCGTGCTCGGCTTGGTCGGGAACGCGCCGCCAGCACCGGATGCCACGTGAGGATAATGGCTGGGAATCATCTCTGGGCAGTGCCTGGCAGCCGCGCGCGTAACCGGCTGTGGTGGCGGCAGCGTTGCCCGGCCGGCTCGATGATGGCCGGCCCCATGATGCGGTACAGCCGGGACGCCGGCGCAGCCGGTCACGATGGCGGTTCCGAGCAGGCCGCACGCAAGCTGGACGCCTATCCGTGGCGACATCGCGATGATCCTTTATGCGGGCGCGTGATCAAGCAGATGTCGGTGGCCCCCGGGCGGGAGACTCGCCCGCGAGTCACGCGGTCACCGGCATCGTAAGAGCCGCCGCGTCCGCCGCGCGGCTAGATCGTGTCTCATCTGCATTACGGCGAAGTCCCTGCTATCCGCGAATGGCGAGGTAGATGGCATCGGCCGAAACGCGCAGGTCCGGGCTGTCGGGCCGGGCTCTCGGTGCCTAGCCCAGCATAAGTGCCTAGACCCAGCTGTCGGGATCAGCCATCCTCGGACCATCCGTGCCTAAGCCCAGCTGATCGTTGACGGATCAGCTTGGCCCGCAGATGCGCGCCCCGGCGATAGGGCTGTTCATTGAGATTGCCGGGTGCTTCGGGGCCGCTAGCAAATGCGAGCGGCCCTTCACACGCGCCTGCCAGTTCCCGCGCAACACCGCCCCTGGCCCCGGAGAACATGCTGACTCAGGCATGCCGGTTCGTGAACGCCAAGCCCTGCCGAATCATCTGCAGACAGCGTGGCCGCTAACATTTCCGCGCTCTCCGTCGCGCGCGTGCTCCACCGGCAGCACATACTGACGCCCGCTGCGCCGGCGGCTGTACCACAGCTCGACTGCCATACCGCTGGTTCTCATCGCTTCAGCTGCGGTCCAGCGGACGGGCGCGGCACATCAGGGTCCATCAACCGCGGCTGTGGGGCCAGCGGCGGGCTCAATACCAGGCGGGCAGCGCAGGTCATACTGATAAGGATCCGGCCAAGATTCTCCGTGAGATGCGGTGTCAAGGTCACCACCAGGGCCAAGCCCAGAGCCCGGAGGTAGGAGCCTAGTGAGGCGGGCAGCCAGCATGATCGCGGCAATTGCGGTAGTTGGCCTCACCGGGTGCCGCGCCGGCCCGAACATGGCGACCCAGAGCCGACCGCCAGCACCGGTATTCACCCCGGCGGCGCTCGCCGCGCCGTCGGTGGCGGCGTCAGGCTGCTCGACATGGGTGACCCGGCCTGATTCGGCAGCCGCGCTCGTGCACGTCCGCACGACCCTCTATGTACGGCATGCCTATGCCCCACAAGCAGGCGTAGCGGGGCGGGTCACCGTCAGCAGCATCGATGTTGTCTTCCTGTCAAGCGGCGCCCCGGTGGGATGGGCAATCCAGGCCACGCCGCAAGGGAATGCCCCGATGGTGATCGGAAACGGCAAGGCGCAACTGACCGCGGCTGCGTATAGCATTTACCTGTCCGGCCAGTGGGCTCTGGACTGCCGGGTGGTCCGGGTCTACTGGCTGCCCGGAGATCACAGCTGATCATTCCTCACGCGGTCCGGACCCGGCGGCCGACCAGCTCGCCCGGCGTGAACGCCTCGATCTGCCTGGGGCATCACCGGGCACCAAGCATCCTTCGCTGCCGGCAGGCCGACTCGGTCTCGGCCCTTGACCCAGTTGCTGACTGGCATGCTGTTCGAGCAGCCGGAGCCGCGCCGTAAGTCAAGAATCCCTACCAGCAATTCACCAAGGCCGGCGAATTCACCTCGATGGCGGGGTGACCGCACTGGGACCTGGTGCTGCACTTGGACGCCGGGTGGATCGCGTTCGCCCTAGCCGAAACGGCGGCGCACAGAGCACGCCAAGTCACAGCGCTCAAGCATGCCCTCCGCGAGCGGTCAGACCGGCCCGGGAAACGTCCTCAATCAAGTGCGGCGCCGCCATCCGGGCGGGCGAGGATTCCAGGCATCTCGCAGCCGCCGGGTGACCAGGCCTCAACGTGATCACCGGCCGAAGGTACCTGCAAGCCGCCTGACCTGAGCACACGTCGCTTGGTGGTTGGTCGTTTACGCCGCGTGTTAGACTGGCAGGGCATGACGGAACGGGCCGAACGGCCAGCGCGGCCAGCAGCCCGGCAGTCCAAAAGGCGTAAGTCCCAAATTGCAGCGAATGCGCGCCCGCCCGCTCCGTCATGCACATACCTTGCCCCTGGGATAACGGGGTCTTTGCGTGCCTGCCCTGATTCCACCCAATGGCATGCGCGGTCACCGCCGGATGCGGTCCGCTGGCGGCCCGGTCGTCCATCAGCCCGTCCCAATGTCCCTGCGGTACAGCCCGGCACCCCACCGGTCATGCTCGCCGAGCAGTGGCGACGCGACGGATCCAAGAGATGATGACCGACATACGGCGCCTGCGCGGCACGCACTCCCGTCCGCGCCCTCGTCGGCGCTTCCCGCCGATCGACTGCGTAAGCTAGCGACCCCGGAACCGGAGGAGCAACGGCATGCTGAAGATAATCTGCAGCTTGGCGCCACTCCCATTGTCTACAAGCGCAACTACCTTGTGCGGGGCGACGAACTCAACATGCAGGAAGACGACACGATCGACTTCGACGTTGTGACAGGACTGGTATTTCCCGACCGGGCCTCTTATCTCGCCTGAGGATTGCGTACATCGGTGTCTTCCTTGTGCTGTTCCGCTTGTGCTGTTCCGCCTGGTCATGCCGCACCCGGTCAGCGGTCGCGGGTGACGCTCTCATGATTCGGCGCCGTCGAGGCCCCAGCTGATGACCTGGCCGGGGTGGATCCGGATGATCGGCCCTAGTTGCTCGCCGTCCGCGCTGGTCGCCTCTTCCAGTGCCTCGGCCTGGCCACGCACCATGACGCAACGCGGTCGCCACGGCGGGAGCACGTCGTCGATGACCAGGGCGACCTTGGAGTTGGCCCGGACATTGAACTTCTTTGTCCTGGCGAAGTCGCGGCCCCCGCCGGCCGATGAGCGGTGAGAGCGCGAGCGCAGCGGCCGCGAGCCGGATGAGCGGCTCCAGGGCCTCCCGGTTCGCCCGGTATGCAGCAGAAGCACGTCTCGCGGCGGTGATGGCAGCTCGCCAGCTGCCGGGTCCGGCGGCCATGGGCCACCATCTGTTCTCTAGAAGATAATACTCTACGGAACGTTACTAGGTGAATGGTACTCATGTCAACTATCCGCTATCCTGATCTAGTGGACGACGAGCGACAACAGGCGCTGCAGGCGTGGACGGCCATGTGTGAAGTCGTCGATCGCGTGCGGGTCGCCCTCAACCGGGACCTGCAGGGCGGCGCCGGCCTCACCCTGGCCGAGAACCTCGTGCTCTGCCAGGTCGCCATGGCGCCGGGCAGAAGCTTGCGGATGGTCGACATCGCCGGGCTGCTCACGATCGGCAAGAGCGCGGTGACAAAGACCGTCGACCGCCTCGAGGAACGCGGCCTGATCACCCGCGAAAGAGACTCCGCAGACCGGCGGACCGTTCACGCGACGCTCACCACCGAGGGCGATAGAACGTTCGCCGCAGCCCAGCCGGCATTCGTCGATGGGGTGCAGCGCCACTTCGCCAGCCGGATAGACGAACCCGAGATCCGGCAACTGCTGCAACTGTGCAGGCGCGTGCTCCAGCAACGTCCCCGAACTGCCACTGACCGGGGTGTCGACGAGACGAGCAGGCCAGCAAGGGCAGACCTCAACGGCGGCCATGACCGGCCCGCCGGCATGTCCTGACCAGCTCCAGGTCCGACCACGGGCGCAGCGTCCGTGCCCCGCGCCCACGCCGCTCCTCACCCAAGTCAACCCTTCCGGCCGAGAAGGCCGATGGCAGTGTCTCGGTTCATGGTCGGCGCGGGCGCCGTTCCCGCCTGATTCGGGCCCTTCGGTGAGTGCGAGGATGGCGCTGCGGCAGGCGAGGTGCAGATGACCGACTCCGCTGAGGGCGTCGCGGGCCCGTGGCGATACGAGCGGCTGGACGGCGCTGGCCATTGGATGCAACTTGGCGCCGCCCGCCAGGTGAACGAGTTGCTAATCGACTTTCTGCCCAATGGCCCTGTACCCGATGCTGGCAAGCCGGACCCAGCGCCAGAGTAGGGCGGCCCGGTCAGCGTTGCCGCCGGTTTCCGCCGTGGTTGTGAGCGCAGGCCAGCGTCGTCAGTCGACCGAGTCGATACTTTCTAGCGTTACGGTCACACCTGGTGCCATGGTGCCTATGCCCGCCTGGACGAGGCGGGGCATCGGCATGGCCATGGCTACCTTGCTGTGCGTCCGATGCGCGGCGGCCGCCCCCGCGTGATACTCCTCGAGCTCCGTGATGAACTCGGCATCGGCGTAGGGCCTGCCGTCGACCAGCGGCCCTTCGGTGCGGTCGATGACCGCGATCACGTCGTCGCCGGTCAGGGTCTTATGCGTCTCCAGCGCATGGGCGAGGCTAAGCACCTGCCGCCGGTTTTCCCTGACGATCTCCTCGGTGCGGCTCAGCAAGGTGCCGAGGTTGTCCTCGATCCGGTCGGCGAGCGCGCGCCGCAGGTCTGCCTCAGGGTCCTGGCCCTTCTTCCGGCGGCCGCCCTGGCCGCCGCCCGGGGCGCCGACCTCAAGCCGCTTCGCGGTCGAATACGACGACACCGTCGAGCCCATCCCCCAGAAGCCCTCCATGAACGAGGCCACCGTGGTCGCCGATTCCAGATCGCCTGAAACGCCCGACGAGCTGTCGGTGTCGAAGAACATCCGCTCGCCCGCGAGCGAGGCAAGCGAGACCAGGATGTCGGTCTCGAACTCGGTGCGCCACCTGGTGAACTGGTCCTCGGGCGGGATGCTGGCCACCATCCCGAGGTAATCGCTACCCTTCTCGATCGTGGCGATGTCGATCTCCATGTGCTGGCGCGTGCGGTAAGCGACGACGGCGTGGCACGCTTCGTGGATCGCGACGGCGTGCCGCTCGCGCTCGATGTACTCGACGTCCTCGGGCGGCCCAAGTTCCTTGAGCTGCTTCGCCTTGATGACGTCCTGCCAGGTGATGACGTCACGGCCGTCGCGGATCGCCGTGATCAGGGCTTCGTTAACCGTGTCCTTGATCGTCGCGCCGGTCGCGTACGGGGTGATGACGGCAAGCTTGTCGATCTGCTGGGCGGTCAGCTCATGCCGCACCTTCGCCAGGTAGCCCTCGTACGTCCGGACCCGGCCCGCCTTGGATGGATAGCCGACCTTATAGATCCGGTCGATGCGTCCGGGCCGCAGCAGCGCCTCGTCCAGCGCCTCCGGCAGGTTGGAGGCCATCATGACGAGGATCCGGTACCTGGGCGGCGGCTTCGGGCGCATCCCGAAGACCCGTCGCACGTAGCGGTTCATGAAGCCGCGCGGCTTTTTCAGCCCGGAGAGCTCGGTCAGAAGGGCTTGGAGGGTGCCCATCCCCCCGCCTCCGCCTCCGCCTCCCATGCCGACGAACTGCTTGCTGCGGCGGGTCGGCTCCTCCTCCGAAGGGGCGCTGGCCATGGCGTGGCGCGCCAGCTGCCACTGCGTATCGCGCGA
>Ga0070707_100007708_pt1 | contig 10000 bp, 11 predicted proteins | sample KBSK5502metaG_FD_65468 | JGI IMG/M metagenome (GOLD analysis project Ga0070707, IMG submission 65468) | Corn, switchgrass and miscanthus rhizosphere microbial communities from Kellogg Biological Station, Michigan, USA - KBS K5-50-2 metaG | ecosystem: Host-associated > Plants > Roots >... | reverse complement strand
TAGGATTCGTAAACCGTGTCGATAATCGTTCGGCCCTTTCCTGCTAGGGATGTCTCCAACACCATTCGAGGCCCGGTGCCTTCTTCGTATGCGCGGAGATAGTAGTTCTTCACGTAGAATTCAAGGTCGATCGGGTTTGAGCCATTCTCTGTCAGCGCGTGGTTGATGCAGTAGAACTCCCGCTCGTCGATACTCGCGAGTGTTCCATCCCAGTCAAAGACAGCTCCTTTCAATCGTTCTCACTTGTAATGTCGGCAGTGCAATGTAACCATATGGATTGCGTTGGAGTTACGCACAGAATATCATCGCAGCGACGGTGTCTGAATCTACAGGCCGAAAGCTTCCATGGCCAACAAGTTTCCCAGCTCATCGCAAGACATGACCGCAGATCTTCTTCTCGCCATCGGCGCAGGATTCCTCATCAACCTCATTCTGGGCGCCGCAATCCCAGAGGTCGGACCGTTCATAGCGGGTTTGGTTGCGGGAGTCATCGTGAAGACAGGACCCTTCAGAGGAGGAGTGGCCGGTTTTCTCGCGGGCACTCTCGGAGAACTAGCTAGTATCGCACTCTGGGTCCTCACAAACCTCATCGTATATCCCAACGCACTAGTACCGTACGCTTTCCAGACAGCGTTCGCAATTGTAACCGCGGTCTCAGCGGTCCTTGCCCTGTCCGGCGGTATAATCGGTGGTGTGGTCTCTCTACAGCACTGGCCTAGAGTGCACGGGTTTCTCATGAGAACCAGAATCGGCTTTCCTCTCCACCTACATCACTCAGCGCGTGTGAGGGTCGAGAACAAGGAGGACTAGACCCTGGCAGGGATGTCCGTGCGTCTACTCGACACTTCGCCTCGGTGGCTAAGTCTCACATTAGGCTGCTCATCAGGCGTTCTAGTCGTGGCTGGAATTGGCTTCGTCTTCGCTCAGCTGAGCCTGTTTGACATTACGCCTTTCACTCTTCTGCTCCATCTCGTCCTCGCGCTTGCTGTCTCGTCATGGATTCTCAATCTTCGAATCAAGATCAATCCTGCCCGGAAGCCTCTCCTAGCAATTGGAGTAGCTGTCGTCGTGGGTTCGATCTGGAGTTCGATCCAGCAATGGATCGGCTACTTTCAAACGGGCATGGTCAGCGACATCATACTCATCGCCGGCGCTACATTGATGGATATTGCTGGAGGTTGTGTTATCTACAGTCTATTCCATCTCAACATTCTCAAGAACAGTCCGCACTCGGACCGTTTAGGGAGCTAGCTCTCGGCTACTGCCGACGGAGCTCTATCAGGATCTTCGCCTCTTCCGCCATAGCTACATTCGACACGTTTCTGAGAGCGACTTGGGGCGGTTCGCAGCCGAGAGTATACGCTCGCGAACTGCCTAATATCGGGCCCGCTCTGTCTGGTGCCCCGGAAAAACGGAATCTGCCCGACCCTAAAGAAGATAAGAAGATAAGCATCCTCTAACCTAATACTTTCGAGAAACAAAATCCACTTGAGAAGATGCGTTAGCTGCGGAAGCGTCAACTCGGACTCAGAGCAGTCCTGCGGTGTCTGCGGAAGAAGCATTTCCGATACCAAAATCGAGTTGCAAGATCTGATCGAACATGACCAGATTGCGTACGTGCGTAACGAAGAAGTGAGAGAACGCGCAGAGTTCCGACGTATCGGCAAGAGGCGAACTATTCTGACGATATCCGAGTTGGTGATGGGAATTCTCGGAATACTCTTTGGTCTCATTTTTCTCGGTCAGTATAACAACCCCTTCGGGCTTGTTTTGTTGCTTGGAGGCCTGGCATTGGTGGGCCACGCCATATCTTTCACCGCAGTTAGAGGCAAAGGCGTAACCCCGTGGCCTTCGTGCAAGCGGCGTTAGAAGGAGAACCAACTACCGCATGCATCGGAGGTGTCGCTGGTTTTCTCGCTGGGTCTCGCTCGTTATGACCGCTCGGCCCCAGCCAGCGAGTAGCCTGAGAGTATCCCTCGTTGTAGATCGCTCATAATAGATCGTAAGATCCTCTTTCCGACCTGAACCTTTTTAGAAAAATCTGTCCCGAATACAATTTGCACTTGGAAAAATATCTGTCGAGTGAGCCGGCCTTCATGGGCTGTTTGCTGGGAGATTCCTTTCGTGGAGACTCCATCACAGCAGCGCGCAATTGTCGTAACAGACTGAAAGACATCGGCTGGAGGATCAGGTCATCCGATATCGAACAATCTTGGTGGGAGAAGTTGCTCCCCATAGAGCCTTTTCAAGGATAGCTCTCGCCACTGGGGTAATGCTCCTCCTTGCGGGTATTCCTCTTGCGTACTATTACACTCCGATAGGCTGGCTGTTTGTCCTTGTTGGCGTCCTCCGGCTCGTGAACGCATTGAATGATCTTCTAAGGAAAGACGATCTGAAGCGAAAGCTCGAACTGTTGGACACAGAGTTCGGGAGAGGATAAAGCTCTCGGCCCTTATTGGTTACCTGAGGAAAGGGGAAGGGTCAAAGACGAATCGTCAGGGGAATGCCTCGGAGGTTCAATCCCTAAAATGTGGACCCAGCGTAGAACGAGCCATTAATTTGTTGAACAATCGAAATACAGACCCTTCAACCAATTCACTCGCTTTGCCATCCCTATAGCTGCCGTTAGCTGCCCGCTAAATGCCGCGGACCCAGGGTGCTTGTGGTCCACTAGAGTCTGGATTTCAGGGGGGCAGGAACACCGTTGCTGCATAATACCTGTCGACTATTCCTATGTCAACGATAGTGATCTGTCCGCTGGCCGTCAGGTTTGCCGCAGGATTGTAGTTCGGAGACCCTACTGTCTGACCGTACTGCAAGTTTACTATTCCTATGTCTACGATGTTGACTGAGCCTCCATGGGTTATGTCCGGGGTGCGGCTGGGAAAGCAGCTTACTGAGTTTGCGGGAACGTTAACGCTACAGTCGGATGCCAGCCAGTAAGGGCTTGCCGGAATATCGTCGAGAAACTGGACTGTGCCGAGCGTATTGTATGTCAGCGTGAAGCTGATATTCTTTGAATAGATGGGCGCTCCGGTAGTCGCGTTAATCACAGTCAGCGACGTTGATCCAGTCAACTGTCGAATAGTAGTGTTCACTGCGAACCGGCCTGAGATCGTCATGTTCGTCCCGCTAAATCTCATGATTGCCTTGAAGGTTATAGTCTGTGTGACTGTGGCAAGGATCATGACTGAGCGTGATGTAGTTGCGTTTGACGCGGTGACGGTTATAGTATAGCTCCCAACGGGGGTGGAGGGCGTTGCAGACACATTCAGTTTGGCCATGGTGTTCCCGTTTGAAGGGACGATAAGGCTGCTCGGGCTGATGCTGGCGGTGGGACCCGCCGGTGATACACCCGTGGACAGGCTTACGGGCCCAGTGAAGCCCATAACACTCGCAACAGTGACTGTCGAGGATGATGAGTTTCCTTGACCAAGGCTCAATGAGCCCGGCGTGGCACTGATGGTATAGTCTGGTCGTCCCAGAATTACGAAAGATCCAAGCATTGTGGTTGGGTGTACTGCACAGTAGTAGGTGTAGGTTCCAGCTGGAAAGCTGGCGGTAAAGGAATAGGTTATGGGGGTAGAGGAGGAGAAGAACGCGGAGCAAGGGTCCGTTGCGGGACAGTCAGCGGTGCCGCTGCCATCATTGTCGGCGTCGAGCAGGAATAGGTGTGTGACCCCGTCACCGCTACTCAGTTTCAGATTGATCGTGTCTCCTTGATGGACAGTTATCGTGGGATTCGGATTTGTGGAGGCGTTCCAGGCGCTGATTGTGCCCACTAGAACTATCGACAGGCTGGCCGCATGAACCTTCGGCGCCGTGGGGAGTATCGAGGGGGAGAAGAAGTAGACTCCGGAACTCGCCAGAATGACAGCCAGAACTGCTATGGCTACATGACTAGGTCTAGCCATAGAAAGTCTCTATTCATGTAGCACCTTAATAAGATCATCGGCCCGAGAGAGATCAGATGCCCTCGAGCGTCACCACTTTGACAGCCTGCAACGGTTTCTCTGGCACTTCCAAGAAAGAAGACTGGTTTGCCGAAAATTTACGAGCGCGAAGCTATTCGGATCTAGCTCGGGCTTGAACAGGAACAGCCTCGCGTATCACCGTTCCCTCTTTCGGGTCCTGCGTTATTCTCTGAAATGCTCTGATGATCTCCTTCGTGACAGGTCCAGGTTTTCCGTCACCAATCGGTACACCTTGTATCCGAACGACCGGGACGATCTCCGCCATTGTTCCGGTTAGGAACACTTCGTCAGCGTTGAGCAGTTCATAGGGTGTGATGTCCCTCTCATACACCTCGTAGCCTAGTTCCTCGGAGAGCTTGAGGACTCGGGCGCGGGTGATGCCGTGAAGAATGCCGGCGGCAGATGTGGGTGTGTTGACGATTCCATGTCGCACAAGGAACAGGTTGGACCCGTGAAATTCTGAGACCATTCCTCTGTGGTCGAGCATAACCACTTCGTCGGCGCCTGCGTCAATGGCTTGGAATTTTCCGAGGACGCTCTGGATGTAGTTGAGGGATTTCAGCTCGTGGGTCGTGCCGTCAACCATGTCGCGTCGGTAGCTGGAGATTATCGCGGTTATTCCTTTATCCCGAGCTTCCTTGCCGTGGGCTGGTGCGACGGGCTCGCACATAATGATGGTTGATGATTTGGGAGAACTTCTCGGGTCTAGGCCAAGGTTTCCTCGTCCCCGGGTGACAACGAGCCGGATGTACGCGTCCATCATGTTGTTCTTTCGAAGAGCTTCGACGACGACGTTCGCCATCTCCTCTTTCGATAACGTGACGTTGATTCTTGTGACTCTTAGGCCCTCGAATAGTCGTTCGATGTGATCGCGTAGGTGGAAGACTATGCCGTTGTAGGCGCGTATTCCCTCGAAAACTCCGTCTCCATAGAGTAGTCCGTGGTCGTAGACTGAGATCTTGGCGCTTCCTTTGGGATGGTATTCACCGTCGATGTATACGAGCGGTTCCTTCCCCGCCATACAAAATGCCCAGAATGAAAACTAGCGATTCGCTCTATAAAAGGACAATCTCCCAAAGATGGCGAGGCTAAGTAATCTCAACCTAAATCGTAATCTGTCTCGCGGTCTTGCAACTTAGATCACCATGGAAGGCTGGGCTTAGACTGCCCCTTAAACCACGTGACCAACGGCTCTAGCTAGAAGGTTACAGACTTCAATGTCCAGTCGCCTTCGACACGTATCCGCCCATCCACCCAAGCCAAAACATGAGAATCCCAATCAAGACAATCGCAGTTAGCCACACGAACCTTTCTGCATCTCTAGTCATATTACAGACGATTGGCAATAAACTGAATCCAAAAGATAAAGTGCGCTGTCAGAGCGATGACGATTAGACCATAGGTAACTTTCCGGCTGTCGTGCTGTCTCGCCGTCTTCTGGGAAGCGTCACTAATACTCCGACAGCTATTCCAACGAGTCCAACAAGCACGATTATTACTATCACTAAGTCGCCTGAAAATCCGGGAAGAGAACTTGTGGACTGTGGACTCTGTGCCAGAACGATCTGCCCAACGCTAACTGTTCCACCACAACCAACCACATCTACACTTTGTTGTTGCGATTGATATCCTGGTGCGGAAATATCGAGAGTATTCTGTCCCGCGATAAGGTTCGAAAGCCGGAACCATCCTGTCGAATTTACTCCGCTCACGCCGTACGACTGGACAGAGACTTGTGTCCCGGGAATCGCATTTCCAGCCGAGTTGACAACTTGACCAACTACGCTGCCGCCCGCATACACGCATGGCGATGGTCCTTGGGCAAAAACATTGCCGATCACAGACATTACTACAGTAAGCAACAAAACCGTTCGTAAGTAGGCTTGCATACGAAGCTCGTGGCGGCTCTAACTATTTAGTGTAGCTGACTGCTGTAGCTATCGACGTTTGGGAATCCAAAGCGAAGAGAGATTTCGAAACAAGCGACGATATTGGAAAACACGATTTCAACAACTACAGTGGAGAATATCCTCTATCGGAATCTCAAGCCTATCGTCTCAAGAGAAGCAGAAAATCTTGGCTCATTACGAAGATATGTTGCGGATTCACAGAAACCTTGGAGTAGTGAATGACGGAGCGTGTTTCGTTTGCAGTCGCAGGTTCACTCTTCCCGAACCTTACTTGGAGCACATTCTTGGACACAAGAAGAGAGAATGGAAATGGTGGAACAGAGAATTCGCATGTCTGGACTGGCTTTTCTATCGAGCCACCGCAGTAACATTCCCTAAGAACACGCGCAGGTACAGACGCTTTGAGTGGGAAGCGTTTAAGGAATTCCGAAAGAAAGAAGACGTATTTCCAAGGACACCCAGCGAGATCAGGTCGCGCTTGATAGGTGCTTTGAAGTGACTAGACTTGCCCCGCACTTGACGCAGAGAGTCGGGGTCGAGAGGTCTCTGGGAATCATGTTGTCAGCTCCGCACGTCGAGCAATGAATGATAAATATCCACTGTTTACGTTTTCGTCGTCGCCCTGATCTAGGTCGGAACCATTCGACCGCTTCACGATCAGCGTCAGAGTCAGCGATAATTATCAGGCGCGGTCGAGGCACGCCGGACTGAGGTCGGCTATCGAGCTAATTAGCTCACTGGAAGACGCTTCTACTCTTCTTGATCTTGTCGAGCACTTGTTTCTCCGCTTCGTTGGCAAGACTCGGCAACTTTGAAAGGGCGTCGCGTGCCTTCTTGATGTCTGGGTCTGCCTCAGCCTTCTTCTCCACCGCGTCCCAAAGGAACCTATACTTCGCTTCTTCGTCCGGAAGTCTAACAGAGCCTACGATGTTGTTGCCTTTCTCGGTAATGTCCATGCTGTAAACGTCGAATCCTTGCTGCCTGTAGTGACTTAGAGGATCAAGGCGATGGATCAACATAGAAGGAATCCACGAACTGTCAACGTTCAGATCGCTTCCATCCTTCGATTTTCCCCGGAAACCTATGCCATCACCGTCGTACCGCAAAATACTCTGGTTTCCTCGTATCGTTTCGCCAATTATTCGACTGGCTGATCTGGTTGCTGCCCACTGATTATTGAATATGAAATCCATTGACTTTACGAGGTCTTCCACAGCAGGCACCTGACCCCTCAACAGCGAATATCTAGCACCTAATCTAATCTGATCAATCTCCTGTCTTTGAAACATGGGAAGCATTCCCGATGCCTTGGCCGATAGGATCTGCTGTCTGTTCTTGACTATCGCCTCGTAAAGTGGCTCGTACACGAGATTAGCATCTTGCTGAGACAGCACTGTTCGACGACTCAATGGGCTGACGATCAAAGGGACAAAAGGGCCAACAAAGGTAGCAAGTAGGGCGAACGTTGGTAGAGCACCGAGGAAGGTTGACTCAATGAAGACTAGAATAGCGGCGGTGCCTGTACTGACAGTTAACGGTCTGACAAATGGTGCGACCATACCCTCTAGTCTGCGATTGAAGTATTTAGTTCACAGTGACGGATATCCCATCACATTCGGCACTCTCTGTAACCAATCTTCCGGCACGCCCCTCGGAAGAAGAACCGGACCCTTGGCGATAGGTATGCTGATTAACTAGGATTCGACCAAAGACAAGCAGAGACTTTGAGCATACCACCAATAGCTCCGGCCACTAGACCTATTCAGATAAACAGAAGAACAATTATTGCGATTGCAATAGTACTTACCGTGGTAGTGGGCGCAGTCGCGACCGGGCTTTACTTCTACTATGCCCCGATACATTATTGCGCTAGGCTGCGCACTTACGTCAGCCAATCAGACCTTGACAGAATGAATCAATCATGGCACGACATAGGCGGCAGAGGGGACTATTGTACGTGACCATTCCTCGTCTGATACTAGTTAGAGCTTCTCGACCACGATATTAGCAGTTACGCGGTATACTTCTCACGAGCTTTTTCTTGTTTCTTGACCCATTCAAGCAAGCCGGATAATGACCCGTCCAACATATCAAGCATCGCGTCTGCCATGATGATACATTGGCCAACAAGTTCTTGATGAGACATATTTTCCAAAGTGTCCTTGAATTTGGACCTGTCGGCTCTGACGATTTTTCGGATCTTCTTGAGGGCTTTCTTCGGCTTGTACACTATTCATCTGTGCTCTCTTCCTCGTCACGTTTGAACGCTGGATGTTTACTAATCTTCTGCCAGGGTCGAACAACCGCTATCAGTCCGCCAATCGACACGATGATAGAGTAGTAGAGGTTGATTGTCATTAGCGTAATGGCTATGTTCGCAATCGTCGTGAGTGCGACCACCATTGTCAAGTATTCGATTCTCGCTACTAGCTAGTGTGAACTTGCGGTTAGTGAGGTCTACTTTGTCGTAGAAGAAGTTGCGAACGGCTACGACTGTTAGCCTTCGAGAGTTCTTCTTCAGCTTCTTGCTGGGTAACCAAGTTTCTAGCTCAGTGCCCCAAGTCCGTTTAGTCTCTAAGTCGTCGCTCTTGTTCTGTGTCTTTACTTCCGCGACCCATGCTTGGATATCCGACAGTCGCTTCGATAGGTGCTCGTTCCAGTAGCTGTAGATGTATGAAGCCATGACCTTAGCTGAATCTGCGTTCTTCGCCTTAGCGCGCTTGAACCACTTGTACACTTCCGGATTCGCACTGATCCAGTCAGCTAGGTGCGTGTCCTTGCGGAACTTCATACGCGGAGTGGCTGGTGAAACAACGCCATAGGGGGTTTGTAACGCAGCCAGAGCATCCGGTTTAACGGCTGCAGTCTGGCTACGCAAATCGTAATCTACCCAGAGACACGCGACGATTCCTCCACGTGGGCCGGTAGTTCAGCCCGGTTAGGAATGTCCGGAGAGAACGTCCGCCTTACACGCGGAAACCTTTCGAGGCCGCACGGTCGGGAGTTCGAATCTCCCCCGGCCCACCATCACAACTGTGAAGACATCTTTCAAGATAGTCCAGCCCTGTGCTACACTGTAGCTCCACTAGATGGAATAGACCTATCTTCTTGGGTGAATGAAAATTATCGAGTGCAAGTTATCTTGCGCGCAGGGTTTCGATGGAGCGAACTCCCTTGGGCATTTCGAGTCTGCTCTATGATGGGCATGATCGGAGGAACATATCAGGCCCGTTGATTCCCCCACTTCTGTTCATTGATTCAGGGGTATTCGCGGGGCCCCCGTGGGGAGAAGGGCTGTTGCAAATCATCATCCTTTACTCGGTCGCAATCGTTCTATCGACTATCCTTCCAGCTATTTCGGTCGGAGGAGCAATCGGTTTGCTCACTCTACCTATGAACGAAGATCATAGAGGAATACTGGCGTTCTTCGTAATGATCAGCTCCATCTTCCCAATCATTTTCTTCGCTTTTGACGTCTTGAACTTCATTCTGCCTCTTTGGCCGCTCTTGCTTGTTGCACTAGTCTGGTTTGTTTTGTTCTGGATGGGGGGTGATTGTCCTGCGTGGGAAGCCTTATGCCGAATCCTGAAAGTATGGCCGACACGTTGTGGGTGCAGGTTCGAAGGCTCACTGGTTGGACCCTTGGATCTCTCGCTGCAAAACATCGTATGCTAGGGGTCCGTCCTTGTCGTCAACCACCATTATGATGTCCCCATAGCCTAGAAACGCGTCAAGGATGTTGACTCCGTTTCTGAATAATAGTTCTGTGATGTAGGACGCGATTCCGGGCGTCATCTCGGCATGAGGCGACAGGTTGAGTATCAGCTTGGACACATTCGCCTGCGTGGCCGCCTCCCTAAGATGCCCCATTTTTCCGCGGACGAGAGCGTAATCTTCGGCGGCAAGAATGAGCTTGATCGAGTTTGAGAGGGGAAATATGTGAGGGAACTCTGAGAGATCGCTTGCGGCGTCAAATAATTCCTTGACTATGACTGAGAACTGTGTTCTTGGCACTCTTATCGTCACGTCGACTATGCCGCTTGAAAGGGAGATCCTTGCATCCATGAGAACCTTCGATGGGTCGGGGCTCTTGCTATTGGATAGAGTGTCTGAGAA
>Ga0070707_100007705_pt1 | contig 10000 bp, 7 predicted proteins | sample KBSK5502metaG_FD_65468 | JGI IMG/M metagenome (GOLD analysis project Ga0070707, IMG submission 65468) | Corn, switchgrass and miscanthus rhizosphere microbial communities from Kellogg Biological Station, Michigan, USA - KBS K5-50-2 metaG | ecosystem: Host-associated > Plants > Roots >... | reverse complement strand
TCACCGAATACTCTTACTACGGCCAATCCATGCGCCTGGATACTGTCGAGTATCCCGGCGGCGGGTTAACTACTTACAGTTATTCGGACGGAATTGGTGCCTATGCGTATGCGCTCACGACGACGAAACTGGATTCGCGCAACGTGTACAGCTATCGATTTGTGGACGGACGCGGCGCAGTCGTCAGGACCTTCAACAATTACACTTCGACGAATGGCCACGTGACTCAGGACATCGAGTATGATTCGATGGGCCGCGCTTATCGCGCCAGCAATCCTTACTATTCCAGCGGCTCAGGAGCGTCGGTGAATCCCGATGGCTTTTGGACGACTTCGACCTTTGATCATCTTGGCCGGGTGACGCAGGTGACTATGCCGCGGGGCGATGATAACAATTCACTGACGACTACGGTTCAAACCAGCTTTGACGGAGTTTATACAACGGTCACCGATCAAGCGGACAAGACGCGCCGGCAGAAGGTAGATGCTCTCGGACGTGTGGTTCGTTTGGATGAGCCAACTACCTCAGGTTTGGGATCCCAGACCTCGCCCAACCAGGCCACGAGTTACGAATACGATCTACTGGACAACCTGGTGCACATTCACCAGGACGCGCAGGATCGCTATTTCAAGTACGATTCGCTCTCCCGTCTGATTCGCGAGAAGCAAGTCGAGCAGGAGACTAATTCCAGCTATAACCTCAGCGATTCATGGAACACCGCCGGTACGTGGACGCGGAAGATCGGATACAACTCGAGTGGCCTGGTGGAGAATGCCTATGACGCGCGCGGAGTGCATACCACGTTTACGTATGACGACCTGAACCGGGTGCAGACGATTACCTACTCAGACTCGACGCCGACGGCGCATTACTACTATGACGACGCGACGGGCTTGCCATCGGGCGCGCCCAGTTCGTCTTCTCCCGACTTGTTTTCAACAACGCTTTCAAAGGGCCGGCTGGTGGCGATGACTTACGGCAGCGGCGCGACCGGGAACTATTTCGAGTATGACGTTGCGGGGCGGGTGACCAAACAGTTTCAGATTACCGGCTCAACTCCTACAAAATACAAACTCACTTATGGTTACAATTACGCTGGGTTGCTAACAAGTGAGGTCTATCCTTCGGGGCGAAACATGACTTATGCTTACGACGATGGCGGCAGACTTTTGCAAGTGAACGACGGCACGACCACGTTTGCGGGTTCTTTAAGTTACGAGGCGCATGGCGGTCTGAGTTCAGAGACATGGGGCAACTCGGCGGTCCACGCGCTCACCTACAACCGGCGCTTGCAGGCGGACCAGGTGAAGCTCTCGCAGACTGTGAGTGGTACAACCACCGTGCTTCAGCAATACAATTACGGCTACGGTGAATTCAATACGAGTTCAGGTAACGTGGACACTTCGAAGAACAACGGACAGATTGGCAATGTGCAGTCAACTATCGGCACGAGTGTTCAATGGAAGCAAGGGTTTCAATACGATGAGCTGGGCCGGCTGAAGAACGTCGCTGAGTATCAAAGCGGCAATATGAGTTCGCAGACTTACTCGCACGCCTACACTTACGATCGCTACGGCAACAGATTTCAAGCCGCGAACTCTACTCTGGGATTACAACTTATCGATTCATCTGAAATCAGCGCGTCCATCAATCGCTTCATTGCGAGCGGCTCAACTGCAACGACTTACGACGCGGCTGGCAACATCACTGAGGACAAAAAGTTTCGCAATCTTAGATATGTTTACGATGCCAATGGCCGACAGAGCGAGGTCAAACTGTTGGATAACAGCAGTCTCCAGACTTCGACTTACGATGGCGCCGGACAACGCGTGCGAACGATGGCCGGCAGCGTCACGCGAACAATCGTTTACGACATCTTTGGCCAGAACGTGGCGGACTATCTGGGCACGAGCGGCGCTATCCTTGAACGCGAGAACATCTATCGTGGCGGGCAGTTACTGGCTACAGATGACAGCCCCACCATAGTTGCGCCTTCGGCGCTAAGCGGTTCACTATCAGGCGCCAACATCGCGCTCAGTTGGACGGCTGTGTCAGGGGCGGGCTATTACCGGGTCGAGCGCAAAGCCGCCGGCGGCTCGTTTACCTTGAAAAGCACTCCCACAGCGACAACCAACAGCTATTCCGATAACAGCGTCAGTAGCGATAGTGCTTATCTTTATCGAGTGTGCACGGCGGACAGCACAGGAGCGTGTCTCTCTGCTTATAGCAACGTGGCATTAGGAACGACGATCGCGTTTAGCACTGATCCGACTATCTACACTGAGGCAGAGAATCCGGGGAACGGCACGACGGTCAAGGCCGCGCACATCGATGAGCTGCGCGCCGCCGTGAATGCGGTGCGCACGCTGGCCGGCTCATCTACGATTAGCACGCCAGATCCGGCTACGGGCGATCTGATTTATGCGACCGACGTGACCACCCTGAGGACCAAGCTGGGCGAAGCGCTCTCCGCATTGGGCATTTACAACCCAACCTTTACCGATCCGATCCTGGCCGGAGGGTCCGATGGAACCCTGATCAAGAAGGCGCACATTACCGAGCTGCGGTCGCACTGCACGGGTGGCAGTTCCTGCTACAAATCGATCAGTCAGTTTGTGACTGATGCCTATCAGGGAGTGCTGGGCCACGGGCCGACGACGGGTCAATTGTGGAGTGCCACTGCGACTTTGACGCAGGCGCAGTCGTTGGGACAGGCGCAATTGATCAGCGCGGCCCAGAGTCTTTTGAGCACGTTGTTCAATTCGTTTTCAGGAAACAACGATCAGTTTGTAACGGCCCTTTACCAAGGCTACCTGCAGCGTGCTCCAGATGATCCAGGCTATAACTATTACCTAATGAGGCTCAACAATTCCACCGACACACGGGCTCAGCAGATGGCTGCCGTCTCGGCCCCAGGCGAGTTTCAGACGAACGTGGCCGCATTGTGCGTGGCATTTGGCGGCAGTGGCGGCTTGCATTATGTGCTGAACGACATTCAAGGCTCGGCGCGAGTGGCGATGAATAATGCCAACTCGTCGAGTGCTGTCGTCGCGCGGCATGATTACTTGCCATTCGGAGAGGAGATTGGTGCGAGCATTGGTGCCCGAACAAGTGGACAGGGTTACAGCGCTACCGATTTGAACCGTTGGAAGTATGGGATGACGGAGCGTGATGCGACCTCAGGATTGGATCATACATTGTTCAGGAAATATGAGAGCTGGAGTGGGCGATGGACGAGCCCGGATCCGATTAACGGAGGGACTAACAATCCGCAATCTTTCAATCACTACTCTTACGTTGCAAACGACCCAGTGAACTTAGTCGATCCGAGCGGACTGTTCCCGACGAGCTGGATTTCAGACTGGTTGCAAGCCAACAGCGGCAGTTGGACGGTAAATGTTTACGATAGTTCCATGCCCGAAGGCGTGGGCAACGGCGAGATGATTATGAACGTTGATTTCGCCCTCATGAAGAACACACCTCCGCAGAACTCCGGTTTCCAAATCGGGAGGTTTGGTTTCAACGCAAACGAGAGCCAAAGACTCGGACGCGCCTACGACAAGATCACCAGCGACAACTGTCGGAAGTTTTTTGACGCGACTTTGGCAGCGTTACGACAGAAAGGTGAAATCCACAGCGGCTTCGGCGACACGCCTACGACGTTATCTCAGACCCTGTCTATAACTACGATCAATAAGTACAGTTCTAACCTGACAGCAAAAGATGTCGGGGTCAGCCAACGAAGCTGGGCTGAAGTCAAAAATACGTTCGACAATGCCCAAGGATTCGGCACTCACGCAAGTGGGGTGACGCTTGCAGATGGTCGCATCTTCCTTACGGATAATGCCTTTTATCAAGCTGGAGCAATTTCGCAGATTCTCTACAAAGACACCGATTTGTCGGGCGTTATTGTTCATGAACTATTCCATAGAGCAGGACTCGGCGAGGCCCAGATTCGGACTTTACATCCCGAAATACAAAGGAACTGTGGAAATCCTAAGGATGCCCTTTGAGGTCATTTATGAAGCGGTTACGACTCTTACTTCTTGCCAGTATAGACGGCGTCCTTTACAGCGGAGTCATCCTTCTGCTGGTATGGCAGGTTCGGACATATGAATACGCTCGAAACGTTAGAGAGTCGCAGAGCTTCGGGCACTTTCCCGTCCAATTCACCAGCAACGAACGCTGGGTACCAATGGTTGCTACATGGATCGTAATATTCGCGTTGGCAGCGATAATGGTTGATTATTTTTGGCATAGGAAGAAGCCATCTGTCTTGTTTTGGGAGACGATCGGGTTGGTTGCGGTTGCGGCATGGAACGTCTTAGTACTCTTAGCATTCTGGATCGAGAAAGGATTCTCAGGCGACACGATCAGTTACGCTTGGGTGACATCATTGTCAAATCCAGTTTTTGGCCCGATTAGCCTGGCAGTCGTGCTACTTGTGAATTTTGTTTACGCCCAAGCCGTATTGTTCTTTGAAAAGCGAACCATCGAAGGCTGACGCAATTTTGAGCGTCTTTTGGCGCTATGATTTCCGCAGAACCCTCTTTCAGGTAAGGACGCTACCGATGCTATTCGAAAGCAGGTTGGGATCAAAAACTAAAACCGGGGTCAGGCCTGCAATTCTGCAATTCTTGATTGCGTAAAGCCCAGCAGGCTGCAAATCTGAATAACTCTTTGATAGGCGGCATGAATTAGTTCGCGGATTATCTTGTGGGTAAGGGTTGCGACGAATCGTGTCAGGTTGGCGATCAGACGATGGACGATGGGTCGGTAACCTGCGTTGGAAACCGCGATTTTAGAAATAAAAAGACCTGCTAAAGGTTTCCTAGGGGGAACTGGGGTCAGGCCTGATGCGATTCTTGCGATTCTCACTCGTCGCGCTCTGGTATTAACGAGTCTCCGAGAATCGCACAAATCGAAGGCCTGACCCCAGTTTTGCAGTTTTGCAGAACCCAAACCGCTGGTTTCCCTGGGCATTCGACCCATTTCTTCAGGTTTTCCTTGAGGTTTTTGCGCCTGTACGTGGCGATGTTGCGCCTGTACGCGGTGATTTTGCAGGTGTACGCGGCGATGTTGCAGGTGTACGCGGCGATGTTGCGCCTGTACGCGGTGATTTTGCAGGTGTACGCGGCGATGCTGCGGTTGTACGCGGCGATCTTGCGGTTGTACGCGGCGATCTTGCGGCTGCACGCGAGCATGCACTGCCCTCTTGCCGCTGCCCACGAGTGCGCCCTCCCCGACGATCGGGGCTATTGTCCTGATATCGTGCGCAGGGAGGTGACCCGGCGTCTAAGGAGCGTTACGAAGGAATACTGGCAACGCGACTGATTAGTTCGCTACACAGGGAGGCCGTGGCTCGATAACGGTCGGGCGATTTCCGGAGTGAACCAAAAACCAGGGTCAGGCCTGATGCGATTCTGCGATTCGCAGCGAACACAAACTTTATCTTCTCGCGTGAACTAGCTTTTCCTGAGTTTGATTTTTCTGATCGGCTGGCGCTACTACTACTGTTTGGTGGTTTCGTCGCCTACGTACTCCCAATGCCAGGGCTCGTAGAAATACGGACGAAACCCGAACCGCTCAGCGTTGCGAACCAGCCATTGGTAGACGGGTGTTTGGACTTGAAGCGCGCGATTTGCGTCTTTGGTATCGACCGGATCTCCGCCGACGTAAAGGTCGAGAGCGCGACCGGTGAAGTGCGGGCTGTTGACCGCCAGGCCCGCGCGGCCGGCGTTGGGTGACTGACGCCGCAATTTCTCCTGGTATTCGCGAGAGCGAAATGCAGAAATTATCTTCAGGTATTTCTCACTGCTGCCAAGTTTGCCGTCGCTGTTGTGAGCAAGGTGAAGGGACGGTTCCTTAATTGCCGCCGCCAGCATGCGCTGGTAAGCAGCATAAGTACTCTTCTCGACCTGACGCAGTTCTTCCAGGCGTTCCGGATCATAGAACTCCGCCGCCGAAACCGTAAGCAGCTGTTCGGTCGCGGCCACTTCACGGTTCTTGATTCGCGCGGCTTGCCACTTAACCACCATCGCATTCAACGTATCTTCGTCGAGCACGCCCGTTGGGTTTAAGCCGGCCGTTTGTTGCCATTGCGCCAGGGCAAGTGCGAATCCTTTGGTTGCCGGCGCCTCAGCGGTCCCGAGCAGGCGGCTGATGAGCGGCACGTAAAGATACCAACCGTGCTGCTCTTTGGCGCCAAAGGTCCAGACAGACTCGTTGCTGAGCGCTAAGTTGGCGGCCGCGGCGGCCAGAATTGCTTCGTTGCTCGTAGGCTTGCCGCCGCGATCAATGATCAGAATAGTTGGCTTAACCAGTCGTTTGGGTTCGGTTGATAACGGTTTGGACGTTTCCGGTGACTGTCCATGACCGGTGCCCGTTAAGAAAAAGGCTCCGGCTAGCAGCGCCGGAAGCACGATGAGGGTCGTGCCGATACTGACGATCAAACGCTTCATAAAACAGCCAAAACCTATCGTAACGAACTTCGGTATTCTTTAAACGCGGCGCTATGAGGTAACGAGTCTATTGCACGGCATCGTTGGGGCCGGCCGGTTGATCCAGATTTACATGAATGCTTCCATCACTTGAATCAATATAGAAGTGGTTCCTGCCGGAACTGTCGTTTTGCGGGTCCGCATTCAAGGTGTAAGAAGTTGGGGCAGTCGCTGTCTTGGGCACCACCTTCATGTTCAGGACGTACCCGTCAACATTTGGCGGATTCCCGGAGAACTTCGAACTTAGCATTTGTTCCTTCACCAATTGCTCGAAAGTTCCGAACGTCCGAGCATGCGTGTTGTAATATTGAATCTGTACCGCGGCTATGGTTTTGAGGTTTTGCAGAGTGGCAGCCTCGTTACCGGCTTTTTGAGCCGCTTTCCAACCATAAACGGCGGCGCCGATCAGGATTCCGATAATAGCGATCACGATCATTAGCTCGATGAGCGTGAAGCCCGACTCTGTACGGGGGTGTCTGTGAGTTCTGTTCATTGTTACTACCTCAATTGCTAAAACGACGGGACTCCAACGCAGTTCCGAAAAGAATCGCGAGAATCACGTGCCGCCCAAATTCTACTACAGGGATGGGACCTCCGTCATTTCGCCACTGGCCGAATAACCCTCTGGACCCACCGGATACTCGGGAAACGGTGTCAGAGTACCGACTTTAGTCGGGCTTTTATCGAGCGAGAAAGAGCCCAAGTAAAGTTGGTACTCTAACGCCTCGACTCCTCCGGGATTTTCGTCATGGTCAGGGGGCCTGACTACATGTAAAATGAGCAAGATTAGACGCTATGAGAAACCTACGAACAGCCAGTACTGACGCGGTTACGATATCGCCGTCGGAAAAAATCGAGTTGCTGCAAACGGCGATAGAGCGCGTCATCCGGGGAAAGCCCGAGGCGGTGCGTCTGGCAATCGTTACGCTCCTGGCAGGTGGACACCTCTTGATCGAGGACGTGCCGGGAGTAGGGAAGACGACGCTGGCGCACGCTTTGGCGCTGGCCCTTGATTGTGCTTTCCAGCGAATTCAATTCACGTCGGATTTGCTCCCGTCGGACGTGGTCGGTCTGTCCGTCTACAATCAACAAGAGTCGCTTTTCGAATGGAAGCCCGGTCCGATCTTCGCGAATGTCATACTCGCGGATGAGATAAATCGGACCACTCCGAAGACACAATCAGCCTTGCTCGAGGCCATGGCTGAGCAGCACGTGACTGTCGAAGGAGTTACGCACCCATTGCCGTCACCTTTTATGGTTTTGGCGACCCAGAATCCGATTGAGCATCACGGAACCTACCCACTACCCGAGTCGCAACTCGATCGATTCATGCTTCGTTTGCGGATTGGCTACCCTGGAGCGGCGGATGAAAGGCAGATCCTGCGCGACCGCGAGCATTCTGAGCCGCTTGAAGAAATGGAGCCGGTGATGAGCGCCGCGGATGTCCTGGAGTTGCAGCAGTCAGTCAGCGAAGTTTCAGTCGACGACGCAATTGTCGATTATCTAATGCGAATCGTGGCCGCCACGCGAGCTTCGGAAATGCTCGACCTCGGGGTAAGTCCTCGCGGAACGCTCTCGTTGTTTCGTGCCGCTCAGGCACTCGCGCTGGCAGAAGAGCGATCGTATTGCCTGCCGGACGATATCAAACGTTTGGTCATTCCTGTTTTTGCTCACCGCATCGCGGTCAGCTCGCGCTATTCCTCGGCCATGCGCCGAAGCGAAGAAGCAGAAGCTGTGCTCCGCGAGATCATGAAGACAATCAGCGTCCCACTATGAGATTGCGAATTCCGGATTTCGAATTGCGAATCTAAGAAATTAAGTGAGTTACAGCCCCACTCAAAAATCCGCAATCCCAGAATCGAAATCCCAAATCCACTCTCGTTGGTGGCGACCGATCCTGGGCACCCTGCTGGTGCTCGCCGGTTTAGCCACGGCAGTCTTGACGTTAATGGCTCGCCGCCTGGGTGTGCCGGAATTTACCAGCACGGGCGCGATTGCCTCTTTGGTTTTCGTCCTGCTGATACTGCTGCTGGTGGTGCCGCCACTTACCCGATCGGCCTTTGCCGAAGTATCAGCGACCGGCTTTCCACTCGAGATTACCACTGGCGGGGTCGTGTTTATTGTGATTCTGGTGATCGTGGCGTTTGCCGCGTGGAACACCGGAAACAATCTTCTCTTCATGATCTTCTCGATCATGCTGGCGACCATCTTTGTTTCGTGGATGTCCGCGCGCGCGAGTCTGCGCGACCTGAATGTATCGGCCCGCTTTCCCGATCACATTTTTGCCGCCGAACCGGCGGAAGTGATCGTCACAGTTCGAAATTCCAAACGAGTGTTGCCTTCATTTTCAATCCTCGTCGAGATGCGCGGCAGCTTTGATCGGCCCGGGATCGAAAAAGGAAAAAAGACGTGGATGCGCCTGAAGAAAACTGTGCTGGGTTACTTTACCTATGTGCCCCACAGCGCTGCCGCCGAACAGACCATTGAGCAAACTTTTCCCAAGCGAGGCCATGTGCTGGTGAAAGGATTCGAATTATCAACTCGCTTTCCTTTCGGATTCCTGCGGCACCGCCGGCGCCTGACCGCGCGAGACGTCGACATTGTGGTTTATCCAAAGCCGGAACCAATCACGGACGAGCTAAATCTGCTGCCGCTACAGTCGGGACAGACCATATCTCTGCGGCGAGGCGCAGGACAGGATCTCTTAATGCTGAGAGACTATCAGGTGCGTGACGATTTGCGACATATCGATTGGAAAGCGACTGCCCGCGCGCAGCGTTTGACTGTGCGCGAGTTCGCGGCTGAGGATGAACGGCGAATTACAATTGTCCTCGATACCACGCTGACTGACGACATAGATGAAGAGAATTTTCGGATTCGCTTTGAGAGGGGAGTGACTCACGCGGCTTCGTTAGTCAAACACTTCATTCAGGAGCGCGCCGAGGTTCGTTTAATCCTGGGGACCAATCCCGGAAAGTTTGGCGCCGGTCTCGAACACTTATACGCGTGTTTGCGTCGGCTGGCGCTGGTTGGGCCCGTGCGCGCCAGCGGTGGGCAAAGCCTGCAGAAGATTATCGACCGGGCGGCGGGTCTGGACTTTCGGGCCGAAACAAACTTTCTGATTGTGTTGACCACCGCTGAGCGTGGCTCGATCGCGCCACACATTTGGCGACGTGCTTTCGTGATCCACTTGTGAGGCTTTTTGAAAACCCTTAGCTGGTTTATGTCTTACGTTCGATAGCGGTGTCAGAGTACCGACTTTAGTCGGGCATTTTCTTCGACCGGGGAAAGGCCCGACTAAAGTCGGTTCTAACGCCGCCTTAACACAAGGTGCCCGACCCTTTCGATCTTTCCCGAACCTTTCTTTTCGTAAATGACTGAAACCAGCGAGACGCCAATTACGCCCGCAGCAAACCAATCCTACAAACTATTTAGAATCGCCGCGATTTGTTTCCTTTTTTCCGGAGCGACGGCGCTCATCTACGAAGTGCTTTGGGCGC
>Ga0070707_100007704_pt1 | contig 10001 bp, 8 predicted proteins | sample KBSK5502metaG_FD_65468 | JGI IMG/M metagenome (GOLD analysis project Ga0070707, IMG submission 65468) | Corn, switchgrass and miscanthus rhizosphere microbial communities from Kellogg Biological Station, Michigan, USA - KBS K5-50-2 metaG | ecosystem: Host-associated > Plants > Roots >... | reverse complement strand
TAGTTGTCGCCACCTGCATTCTCGTCGGGTGATGCCGGCGACGAGCAGGCTACGATCGAGATGGCGCATCCGAGACAACCGGTGAAGGCGAACGTGGTGGTGTGCATGGAGGTCACCAATGCAGCGTGCATGCCGCACCTCCAGCGCGTCCCCGTCCGAGCTCGCGGCGCCGATTCGGCGCGGGTGCGCCGCTTCGGCGCTCGCCTCGCGCCATCGCCGCGCACGCGGAAGCGAGAATCGGCCTCACGCCAGTGACTCGGGTACGCTCGCGGCAACCGATGGACCCACCCGACGCGGCGAGCCCCGACCTCCTCCAGCTCCGCGAACGCCTCGCACTCGGCATCGCGACGTTCCGGAGACCGCGGTCGCTCACCGTGCTCGCCATCCACGTGCATCCGCCACCCGGCGACACCGAGCCGCCGCAAGGCGTGTTGGCGCAGGTGCAGCGAGAGCTCGAGCGGCGCATCCGATCGTGCCTGCGGCCTTCGGACTCGCTGGCCGCGGTGGGCATCCTCCGGTTCGTCGCGCTCCTCGAGCGGGCGGAGGAGGGCCCGTTTGCGATGCACGTCGCGGACCGGATCGTCCAGCTGGTCGGTGCTTTCGGCTCGCTGGGCTCGACGCTGCTCCGGCTGGCCGCGAGCATCGGGATCAGCGTTCACCCGGACGATGCCGAGGACGTCGAGGATCTCGTCCGGTGCGCCGATGCCGCCGCCGAGGCTGCCGAGCTCGGAGGCGGGAACCTCTTCGGCTTCTTCTCCCAGCCGATGAACCTGCGAGCCCAGCGTCGGGCGCGGATCGAGCGCGCCCTCGTCGGCGCCCTCGAGCGTGGGGAGTTCCAGCTCCACTGGCAGCCGCAGCTCGACACGCGCGACGGCACGCTGGTCGGCGCGGAGGCCCTGCTCCGCTTGCAGAGCGAGAAGATGGGTCCGGTCGGTCCGGACGAGTTCATCCCCGTGCTCGAGTCCACCGGCGGCATCGAGGAGGTCGGCGCGTGGGTCCTCGAGCGAGCGGCTTGCCAGGCCGCCGACTGGGCCAAGTCGGGCCGGCCGGTGCGGATCGGCGTGAACGTGTCCGCGCGTCAGCTCGCGGCCGCCGATTTCGAGGTGACGGTGACGCGCGCCCTCGAGCGCTCGGGGCTGGCTCCGACCCTGCTCGAGCTCGAGCTGACCGAGAGCGTCCTCGTGGACAATCCGGTGGAGTCGCGACGAAAGCTCGAGGCCCTTCGCGCGCGCGGCCTGCGGATCGCGCTCGACGACTTCGGCACCGGCTACGCCTCGCTCGCCTACCTCCGCCACTTTCCGATGGATGGCCTCAAGATCGATCGCCAGTTCGTGCGCGGCCTTCCGCTCGACGAGGAGGCCGTCGCGATCACGAGCGCGATCGCCGCGCTCGCCCGCAGCCTGCGCCTCCACATCGTGGCCGAAGGGGTGGAGAACGAAGCGGAGGAGGAGTTCCTCCACACCCAGCACTGCTTCGTCGTGCAGGGATTCCTCCACGCCCGCCCGATGACCGCGGAGGCCTTCGAAGCCTGGCGCCGCGAGCGCCCGTGGGCTTAGCACATGCTCTCGGAAATCGACGTTCCCCGAGCCCGTGATCGAGCCCGAGCCCGAGCCCGCCCGCGACCCGAGCCCGTCCGCGCGACCGAGTGTCAGCTGGCCGACTTCTCGGCGCAGTTCAGGATCATTCGCGTCAGCATGGCGACGATCCGTAGAAGAAGCTCGCGCCCAGCGCCGAGCCGGGTTGAGTCTCCAAGGTGCCGGCTGCGGCAGACATCGAAGATCGCGGCACATTCCGTCGCGGAACGGCGGGCGATGCGATAGAGCCTTGCCTTCTCGCGACTGGCGAACTCGCCAGCACCTTCGGCGAGGTTGAGGAGAATGCTGGTCGCGGCGCGCTGGAGCTGGTCGCTCAGGTAACCGCGACCCCGCGGCAAGTCCTCGATGATGTCGTCGGCGACTGCGATGAATTCGATGGTGATCTTGTAGACGTCGAGACGCTCATGTTCGAAGTGATCCACGGTGACTCCTTCGCGACATTTCAGAGGATGTCGTTCGCAGGACGTCCGGACGCTCACGAAAGTGCACGGCGGCCCGTGGCTTCGAGGGGGCGGCGGGCTGGGGTCACGGGCGGGCAGGGGCACGGACTCGGGCTCGGGCTCGGTCGCCTTGGAACCTGCTATGTCGTGTCGTGGGCTGGCTCGACCAGCTCGACGAGAACACCGCCGGTCGCCTTCGGGTGGATGAACGCGACCTTGTGGCCCCGCGCGCCCGAGCGCGGTGACTCGTCGATGAGCGGCACGTTCATCGCCTTGAGGAACGCGAGCGCGTCCTCGATGCCCTCGACCTCGATCGCGATGTGATGCAGGCCGGGGCCGCGCTTCTGGAGGAAACGCTCCAGGCCGTCGTTGCCCTTCGGCTGAATGAGCTCGAGGTTGCTCTCTCCGATCGGCAAGAGCGCGGCTTCGGTCCGCTGCGCCGCGACGACCTCGCGCTCACGCGCCTCGAGCCCGAACACCTGGCGATACTTCGCGAGCGCGGCGTCGATGTCCTCGACCGCGACCGCGACGTGATCGATTCGCTTGATCTTCAACATGGCTCCTCAGGTGTCTCGACGCCGCACGAGGAGCGTGCGCGTGATCTCGACGACCTTCTCCTTGACCTTGCCCTCGGTCTTGCCGAGCTCGGCGGAGAAGAGGTCCGCGCCGGCTTCGAGGAGCCCGCGTGGCTGCGCGTTCTTCACCCCGACGATGCGGAGCGTCACCGCGCCGGCGTGGGGGCCGCGAGGCTCCTTCGCGAGCACCTGGCTGGCGGCGAAGAGCGTATCTCCGGCGAGGACGCCGCTCGGGTGAGCGCCGTCGTCGAGGCCCAGGTCCCAGATCGCGTTGCCGGCGGTGTCGCGGCTGGAGAGCGCGATCACCCAGGCCAGGACGAGCCCGCCATAGACGACGCGCGTCTTGGCGAACGAGCTCTGCTTGCAGTAGCGCTCGTCGACGTGCAAGGGATGGGAGTTGCGGAACAGCGTCGAGAGCTGCATCGCCTCGGCCTCGCTCACCGTGCGCCCGACCTCGTGGGCGATGACGTCGCCGACTGCGAGGTCCTCGAAGAAGGTCGCGAACCCGCCGTGCGCGCGTCGAGGTGGCAGCTCGCCGGCGATCGCGGAGGGCAACCTGGCGACGTCGAGCGCGAAGCTCGGCTCGGCGGGGCCAGGTGGCGCCGCGAGCCTGCCGGACGCGCGGCCCGCGCGGACCAGCGCCTTGCGCTCGAACGAGCAGAGGACCTCCCCGTCCTGGTTCGCGAGCTCGGTCTGGACGTGGACCACGCCCTTGTCCCCCGACGACACGGGCTTGACGGCGAGCACGCGTGACCTCGCCGTGACGGTGTCGCCGGCGTAGCAGGCGCCGGGAAACCGCACGTCGATGTATGCGAGGTTGGCAATCGCCTGCTCGCTGACGTCGTGGACGCTGAACGACAGCCCGAGGTTCAGGAGCATGAGCGGGTGGACGGGGCGGTCACGGAAGCCGAGCCGGATCGCCTCGGCTCGGCTGGCGTAGGTCGGCGTCGCATCCTGGAACGAGGCGGCGAAGAGCGCGATCATCCCTTCGTCGACCGTGACCTCCCAGGGGTGGAGGTAGATGTCTCCGGGGGCGAAGTCGTCGAGCAACCTGCCGTACCTCGGGGACCTGAGCATGGGGCGAAGCATAGGGGCTAAGGGGCTGAGGGGCTAAGGGCGCGCGCCACGGGATCATGATCACCGAGTCCGCCGCTTCCGCAATTGCGATGGGGGCTCCGCCCCCAACCCCCCGCGCTCACCGCGGCCCGCTCCGAGGCTCAATTCCGGTGGCCGGTCGCCGTGGCCTGTTTGCAGACTGGTGACCCGTTGCCTGTTGTCCAGTGGACCGGTCGACCGGTAGCCCGTAGCCCGTTTCTTCCGCCAAGACAGCCGCTGCGGGGGGCTGCGGACGGGCCCCGGGAAACCGGTCATCGCGAACAACAGGCAACGGGTCACCAGTCGGCAAACAGGTGGCGGGAAACGGGAAACGGGCATCCCGGAGTCACGGTCTTGCCCGATCGAGAGAGCCTCGGCCTCAGCCCTCAGCCCCTCAGCCCCCCCTCTCCTCATTTCATGTGCGACAGACGGGGAGCGCCTGCGTCTGGGATACCGGGAGATGTGAAAATGAGCGATTGGTTCGTCTATCAAGCTGCAGGCAACCCTGTTGGACCCGTCTCGACGGACCTGCTCGCCCGGGGGATCCTGGCGGGGAAGGTACCTCGCGAGTCCCACGTCGCGGCCATGGGAGATTCTCGGTGGTTCCCGGCCCTTGCGGTCCCGGAGATCACCGACGCGCTCCGCAAGATCGAGTCCCAGCCTCCGCCGCCGTCCCAGCCGATCAGCTCGATCCCGCCCGCGCCGGCGCCGATGCAGGTGGCCATGTTCCAGGCTCCGGGTCCTGCGCCCACGCCGGCGCCCGCGCCGACGGCGCCCGCACCTGCCGCCAAGCCGCCAGCGCCGCCCCCGGCGGCCAAGCCGGCTGCGCCACCGGCGGCCGCCGCACCCGCCGCCGGGGCCGCAGCTCCGGCTGCCGCGGCACAGCCTGCCGCCGCAGCTGCGGCCGCTGCCAAGAAGCCCGCCCTGGATCCGAAGTTCCAGAAGCTTCCGTACGTGATCTTCGGTTCGTGCGCCTTCGTGGCCCTGATCCTCTTCGTGGTCGGCCTCGTGATGAAACCGGCGGCGGAGAACTTCGGCGCCGGCGCGCCGACGACCGCCGAACCGGCGAAGTGATCACGTCGTCCGCGCCCCCCTTCCAGCACCTCCGAGAATTCGAAAGGCCGTCCCATGCGCTCCATCCTCGCGTTCCTCACGCTCTTCCTCGCTTTGCTCTCGGTGCCCGCCACGTCGTGGGCCAACAACCCCCACGCCAAGGACAAGGGCGACGCCGACGACAAGGCCGAGCCCGCCAAGGGCGAGGAGAAGGACGACAAGGCCCACCACGCCGCGGCCAAGGGCGACGGCGACGCCGACGCCGAGGAGGGCAAGGACAAGGAGAAGGACAAGGACGAGAAGAAGGACGCCGAGCCGAAGGGGCCGGTGAAGATGCACGTCGGCGTCGAGCTCACGAACCTCTCCAAGTTCGAGATCGGCCCCGGCACGTACATCGCCGAGTTCTACCTCCGCATCCGCTGCGATTCCGAGCCCTGCAAGCCGGATCCGGACGTCGTGAACGGCAAGATCACCGGCAAGGAGAAGCTCATCGACGACAAGCTCGTGAAAGAGCTCAAGGTCAAGGCGGAGCTCAGCGGGCTCGTCGATCTCACGCAGTTCCCCTTCGACGAGCACATCCTGCCCATCCAGATCATCGACAAGGCGAACCCCACCGGGATCGTCTACGAGCTCGACCGGGAGGAGACGAAGATCGACGAGGACATCAAGCTCGCCGGCTGGACGCTCGACAGCTGGATCGCCGACGTCGAGACCTCCAAGATCGACGCGACGCGCTCGATCAGCGAGTTCCAGTACGGCGTGAAGATCAAGCGCCCCCTCGTGTCGGCGATCTGCAAGAGCTTCGTGCCGGTCATGTTCATGATCTTCGTGGCCGGGTTCACCCTCCTGCTCAAGCCGAAGAGCGCCGCGGGACGTCTCAGCACCGCGACGGGCGGTCTGATGAGCGTCGTGATGTTCCACCTCGGCGCCACCTCGTCGCTGCCCCCGATGGGCTACCTCACGCTGCTCGACAAGTTCATGATCGCGATGTACCTCGTCTACCTCACGAACATCGCCTTCTCGGTCGCGATGGTCCGCTTCGAGGAGAAGAAGGACGAGATCAAGTCCGAGCTCGCCTACCTCGCTGCAGCCGGCGCGGTGCCGGGCGTCGCGCTCATCGCGATGGTCGCGGTCTTCATGCGGATCATCTGAGCTCCCTCGCCGCGCAGTCTCGAGCGCCGCGGACGGCATCACGCTGTCCGCGGCGTCGCTTTTCGGACGGGCGAGCGAGGATCCGATCGACCCCTATGTAGGAGGACGGTGCAGCTACCAGGAGCGGCACGAGTCGAAGTACGATTGCATCGTGGCCCTCCCATGTCTCCGATTCGTAGCCATCGCCGCCGTGATCACGGTTGCCACGGCGGCATGCGGCTCCGAAGACGAGCCCGCGCCCTCGCACCCAAAAGCAAAGCCTGGCGAGTGCAAGGCGGGCGAGCGAAAGCTCGAGGACGGCAGCTGTCAGGCGGCGGGCATCCAGGATGGCGGTTGCCTCGCCGGCGAGCTCGCGCTCGACGGAGGCGGTTGCCGGCCCGCGGGTATCCCGCCCGAGATGTGCGGGAAGGGCTTCGCGGCGGATGCCGATGGCGGCTGCAGTCCCATCCTGCCCGCCGATCCCTGTCCTCCGGGGAAGATGGCCGCGCCCGGCGAGACGGCGTGCCGCGACGTCGCCCCTTGCGCGCCCGGCACCTGGGGAGACATCCCGGTGGAGCCGAACACCGAGCACGTCGACGCGGCCTACAGCGGCGGTGGCAGCGACGGGACTTCGCAGAAGCCGTGGACGACGATCCAGGATGCGATCGACGCGGCGGCGAACGGCGCCATCGTCGCGGTGGCGTCGGGCAGCTACACCGAAGATCTCGTCATCAAGGGCAAGGCCGTGCGCCTGTGGGGCCGCTGCCCCGCCTACGTCGAGATCGCAGGGAGGCCTCTGCAGATCGCGGCCGTCCTCATCCGGGAGGGCGCCGGAGGCACCGAGGTCCGAGATCTCGCGATCCGCGGCGGATCCGCAGGCCTGCTGGTCTCCGGAGCCGAAGGTGTGGTCGTTCAGCGCGTCTGGGTCCACGACACGGGCAACCGGGCGCTCGACGCAGAGGACACCGTGGGCGCGGCCGAGCTCACCCTCCGTGACTCCCTCGTCGAGGCGGCCACCGAGGACGGCCTGTTCGTTCTCGGAGCGACGGCGACGATCGAGGCATCGGTCATCCGCGACACGAAGCCCGACCTCTCCAAGCACGGCGGCTTGGCCGTCTACATGACGGACGACCTCCAAGCGAAGAAGCGCTGCGACGTGACGATCCGCGGTTCGCTCCTCGAACGGAACAGCGAGACAGCCGTGTTCGTCGGCGGGTCGGACGCGACGATCGAGGCCTCGGTCATCCGCGACACGCGGCCACGCGCGTCGGACAAGACGCTCGGTCGCGGCGTCTACGTCCTCGATGATCCGATCGGCGGCCAGCGGTCGACGGCAAGGATCTCGGCCTCGTTGATCGAGACCAGCCACGACGTCGGTGTGCTCGTCGGAGGGTCCGATGCGACGATCGAAGCCACGGTCGTGCGGGACACCCAGCCGCAGGAGTCCGACCAGCTGGGTGGCCGGGGGATCGAGGTCAACTACGACGCGGCGACCGGGCAGCCCGCGAGCCTGTCCCTCAGTTCTTCGATCGTCGAGAGAAGCCACGGCGTCGGCGTGCTCTTCGGCGGTTCGGAGGCGACCATCGAAGCGTCGATCATCCGGGACACCCAGCCGCAGGCCTCGGATCAGGAGTTCGGTCGCGGGATCGTGATCGAGAAGGATCGCCAGCAGGGCCAGCCGGCGAACGTCACCCTCCGCGGATCGGTCATCGAGCGGAACCTCGATCTCGGGGTGTTCGTCTTCGCCTCGAACGCCACGATTGACGGCTCGGCGATCCGCGACACCCAGCCGCAGGCGTCCGACCAGAGGCACGGCCGCGGCGTCGACGCCGAGGTCGATCCGGACACGGGCCAGCGCTCGACCGTCTCGGTTCATGCCTCGGTCATCGAGCGAAACCTGGAGGGCGGCCTGATGGTGATCGCCTCCGACGTGCAAGCGGACGGCCTCCTCGTCCGGGACGTCGCCGTCGCCGCGTCGGATGGCCTCCTCGGGGATGGTGTTTCGCTCGTCTCGGAAGACTGGATCCCGAACGTCTCGGAAGGCGGGCTCGCGTCGGTCGTGCTCTCGGCTTCGCGGATCGAGAGCAGCCCGCGGGCGGGCGTGTCGAGCTTCGGCGGCAGCGTGCAGCTCGGGGGTACCGCGCTCGATTGCAACGCGATCCCGCTCGACGGCGAACAGTCCGACGCGCTCGCCTACGCCTTCGAAGATCAGGGCGGCAACGCCTGCGCCTGCTCCGGGGCCGAGGTCATCTGCAAGGTCCTGAGCTCCAACCTCGAGCCACCTGGGCCGCTCCCACCGCCGTAGCGGGCGTCAGGGGCACGTCGGACAGTCGCACGTGAGCTCTCCGCCCTGGTAGCCGGTGCAGACGTACGGCATGCCACCGCAGAGCTGGCCCGCGCAGTCGCAGGTCACGGGGTCGTTGCCGCAGGTGCTCGCGGCACAGGAATAGGAGAAGCCCGGTCCGCCGGCCTTCTTGAGGCACACCTCGGTCGGCTTGCAGGTCAGCCCGCCGTCCCCGCACGGCGTATCGGGACAGCCGGTGATCTCGAGGTGCCAGCCGGTCTGCAGGCAGACGCCGGCGATGCTCGCCATGCCGCCGTTCGCACAGGTCGACTCCCACGGGCAGGTCGTCGGCGCGCAGGTGCAGTCCGACCCCTCCGCCGGCGGCGTCGCGGGACACGGTGGGGGCTGACACTCGGTGATCGTCACCTCCCACTTGCCGTCGACGCACGAAACTTCCTCGGGGCAGCACTCGCCGTACGCGCAGACCTTGTCCGCGGGGAAGCTGCACGCCGATTGCGTGAGCGGCTCGACCTCCGGGCACTCGGCGGTGCCCCCCGTCCCGGACGAGCTCTGGGCGCCGCCGCCCGATCCGCTCGATGCTCCGGAGCCCGATGCACCGGAGCCGGCGGAAGCCCCGCTCGGTTCGTTCGTGGCGTCGCTGCCGCAGCCGGCAAGGAGGAACATCAGCGCAGCGACAGCCTGAAGAGCTCGCATCCTCGAGCGATACCAGCTCGCGCTCCCGCCAGCACCGCCGCCTGGGTCGGCGGTGCTGGCGGTCGTGCCGTCGCGGGGCCCGTTGGACCCCGCGACGAGCACCGAGCTCGCGAAAGCCAAGTCAAGACGGGTGGGGCGCACGCGCGTGCCATCGCAAGATGCACACCGCGGCGTCGGGCGCGTAATTCCATGAAATTGCTGGGGCCAGTTGAGCCGCAGGTGTGCCATCGTCGGACATCGGCGTCAGGGCACCTTGGGGCAGGGTCGGTTGACGAGCTACTCCGCCGGTGCCGGCGCGTCCTGTTCGTCCTGCTCGTGCTGCCGGACCTCCGCGGCGGTCGGACCGAGGCGGAGGACACGGCGGGCCCACTCCGAGAGATCGTCGAAGAGCGAGTAGGCGACCGGCGTCGCCAGGAGCGTCAGGAGCAGGGCCAATGTCTGGCCGCCGATGATGACGAATCCGGTCGCGCGGTTTGTGCCGGCGCCGGCGCCGCTCGAGAGGACGAGCGGGATCATGCCGGCGACGAAGGCGACGGTGGTCATCAGGATCGGACGGAGACGATCGCGGTTGGCCTCGAGGATCGCCTCTGCGCGTGCCAGACCGTGCTGGCGCAGCTTGATCATGTGATCGATCTGGAGGATCGAGTTCTTCTTCACGACGCCGAAGAGCACGAGGATGCCGAGCATCGAGAAGATGTTGAGGGATTGGCGGAAGATGATCACGCTCAGGATCGCGAACGGCACCGTCAGGGGCAGCGAGAGGAGGATGGTGATCGGGTGGAGCCAGGACTCGAACTGCGCTGCCAGCACGAGGTACATGAAGATGAAGGACAGCAGGAAGGCGATCGCGAAGTTCTTGAAGGCCTTTCCGAGCTCCTTCGACTGACCGACCGGGACGGCGGAGTAGCCGTCCTCCATGTGCAGGTCCGACATCGCCTGGGTGAGCGCGGTGATGATCGCGCCCTGCGACGCCCCCTGGGCGACGTTCGACGTGATCATGACCGTCTTCTTGCGGTTGTAGCGGTCGATGCGCGACGGCCCGGTGCCTTCGTCGAACGCGACGACGTTGTCGAGGGTCACGGTCCCGAGCTTCGACGAGGGCACGCTGAGGCGC
>Ga0070707_100007703_pt1 | contig 10002 bp, 12 predicted proteins | sample KBSK5502metaG_FD_65468 | JGI IMG/M metagenome (GOLD analysis project Ga0070707, IMG submission 65468) | Corn, switchgrass and miscanthus rhizosphere microbial communities from Kellogg Biological Station, Michigan, USA - KBS K5-50-2 metaG | ecosystem: Host-associated > Plants > Roots >... | reverse complement strand
CCGTGGCCTGCGACATCTGCCAAGACGACACGGGAGATAGCTCCCTTAGCGCAAACCGTCATATAGTGTAGGTCGCCGCCCTCGGTTGCAGGACTCAGTGGCCGGCACGAAACCCACGCCGACAGTCCCGGTAGTTCCACCGAATATGACTCCTTGTGATTTCCACCCCGAATTTCGAGACACGCCATGCGATGATCGCCAATTGGTTCAGCAGCCATATCACTCCGCTCTACGATCATACGGACGCATGACACCAGCGTCAATTATTGGAAAGTCGCGATGTGTTTATTCATTTGATGTTAAGAATTTCTGGACACTTCGGCGTTTATGGGGAGTAATCGTAGCGCACGTGCTTTTACCCAACGATCCCAGTCTCAAAAGCACCTCTGCGGATCTATTACGTGCGTGCGCCGGGGTTTCCAGAACTTGTTGCAGGATCCAGTGCGCCCACGACTCCTAAAGTTGGTACAGGCACTGCCGCCACCTGTGCTGGCGTAATAGCTTGGTTGTGCCGAGATCGAGTAAGCGCTGCGATTGCGAAGCGATCCTGACTCGGGTTCGCCAAGGCCAACGCTGATTCCTTCTTGATATCGTCGTCTGTCAGCAGCTGTGGCCCATTGGGTGGCGACAACTCGCGAGCAGCCTACCGACAACTAGCAGTGATTCACTCGCTGGAGCCTGCCAAGCCAAGAAAAACAAGAATCGCCCGATTAAGCCGTACCAGGTCTTCGTCATCCAGACGGCCGACACGAGATCCGATCTTGCTCTTCGGTACAGTAGTTATCTTATCTACCATCAGGCGGCATGGAGTACGCAGACCATTTCGTTCGTCCGGAAAGACGGGAAGCCGGAACAACGGTGCGTCTGTAGTGTCGGTGGTAAATGCGCAGATTGTCAACGAAGCTGTAGCATCGAAGCGATCATCTTGTACGATCACGGCCGGCCGAGGTTTTCCCGCATAGTCGCTACCGCCTGCAATCGTCCAGATTTCGCCACGCCTCATTCGTCGTTCCAGTCGGAGATCGCATTAATGAAGTCCTGATCCTTCTTACCGTATCGACTCTTAGCCACGGCTTGCGATTGCCGATGTGCCTCTATTGCAAAATCCGGGGAGCGGACGTCGGGCACCCAGATCTGGATTGGCCTTAATCCCTGTTTACGCAGCCGATTACGGTGAGCGGCAACCTTGTCACGTGTCGCTTTGAGACGTTTTGACGTGGACATAACACTCCGACTAATGTGGTTACATGTAACCTAACATAAGACAGGGACGATTCACAGTGCAAAACACGGAGCCGGTCATTTGAACCGTAAGATCTCCGGTGTTTGGTGGAGGACATTGAGAGGAGCTGATCTCTGGAACGATTACTCCGCATGCCACGACCGTGCCTGCGGTTTAAGGCGGTAGACGCGAATATCGGCATCAGATATCGCTTTTCTGCAAACCTTAAACCAGTCGTGCTGTGATTCCAGCAAATCATCGGTGCCTTTCGCTTCGGCGAAGAACCACTTCGTTTCTCTTGCAATGCCGCGCCTGCATCAACGAGGCGCCTGGAGCCTCTTTTAGCTTGGGTGTTTCTCTCAGAAGCCGTTATCGCTCAGGTGAGGAGGTTCTGAATTCTGCGAAGGAGCGGGCCGAATCCGCCCGGCGCCAGCAATCCGGCGAGAAGCAATCCTGAGATCGCGCCAGCAATGTGTGCTTCGTGACTGATACGCCCGCCCCCGCGCCGCATCAAATAAGTCGAGAGCACGATATAGCCGACGGCAAACAGTGGTGCGGGAATGGGGACCGGGACAAAGAAGAAGTAGACGCTCATCCCCGGCAGGAGAACAATTGCGGCGAAGATGATTCCTGTCACCGAATCGCTGGCCCCGAGAGCCCGATACCTCGGATCAGCACGATGCAGATAGTAGACGAACACTGTGGAGAAGATGCCCGCGATCGCATAGATCAACAGCATGCTCAGTGCACCCAGACCCTCCTCGACGACGGGGCCGAAGGAGTAGAGCGTCAGCATGTTGAAAAGCAGGTGAGTGCCATCCGCATGAGCGAAGTGCGAAAGAAGCATGCCCTGATAGTTCCTGCCTGCGGAAACCTCGCTCGGCGAGAAGAAAAACATGCTGTCTCCCACGCTGTTCATCCTTGAGAAACCGATGAGCGAGACGAGTACATTTATTCCAATGAGAAGATAGGTCAACATCCGGGTTGTCCTGTCGGAAATGGCCGCGCTCTCCGATCCCCGGGCAGGATCGAAAACGCCGCGAGCTAAATAGTTGTTCCGAATGTCCCTGAGGGTCAAGGAAGATTGTCCGGGCTGCCCAGTGAAATGTGCTGCATGAAACGCACGTGGACGATCATCGGCGTTAGAGACGTCGCTCGTAGCTTCGAATGGTACCAGTCGCTCTTCGGCCAGCCGTTGACGCGCCCCGCATGACGACTTCGGCCAATTTTGCGACTCGGATGGCACGGTCTTGCTCTGCCTTCATCAGTGGGGTGCACATGAGCATCCCCGTGATTTCGCGACACTCTTCGCGATTTGAATCTCACGGGCTCAGGTTGCTTCCGAGAAATTTCAATGACTTAAAAACTGGCACCGCCGTTGCACTCCTTTCATGCGGGCGCGACTGGGTTTGGGTATCTTCCGGCAATAGTTTTCGACACCGACACCGAAACTGAAAGGGGAATTGCAAATGACGACCAATGGGTTGAGTGCACTTATTACAGGAGGAACGAGCGGTATTGGGCGTGCGACAGCCAATAAGCTGGCCGAGCTTGGCATCCGCGTCCTGGTCGTAGGCCGCAATCTGCAACGCGGCGAGAAGACAGTTGCCGAAATCCGCGCAGCCGGAGGCAAAGCGGATTTTATTTCGTCTGACCTGCGAGACGCATCGAGCGCGCGCGAAGTGGCGAGAAAAGCAGTCGAACTCGGAAGCGGCCACGTCGATATTCTCATCAACAATGCGGGGATTTTCCCGTTCGGGCCGACAGATGAAACGACGGAAGAACTGTTTGAGAACGTATATTCGCTCAACGTCAAGGTACCGTACTTCCTCGTCGCCGAACTTGCTCCGCTCATGGCGAAGAGAGGCAAAGGAGCAATCGTCAATGTATCGACGATGGTTGCCGATTACGGAGTGTCCGGCATGAGCCTCTACGGCTCGAGCAAGGCCGCCATCAAGCTGCTGACCAAAGCGTGGGCAGCTGAATATGGCCCGCGCGGCGTCCGCGTCAATGCGGTGAGCCCTGGACCGACTCGCACGGAAGGCACGGATGCAATGGGCGAGGCTCTCGAGCAACTGGCCGCCCAGGCGCCAGCGGGCCGTCCGGCTACAGCGGACGAAATTGCAGAGGCCATAGTCTTCCTGGCGACGGATCGTTCCAGTTTCATTCACGGCGCAACACTCGCCGTCGACGGAGGCCGCACCGCCATTTGAATTTGATGTGGCCAACAGTAGCTTGCCAGAGAGTTCGTGGGGATGCTCCCCTGCAGACCGCTAAGAAGATTCAGTAATGATTCTGATCACTGGAGCAACCGGAAACAACGGAACCGAGATCATCAGACGGCTGGCGGGTAGCGGCGCGCGCGTTCGCGCGATGGTGCGGAAATACCCTGATGGGACTGATGCATTACCTGGCGTTGAATATGTGATGGCGGACTTCGATGACCACGTAAGCATTCGCCGAGCGCTGGACAGTGTTCACCGTGCGTTTCTTACCACCAATTCCACTGAGCGTGTCGAGGCACAGCAGCTAAACTTCGTTGAACAAGCGCGCGCGGCCGGAGTTCGCCACATCGTTTATCTTTCGCAACTGCACGCAGCCAGGAGTTCTCCGGTGCGTTTCTTGCGTTATCACGCCGTTGTGGAGGATGCGATAGGCTCATCCGGAATGGCGTTCACGCACCTGCGTCCCAATTTGTACATGCAAGGCCTCCTCGGATTTCGCTCCTCGATTGCAACGGAGGGACGCTTTTTTGCGTCAGCGGGCGATGCTTCCGTGAGCATCGTGGATGTGCGGGACATCGCGGCGGTCGCGGCGGCGGCGCTGACGCAGGGAGGGGCACGAAAGCAGGGCGTACGATATTACCGGGCCGGAAGCTTTGACACATGCAGAGATGGCGTCCGTCTTCACAACGGTGTTAGGAAAACCCCCCGTATCGCATGTCGATTTGCCCGAAGCCGCGATGCGAGACGGCCTGCTTGGTTTCGGCTTTCCAGAGTGGCAGGCCGATGGTCTTATCGAAGACTATGCGCATTATCGAAGAGGAGAAGCATCAGCAGTTTCAACTGCCGTACGGGACGTAACTGGTCAGCCACTGAGTTCGTTTCGACAATTCGTCCAGGGCTACAGGCACGCGTTTCTACAGTAACCCTATGCGCCACCCGCTTTGGCGCGGGCTGTGTCCACTTGGAAAAGAGTCGGCCCTCGAAGTTTGGCCTACCTGATCTTCAAACCGCAAAGCCGCAGTGTCGGCACCACTCCGACGATTCGGCATCGCGGCGACACCTTCCAGCAAAATCGAAATTAGCTCGTCTCGCTTACCTGGAGCGGCGGTCATTTTCCCGATCAGGCCGTACATGTCTCCTCCTCGTTGTGACAACGCCCATGAGAGGCTGCCAAAGGCAGTGATTGTGGTTACTCCTGCCGCCAGGAAATCGCGCCGCTGTATTTCCACGACTTCATTCTACGTCTGACGAAACCTATGTCACGGCCCATCGCTCGACTCTTTGAGGGACGTCAGTTGCCCTATCATTAACGTAGCAGCCATTTCATCGGCTTGGGTCGGCAAGGAATGATGCCTGTAAGTATTTGAATCGGTGTGGGGGAATTGCGCTGATCCGAAAAGAGCGAGGAACTTCGTCAGAAGAATCCGCAATTTCGCAAGGGAGATTTGAGAGCAAAGAACGGAGTGGCACGCATCGCAAATCTCGTTAAGGTTACTTCAGATGAGAACAGAAAGGACGTCGAGATGAAGCAGGACTCCACCATCGAAGAACGCGCCCGCGCGATAAAGAATGATCCTCGCTGGATGTCAATCGTCAATCGTGACGCATCCGGCGATGGAAAATTTTATTATTCGGTCAAGACCACGGGAGTTTACTGCCGTCCATCGTGCGCGGCCCGCCTGGCGCGGCCCGAGAACGTGCAGTATCACCTGACTTGCGGAGACGCCGAGAAAGCGGGCTTCAGGCCGTGCAAGCGATGCAAACCCAATCAACCGGCCGCCACAAAGCAGAATGCCAGAAAAATCGCGAAGGCCTGCCGTCTGATCGAGCAATCGGAGGAAACGCCCTCTCTCGACGAGCTGGCAGAACACGCAGGCCTGAGCGTTTACCACTTTCATAGAACTTTCAAAGCCATAACTGGCCTGACACCTAAAGAGTATGCGGAAGCAAACCGTAGCAACCGGGTGCGGGCCTCACTCGAAAAGAGCGATACCGTGACTGAAGCAATTTATGATGCAGGATTTAATTCAAGTGGCCGTTTCTACGAAACCTCCAACGCAGTTCTCGGCATGACTCCGTCCACATTCCGCGCCGGCGGTGCCGACACCGACATCTTTTTCGCGATCGGGGAGTGTTCCCTGGGCTCGATCCTCGTTGCGCAAAGCAGCAAGGGCGTGTGCTCGATTCTCCTCGGAGACGATCCGGCGTTCCTGGTGCGCCACCTCCAGGACCGTTTCCCCAAAGCAAATCTGATCGGAAACGAACCGGGCTATGAAGACCTCGTGGCGAAGGTGGTCGGCCTCATCGAAGAACCCGGAATCGGATTCGACCTGCCCCTCGACATTCGCGGAACCGCATTTCAGCGGCGCGTGTGGAAGGCGCTTCAGCAAATTCCGCCCGGCTCCACGGTCTCCTACTCCGATATCGCCAATAAAATTGGAATGCCGAAAGCAGTCCGTGCGGTGGCTCAGGCTTGCGGTGCAAACATCTTGGCCGTGGCGATTCCTTGCCATCGGGTTGTCAAGAACGACGGCTCGCTTTCAGGCTATCGCTGGGGCGTGGAGCGCAAGCGCGCGCTTCTCGACAGAGAGGCGCTCGCGCGCCTTCCGGTGCGAGGAAAGCAATGACGACCGCAACCGAAGTCTGCGACGCACTCCCAAAAGCCGCCAAGGCGTTCGCGCGCATCGAAGCGCTCGACTGGCAGGAAATCGGCAAAAACCTGGATGAACAAGGAAACGCCGCGCTGGCCGGCGTCCTCACTCCGCAGGAATGCAAGGCGCTCGCGAGTCTCTACCCGAACGAGGACGGCTTCAGGAGCCGCGTCGTCATGGGACGACACGGATTTGGTCGAGGTGAATACAAATATTTCAGCTACCCGTTACCGGACATCATCGAGGAGATGCGCACAGAGCTTTACAGCAGGCTTGCTCCGCTGGCGAACAAATGGAACGAGTCGATGAAGATCGACGTGCGCTATCCCGCAAAGCATGCACAATTCATCAAACGCTGTCACGATGCCGGTCAGAAGCGTCCTACGCCCTTGCTGTTGCAGTACGGGGCGGGCGACTTCAACTGTCTTCATCAGGACCTGTACGGAGAACATGTATTTCCCATTCAGGTGACATTCCTTCTGTCGGAGCCCGGCAAAGACTTTACCGGTGGTGAATTTGTTTTGACTGAGCAGCGGCCCCGCATGCAATCCCGCCCGGAAGTTGTTCCGTTAAGACAGGGCGACGCGGTCGCGTTCGCCGTGCATCATCGCCCCGTCCAGGGAACGCGCGGCGTCTATCGGGTGAATATGCGGCATGGCGTTAGCCGACTGCGCTCCGGTCACCGGCACACGATGGGAATTGTTTTTCACGACGCCAGCTAAGAAACAACACCGCCATGCTTTTTTACGCGATCTCCGTGCCGCGGATCTCGAAAGACATACCGGGACAGGCATCGCAATCCTAAAAGGATTTGCCCCGCCGCCGCACAAACTGAAGTGTTCTAAATCTCGTCGCTTGGCCTGATCTCGCTGTCACCCCGGACGCTCAAACCGGTCATCATAAGTAATCGGCAGAATCTGGAACACCGCCTCGCGCAACTCGACTCGCCCGTCGACAAGAGGAACTCGGCATGCCCACTCAACTGCTTGTTCCCTCGAGCTGACCTCGATGATCCAGAAGCCGGCGATAAGTTCCTGCGGAGTAGGAAAAGGACCACAAATAATCGTCCGCTGGCCGGCGGCATATTGCACCCGCACACCACGTGAACTGGGCTCCAAAGCCTCCACGCACCGCACAACACCCGCCCTCATCAATGAATCGTGAAACTTCATCATCTCGACCAAGACGTCGCCGTCAGCAGGCTCGCCATCGTCCGAAGCCGCGCTCGCCTTTACAATGATCATGAACCGCATACTTTCTAACCTACACCGCTGCGTGGAAGTGCGCGCTCCGATTCTTGCTGTTGAATGTCGACCCTCCAGAGGCCGACGGGTGCGCTCGATCGAAGCACAGATGCTGTTTCGCCGCGAACCGATCCTGGCCTCTGCAGTACCGCCTGATTCGCGAGTCCGCGGAAGCCCTCAGACTGCCTTTTAATGCTGTCTGAATATTGCTCTTCTTCACGGGAAGAAAAAGAACGCACCGCTCGCACCGCCATGTCCCGGCTAACCGATTTCAGGTGGCCTTTCGCCTGCTAAATCTGGAAAGCCCACGACGCGCCTGCCGCCGCTGAGTAATTGATACCTCGACCCTTCGGCGTTAGGTGCGTGTTGTTGTAAACAGCATCCCCCGATACGGCGCTACCAACTGCAGAGGAAGTTGGCCAGGGAAGCGTGGCTCCCAGACGGATCTTATGAAGTCCGGCTTTATCTGGTTTTGAATGGCCGCAACAACGGAAGCGGTGGCAAACGCTCTCGCGTTGGGGAACCTGTCCAGCAGGAGCTTCAGACCGAAGAAATGGTCACCGTGGGCATGGGTGACGTAAATGGTTGTGAGATTCTTGCCGCTCTCGACGACCCAATCTACCAACTCCTTCGAATGTTGCCCGGACAGAAACGTATCGACGAGGATGGCATCGCGTTCGCCATAAACGAGTGTGACAGTATTGGTGACCCAGGCGAGATCTTCCTTACCAGGCGGGATGCCTTGGGTAGAGCTATTGCGCTTCTTGGTCAGAAGCTTCCAATTCGGTTCAGGCATACATTTTCCTTTCTGCCGCGAGCTCCGGCGCAAGCGATAAGGCATCTGACTGGCCATTTGCGAAACAAACTGAAAAGAAAAGCGGCCACGTCGGAGGCGTAGCATGACCACTTCGGCATTTGCTGAGCGCTCGTCATTTTGCTGAAGATGCAGCGCCGGGTTCAACATCAACACATTCCGCGCCAGTAGTTTACGAATGGCGTATGCAGTGCACATTCGAGTGATGCCGGAACGTTAGAATAGCGATTCCAGCAAACGATTGGAATTGATCAGGAGAAAAACCAATGCCGACTAAATCTTCTGTACTGATTACAGGCGCCTCCACCGGGATTGGCGCTACCTATGCCGACCGCTTCGCCAGGCGCGGCCACGACCTGGTCTTAGTGGCGCGCGACCGCACTCGAATGGAGGCGCTCGCGGACCGCCTCCGCCGCGAAACCGGTGTTCAGGTCGATATCTTGCGAGCGGACCTGACCGATGCGCGGGACCTCGCTCAGGTAAGGTCCCAAGGGCATATACATTCAGGCCGTGCTGCCGGCGGCCACGCGGACGGAGATCTGGGAGCATGCCGGCAAAGATGTGAACACGTTGCCGGTCGTCATGGAAGTTGACGAACTGGTGGATGCCGCTCTCGCCGGCTTCGACGGCCGCGAGACCGTCACCATTCCATCGCTTCCGGATGTGGATCAGTGGAGCGATTTTGACGCTGCCCGTAAGGTGATGATCTCGAATTTTAGCCAGGTACACGCCACCGAGCGTTATCGCAACACGGTGTGATCAAGCAATGTGGAGGATTGAAAAAGATTCCGATGGATGCGTCACCAGACTCCGGCTGAGCGGCCGGATTCAGTCGGATCACATCGCCAGCATACAAACAGAAATGAGTGACGGTTGCGCGCGCAAAATCCTGGACTTGAGTGAGGTCACTATGGTCGACGTCGGTGTGGTCCGATTTCTGCGGGACTGCGAGGACGAGGGCTTTGAGTTGGTTCAATGCCCGCCCTATGTGCGCGAGTGGATTCTTCGCGAACGCTGCTGATGGGCGGCTCATCGCTACTAACCGGTATAATCCGGCATGGCCGGCCACCTGGATCTCCGCGCTTTCATCGATGGCATTCCGGCGCTTGCCTGGACCGCCCTTCCGGATGGTTCCCCCGAATTCTTCAACCAAAGATTTCCTGACTACAGCGGTCTTTCTCCGGACCAAATTCACGCAGGGTGGAAATCGACACTTCACCGGGACGACGTCGAAGAGTTCGAAAGATGGTGGCAGGGGCTGCAGAAGTCCCCGACACCGGGGCAGACAGAAGTGCGCTTTCGTCGCTTCGACGGAGAATATCGTTGGTTCCAGATATCGGCGGCGCCGGTCCACGACGAGCAAGGCAACCTCGTCCGCTGGTATGGGCTCAATATCGATATCGATGAACGCAAGCGCGCGGAACAAAAGCTACGGCAGGCTGAAGTAGACCTGCGCACGACCACCGATGCCATTCGCCAATTCATCGTGGTACTGGCGCCTGATGGCACGACACTATGCGCGAACCGGGTCGCTTTGGAGAATACCGGCTTCACCATTCACGACCTGACCGATGAGAGCCTGCTCACACGCGCGGGCGTGGTCCGGCCGGCCGAAGTTCCCGGCGGACTGGCCTGGAATCAGGTGTGGCGGATGGCCGCCCATCCTGACGACGTGGACCGCATCCAAGCCGAGCGTAAAGATGGGCTTTTGCATGGGGCCCCGTTTGAACTGGAAGCGCGCTGTCTGTATAAAACCGGCGAATACCGCTGGCAGCCCTTTCAGTACAACCCGCTGAAAGACGAATCCGGTCATATCATCCGCTGGTACGTGACGGCGACCGACATC
>Ga0070707_100007702_pt1 | contig 10002 bp, 7 predicted proteins | sample KBSK5502metaG_FD_65468 | JGI IMG/M metagenome (GOLD analysis project Ga0070707, IMG submission 65468) | Corn, switchgrass and miscanthus rhizosphere microbial communities from Kellogg Biological Station, Michigan, USA - KBS K5-50-2 metaG | ecosystem: Host-associated > Plants > Roots >... | reverse complement strand
GGGTAAATGTCGGTCAGCGGGAACGCTAGCTGAGCGGCTCGATGACGCGGACGGCCAGCTCGACCTTGTTGAACGGCGGCATGATGTAGGTGCCCTGGGCCAGCTCGCGCGCGGCGAGCAGCGCCTCCTGCGCGATCGCCACTCCTTCGAGCTGCGCCTTCTCCCCCGAGCCGGCCTTGTGCATCCGCTCCCGGATGTCGTCGGGGATCCTCATCCCCGGCACCTCGTTGTGGAGGAACTCCGCGTTCCGGTGGGAGTAGAGGGGAAGGATGCCGATCATGATCGGCACCTGGAGGTGCCGTACGGCCGAGAGGAACTGCTCCACCGTCCGCGGATCGTAGATGGGCTGGGTCATGACGTACTCGGCCCCCGCCTTCACCTTCTCTTCCAGGCGGCGAATCTCCTTGTCCCAGTCCGGCTTGCTCGGGTCGGCTCCGCACCCGATGTGGATGCCGAGCGCCGGCCCGATGAGGTTGCCGGCGAGATCGCAGCCGTGATTGAGGTGGTCCATGATCCGGATGAGGCCGATCGAGTCCACGTCGTAGACGGCGGTCGCGTCCGGATAGTCGCCGAGCTTCGGCGGGTCGCCGGTGATGGCCAGGATGTTCCGCAGTCCCAGAGCGTAGGCGCCGAGAAGATCGGACTGGATGCCGAGCAGGTTCCGGTCGCGGCAGGTGTAGTGGAGGATGGTGTCGATCCCGACCTTGTTCTGCAGCAGCACGCAGAGCGACTGCGCGCTCATCCGGGCCGAGGCCCGCGGGCCGTCGGCCACGTTGATGGCGTCGACCTCGTTCTCCTTGCAGTAATGGGCGCGGTCGACGATGCGGCCGGGGTCGGCCCCCTTGGGCGGGTCCAGCTCCACCGACACGACGAACTGCTTGCCCAGCTTGCGTGCGAGCGGGCTCTTGTCCTCGCGCGGGATCGGGGCCGGCGCCTCCTTGGCCCGGGCCGGCGCCTCCAGCGTCACCACCTCCCGCGCCGGCTGCCCCATGCGCACCGAGCGCACGAGGTTCCGGATGTGGGGGGGCGTCGTCCCGCAGCAGCCGCCCACCATGCTCACCCCGGCGGCGATGAAGCGCCGGGCGTAGGACGCCATGTACTCGGGCGTGCAGAGGTAGACGTAGCGTCCGTCGATCAGGGCGGGGGCGCCCGCGTTCGGCATCGCAGACAGCTTCACGCGCGACGCGGCGGCGGCCATGCGCTTCACGGTTTCGAGCATCTGCTGCGGCCCCTGGCTGCAGTTGGCCCCCACCACCGCCACGTCCCACTCCTCCGCCGTGCGCACGACGTCCTCCGGCTTCTCGCCGTAGAACGTGGTGCCCTCTTCGTTGAAGGTCAAGGAGACGACGATCGGGATCGCGGAAAGCGTCTGGACCGCGGTCACCGCGGCGCGGGCCTGGTCGAGCGACGGCATCGTCTCGAGCAGGAACAGGTCCACGCCGCCCTCGACGAGCCCCTGGGCCTGCTCGCGATAGGCGGCGACCGCGTCGTCGAAGGCGATGTTGCCGAAGGGCTCGAGCGGCTTGCCGAGCGGCCCGATGGAGCCCGCGACGAGGGCCTGGCCCTGGGCGGCCGCGCGGGCGATGCGCGCGCCCTCGCGGTTGATCTTCACCACCTGGCCCTCGAAGCCGTGGGGGCCGAGCTTGAAACGGTGCGCCCCGAAAGTGTTGGTCTCGACGACGTCGGCACCCGACTCCACGTATTCCTGGTGGATGCCCTGCACGAGCCCGGGGTTCGACAGGTTCAGCTCGTCGAAGCAGCGGTTCACGAACACGCCGCGCGAGTAGAGCATCGTCCCCATGGCGCCGTCGCAGACGACGACGCCATCGCGCAGCCGCTCCAGCAACGGCTTCACGCCGGAGGCCTGGGCCTTCGTCTCGCCCATGATGGAGGCAGTTTATCGCGCTCTCGCCGGCGCCGCCATGGGGTGCGATCCCTATGACGTAGACTCGTGTCATGAGCCACGCGTCGTCCCGGCGTCACTCGCTCGCCGCGATTCCGGCCCTCGCCGGGCTGATACTGGCCGCGGGCGCCGGCGCGGAGACGCCCCTCGTGCGGCCCGAGGCCGTACGCGGGCACGTCGAGTTCCTCGCCAGCGACGCGCTCAACGGCCGCGGCAGCGGTACCCGGGACGAGCTGATCGCCGCGACGTACGCGGCCTCGCAGCTCCGCCAGTTCGGCGCGGAGCCCGCCGGGGACGGCGGCGGCTACATCCAGAACGTCGACCTGGTCCAGCGGGAGCTGGCGGGCCCTCCGGCCCTGGTCGTCTCTCCGCGTTCGGGACCCGAATCGCGCTTCGTCCACGGGCACGAGGCGATCGTGGCCGCCATGGCGGGCCCGCGCATCGAGGCTCCGCTCCAGAAGCTCGACGCCGCGGGCGCCGGCAAGGTCCGACCCGGCGCGGCCGTCTTCCTCGCGGATTCTCGCCCGCCCGAGATCGCCGAGGCGATCGAACGCGGCGCGGCGATCGTCTTGACGGTGGCCGACGCGCAGACGACGGCACGATGGGAGTCTGTGGCCGCGCGCATTCCCCGCCTGGCCGCTTTCCTGGCCGCCTTCGGCGAGGCTCCCACCGAGGGCCGTCCGACCGTCGTCATCCTCGGGCCCGACGCCGCTCGCGTGGTGACGGCGCTCCCGGAGGGGTCGCGGGTGCGCGTGGAGGGCGAGCTGAAGGCGATGGAGCGCGGATCGACCGCCAACGTCGTGGCCCGGTTGCCCGGCACCGATCCCAAGCGCGCCTCCGAAGCGCTGCTGCTGACGGCGCACATCGACCACCTGGGGGTCGGCGAGCCGGTGAACGGCGACGCCATCTACAACGGCGCCAACGACGACGCTTCGGGCGTGGCGGCGGTCCTCGAGCTGGCCCGCGCCCTCGCGGGCGGCCCGCGCCCGCGGCGCACCGTGCTCTTCGCGCTGTTCGGCAGCGAGGAGCAGGGAGGCTACGGGGCGGCCTATTTCCGCGAGCGGCCGCCGATCCCGCTCGATCGCATCGTGGCCAACATCGAGTTCGAGGAGATCGGGCGGCCCGATCCGAAGATGCCGCCCCACACGCTCTGGCTCACCGGATGGGAGCGCTCCGACCTGGGCCCGACCCTCGCCGCTCATGGCGCCCGGCTGGTCGCGGACCCCCATCCCGAGCAGGACTTCTTTCGCCGCTCCGACAACTACGTCCTGGCGCGCCGGGGCGTGGTGGCCCACACCGTGTCCAGCGACGCGATCTACCCGCAGTACCACCAGCCGTCGGACGAGCCCGGCATCCTGGATTACGGCCACATGGCCGAGGCCATCGGCTCGTTGATCGAGCCGATACGGTGGCTGCTGGACTCCGACTACCGCCCGCGCTGGCGGCCCGGCGGAAAGCCCTAGCGGGCGACGGACTCCTGGAGGAAGGCGGCCACGTCCTGGTGGAGCTTCGCCAGCTCCTTCTTGTCGATGTACATCATGTGGCCCCCCTCGTACTCCCGCGTGCGGACGTTCCGGCGCAGGCTCGGGTCGAGCCCCATGTGGCTGAGGGTGTACTCCACGGCGAAGTACGGCGTCGCCAGGTCGTAGTAGCCCTTGGCGACCAGCAGCTTCATGTGCGGGTTCTTGGCGAACGCGCTCCGCAGCGATTCGCTGACGTCGGCGAAGCCGTTGCTCGTTCCCCAGTCCCACGGGCCGATCCCGCCGCCGAGGATGTGGTAGGTCAGGTCGCTCTTGTAACCCAGCTCGCCCCGCACGTAGTCGTTGAACATCGCGGTGTACGGCGGGCGGATCGCGGCCAGGCTGGGATCGAAATCGGGGCGCTCGCCGGCGGCCAGGGCGTCGCTGCCCTGGAAACGGCTGTCCAGGCGACCGACCGTGCGCTTCTGGTCCCGCAGCAGCTCCTTGTCGAAGCGCTGGATCTCGATCCGCAGGTCCGTCTGGTCGAGGAAGGCCTTGTCGAGGCCGGTGTAGCGGGCGAGAGTGTCGACGACGGCCTGCCGCTCGCTGCCGGACAGCCGGTCCCCCTTGGCCAGGGCGAGCGTGTAGTCGCCGAGCGCCCAGCGCTCCGCCTCGTCGAGCGCCGCCCGCAGGGGCTTCGCCTGAAGATCGTCGGGCAGCTTCTTGTGGTACCAGGCCGTCGCGGTGTAGGTCGGCAGGAACAGCACGTAGGGCAGGTCGTTGCCCTTGGTGAAGCGTGCGGTCTCGAAGTTGAGGATCGTCGAGATGAGGATGATCCCGTTGAAGGCGATCCCCTTCTCGATGAGATGGCCGGCGAGGCCGGCGGCGCGCGTGGTGCCGTAGCTCTCCCCCACCACGAACAGCGGAGACGCCCAGCGCTGGTAGCGGCCGAGGAAGAGGCGGATGAACTCTCCCACCGATTCGATGTCGCCCTGCACGCCCCAGAACTTCTTGCCCAGCTCCGGTTTCGTCGCCCGGCTGTAGCCGGTACCGACGGGGTCGAGGAAAACGAGGTCGGTCTGGTCGAGCCAGCTCTCGTCGTTGTCGACGAGCTCGTAGGGCGGGGCGGGCATGCGGCCGTCGTCGAGCATCTTCACCCGCTTCGGGCCGATCGCGCCCAGGTGCAACCACACCGACGAAGAGCCGGGGCCGCCGTTGAAGGAGAACGTCAGGGGCCGCTGTGCGGCGGGGCCCGTGCGGTCGACCGTGTAGGCCATGAAGAAGATCCGAGCCTCGGTCTCCCCCGTCTCGCTCTTGAGCGGCATCATGCCGGCGGTGACCGTGTACTTGACGAGCTTGCCCCCGATGCGGGTCTCGTGGCGCGTGACGACCGGCGGCTCCTCCTTGTCGGGAAGCTTCTCCGGCTTGTCGGCTTTCTCGACCTTCTCCGCCTTTTCCGTGGATGGAGACGGTGATGGAGAGGGCGAGGGCGGCGGCGGCGCAACGAGAAAGACCGCGAGGAGGACGCCGGTCACGGGCTCGTCGACTCCGTGCGGGCCTTCTTGAGGACGTCGGGCGCCCTCTCGCCGAAGTACTTCACGACGAGCCGGCTCCAGGTCGGCGTCCGGCGCAGGTTCTCGATGTACGCGTCCAGGACCTTCCGCAGCTCGGCGTCGCCCCTGCGCAGGCCGTAGGCGAGGCTCGTCGGCGGGCCGAGGAACAGTCCCAGCTGCAGCGCCGGATCGGCACGCTGGGCGCTGATGGCGTTCTCGACCCCGAGCACGACCGCGCTCACCTGTCCCGACTTGAGGGCGGCGGGCAGCGTGCCGGAGGGAACGCTGCTATCGACGTTGGCCGGCGGCACCGCGGCGGCTGCGATCGCCTCCGCCAGGCTCGTCCCCTTCACCGTGCCGACCTTCTCCTCGCGCAGCTCCGCGATCGTGCGCACCACGCGGTGCGGCCGGCGCGTCATGACGACGTTGCGGGTGGGAAACACCTCGGAGGTGAAGGCGATGAGCTTCTTGCGGCTCTCGGTCACGGTGACGCGGCCGGCGATGAGATCCCCCTTGCCCGCCAGCAGCTCGGGGATCAAGGCATCCCAGCTCGCCACCGGCACCACTTCGAGGCGCACGCGCTGGAGGCTGACGAACCCCTCCAGCACCTCGCGGTCGAAGCCCGGCTGGGCCCCGGCGGGGGCGAAGAACTCGTCCCCGCTGCGCACGCCCACCACGAGAACGCGCAGCGCGCCGCGGCTCTTGACGTCGGCGAGATCGGCGGCGGCGGGAACCGCGCCCGCGAGCACGGCAAGACCGAGCAACGCTCGGGGGAAGAGCATAGGGCAGCTATTCTAGCGTCAGAGCCCCCCCGAGCGTCCGGCGCGCGGAGCGAAGCGCGCCGCATCCGGCTCCATGTCGCTACCCCAGCGTCCGGCGCGCGAAGCGGAGCGTCTCCTCTGTCGCCTGGCGCCGGATTCACTCCGGCGCCAGGCGCTTGATGAAGACTGCGCGAAGCGGAGCGCGCCGCATTAGAGACCAAGAATCGCCTTCTCCACGTTGACGACCCGCGCGCGGATCTTCTCCTCCAGGATCTTGCGCACCGCGCCGTACTCCGACGACGGCACCCCCAGGCGGAAGGCTCTCGATCGCCCGCGCGGAACCAGCAGGAGGACGATCTCCGGCGTCTCTCGGATGGCGATGCGGCCGATGTTCTCGTAGCGCAGCAAGCCGGCGTCGGCCCACACGCCGTCGCGGTAGAGGCCGAGCTGGATGCGAGTCAACAGGGGCACCATCACCAGGAAGTACACGGCCATCGCTCCCTGGCTGTAGACATGGTGGAGGGGACGGCCCAGCGTGCTGTTGATGACGGTGAGGGCGGCCGCGACCACCCCCAGGGCGAGCTGGAAGGGGAAATGCATCGGCCGGCGCACCGGCCACGTCAGCAGCGCCGTCGGCCGCACCTTGAGGAAGAGCCGGTAGCCGGCGAGCCCCCTCGCGATGAGCGCCGAGAAGTAGATGGCGAGGGCGGCGAAGACGAAGGAGAGGAAGGTGTCGTTGGAGACGCTCAGACGCCCTCCAGCGCGCGATCGGCGTCCTCCACGAGGTCCGCGGCGTCCTCGACTCCGAGCGCCACGCGCACGGTGCCGGGGTCGACGCCCGCGGCCTTCAGCTGCGCGTCGGTGTAGCCGTAGTGGGAGGTGTGCACGGGCAGGCTCACGAGCGTCTCCACGCCGCCCAGGCTCGCCGCGCGCGCCATCAGCCGCAGGCCGTCGTAGAAGCGCTCGGCCGCCGGAAGCCCGCCGTGGAGGACGAAGGCGAGCACGCCGCCGAAGCCCGACATCTGCAGCCGCGCGACCTCGTGGCCCGGATGCGAGCGCAGCCCGGGATAGAGCACCCGGGCCACCTTCGGATGGCACTCGAGCTTCAGCGCGAGGGCGAGGGCGTTCTCGCACTGGCGATGAACGCGCAGGTGCAACGTCTTCAAGCCGCGCAGCGCGAGGAACGCGGAGTGCGGGTCCAGGCAGCCGCCCAGCACCTTCATGAGCGACCGCGCCTTGTCTATCCGCTCCCGCGAGCCGATGAGCGCGCCGCCGATGAGGTCGCTGTGCCCGCCCAGGGCCTTGGTGAGGCTGTGCATGACCAGGTCGGCGCCCAGGCCGAGGGGCTGCTGCAGGATCGGCGTGGCGAACGTGTTGTCGACCATCACCGCGACGCCGTGGTCGTGGGCGGCCGCGCACACCGCCCGGAGGTCGATCACGTCGAGCGACGGGTTCGTCGGGCTCTCGACCACGACCGCCTTCGTCCGCGGGCCCGCGAGCGAGCCCAGCCCCGCCAGGTCGGCCGGAGGCACGATGCGCGACGTGACGCCCAGCGACGGCAGCACCTCGCGCACGAGGCGCGTCGTCCCTCCGTAGAGCGAGGCGCTCGCGAGCACCTCGTCCCCCGCCTTGACCAGGGACAGCAGTCCCGTCGTCGAGGCGGCCATGCCCGACGACAGGACCAGGGCCGCTTCCCCTTCCTCGAGGGCCGCCAGCGTGTGCTCGAGCTCCCGCAGCGTCGGGTTCTCGTAGCGGGTGTAGAGGTACAGATCCTCGTTGCCTTCGAGGTAGCGCCGCATCTCCGCCGACGAGCCGAAGACGAAGGTCGACGACTGGACGATGGGTGTCGTGAGCGGACCCGGGCGCGGGTCTTTCGCTCCGTGCACGGCGCGCGTCCCGATCCCGCGCTTGCTCACAGCTCCACCGGCTGCGTCTCTGCGGCCTCCGACGCCCCGCGCCGCCGGGGCTCGGGCACCGCGCCCACCACGGGCTCGACGAACATCCGGTACGCGTCGCGGTAGCCCTGCTCGATGAGGTCCTCCGGCGTCTCGAGCACCTCGGTGGCGGGGTCCTGCGCGCCGTCCAGCTCGAGGGGGCCGAAGGCCCGCCGGTCGGGGCGGATCACGTACACCGGCACGTCGCGGTAGATGCGGCCCGTAGCCGGGTCCTGCCAGGCCCGGCCCCCGTCCTCCATCCGATGGCCGAGGGTCTCCACCATCCGGCTCGTGCGCTCGGCCCCTCTCACGTCTCCCTCGAGTGCCTGGCGCTCCAGCGCCGCCAGGACGCCGTCGGCCGCGGCCCGCGGCCCGCGGCGTCGCGGCGGCGGGCTCGCGGAGTGCGGCGAGCCCGACGCCACGATCACCTGCTCCGCGCCCGCGGCGATGGCCTCCGAGATGCCGCAGCCCGCGGCCAGCGTCGCGTCGGCGAGCCGGTGCGTCTCCCCCGCGAAGATCCCTCCCCGGGGGAACGAGACGCGGCGGACGGGGGCGATGAGCGGCGGCAGCAAGCCCGTCACCACCGCGTCGAACAGCAGCGAATCGTGGCCGGGCTCGCGCAGGTCGACCGCGGCCGGAATGCCCTCCAGCCGCGACCGCGCTCCGCGCGCGCGCGTGGATGCAAAGGCGGCCCGGGCGGCGTCATGGAGGAGGACGAAGGGAAGCACGTTGCCGGTCTCGAGGTCGGCCGCGCGCAGGATCAGCTCGCGAAAGCCGGGCTGGCCGAGGTTCTCGGCGAGGAGGGCGACGAAGCGCTGGCCCAGCTCCGACTCCGAGGGCGGGTCCGCCGAGATCGCGGAGCCGCGCGCCACCTCCCACAGCGCTTCGGAGAGCCGCTGGCGCGCCGGGCGGGCGTCGAGGGGCGTCTCGAACGCCTCGGCGAGCCTCCGCCCGTTTCTCAGCCAGCCCACGAGCAGGTAGACCACCACGAGCACCGACAGCGCGAAGACGGGCACGGCGAGCGCGGCGAGATAGGGAGCGCGGAGCACGGAAGGCGCGGCCCACAGCCCCTCGATGAGCCGCGAGGGAAGCCCCGGGGCCACCACGTCGACGATCAGGACGAGCGGGAAGAGCAGCCCCGCGAGGAGAGCGAGGCCCACCGGAAAGAGGAAGACGCCGAAGGCCGTGGCGAGCAGCAGGAGGGCCACGCGGAGCGCGGGCGGAAATCGATAGAAGGAGGCCCATCCCGCGCCGTCCCAGAATCCGCCCGTGTCGTAGAGCTTGCGGCCGCCCGCAATCGCGGCGAACGCCGCGGCCACGGTCCCGACGCCCGAGCCGACCACGAGGTCGACCTTGACGCCGCTCTCGTCGAGAGCACGCATCACCCCCGCGTGGTAGGCCCCCGACGCGCCGCTACCGGTGAGCACGAGGGCCGTGCGGCGCTTGGGTGAATAATCCCTCATGGCGCGCGAGGCTTTCTACGTTACCACATCGGTCACGCGGGCGATCCTCTGCGCCAGGCCGCGCGTGTCGCCGCCGTCGTCCACGACGAGGTACTCACCCGTGCGCCGGGGCGCGTGGAGCCAGGCCGAGAGCCAGCGGCGGTCGTCGCGCGGCGGATCGGGCAACGGCCAGCGCAGGCGGTCCACGGCCTCGGCGAGACCTCCCTCCCCGACCCTCACGCTCGCCTCCTCCAGCACCGCCCCTTCGCGCACCGGGTACAGCTCGATGGCGTCGCGGGCCTTCTCCACGACCAGGCCTCGCGCACCCGAGACGGCCGCCACCCAGGGCGGCGCCCACGACGCAACCTCCGCTGTCCGTTCCTCCGGGCGCGAGAGAAGCGCCTGCGCCCGAACCGCGAGCGCACGGTAGTCCTCCTCGCTCGCCCGCACGAGGCAGGGCGCCGCGCAGGTGCGGACCTGCGCGTACAGACAGCCCAGCCCCAGCGCGAGATCGACGGCCGGCTCGAACGTGAAGTCGCACGGCCGGAGCGGAAGGAGCTTGTGAAGGGCTTCGATCGCCCGCGCCGCCGCCCGCCGGTCGCGAAATGGCCCGAAGAGGTTGCGCGGGGGCGCATCGGGACCACGGACGGACAGGCGGGGGAAGCGCTCCTCCGTGTCGAGGTGAATGTAGGCCGTGGGCTTCAGGTCGCGCCGCGCCTCCGCTTTGACGTGCTCGGCCATCAGGCGCTCGTAGACGAGGCGCTGGTGGAAGGCGGACGTCGTCCCGGCCCAGCGCACGGCCTTCGCGACCGGCCGCAGGTCGGTGCGCGGCCGGCGTCCCTTCGCCGCCGGGCGGCCCTGGCCCAGGTGTCCCGCGGCCCAACGACGGAGGTTGGCCGCCCGCCCGATCACGAGGTTCTTGCCCTCGGGTCCGAGGATCTGGCCCACG
>Ga0070707_100007700_pt1 | contig 10003 bp, 10 predicted proteins | sample KBSK5502metaG_FD_65468 | JGI IMG/M metagenome (GOLD analysis project Ga0070707, IMG submission 65468) | Corn, switchgrass and miscanthus rhizosphere microbial communities from Kellogg Biological Station, Michigan, USA - KBS K5-50-2 metaG | ecosystem: Host-associated > Plants > Roots >... | reverse complement strand
TCACTGGCGACGGCATCTCGCCCGCCACCCGCCTGGCCTTCCACTCCGTGCTGCCGGTGCTCGAACAGTTCATCTTCGACACGGTGAAGGATCGTCTCGGCGGGCCGGACGCCAACAGCCAAGCGGCGGCCGACCTGACGCCGCAGAGCCCGAATATTCAGGCGCACAACCGGTTCCCCATCCCCAGCAACATCCAGGTGTACACCTTCTATGGGTCGGTGCAGCTGACCTTGAGCGTGGATATCTTCGCCTATCACGTGGCGGGCACGCAGACCCTACCGCTCGGCGACCTGGTGCTGCTCGCGCAAAGCGACAGCCTCGCGTCCACGCCGCGCTGGGGCGGCGCCTCTCTCTGCGATGCCTGTGGCCCGCCAGACGCGCGCGGCTACCATGCCTCTACCATCGGCGACCAGTACCACGCCTGGGCGCTGATCGACGCCCATGATGTGAACATCGCCGACATCATTCCCGCTGTCGGCCAGACGCTCCAGGCGACCGCCGGCTCACTGGTGCAGCATCTGAACATCTCGCAGCCCGCCGCGCAGGCGCCTGGCTCCGGCGTGCAGGTCGAGGACATCACGCATCTGAGCGGCAACCCGACCACCGACATGGCCTATGAAATCCTCCTCATCCTGATGCATCACGATGGGCTGGCCTAGGAGGACTATGCGATGAGATCTTCACATTCGCGCCTCAGCGCTCGCCGGCGCGCACGCACCACCGGCGGCATACTGCTTCTCCCTCGTCGCATCCCGGCGCGCCAGATCCTACAGGGGTTGGTGCGCCGGCGCCCGCGCCTGGAGCGCTGGCCTACCCTGCCGATTCTACTGGCCGTATTGGCGCTGGCCCTGTTGCTAGGCGGCTGGACCCCGCGCACGTCCGCCATTGCCGCCCAGAGTGGCGCGCCGACGCTTGCCGCGCGCCAGCAGCTTGCCAGCGGTCCCAGAACGGTGGCGCGCTGGTTTGACCCCGCGGGCAGAACGGCCATGCTATTGGCGCTGTTGGAATCGCAGGGGCAAGCGCCCGGCACCCTCACGTTCACGCTGCCCAGCGGGGATGAGGTGCAGGCGCAGAAGCTTGGGCCGCTGCTCGTGCTGGCCAGGGAGCTGTCGCAGCTCTCCCCTGATGCCACGTTCGACGTCACGACGACGGTGTGTGGACCCGCCAAGCTGCTGGCGGCGAAGGCCGCGTCGGGGGCGGGCATTGCACAGCAGGTGAATATGGTGCTGGGCATCCACATCGGGCAGGGCGGCCTGCTGGCGTATGCCGGCCTCAACTACACGGTGGTTAGTTCGGCGAGTCCGGTGCTGTTTGCTGCGGCCGCCACCTCGTGTGTGCTGACGTCGCCGCAATACGAGATGAAAGCGGGCTGCAGCGACCTGAAGTCGCCGTGCGCGGCGTTGCTCACGCCCGCGCAGGCCGCCACGCAGTATGACCAGAGCATGGTGACGGCGGCGGCGCAGGGCAACTGGGACACGGTCTATGCGCTAACTGGCCAGGCGGTGACGGCGCAATACTCCTCCACCACCGCGTTCGGCGCCTTGATGCAGCAGCAGGTGCAGCGTGTCGGCCGCATCACCGCGCTCACGCCTGCTGGCGCGCCGTCGGCCATCCAGCTCAACGCGCAGGGGCAGGCGTACTTCGTGGCGCAGGACAACATGACGCTCGATCACAACGGCAGCACGTCGCAGAAGCTCATCACGTCGTATTACGTGTTGGAGGGCGGCGGCTGGCGATTCTGGTTCTCCTGCGGCGCCGGCAGTCATTGTTGATGCGGGGCTGGACCTCGCACTCGTACCTTCACCAGTTATGTTGCGTTGCGGGTATACTCCGCGTGAGGGAGCGCCGCGTATCCCTCAGGCTGCCAGCAAGCGTCCCGTCGTGTGTTCGATTGAGTGGCGGCAGTGCCGCCAGAGAGGGGCATGACATGCGCGCGATTGACTGTTCCTGCGGCGAACACCTGGAAGCCGCGAGCGACGAAGAATTGATGCCAATGGTCCAGGAGCACATGGAGCAGGTCCATCCCGACATGCAGATGTCCGATGAGGAGAAGCAAGCGCTCTTCACACAGATGGTGCATGACGTGTAGCTCGTCTAGGCTGGAATTCGCAGAGCGCCGCGGGAGAAGTCGTTCCCGCGGTGATTTACGAGTGTGGACGGGTGCTGCGGATGGCGAGGCGCCCGTCCATTTCAATACCCGCCGCTGTCGCCGTGGCCGGCGCCCTGCCCGCGAGGCACGTACCCCAAGCTCTCCCCCACCGACGGCGTCGCTGCGACGCCGTTTGCCACACATCCCAGCATCCGGCCGGCTCGCACGGGGGCGAGGAGCGGGCATGAAGAGCCGTGCTCATATTGGAGGCACGGCAAGCGGCCCCGGCACATTCCGCCCCTTTGTGGCACTCACAGCCGCCTTGCACCGTGACTGCCGTGTAACCGCATGCGTATAGACCTACCACACCCGCTCCTCTCACCTCGTAGTTGTGTCTGGACTACTCGGGGAGCGGGTGTCTTCTTACGCCTCTGCACGTGTGCAGCCGCCTAACGCCTCCTGACGCGCGTCACAGGGAATATCGAGCCACACCGCCTGCACAGAGCGCACAGGGGTGTGGTTAGGTTCGCGCCCTTGCTTCGTTATAGAGAGCAAGGAGGCACCTCACATGCGCATACAACCCAGGGAGCGCGCGATCTGGCTGACGCTGGACCTGTTGGGCCTCGTCGTCTTTGTCTCCTACTTCGGCGGCGGGCCTGGGTGGCTGCTGCCGGTCGGGGTTGTGGCGCTCGTTGTTGGGGTGAGCGTGACATTTCTGCTCACGCGGCGCAACCGCTGGCGCTAGGCCGCCACTGCTACTGCCAAGCAGGCGTACCCTGCCCTCATGTTCGCGCACGGCGCCGTTGCCCTCCCGTTGCTAGGGCATGTCGGTCACGATGACTTCCCACGCCACACTGGCGCCGCTGTCCACGTACAGGTAGAACACCCCGGTGTCATGGAAGGTGGCGCTCGCCGTCCCAGCACTTATGTCGCCCGGGGATCCTACGGGGCACTGGTATCCCAAGCGATCCGCCGTAAAGCCCGCATTGGGAATGCCCACCCTGACAGTGATGTCCGTGGCGCTCGGGCCGCTACAGTGCAGTTCCACCTTCCACGAGTGACCGGAGATGGTGAACTGTCCCGTCCCATCCGAGCCGATGGCACCATAGTGGAGCACGAACCGCGGCGCAGGCTGCGCCGTCTCAGTCGCACGCACGGACACACTGCGGTTGCGGCCGCCGGACTCAGCGTGGCCGGTGCGGTCGCATCCGACAGACTAGCGGAACTGACCACAGCGGAGACGTGGGCCGCATGTGTACCCGTGGCAATTACTTCTACCGAGCTTACCGTGACGCCGTCACTCGCGGAATAGAGCAGCGCCTGGCCGAAGGCCGCGCCCGCGATGAACGCCAGCACCGCAGAGCTGAGGGCAACACGGACCGCGCGGCGCTCTGTATTGAGCCGGGACTGACCCATACGGTGTCATCCTTTCCTCACACCGTCCGCTCCAGGCACGAGTGTAGCACGCAAGCGGCTATCGTGACGCGGCACGACGACAGAGCGCAACGCCAGCGTGGTCATGTCCTGTCCTTACCTGCCCGCGCCCGTCACGAGTTGGCCGGAGCTGGCGCCTCGCCCCTTGACGGTGCCTTACGTGACGGCGCCTCCAGCAGTATACGCGCATGCTCTGCACACAGCGAGGCAGCGCATTCATCGCCCCCCAAAGGCTTGAATTGCGTCCTGGGCGCACTTCGGCCACCAACCGCCGACGCTCCATGAGCACCACCATCCAGCCTGGGTGCAATGCGACAAAGTGCCTTGACGCGGCGCATACAATGGCGCAAGGCTCAGGTAGATGCGGCCCGCCAGGAGCGCAATGTGCAAGCGATGGACGATACAAAGCCATCGGTGATGGTGCGCTCCCGGTCCAATCGGCGCAGCTGGCTGCGGGACTTGAGGCGGTCCGCATGGGGCGTTGCGGTGGCAGTGCTACTGTTCTACGTCGCCTGGACGCTGGCCAATCTTGGCTCTGGCCATGACGTGCGGGAGCTGATTCTGGTCGGCCGCAGATTCGCGGCACAGAGTAGCGCCAGCGTGGTGATCAATCGGACGGTGCGATCCGATGCTCACTTTCCCTACGGGCCGGGTGTCGGCTACGACGGCCAGTTCGCCTACTTCATTGCCCTGGACCCGGCGAATGCGCGCTACTACATCGATAGCCCGGCCTTTCGCTATGCGCGTATCGGCTACCCAATAGCCGCACGACTCCTTGCGGCGGGCCAGCCGGCGCTCGTCCCCTACGCGATGATCCTGGTCAATTTGCTCGCCCTCGCGGGCGGCACCTGGGCGCTCGCCGCCTGGCTCAAGCGCAAGGGTGTCTCGCCCTGGCTCGCGCTTGTGTACGGCCTATACTCCGGCCTTTTCGTGGCCTTCCGGCGTGACCTCACCGAGCCACTCGCCTATGGCTTGGTGGCGCTGGCGATCTATGTATTCCACTTCGGGGGGCGCAGGCGCATCATCTGGTCGGCACTTTGTTTCGCGCTCGCCCTGCTCACGCGCGAGACCGTGGTGGTGTTCATCGGCATCTATGCATTGTCACTGCTGTTCGAAGGTGCACGAGCACGAGCACACAGCTGGCGGGAATGCGTCCGGTCGAGCTGGCGCCGTGTGCTCGTGTTTCTCACGGTCTGCGCCGCGCCGTACGTCGTGTGGAGAGTGTTCTTGTTTGTCTGGCTGGGCGCGAGCGGGATAAACACCGATCTCGTGCCGCAGCTTGTCCCGTTCGGCGGCCTGCTCGCCTTGTGGCCCTTGAATGCGGAGCAGTCGCGGACAGTCGCGGTGGTTATCGTGCCGGCGCTTATCTGCGCGGGTCTGGGCGTGTGGGCGCTACGCCAGCGCATTTTCGCTGTGGAGGTATGGGCGCTACTCGCACATGTACTCGTGTTCGTTGTCATGCTCCCCGAACTCGATTATGTCGATTTCGGCGGGACGGGGCGGATCACAACCGGAGTGGTGCTCGCCGCGCTCTTCTGTGTGCCCATGTTCGACCGCCTCGGACGCCGGAACCGCTGGTGGCTTGCGGTCTGCGCCGCGCTGTGGCTCTCCGTGACTGCGGCCTCGTTACTCCTTGCGGTCGCGCCCGCCCTCAGACATGTCTAGAAGCTACTACGAACCGGAGTGAGGATGCGTGATAGGCCGGGGCTATCCCTCCCATACACCCTCACAAATCCTCTCCACGCGCTGTCAGCAATGACGAACCAGTCGGCACGTGGGCGTAGACGTGCCGGGCCAGCGACGGGATGCGGGCCCGTATGGCAGCGAGAATGAAGCAGAGCAGGCTGGCGGTTGCGGGCAAGAGTGTGAGCAGCGTGTGGGCGACTTACGGGCCGGGGCGAACCTGCCGGCAGACTCATGTGTCGCGAACAACAACAGCGCGCCGCCGGCGGCGATGAGCGCATACTGTGGGGGCAGGTCGAACAGGCGAGCGGGCAGAGTGGTGTGCACGGGAGACCATCGCCGCCCGAGCGTCCGCGCCAGTGCGCCGTCGCGCCGCTCCGCCATGCCTCATCGCCTCTCGACCACGTGGCCTCCCTGCACGCCTCCGGCGGGGCTCGCACACTACAACGAGGCCACGTGAAACGAGTAGCCAGCGCGCGGGAAGGCGCTATCCTACTGAAGGGCCACCGCTCATTCTACCCTTCAATGGAAGAGCCATGCCTCACGCTGCATCTGCTCAACGGCTAACCGTTGACAGCCTGCACCGCGTGCGATCCTTGCTGCTGGCGCGCCGGCCCTTGGGAGGCGGCTGAGCTCCAGGGCCAGCTGAGGACGCCCATGGCAATAGATTGGGCGAGTGCGCAAGAATCGTAAGCAATATGTCTCGTGGTGTAACACACTAGTCAGGATCTCCTGCCACCCTGTCGGTGTGGCAAGTCGGTCACGGGCCGCGGCCAAGGCGGTCGTGTGGGGCAACAGAAAGAGCATGAGTCATGTTCAAGGCAGAGCATTCAGCCAACGAGACGGAGACCGGCGAGTACGGCGCCACCGAGCATCCCGTCGATATAGCGAACGGGAGGAAGCCGGCTCGCAAGATGGGGCTGGCCGCCACCGTCACATGTCCCAACTGCAGCTTCGCGAACAAGCCGGAATGGCTGAGCAAATCACGCACAGGCGATTCCTACTCGACCACGCTGTTCTGTGAGCAGTGTGGAAGTCTGCTCGCGGTCTGGGCGAGGCATGTGGACATTCAGGTCGTCGCGCAGCAACACGAGTAAGACGACCTGAGGGCGTTTCCCAGGGTGGAGACTGCAACCGATTCCCGCACAGCGTACCAAATCCCTGGCCGGAAAGGGTGTCCTCGCCGGACGTAGGCAAGGAGTCGCAGCCTACGGAGCCAGCGGAGGCGTGCCACTGCATGCTCTTCGCGCGCACTGAACCTTGCTGGCAGGGAACGCCACGGGTACCTCAGACTGTCCATCCACTTCATGGCGTTGGCCGGTACGCCCGGCTGAGGTCATTCTTCGCTGTGGCGCTGGTTCCGCGTGGCCTGCTGGTCGCGCACGTGCGAGAACTCCTCGGGAGTGCGCTACGCCGGGCAATCAGGTTTCCCCAATTGCCCATCAGTATAGCAGGCGGTCGAGTGCAAGGGCAGACTGCACAAGCTCCAGGCGACGCGCCATCGCGCTTGCCGCCGGTCCCGCTATCTGCTATACTACGTCGGATTGCGGTGCAGCGTAGCCTGCCCGCCTGTGCGTCATGCGCTGAAGACGCGCACGTTCTTTTTTCGTCACAACCGCGGCCGCTGGCCCGCGCAGGAGGTAGCTTTCCACTATGCCGAATATCCAGTCGGCCAAAAAGCGCATGCGCCAGGAGGAGAAGCGGCGCGCGCGCAATAAGGCGGTGAAGTCCACCGTCCGCACATACGTCACCAGGGCCCGCGCCGCCATCGTCACGGCCGCCGACGACCCACAGACCGAGGAGGCGATCCGCGCCGCCGTTAGCGAGTTGGATAGCGCCGTCTCGAAGGGCGTGCTCCACCGCAACAACGCTGCCCGCCGCAAGTCGCGCCTGATGGCGCGCCTCAACGCTGCCAAAGCCTAACCGCGACTTCGCGTTCCTCTGTGATGAGACGGAGCCCGCCACCACTGGCAGGCTCCGTCTCGCCGTCTTCGCGCTTTCCCCCACTTCGTCGCGCGTCTTTCCCCACTTCGCAACCGCATCACGCGCTCGCACGCTATATACTGTGTGAGATAGGCGCGCTCTTTCGCTGGGTTCACGGCGTCTGGCATATTTCGTGCGCCTTGCTCCATGCCAGCACACTGCCGCTCTTTCGTGTACACGCGCCCCGCCGCGCGCGGCTTCCGCCCGCGGGCCGCACTGGAAAGGATCGCGGGCCGATGCAGAATTACACGCGCTGGATCGTCGTCGGCGCCATCGCCGTCGTCGTGATCGGCATCGCCCTCATGGTCTGGTTCACTATCGAGGGCTGGTGGCCGGTCGTCGTCGATATCGTGCTGGTCATCACCTGCCTGGTCAGCGCGGTGATGCTGGCCGCGCTGACCTACGCAGTGTTCGAGCTGACGCGCACCGTCCAGGACGTGCGCGCCGAGCTGATACCCGTGCTGGATTCGCTCAAGGGCACGTCTACCGCCGTACGCGAAACCGCCAAGACGGCGGGCGCCTTCGGCGTGGCTCCGGCGGTACGCACCGCCAGCGTGCTGGCCGGCGCCGGTGAGGTCGTCGCCGTCGTACTGGGCCGTGGCCATGCCAACAAGCGCGCCGAGAGGCGCCAGAAGCGACGGCAGGAGATCGAGCGCGAGCTGGCGGCAAGGGGAGAGCTCGATGGTCATCGCTGAGCCTGAATGGCTGCACACCGCCGGCCAGATCGCCGGCACGCTCCTGCTCCTGGAGCTGGGGCTGGTGCTCGTCGTGCTCGCCGCCCTGATGATTGTCCTCGTCGTGGCTGCCGTGTGGCTGCGCCAGCGTGTCGTGCCGGTGCTGGATGAGTACGCGCCCAAGGCGCTGGAGGCCATGGCCGTCGCGCGGAACAGCTCGGAGAAGGTCGTCAACGGCGTCGCCGAGTTCTATGGCCGCCGCCAGCAGATCGAGACGGGGCTGCGGGTACTGCTCTTTGGCCGGCAAGCCGCCAAGGGCGTCCACGACACCTCGCTCGCCAAGGCGTCCGCGGACCTGGACCTGATGAGTGCGCCGGAGGAGACGCCCAGCCCGGAAAATGACTTCACGCCGCGGCTGCGCACCGGCGAGATGGAGCCTGCCGCCGGCGGCGCGCGCCAGCAGCCAGCGGCGCTGGAGAGTGCGCCGCGCGAGCGCCCCACGCGCGCGCGGCACGACGAACACGACGGCTCGGGCGCGATGAATGACCTCGCCAGCAATGCTGGCTAACTCGCTCGCACGCTTCCGTGACCTGCGTCGCAACGCACGTCTCTATGTCATCTCCAACACGATACAGGCCGCGAGCGCCGGCGCCCTGGGCGTCCTCTACACCCTCTTTCTCTCATCCCTCGGCTACGGGCCAGATTTCATCGGCGTCGTGCTGGTCATCGGCACCATTGGCGGCGGGCTCGGCATCCTACCCGCCAGCCCACTCGCGGCGCGCCTGGGCTGGCGGCGCGTGCTGCTGCTGTCGGATCTCGTCGGTGGCGTCGCCGTCGCCGTCCAGTTCGTCTTCCCGACGCCTCCGGTGATCATCGTGACGACGCTCGGCGTCGGCGCCTCGGTCGCGCTCTTCCTCGTGGTGAATGCGCCGTTCCTGGCAGCCAATAGCACACCCACCGAGCGCATCGCCCTCTTCGGCCTGAGCACCGCGCTGGGCTATCTCGCCGCCGTCGCGGGCAGCCTGCTAGGTGGCTTCCTGCCCGGCTGGATGTCGCACACGGCGCTCTTCACCGCGCTCGCGCCCGTACTCGATCACAGCGCGCAAGCTCGCGCGTATCAGTTGTCGCTGCTGGCGGCCGGAGCGCTCTCCTTGCCTTCGATCATCCCCATCCTGCTGCTGCGCGACGAGCCGCCGCCAGCGGTCGAGACGCTGGCGCAGGCGCCACTATCACCGCTGGGGAGGGCGGCGCCAGCCATCGACGCGCCCATCCTGCCGGTGGCCGGCGCCCTTCCCCCGGCCCCAACGCCGGCGCTGGACAGCGCGAAGCGACTGCAGCTACGCATGCGCCTGGATCAGGGAGTGGCGGCCCTGCGCGGCGCGATTGGCCGCTTCACCATTACCCAGGCCCTCGTCGGCTTCGGCGCCGGCTTGTTCTTCCCCTACGTGAGCATCTACTTCGTCAAAGAGCTGCACGCGACGACCGAATACTTCGGCGTCCTGAGCGCGCTGCTCACGGTGATGCTGGCGCTGGCGGCGCTGGTCTCGGTGCCATTGGCGGAGCGATTCGGCAAGACCCGCACGGCGGTGGTGGCGGCGCTGTGCTCGGTGCCGTTTCTCCTGACGATGGGCGCTTTCCCGCTGCTGTGGGTCGTCTCGGTGGCGTTCCTGGTGCGCAGCTTTCTGATGAACATCGGCGGCACGCCGCTGCAAGCTTTTCTGATGGAGATCGTGCCGGAGCGGCTGCGTGTGGTGGCGAGCGGCGCCTACAACGTCTCCTTCCAGCTGGCGGGGGCCGCCGGCTCGGGCATTGGCGGGCTGCTGATCACGCACCTCGGCTTCCAGCCAATCTTCTTCGTCGCGGCGCCGTTTTACCTCACCAGCGCCTTCCTGCTGCTGCTGTGGTTCGGCGGCCGCCCAGAGGCACACACGCGGGCCGCTAGCTGACTTGCCTCTCCCTTTGGGAAGGGGCTGGGGACGTTGGGGTGGAGGGCGGCGTGCCTTGCCGCCAGCCTCTTGCCCGAACAGTGTATTCTGCGAACGACATGCCCGCACGGCAGGGCGCCTGGTGTCTCGTACGCCAAGCTGACGGGCGGTTGCGGCGCGCGTGCGGTCCGCGTACCAAATCGGCATAGGTATTG
>Ga0070707_100007699_pt1 | contig 10003 bp, 7 predicted proteins | sample KBSK5502metaG_FD_65468 | JGI IMG/M metagenome (GOLD analysis project Ga0070707, IMG submission 65468) | Corn, switchgrass and miscanthus rhizosphere microbial communities from Kellogg Biological Station, Michigan, USA - KBS K5-50-2 metaG | ecosystem: Host-associated > Plants > Roots >... | reverse complement strand
CCCACGAGCCAGTTGACCATGAACCCGCCGTAGGACAGGCCGAAGACGCCGAGCCGATCACGGTCTGCCACACCGAGCCCGATCGCATGGTCGATCGCGGCGTGGACGTCGGCCGCGTCGACGCCGCCCCAGTCCCCGAGCTGTGGCCGGATCCAGTCGCGGCCGTAGGTCGTCGAGCCGCGGATGTTCGGCAGGAGCACGCGATACCCGGTCGCGCACAGCAGGACCACCTCGACGTGGGGCGCGGCCGTCCACGCGCCGAGCGGCCCGCCGTGGACGTCGACGACGGTCGGCAGGGGTGTCTCGCCGGCGCCCTGGGGCGAGGCGATCCACGTGTCGATCTCGCCGCCGGGGCCGGGTACGGCGATGCGGCGCATCTCCGGCCAGAGCATGCCGCTCGCCCAGCGGCCGCCGATGCGGGTGCGCACCCTGGCCGCCCGACTTCGCGCCCGGACGGTCGCCAGCTCCATCGGTCGATCGCCGACGCATGCGAGCAGCGTGACCCGGCCGTCGGGTGGTGCTCCCGGCGCGAGCGCAAGACTGTGGGTGCTGATCTCACCGTCGACCATCGCCTCGGGGTCGCCGACGGGACGTCCGGTCTCGGGGTCCAGCGTGTACCGGAACGGGGGCGCCATCCCGCGGTCGGACACGACCGCCACGATCGTTCGATCGTCAAGCCAGAACGGCGGGGTTCGCGACCATGCGGTCCAGCCGTGCAGGTCCGAATCGACCCACTTGCCGATGGGCCGGTCGAGCTTCGGCGCGAGGGGCCATGGCGGCATCGAGCCATCGGCGGGCCCCACCACGACCTCGGGGCTCGTGTCGTCGAGCGGGTCGTCGGGCACGAAGCCAACTGCGGCCAGCCATCGGCCATCGGGCGAGAACGCGGGTGAGCTGACGGGTCCGCCCAGCCGCAGCAGCTCGCGCGGTGCGGCGTCCGGCTCGTCCGTCGCGATCGACCAGATGGACGTCCTGGGCAGGAGATCGGCGTCGACCCGCAGGTCGGCGACGAAGGCGATCGAGCGGCCGTCCGGCGCCCATTCGATGCCGGTCACGCCCCAGTCGCCCGTGGTCAGCTGCCGCGGTCGAGCACCGGGTCGAGCCTCGACCACGAACAGATGCTGCCACCGGTCGAGGTGCCCGGCCTCGTCCCAGCGCCAGTCGATCCGGGTGATCCGGCGGGCGAGCGGCGATTCGCCGCGGCGCGGCTCCGGCCCAACGATGAACCGTGGCGGGTCGGCGTCCATCGTGAATGCGATAAGGATTCCGTCGGGGGACCACGCGATCTCGCCGACTGAGCGCCGGCGCGGGGTCGATATCGACCAGGGTTTGCCGGGCTTGCCGTCGGCGAGCGGCAGCACGCGGATGCGGGCCGTCTGGGTATCCGGATCGCCACTGCCCTCGGTCGCGTCACGGAGACGCGAGGAGGCCGCGGTTCGACGGAAGGCGACTGCCGAGCTGTCGGGCGCGATCCGAGGGAACGCATCGCGCACTCGACCAGACGTCAGCTGGACAGGTTTCCCACGGCCGGCGAGTGGGACCAGCCAGAGATGCGATCGGTACCGATCGCCGCTGACGAACCGGCGGACCACGACCGCGAAGCTGCCGTCGCGAACGACGTCGTGCTCCTCCAGCACGACCTGGGCGCGGATCACGGTCGCCGGATCGGTCCGTCGTGCCATGCCGAAGAGCCTACCGGGACGTGGTCCATCCGCACGGCTTGCGGAGAAACAACACATGGGATAGATTGTCAGCGTGACGTTGAATATCAGCACGAGCCAGAACAATGCCGATGGCCGGCCGAACAAAGCGAAGCGGGCGGAGCGTCCCCTCGTCAGCCAGGTCATCGACGAGCTCGCGATGTGGAACCCGCGCGAGTTCATCGCAGCGCTCCAGCGCTGGCATCAGGGTTCGGTGAGCCTCGTGCACCTGAACGTTCTCACCCTTCTCGAGGCCTCCGGGCCCATGCCGATGGGCCGCCTCGCCGAGCAGCTCGATATCTCCGTCGCGAGCATGACCGGTGTTATCGACCGGATGGAGTCGCGCGGCCTCGTCGAGCGACGGCGCGACAGCGAAGACCGGCGGGTGATCCTGGTCCATCCGGGCAAGGGTGGTCGGAAGCTCTTCGAGGAAATCGGCAAGCGCCGCCGCCTTGGCCTCGCGGCGCTTCTGTCGAAGCTCACCGACGAGCAGCTCGAAGGCCTGCTCGAAGGGCACCGCGCCCTGCGCGCCGCCCGAATGGAGCTCGCGCGCGGGGGCTGGAACGAGGGCGTCGCCGCACTGCGGGCTCGTGCGAAGGCGGCAAAGCGATGACGCGCCTCCTGCGCCGGTACCTGCGGCCCTACGCGACGCCGATCGTGGGCGTGCTGCTGCTGCTGCTCGTCCAGGCCATCGGCAACCTGTATCTGCCCACACTCCAGGGCGAGATCATCAATGACGGCGTTTCGAAGGGCGATACCGACTTCATCGGGTCCACCGGCATGTTCATGCTCCTCGTGACGTTCGTCGTCGGCGCCGCCTCGATCGTCGGCGTCTACCTCAGCGCGCAGGTGGCGATGGGCTTCGGGCGCGACGTGCGCAGCGCGATCTTTCGCCAGGTCGAGGCGTTCAGCCAGGTCGAGATCAACAAGTTCGGGACGCCGTCGCTCATCACTCGCAACACGAACGACGTGCAGCAAGTGCAAACGCTCGTCTTCATGGTCCTGGCCCTGATGATCTCGGCCCCGATCCTGATCGTCGGCGGGATCATCCTCGCCGTCCGCCAGGACGTGCCGCTCTCCGGCCTCCTCGTCGTCGTGCTGCCGCTGATGGCCGCGTTCATCGGCATCGTCCTCAGCCGAGCCGTTCCGCTGTTTCGGGCGATGCAGGTCAAGCTCGACCGGATCAACCAGGTCATGCGCGAGACGCTCGCCGGCGTGCGGGTCATCCGCGCCTTCGTCCGGACCGAGCACGAGGAGAAGCGATTCGACGAGGCGAACGTCGACCTGTTCAACACGGCGCTGCGGGTCAACCGCCTGTTCGCGATCACGATCCCGGTCATGACCCTGATCCTCAACCTGTCCACGGTCGGGGTCATGTGGTTCGGTGCGCTGCGGGTGGAGAGCGGCGAGATGCCCATCGGCAACCTGACCGCGTTCCTGCAGTACTTGCTGCAGATCCTGTTCGCGGTTCTGATGGCCGTGTTCATGTTCATCTTCGTGCCGCGCGCCGCGGTTTCCGCGGGCCGGATCCAGGAGGTCCTCGAGACCGAGCCCTCCGTGCACGACCCGGAGCACCCGGTCGAGCTCGCCATCGTCGCCGCGGTACCTGATGGCGACGGGCGCGGCAGCCGTGCCGGCACGGGTGGACGAATCGAGTTCCGCGACGTCGAGTTCCGCTACCCGGGCGCCCAGGACCCGGTCCTGCACGACGTGTCCTTCGTGGTCGAGCCGGGCGAGACGGTCGCGATCGTCGGCTCAACCGGCAGTGGCAAGACCACGCTCGTGAACCTCATCCCGCGCTTCTACGACGTGACCGCCGGCGCCGTCCTGCTCGATGGCGTCGACGTTCGAGAAGTGGACCGCGCCGACGTCTGGCGCCGGCTCGGCGTCATCCCCCAGAAGGCCTTCCTGTTCAGCGGCACGGTCGCGAGCAATCTCCGATTCGGTGACGACGGCGCAACTGACGACGACCTGTGGCACGCCCTCGGGATCGCCCAGGGTCGCGACTTCGTCGAGGAGATGGAGGGCGGGCTCGAGGCGGCCATCACGCAGGGCGGGACGAACGTCTCCGGTGGCCAGCGCCAGCGGCTTGCGATCGCGCGAGCGCTTGTCAAGCGGGCTGGGATCCTGATCTTCGACGACAGCTTCTCGGCGCTGGACTTCGGAACGGACGCCCGCCTCCGTGCCGCGCTCGACCGCGAGATGGGCTGGGCGACCCGGCTCATCGTTGCCCAGCGCGTCGGCACGATCATGAAGGCCGATCGGATCCTGGTGATGGATGCCGGCCGCATCGTTGGCAGCGGAACCCATCGCGAGCTGCTCGCCTCGAACGAGACCTACCGTGAGATCGTCTACTCGCAGCTGTCCGAGGCGGAGGCCGTGGCATGAGCTTCCGACCAGGTGGCGGCAACGGCCAGAATCCCGGCGGCAGTGGCGCGGGTCCACAGCCCGGCGCAGGCCCGCGACCCGGCCCGGGTGGGCCGCTGTTCGGACGCGGCGCGGGCGGAGCCGGTCGACCCGGCGCCGGCGGCCCACCGCCCGGCGGCTTCGGCCCGGGCCGTCGGCCCGGCGGTGGCGGCCCGGGAAATTTCATGATGACCATGCCCGTGCAGAAGCCGGGCAATTTCAGGGTGTCGTTCCGGCGGCTCGTACAGCGCCTCGCGCCTGAACGCACCCTGGTCGCGCTCGTCATCGTGCTCGCCGTCGTCAGCGTGGCGTTCGCAATCGTCGGCCCGAAGATCCTGGGCAACGCCACGAACGACATCTTCAACGGCTTCATCAGCAGCAAGCTCCCGGCCGGCGCGTCGAAGGACCAGATCGTCGCCGGGCTCCGCGCCAACGGCCAGAACCAGTTCGCGGACATGGTCGCCGCCATGGACCTGCACCCCGGCCAGGGCATCGACTTCGGCGCGCTCGCGGGCATCCTGTTCATCCTGATCGGCGTCTACGTCCTCAGCTCGATCTTCAGCTGGATGCAGACGTGGATCATGGCCGGGGTCACGCAGCGAACCGTGCGACGGCTGCGGACCGACGTCGACGAGAAGCTCGGGCGCCTGCCGCTCAAGTACTTCGACAGCCACCCCCGCGGCGACGTCCTGAGCCGCGTCACGAACGACATCGACAACATCGGCCAGACGCTCCAGCAGAGCCTCACCCAGCTCATCACGGCCGTGCTGACGATCGTCGGCGTGCTCGCCCTCATGCTCACGATCAGCCCGATCCTCGCGGTGATCTCGATCCTGTCGGTGCCGCTGTCGGTCGTCATCACCGTGCTCATCGCCGGTCGCTCGCAGAAGCGGTTCGCCGCCCAATGGGCCTCGACCGGCGACCTCAATGCGCACGTCGAGGAGATGCACACCGGGCACGCGATCGTGAAGGTCTTCGGCCGGCAGCAGGAGGCGATCGAGACGTTCGATCGCGAGAATGACAAGCTCTACGAGGCTTCGTACCAGGCCCAGTTCATCTCGGGCACGATCCAGCCCGCGCTGACGTTCGTCTCGAACCTTAACTACGTCGCGATCGCCGTCATCGGCGGCCTCCGCGTCGCGAGCGGCCAGATGACCCTCGGCGACGTGATCGCGTTCATCCAGTACTCGCGCCAGTTCACGTTCCCGATCATCCAGACTGCGTCGATCGCGAACGTCCTGCAGTCCGCCGTCGCCTCCGCCGAGCGCGTCTTCGAGCTGCTCGATGAGCCGGAGGAGGTCGCCGACCCGGCCGAGCCGATCCGTCTGCCGACGAAGCGCGGCGCGGTGGCGTTCGAGGACATCTCCTTCCGGTACGAGCCCGACAAGCCGCTGATCGACGACCTGTCGCTCGTCGCCGATGCCGGCCACACGATCGCGATCGTCGGCCCGACCGGCGCCGGCAAGACCACCCTCGTCAACCTGCTGATGCGGTTCTACGAGCTCGACGGCGGGCGGATCACGGTCGACGGTGTCGACACGCGGGACATGACCCGCGACGACCTGCGCCGGACGTTCGGCATGGTCCTCCAGGACACCTGGCTGTTCCACGGCACGATCCGCGAGAACATCGCCTACGGCCGCGACGGCGCGACGGAAGAGGAGATCACCGCGGCTGCCGAAGCAGCCCACGTCGATCACTTCGTGCGGACGCTGCCCGATGGCTACGAGACCGTGATCGACGACGACGCGACGAACCTCTCCGCCGGTGAGAAGCAGCTGCTCACGATCGCCCGGGCGTTCCTGGCCGACCCGGAGATCCTCATCCTGGATGAGGCGACGTCGTCGGTCGATACCCGCACCGAGGTGCTCATCCAGCGGGCGATGGCGGGGCTGATGCAGGGCCGCACTGCGTTCGTGATCGCGCACCGGCTGTCGACCATCCGTGACGCGGACACGATCCTGGTCATGAACAAGGGCAGCATCGTGGAACAGGGCAACCACGAATCGCTGCTGGCGCGCGGGGGCTTCTACGCCGAGCTCTACAACTCGCAGTTCACCGAGGCGCTCGCCGAGGCGGTCTAGCCCTGCTGGGCGATCTGGATCAGGTTGCCGCAGGTGTCGTCAAACACCGCCGTTGTGACCGGGCCCATCTCCGTGGGCGGCTGGGTGAACTGCACACCAAGACCGACGAGCCGGTCGTATTCCGCGCGGATGTCGCCGACGCCGAACGAGGTGTAGGGGATGCCGTCCTCGACCAGCGCCGCCTTGAACGGCTTCGCGGCGGGATGGCCGTCGGGCTCGAGCAAGAGCTCGGTGCCGTCCGGGTCGTCCGGTGACACGACGGTCAGCCAGCGAGCTCCGCCGAGATCGACGTCGTTCTTGGTCACGAAGCCGAGGACGTCCGTGTAGAACCGGTGCGCCTTTGCCTGGTCGTCGACGAGAACGCTGGTGACGACGATTCGCATCGGACTCCTCCTGTTCATTCGGGCGACGGCCACCGCTCTGCGATCTCGCGGAGCGGCGCCGTGTCGAGATCGTGGAACTTGAAGCGGCCCTGCCGCCGCGTCCTGACGAGCCCAGCCTCCTCGAGGACGTCGAGGTGCTGCGAGATCGCCTGGCGGGTCGAGCCCAGGCCGTGATTCGTGATCAGCCGGACGCAGAGCTCGTACAGCGTCTGGCCATCGCGCTGTCGCAGCTCATCGAGGATCGCCCGGCGGGTCGGATCGGCGAGTGCCTTGTAGAGATCGCCCACCGGGCTCGACTATATGCAAGTACACACTTGCATGTCAAGCGCCGCCGAAACCGCTAGGCGTCCAGCCGGTAGCCGACGCCGCGGAGGGCAAGGATCGACGGGCCACCGACGGCGTCGACCTTGTGGCGCAGCCGCGCCACGTGCGGTTTGAGCCAGAGCAGGTCGGGGTCGGCCTCGGCGGGCCAGCCGGCGCGGACGAGGCGCAGGTGGGGGACGAGGTCGCCGCCGGCGCGGACGAGCGCCTCGAGCAGGCGGTATTCGATGGGTGTGAGATCGAGGCGGACTTCATCGACGTGGGCCTCGTGCCGGCCGGGCTCGATCGTGAGGTTGCCAAACGCGAGCGGGCCGCCGCCTTCACCACCCGAGCCCCCTTGGCCCGCGCCGCGGTCCGCGCGACGCATCACCGCGCCGATCCGCGCCAGCAGCTCCGCGCGCCCGAACGGCTTGACCAGGTAGTCATCGGCGCCGATGCCGAGGGCGCGGACCTTGGCCTCCTCGGAGCTCTCGCCGGAGACGACGACGATCGGCGCGTCGCCCTCGGCGCGGATCCGGCCGGCGACCGTGAAGCCGTCCGGTCCAGGCATTGCCAGGTCGAGGAGCACGATATCGGGACGCTCCTCGCGATAGCGGCGAACCGCGGTCAGGCCGTCGTAGGCAGTGATGACCTGGTGGCCCTCCGTGCCGACCAGGGCGGTGATCGCGCCGACCATCGCCGGGTCGTCGTCGACCACGAGGATGCGCAGGGCGCGCGCCATCGGAGGGCTCAGACCGCCGCCGCGGCCGGCAGGGCGATCACGAATCTCGCGCCGTGCCCGTTCGCCGGCTCGCACCACAGCCGCGCGCCCACGGATTCGGCGAGCCGCCGCGCTGCATACAGACCGATCCCCGAGCCACGAGCGGTACGCGTCTCGCGGCGGGCATACGGCTCGAAGATCCGCTCGCGCCATTCCTCGGGGATGCCTGGACCCTCGTCGGACACCGCCACGCGGACCGCGCCATCGGCCATCCGCCACTCGAGCGTGATCGCTGTCTCGGGCGGCGCGTACTTGACGGCGTTCTCGACCAGGTGCTCGAGGATCTGGAGGAGCCGGGCTCGATCGGTCAACGCGAACAGGCGAATGCCGCGGCGCAGCTCGAGCCGATGGCGGGCGAGCAGCGGCGCGAGCTCGGTCGCCGCCTCTTCGACGACGTCCCCGACGTTGGTCGGCTGGAGGTCGGCGGGCGGCTCCGGGCCGACGCGAACGGAGGCGAGAATCGAGTCGACCAGCCGGTCCAGCCGCTCGACCTGCTCCATCGTCGAGCGGTACCAGCCGGCCCGCCGATCCCGCCGTTCCGGGTCCCGCGAGTCGCGCCCATCGAGTGGTGGTTCCTCGGCGAGCAGGTCCGTGTACGCACGGACGACGGCCAATGGCGTACGCAGCTCATGGGTCACGAGCGCGATGAGCTCCGCTCGCGCATCGTCGATCTTCTTGAGCTCCGCGGCGCGCTCCTCGGCCTCCATCTGCATCCGGCCCTTCTCGACGATGCCGGCGAGCAGGTCGGCGATCGCGCGCAGGTGGGCGACGTCCGACGGGCTGAAGTCCCGGTGCTGCTCCGTCTGCACGTTGAGGACGCCGACGATCCGGTCGTTCCAGACGAGCGGCACGGACAGCATCGAAGCGACGAAGCGGCGCTGGTCGATGCCGCGCACCCACAGGAAGCGCTCGTCGCTGCTGACGTCCGGGATCACCAGTGGCTCGCGAGATTCGGCGACGCGGCCGGTCACGCCGGCGCCGAACGGGACCCGGGCGCGGCCGATCTGGTACCGATCGAGCCCGTTCGTGGCGGCCAGGGTCAGGTTCTCGGCGTCGCGGTCGAGCAGATAGAGCGATGAGACGCTCGCGTGCAGCGCGTCACGCGTCTCGTCGACGACCGTCTCGAGCAACTCCTCCCACGTGCCCGCGGTCGTGGCCATGCGCGCCACGCGATGCAGGAATCGCAGCTGGTCGAGCTGCTCCGCGGTCGCTTCGCGCTCGCTGACCGCCTCTGGATCGACCTGCCTGGTCTCGGTCACCCCGCCACGATAGCCGAGGCCGGTGTGCTCGCCGCCGATCGGGCGAGACCACGACGGACCAGCGCCTCGGCCAGGCGCTCGTAGTCGGACGGCTCGTTGTAGCGCTGCGCCGAGATCCGGATGAAGCCGTTCGTGCACGCGGCGTCGGGCGTGGGCCGCGCCGCGCGGACGGGGAACGGCACCGCCGGGACCTCGATGCGGTCCTCCGTCGCCAGCGCTGTCGTCAGCGCCGCGGCCTCGTCGTTGCTGAGTGGCGCCGGCAGGGCGATGGAAGCCATCGACCCGATCATCGATTCCGGCGCGATGGGCTCGGTGCCGAGCGCCTCGTGCAACAGCCGTCGCGCGCTGAGCGCCAGCTCGCGATTGGCCGTCATGTGCGCCGGCCAGCCGCCCGGCCGGAGACCGCCGATCACACGGAACGCATCCGGCAGCGACAGGAACGCCGTCAGGTTGAGCGTGCCCTGCCAGTCGAACTCCTTCCACAGCGGCGGCCGATCGGTCCGCGGGTCGTTGCGCCCGTGGCTCGTCACGAGCGGCAGGACGCCATCCCGGCGGTCCTCGCGGACCACCAGCACGCCCGCCGTCTTCGGGCCGCACAGCCACTTGTGACCGTTGCCGGTCCAGTAGGCCGCGTTGAGCGCCTCCAGGTCGAGCGGCACCATGCCCGGCGCGTGGGCCGCATCGACGACCGTATCGACGCCGAGCCGATCGAGCTCGCGCACCAGCGTCTCGATCGGAAAGACGAGTCCGCTCGGGCTGGTCACGTGGCTGATCAGCGCGATTCGGGTCCGCGGCGTGACCGCCGCGAGGTGCGCCTCGACGACCTCTTCGGGGTGCCGGATCGGCAGCGGGATGCGAACCCGGACGACCCGCGCCCGCGCGCGATCGGCGGCGGCATCAAGCTGGTTGAGCGTTGCGTTGTACTCGTGGTCGTTGGTCAGGAGCTCATCCCCGGGCCGAAGCCGGAGCGAGGCGAGCACCGTGGCGACGCCACTCGTTGCGTTCGCGACGACGACGACGCCCGCGGGATCGGCGTTGAGGAAGGCCGCGACCTCTCGCCGCGCTGTGTCCAGGCGCTCCTCGAGCTCGC
>Ga0070707_100007698_pt1 | contig 10004 bp, 9 predicted proteins | sample KBSK5502metaG_FD_65468 | JGI IMG/M metagenome (GOLD analysis project Ga0070707, IMG submission 65468) | Corn, switchgrass and miscanthus rhizosphere microbial communities from Kellogg Biological Station, Michigan, USA - KBS K5-50-2 metaG | ecosystem: Host-associated > Plants > Roots >... | reverse complement strand
GCCAGGGCGGCACGCGCTTTGGTAAGAGCGGCGAGCTGCTTCTCTGTGGCTTGTCGATGTGGTGACATCCTCTTTCCTTCTTCAGCGGCGTGGCTTGGCCTTTGCCCGCTCGATCTGCACACGGAACCAGTTCTCCACCTGGGGCCAGTCGTCTTCTAAGATCTCTTGATACCGTGGGACCTTGAAGGCGGTCTTGAGTTCAGCATGGATCGTGGCTTGATGCTTACCAGTCGCCTCATGCAGTTTGCCTACATAATACTGGACCAGTTGTTGATGCCCAGGAGTGAGCTTCTCAGGACCGAGGCGTTCCAGGATTTCAGGGAGGAGTCCACTCATGGCTTCCTGGCCCTCTAGCCTGCTCTCGATCTCTCCACGCCATTCCTCGATCTCTTCGCGCCACAGCTGCGCATGTTGGCTCGCCTTCCAGAGCGCCCACACGGCTAAATTTTCATAGTACGCCGCTTTCTCGGCGTCGGTGGCCTCCGCCACCGGCTCTTGCGGCTGTGCTGGTTCGGCCGGGACGACAGCGGCTCCTGGCGCTGGCAACGCCGGGCGTCGCCTCACAAAGTGCTCATAGAGCACGTCTTTCGCCTCTTCTTGATAGGCGATAACAAGTGCCCGGATTCGCTCCTCTTCTGTGGGGTTGTCGGCCTTCACCTCGCTGGGGTTGATGCCAAGTACCCAGGGCGAAAAGCCGCGGAGCGTGACGGCCGGCATGGTTTGCCGACCGCCTTTAGTCTGCACCCTCACCCGTACCAGTTCCTTCGCGGTCGCGCTGGTGCGCTGTATGCGCTGTACCTGCCCTTGTGGATCAAGGCGCAGCGTCTCGCAGACCCAGCGCAGCACCACGCAAATGCGACCATCGGAGAGCCTGACGGCAACGATCGTTTCATCCTTGAACGGAACTTCTTCCTGTTCTACCGGCTCGAGCGCCTGCGGCTGCTGGCCGCTGCTTCTGGTGTCTTCCACCATGCTTTTGAACCTCTTTCATCTCTGTCCACAGGGGGCAAAGGGGACGTAAAACCTACGCTGTCTCCTTTGTCCTCCCACAAATAAAAAGATCGCTCATCGAAAAATCAAGGATAAGCTCTTTCTGCTTCAGCCTTTCTAGTTCGTGTAGTAAAGCCCCCTCATCAGGGGAGCCAGGAAGAACGATCAGAAGCGTTCTGTTACGTGGCTCTCGTTTCTCTCGTCCCTGGCGTATCTGATTACTACGATATCGGTATTTGAGTTCGCGCTTCGCTTGCCAGAGCCAGCAACCGCTTTCATGCTTGATGATTCACTCATGGAATCCGAGAACAGGATCAGGGTTTCTTGACCACTTCATCATGTTGCTCTTTCTCCTGTTCTTCGAGATAACGTTGAATCGCCCAGACCAACTCACTGTTGAATGAACGGCGATGTTTTTGAGCAGAGCGCCGTAGCCTCTCATCAATATCAGTAGGAAGGTAAACCGTTTTCTTTTTGATGGAAGGTATCTCTTCTTTCATACCATCATTATACCATTATTTTGCAGGTATTGTAACGGGTATGCATTTTACATACCCCTTTGCCCGACCCCTCGCTGCCATGTCTATGATCCTGGTGTTCCTGTCACATTGCGATGCCTGGCCAGCGATGATGGCAACGTTTAGTCCTCTTTGCGGAGGATGTGAATCCTGCCTCGTTGCAGCGGGTAGGCCTCTTCTAACTCAACATCAAAGCCACGGTACGCGCTCCCGTCCGATCCGAACAGGTAGATCCCGGCTGGATCTGGCCCCTGTCCATCCTCGAGGTAGGCGTCCCATGACAACTCCATCGACCGGCTTTTGGCGACGAGATCATAGGCGTCCCTACTCTCCAGCCAGCCCTGTGCGCCCAGGTACAAATAGAGGACCGGGGTTGGCCGGACTTTGCGTGTCCTCCGCAGGCATTCCCCAAGTGTGGCAAGGGTTGAGAGCGTATAGCGCGCAGGTGCGGCGATAAGGACCTGCTGCTTGTGCTGCTCTTGCTGATAGGTGATCGCCTGGATCACCGCATCGGCAAAGGTGCCGCAGTCGCCGGTGCCGGTGAGCAAGGTTCTCCATTGATACCATGCGCCATGTTCCGGCTTGTGGTGGACAATGCGGATCGGGACAGGTAACTGAGCCAGGCGCTCCGTCAGCGTCTGTTCCAGGGCTGTTTGGTCGTTCTGGCGCGTCATGATTCCTCCTCTGTTCTCTTGTTCTGCTGTCACATATAGCCGCCTAGCCAGCGATTGTGACCGACGATCTGCTGTCACATAAGGCGCTGCCGCTTCCTCCTGCGGGGCTTAGGTGCTTTTTACCCGGTCGATCATGCGCTGCGCTTGAGCAAGCGCGAGAGCCGGTGTACCCATATCGAGCGTGCGCTGCACTGCACCGTTCCACGTAAAGGTAACATAGTAGCCATCCACGCTGCGATGCGGTGTCAGCAGCACCCCTTCGTATTCCATTTTCAGGCGTTCGAGATCGGCTCTGTCGGGAAAGTAGATGCCCTGCACGATGTTGCGGATCTCGACCAGGGCCACCTGAATCGGATGGCGGTTGATGATGTCGCGCACGGCCTGCGACAATTCGGGCGGATTGCGCTCATAGATGCTCGTGTAGCTGGAGATGAAGAGTTGCTTAAACCCCTCGTAGTCGTTGGTCAGTGGGACCCGGCTTAACTTGCGGCTCTGCTCACAGTGCCAGAAGGCGCGCTCCTGAATAGCATGGGCGTCTTCGAGCGGCGGTAATTTTGCGATATCCAGAATCGCCATCGCCACCCCGGAGACGATCACCTCTTCGTCATCTTCGGGCAAAGTATATTTGTACTCCATCGTGCATGTTCCTTTTCTCTCAGGATGCTTCCGCTTCTCGCCGCGTCAGCGCGAGCACCCACTTGTTGACGGCTCCCAGCACCACCGCATAGACGCCGCCCCGACCCACTTCTTCGTTGTAGCAGTAGAGGACGTAACCCCTGGCAATGTTCCGGTTGTCCTCGATGTCGGTCTCTCCATGCAGGAGCGGCAGCAGTCGCTGCTTGACCTGTCCCGGGTCATGGTAGGCGACGCCTTCGGTTTTCTGGCTCATGCTATATTCGAGGTAGCCGTACCAGGGGTGGTATCCGGGAAAGCGAATGCGCCATCCAGATACCGCGAGACGATCCAGCAGCGCCATGAACGGTTCGCGCACCTCTCTGAGATCGACTTGCCGACAGACGCACTGCTCGACCTCTTCCCCGTACTCGCTCGTCACCAGGCCTGCGGTACGCTCTTCCTGCTCGGTCACGCTCCAGGTCCTGTTGGCGCCCAGGTGGTAGATGCAGGTCACCAGCACCGGATAGCGGCCGCGACAGGCAAGGCATATCCGCCTGTCCTGGTCGAGTTCAACGTAGGGCTCGCCGGGATCCACCTGGTGCTCTGGCGGTGGAGCCTCGACATCCGGGTACAGGGCGTGATAGCGGAACCATTCACGCTCGTAAAAGGCGATGCCGAACGCGGTGATCTGCAAAGAGGAGTCGGTTTGAGACGACCAGGAGGACGCATGTTGCCGCGTTTCGCCGTGCTCCCTGACGAGCGGGCGCACCGTTCCCTGCACTTTGTAATCGCGCAGGCGCAGCCAGGTCTTCCACCCGATCCGCCCGTAGGAGCTTCCATCCTGCTTAATCCCACCGATCTGTCTTGCCGCGTAGGCGAGTGCCAGCGCCCGCCAGTGCCATTCCCTGAGTGAGCCGGTCGGAAGCCGTTTGGGGAGCTGGATGGAGAGCGCCTGGCGCACGAGCTTGCGCCCGGCGGGCGTGATCTGGAGAGAGATGAGCGGGTCTTCGGGGAATCCTGTATGCCGGCAGACAATGTAGCCCCGGCTCTCCAACGCCTCAAACGTGGAGCCGGTACCAGGATCGACCAGGCCAGCCGTTCTCAGACGACGCTTCACAGGCGTGTCACCGGTGAAGGCGAGTGTCGCGTAGAGCACCCACCTCCATTCTTCGGCGGGACTTGCGTGGTGGAAGCACGCTGCGCGTGCCCGTTCGGCGGCCTCCTGCTCCTGGTCCACCTCGTAGATGGCCGTTAAATAGTCCTGCTGCCGCGAATTGAGGGATTGCCATGTGACTTGTGGGAGCCTTGAATCCATGTCTTGTCCCACCATCCTGCTCCTCTTGGATCTAACATTGTTCTCTACACTATCAGATAGCTCAGGAAATGCATTGGTGTTTCCTAGTCGTCCTCGACGACCCGGTAGCCGAGCGCCTCGATCCGCCGCGTTGCCTCCGCAACATCCTGGTGGCGCACCGTGACGTACCACCATCGGTTTGTGTCCGCTGTCCCCTCGCCTGCCTGTTCAATGCCGGCGATGAGATCGGCGAGGGCTGCGTAGATTCGAGGCAGCGCTTCAATCGGCAGTGCCTGGCCATTGCCATCTAGCTCCAGATCAACGAGTGGCTGAAAGTCGTGGGAAGCCGGGTTGCACATCTGGAGAACGGCGAGAAATTGCCCCTGCGTCACCCAGGTGGAGCGCAGAAGATTGACGCGAATAATCGCCTCTTGCACCCAGGCCGGGATCGCGTAGGGGTACGTTATCGATTGAGGTTCAACCCAGGGTTCATCGTTATCCCAGATCTCGCGACACGCATGCTGGTTATCAATGCCCCACAGCTCGTACCCTCCACGGGGCGGATCGACCTCATTGAGGTAGCAGCGGAAAGGGTGCGCATAGGTGTTCATTGCCCCGCCGAGCTGGCTGTGCCAGGTAGTCGCGCCGAGCGCATCGGTGATTCCCTCGTGCTCGATCTGCTCTCTGAGTGGGGTCTGGCTGAGCAGAAAGGAAGCGAGCATCGTCTTGCTGGCCCAGTCCCACACCTTTTGCCATTCGAGCAGTTCGAGCGGATCATAAATTTCGCTCATCGGTCAGTCCTCCGTAGCCTTATTCGTCCTGGTTGAGCCGCAGGACACCCATGCGCGAGGCTCCCTCAATTCCGCCTTCCAGTTCAAGGTAGGCGTCTTCCAGCCTGGTCTCTTCGATCATTGCACTACTCCTTTGGGGCAAGAACGTGGCCTATTCTATAGGACAGATCCACCCGCCTGACCGCCAGGCCAGGATTGGCAGCTTCGAGCCTGGCGACGGCCGCATCGTAATCGCCCTGGCTTTGCTGCTGGCCAGTGAGCCAGGCGCGAAATGATACGTTTTGTTCATACAAGCGGTCCAGTTCTCGGAGTGCTTGTGCTAGCTCCTGGGATGTCATGGTACTTCTGGTTACTCCTTCATACTGCCTGGTTCATCTGGCGACCATAGTACTGATCGAGCTGGGCTGGATCTCGTTGACGATCCCGGCGCAGGTATGAGTACCGTCCACGGCCGTGAATGGGTGCATTACACGATCTGCTATGCCAGCCTTGCAGTCCTGAACTCCGCAGATGAGAAATTCGTGCTCGCTCATGTGGTGGCCGTCTCCCTCTCAATGTCTTCTCTCGCTATTTCTCGCCTCAGTGAGGCCACCGGCTGCCCCCACTGACAGTGCGGCGATGAGAGCAGTGGTAATCGGGTCCATTGGCTTGCATCCTTTCCGGTCTCTTTCTCCCACATCTCCTGATAGATCGCCATATGCGGCTATAGACCCGGTTGCACCCTCTCCTTCGCTTTGAGAATACAACCGGGTCTACAGCCGTTTCGACACGTTTCCCTAGTCGCCGCCACCTCCACTGCCCCCACCATCCGGGGGATGGTCTTCCGCGAAGTGTACGCGCATAGCCACTCCTTCTTGCTTGCTTAGCACTGACCGGTACAACAAAACACAACCTACCTGGAACTATACCATACGTTAGAACAGGTCTTCTCCCCCTCTTGAATCTCAACCAGGATGAAAGACCTATGGAACGGCACGCTCTTCAGACTCCTCGAACGAGAGGATGTAGGCATCCAGATCGGGATTTTGTGCCAGCTGCCTGAGAGGCTGGGGAGCAAAGACGATTCCCAACTCACGCAGGTCGGGAAGGTACTCCAGGGCCACCACCCCCACGGCAAGACGGTCGAGCACCGCCTCATCTTCGGTGGCAGCCTGTTCGATCTTACGAAGCCCTCGCAGGTAGAGCGCATCCTTGGTGTAGCACACACCGGCCCGATTCAGATCAGGAACGCCCCGGAAGGTGCGCAGGCTGCGGGCAAGCGCGAGTTTGCGGGCGAATTGCCGCGCCGTCTGTGCATCCTGGTCCGGTCGTCTGAGCAGGCGATAGAGCAAGATGAACGCCTCGAAGAAGGTGAAGAGGGGCAGGAAGGTTTGCGCGGGCGTCATCACGCCGCTCGCAAGGCCAGTGGCCAGCGTCCCGAACCAGAGGGACGTCTCGTCGTGCGGCTGCCCGGTGAGGCGCGCGGTCTGTATATCGTAGTAGCTGGCGAGGCCCTCTTCCGACTGCAGAGAACGAGCGGTGTGAATCCCGAGCAGCCCCAGGAGCGACCGTTCCCCCACAATGCAGCGTGCAACATGGCCTGCCAGCTCGTGTGAGAGATCGCTCTTGATCTGCTGCAGGGAGATCGGGCCAGCCGGAAGGTACACATGCCGCAATCCCTGTTCGATCCGCGGGACACTGGCATTGGGATCGATGATCACCTGCCATTCCTGGTAGCCGTGGTCGCGCAAGACCGCTTCAAAGAACCTCCTGGCGGTCTGCGGAGAAACCATGCGGCGCGGCCGGGAGGAAGACAGGGGGGCAACCTGCTGCAACGCCTGCGCTTCCTGTTCGGTGGAGGACAGATCAAGCGTGAGTCCAAGCCGTTCGCGCAGCAGTTGGACCACGCGCTCGCTGGCTTCCGCCGTGTCTGGGCGCAGCAATCCCTGCAGCAGGTAATGCCTGACGCGCGAGAGAGCATACTCCAATTCTTCACGCGTGGGGACGGGCGTAAAGCGGAGCGAGCACTCCCAGTACTTCTCCATATCGCCCTGGTAGGTGGCCTCGATCATGCGCAGGAAGTCTATTTCCTCCGCGATCGTAGCCTGGTAGATCTTGCGCACGATCGCGTTTGGCTCGTCCAGGCCGATCTCCGCATCCAGTTGCCGCAGGGCCGCGATGCGGGCCCGTACCTCCTCGATGTCAATCGCGGGATACTGCAGACGCGGTTCGCGCTGCTCTGCGATGGCTGCTGCCAGCTCACGCTCTCTTGACCCGGCCAGGAGCGTCCCCAATCGTTCCTTGGTGGCTTCATCCATGTCCGGGGCGAACAACTGGTCCCACTGCCGCTGTTCCTCCCCATTGAAGGGACCGGTTGCCGTCCACCACCAGTACGAATCAAATGCCGCCAGGGCGCGGTACCGCTCCACCCACCGCCAGTCAAGCTGGTGCCGGGCAGACCCGGCCTTCTCCCGCCACTGCTCGATTTCATCGAGCGCCTGTTTTGCAAACACCTGGTACGTTCTCCTTCCAGGATGCACCCGCTCCCCCGCCTCCCGGAGCAGGCGTTCCGCTTCATCTATTCTCCCTAAACGCAGGTAGAGGCACCCGCGGTTCACCTGGTAGGTAGGAAGTTCCTTTTGTGCAAACGCGTATCCCATACCGGCCAGCCGCTCTACCTCCGCAAAGGCCTTCTTATCAAACACCAGCGCCTCCCAGTACTCTCCCAAACGGGCCAGGATCTGCGATTTCTCGCCATAGGCGTCGGCCAGCGTATCCACTTCCACATACCCCCGTTCTTTCAGGTCGATGCTCTGGTTCATGGCATGGAGTGCCTCCTCTGGCTTGCCGGTGCGACCCAGATGATAGCCGAGATTGTTGAGTGCGCGAGCCAGTCGCTTGTTCAGGAAACTCTTTTCGAGGGGAGAATCACCTCCCCTGGCCGAAAGCAGGGCGATGATCTGCCTGTTCATGGCAATGGCCTGCTCTTGCAGGACCCACGCCCGCTCTGTTTCCCCCTGCTCCTCGGCATACTCACCCCACCTCCCCAGGAGCCAGGCACGTTTCTCCAGGAGGGACACCCGCAAGTCCAGGTTTGACTCGCACCGCGATTGCAGTCGTTCACAGCAGGCCTCAAGCAATGCCTGCGCCTCCTCAAAGCGCTGCTGGTTCATAGCACCCACCATCAAGTTGTATGTGACCGCGACCTCTATCGGCGGCTGGAGCACGATCTTCCCTGCCAGGGCTGCGTTGCGGATGCGCCGGTAATCTGCGGCCTTTTGCGCGCCATCGACAGGCTGGCCAAGAAACGGCGGGAGAAAGTGGGAGAGCAGCAGGCCGCCGCACTCATCCTCTTCCGTCGTGTACCAATCAAAGCTGTCCATCACCTCCGCCGCGTGACGGGAGAGCCGCGCAGCATACCCGAGATTAAAAGCGAGCCAGCCGTACCGGATGAGGAGTTGGGCAGCAGAAAGCAAGCGGTGGTGCTTGAGGAGGAGCGTAGCCAGTTCCGTCACAATACCCCCCGCCTCCCGTTCGTACACCACGCCACTCGCAAGCCAGGCCGTGTAGGCCTCGATGAGCAGGTGTTCGCCTTCCTGCAGCTGCTCAGGAGAGAGCGAATGCAACACGGATGCGGCTATCATGGGCAAGAGCTGTGTGCGTGCGCGAGAGGCAACCACCAGCGAGGCGCGGCGCAGCTCCTCATAGGGGCCGGGTCCCGAGAGGCAGAGGATCGAGAGGGCCGGTTTGGCCAGTGGAATGGCAGCCAGGGACAGGACCCTCAGTACATGCAGCGCATCAGCAGAAAGGGACTGAGAGGAGAGCAGCCGCTCAAGGAAGGGGGCCACCACGCTTTCGGGAGGCCCTCCAAAGACGCGTGGCCCTGCGAGGAGGCACTGGAGGGCCCTGGTCATCATGGCAGGCGGGGCGATCGCCTGCGCTGTCCCGGCATCTTCCATCTCGAAGGCTCCCCAGTCATCATCTTGCGGGCGTTTGATCAGTGCCGCTACCCATTCCAGGCAGAGCGGCGTCCCGCCGATGGTGCGGTAGACCTCCTGCAGGAGCGGAGCCGGCACCTCCTGCAACCCGAGTCGCTGCAGCAGGCACACCGCCTGCTCCTCGGAAAGGGGGGGAATGGTGGTCTCGTCAACAAACAATGGGTCGTTGCCGGTCCACCCGAGCCACAAGCGTGTCGCCAGTACGATCTTTGCCTGGTGCCGGCCGCGCAGAAATGCGGAGAAAAAGCGTTCCCAACACGCAGCAAGCCGGTGATTCTCCTGCATGAGGCACTCTCCGTGATCGATGAGCAAGACGAGCCGCTGTTCCATGTGCTCGAATCGATCCAGGAGCAGCGCTGTTTGATCTTCAAAGGGGAGCGCTGGTATCCGGGGCAGCGGGACTCCGAGTTCCCTGAAGATGGTTCCCAACACCTCCTCGAGGGCCTCCTCTGGCGTGCGTGTCCGCTCGTGCAGACGCAGATTACAGAAAATCATCTGACACGACGGCTGTCCCAGCAGGTGTATCGCCAACCTGCTGAGTTCAGAGGATTTGCCAACGCCGGCGGTCCCGCGTACAATCACCAGTTTCTTGCCTCGTGCTGAGGAGAGGAGGCCCCTGAGCTCTTCGTGCCAGAGCGGTCGATCAACCAGGTGCCCGACGTCGGCGAGAAACGGCTGGGAGAACCGCCCCTGTTGTTCGATCTCCACCTGTCCATCCAGCCGCATGAGTTCGAGCAGTAACTGCGCCCATTCGGCATCGGTTCTCCTGTCCTTGTAGGTCTGCTGCAACTCGATCCTTTTGCGAGCGAGTGCAATAAACTGTTGTCGCGCTGTTGGAGAGAACACCACCCCGGCCTGGAGAAATGCTGCATAAAGTGCTGGAAGCTCGTCAAAACGGGGAGAGGTCACCCCATCCTCGAGACGACTGTACGAGGAATGCACCCGGTTCGGAAGGTGGGCAAGAATCCTGGTCTGTTTGATCTTCTTTGCCCCGGCACCAAGCCGCAAGCTCGCCAGGAATGCACCAAAGGCCTGCCTGCCATTGCGGTCCACCTGCGTATCAACCGTCACCATGCCGTAGCACTCCAGTCACTCCAATAGACGCACGGATTGAAAAAATAGTCTTCTCCAAGAATGCCATGAAA
>Ga0070707_100007695_pt1 | contig 10004 bp, 11 predicted proteins | sample KBSK5502metaG_FD_65468 | JGI IMG/M metagenome (GOLD analysis project Ga0070707, IMG submission 65468) | Corn, switchgrass and miscanthus rhizosphere microbial communities from Kellogg Biological Station, Michigan, USA - KBS K5-50-2 metaG | ecosystem: Host-associated > Plants > Roots >... | reverse complement strand
CATTGGGCGGCGATCCGCCGCTTCAGAGCGAGAGACGCCCGGTAGTGCGGCAAGCGGTGCTCCAGAGCCGACGTCAACTCCTGCTCCATCGCCTCCGCGTGCGTGCAGGCCGGGCAGTCCCTGAGGTGCGCCAGTACCTCAACGTGAGCCGCCGTGGGGAGGCGCCCCTCCTGATAGTCGTGGAGAGTCATCCGAACGTCATCGCACTTCATCTGTGTCTTACCGTGCTCGGCACACGACCTTGCGAAGCCGGTCCAGCTCGACGTCGTCGCGGAGCCATGCTTCGGCGATCGCGCCCTGCGAAATGGCGTCGACCGTGTCGAGACCGCCCACCGTCGGGTCGTGACGCCGGCGCCGGTAGAGACTCACGAACGTGTTGCGCAGGATGCGGAACAGCCACGCCTTGAGATTGGTCCCTGGTGTGAACTGGTGTTCCGCTTTGAGCGCGCGCGTACGTCTCCTGCACGAGGTCCTCGGCATCTGCCTGGTTCCCGGTGAGATGCCGCGCGAGGTTGTGGAGTGCGTCGACATACGCCAATGCCTCGTTCGCTACGACACTCAACCGAAGAGCCACTCCCTTGATCACGGGCCCTGCATAGCGCTGCAGGGACGTTCACCCTCCACAACGGCCAAGTGACCCATTCGTTCCATCCGCCTCCCCGAGGCCGGATACGGCCTTCGCGGCGCTCATAGAGCAAACGAGGGTAACGCCCCACATCGCGATTCGTTCCCTCCCAACCCTTTCTGAACCGGGTGGAACGGCGCCCGAGATGGAGCGTTCGGACGTGTGAGGAGGCAGAAAGAGAACCATGAAAAACGACACAAAAGTGATGGCGTGGTACAGGCGGGGGATAGTCGCGGCCGGCGTGGTGACGCTGCTCATCGGTGCCCACGCGCTGGCCGCGACGCCACCGACGATCGGGATCAAGGAATTCAAGTACGGACCGCCCATGCTCACCGTCCCCGTGGGCACGACGGTGACGTGGGTCAATCACGACGAGGAGCCGCACACCGTCACGTCCGGGACCGGCGCCTTCAACTCGGCCGGGCTCGTGCACGAGGACACGTTCGTGCAGACCTTCACGAAACCCGGCACCTATCAGTACTTCTGCGCGATTCATCCCTACATGAAGGGCACGCTGGTCGTGAAGTAGACGCCACTAATAGCGAGGAGGACGGCATGGACGGGTTCGATCGTCGAGGATTTCTCCAATGTATGGCCTGGGCGGGCACAGGGGTCGTCTGGGCAGCGGCGGGTGGCGTGATGTCGTCGCGACTGATCACGGAGGCCTCGGCCGCGGACGCCGCGGCGGGGAGCTTCACCTTCGTGCAGATCAGCGACACGCACGTCGGTTTCAAGGGCGAGGCGAACAAGGACGCCGCGGCCACCCTCCAACAGGTCGTCGACCGTGTGAATGGGCTGCGACCGGCCCCTGCGTTCGTGCTTCATACGGGCGATCAGACGCACGGGCAGAAGGCGGGCGCCTTCGATACGGTCGCGGAAATTCTGAAGACCGTGAAAACGGAACGCATCTTCTACATACCCGGCGAACACGACGTGTTCCTCGACGGGGGCAAGGAATATCTCGCCCGCTACGGCAAGGGGACGGTCGACGGTCGCGGCTGGCAGAGCTTCGATTACAAGGGAACACACTTCGTCGGGCTCGTGAACGTGCTCAAGTACAAGGGTGAGGGGATGGGCTCGCTGGGCGACGAGCAACTCGAGTGGCTGGAGAAGGACGTCGCGCCCCTCTCGAGTAGCACCCCGATCGTGATCTTCTCCCACGTGCCACTCTGGGCGGTCTACCCGCAGTGGGGTTGGACGACCGACGACGCCGAGCGCGCGCTGGCGTATCTCCGCCGCTTCGGTTCGACCACCGTCTTGAACGGGCACATTCATCAGGTGCTCCGCAAGGTGGAGGGCAACATCTCGTTCCATACCGCGATGTCCACGGCGTTTCCGCAGCCGGCGCCGGGCAGTGCGCCGGCGCCGGGGCCGATGAAGATCCCTGAGGAGCAAGCACGCCGGATGATCGGTGTCACGGAAGTCTCATACGTGCCCGGCAAGCATCCGCTCGCTGTGGTGGACTCGACACTCGGCTAACAACGGTATCTCTAAAGCCGAGCGCAATGCGCGCCGGCCCGAAAGAGGCGGAGACGCATCAATGACGCGGGGCGAGACTGAATCGGCGATCGGAGGCCAACGGAGTGAAATTGCCGAGTCGCGAGAAAACTCATGCCCCGCGACGATTTTCGACGCGCAGGGACACGATGTGCGGGTCGTTACTGCGACGGAATTCGGCCGGCACTGACATGAGTCGCACCGGCTCTCACCTGAGTCGGAACCAATGGTGAGGCGAGACGTTGGCCCTCGGCTGGGTCTTCGGCGACCTTACCCCCGGTGGTCGCGGATACTTCGTCGTTCCGGTCCACAGAGTGGGGGCGACCCACCGAGTGAGTGTCCTGTCGTTTGACGTGTCAGGAGGCGGTGTGTAGGTCGGGCAGCACCGTTCTGCTGCCGGCCGGGCATTGTGACGCACCGAACGATCTTCCGATGCGAGCATCTTCATGGGCTTCGAGTACCAAGTGGCCGGCCGCGCGTTATGCGCTCGAAAGAGGCAGAACAACTAGCACTGCGTCCTTCACTCGGCGCGCCGGCTGGTGATGGACCTGACGTGAGACGCGCAATTGTGCGGGCCTTCGATTTGTGGGAGGGCAAGAAGATGGACGGTGGGACCGTCGCGGGACTCGTCTATCTCGTGAGCGCCAAACTCATGCAGCTCGGCCTTACCGCCGTCATTCTGACGGTCGGCATTTTTTCCCCCCAGATCGGCATCGCCGGCAGCGAAGACGACCGGGACGAGACCAGGCGGCTCGACCCGGACCGGCCACATCTGCCTGAGGCGAGCACCGCCGTGGGGAAGGGCCACGTCGTCTTGGAGTCCGGCTACACCTTCGCTGAGAAGGGTTCGGTGCGCACGCACTCCTATCCCGAAGCGGTGCTGCGCGTCGGGATGTTCGCCGACTGGTTCGAGCTTCGCATCGGCCAGAATTTCGTCACCCAGGAGCAGACGGTCGGCGACCTGTACGTCGGCGCGAAGCTGGCGCTGACCGAGCAGCGAGGGTATCTGCCGGCGATCGCCGTGATTCCCCAGATGACCGTGACGGACGCCAACCGCGCCGCCGCTGACGGCCGCGTGCTTCCCGGACTCAACGTGGACTGCGGGTGGGAACTCCTCAAAGACCGCTTCGCCATCGAGCTGCTGATCGCGACTAATCGTGTTCGCGACGATGCCCACACCTCCCACCTGGAAGTCGCCACCGGGCTCACCGCGGCCGTGAACCTGCGGCGCGACCTCGAGGCATTCGTCGAGTGGGACGCGTTCTATCCGGTGGCCGCTTCCAGTCCCGCGAGCGGCGCGCGAGACTATGCCGTGGGCGGCCTCGTCTATTTCATCACCGACAATCTCGCGGTTGACGTTCGGGCCGGAGTCGGCCTGAACCGGCAGGCCAATGACTTCCTGGCGGGTACGGGCTTCTCAGTCCGCTATTGAGTCGACGCGACCTGCTCCCCGAAAACTGGTCCAGACGGACTGAGAGGTTGACCACAGGAGCGAACGATCACGGTGTGGCCTCTCGAAGAGGCCGCCTGACAGGGGTGACGAATGAAATCTCAGGGCCTGGCAGGACGGATCGTGGTCATCGCACTCGCAGTCACCGCCGTCAGTCGCGCCACCGCGTCACGGCGGCTTCATCCCTCGACGTCGATCCGGTCGAAGGACTCGGCGTAGGCGAGACCGAATCTCCTGCCGAGCTCTGCCGCGCGCTCGCGCACCGACGCGGCGACGACGCGGGGATCGGCGATCTGGCTCCTGTGGCAGGCGAAGGCCTTGGCCTTGAGATCGATCGTCGCCGAGATGTCGACAACGAGCTGGGGATCGTCCCACTGGGTCAAGTAGACTTCGCGCACGCGGTGCGGCTCGTAGTCGGGCAACAGCTCGGGAAACACTAGGCGCGTGCACGCCAGCGGGTAGACGCAATCGAGTGCCACGCCCGCCACGATCCGGTGATCGCGATGTGAGGCGCCCATATTGTATGTCCGACGCGGATTCTGGAGGATGACGAGCCCGGGCCGGAAGCGCCGAAGCTCACGTGTGATATCGAGCCGCAGGGCCCGCGTGTCCTCCACATCGCCGTCCGGGTAGCCGAGAAACTCCACGTGTCGCACACCGAGAATCGCCGCCGCCTCGCGCTGTTCCTCGGCGCGGATCCTTGCGAGCGCTTGCGGGGACATCGATCGGTCGGCCGACCCCTTATCACCGTTCGTGACGATCACGTAGGAGATCGTCTTCCCTTCTCGCGCCAGCTTGGCGACCGTACCCCCGACCCAGGACTCAGCGTCATCGGGATGCGCCACGATGACCATGACGCGCTCGAACGTGTCGGCCATGGCCAGTCTTTGCGCTACAGCAGCGCTTAGCGCCGCTTGGTGGCCGGCCCACGCGCCCGGCGTGATTTCGGGCGCGCGGGCAGACCGGTCGACGGATTCCGGTGACGGCGCCGGATGATGCTGCAGACGACTGCTCCGCTGAACACGGTGCCCACGATGAAGCCGACGTAGGCGACGCCGAACAGAGTGATCGGCTCATCGACGGCCGGCGGTTCCTGGGCCAGGGTGAGCGCCGACGTCGTCAGGAGCGTCGTCCCCGTCGCGACCAATGACGCGAGAAGGAGCTGCACGTTCCTCATGACTCACCTACCTCACCGAGATCGGGACGCGGATGTCGAAGGTCGAAGCAATTGGCTTACCGTCCTGCATGCCGGGGAAGAAGCGAAAGCGCCGCAGCCACACGAGGAGCGCACGGTTCAGGTCCGGATCGCTCGTGGGCTCAACCAGTTCGACGCGCGCGCTCCCGTCGGCGCCGACTCGGAAGCGTGCCACCGCGACCATCTCGATGGTCCTGTGCCGCAGCGCCTCGGGAAGCTCGAGCTCCTCGGGCTTGGGCCGATAGATCGTCCGCGCGCCCATCCGACCACCGTCGGACGGGCCCACAATGGCGGATCCTGGGACACTGCTCGTGGCTGCCGAGGTTGGCGCCTGCGCCGGGACGGTCGCGCCCGTCTGGGGCCCGGCCGACCCGGAGGGTGCGACTGTCTCCGGGACCGTCACCGAGCTAGGGACGGACGGCCCGGCCTCGGAGGCGGGACTGGGCTCGGGCGGCGGCTTGACTGCGACCTCTTGCTCGACTTTTCGTGGGACCTCTCGCGTCTGGGCGGGCGGCGGCGGCACCCTGCGCGGACGCGGCGGAGTGGCGGGCACGGCCGATGGCGCCGACGCGGCCCGGCCCGTCGAGGGAACTTCGACGACCCGCACGTCGACTAGGCGGGGCGCGGATCGCCGATCGGGCGTCTGCTCCAGCAATCGCAGGAAGCCCATCAGCGACAGGAACGTGAGCAGCATCGCCAGCGGCGCCTGCCACGGAAGGCGGCGCCACGGATCGTCCTGAATGCGCAGCGCTTCCATAGCCTTACTGCGGCGTCACCGCGAACAGGAAGTGCTCAGCGCCCGCTTCGCGCGCCTTCAGCATCGCCTGCACGACGATTCCGCTGGGCGCCGCGCTGTCCGCCGCGACGATGACGTTCGTGTCGGGCCCGCCAAGCCTCGGCCGGAGCGTGACGGTCAGCGTGTCCAGCGTCACGGCGATCTGGTCGAGCAGCAACTCCCCTTCGCGCGTCACCGTGAGCGTCACGGGGCTCGCGGCCTGCATCGGCGGGGCCTGACCGCGGGGGAGGTTCACGGCCAGCGAATGCAGATTCTGGAGCGAGAGCGAGGCCAGCATGAAAGTTGCCAGAAGAAAGAACATCACGTCGATCATCGGGATGATCTCGATGCGGCCCCGCCGACGCTGGCGCGATGGGCGAAGCCTCATGGAGCGCCCTCTTTGGCCTCAAGCCGGATAAAGTCGACGACCCGCGTGCCGAGCTGCTCCATTTCGTCCATCACCTGCGCCTGCCGGTGCGAGAAGTAGTTGAAGGCGAAGAGCGCGATCAGGGCGATGAAGAGTCCCACCGCGGTGGCAATCAAGGCCTCCGCTACGCCGCCCGTGACGCCACGAGGATCGACGAGGCCCTCGGAGCCGAACAGGTGGAACGCGCGGATCATGCCGGTGATCGTGCCGAGCAGGCCCAGGAGTGGGGCGGCGGTGACGATGGTCTCCAGGATCCACAGCCAGCGGCCGAGCGATTGCTCGATCACAGTCGCTTCCTCGGCGGCCCGGGACTCCACCCACCACGCGGGGCGCTGGCGGTTCTCGAGGATCACGCGGAAGAAGCGACCGAAATAGTTCTGCGGCCCGACCCGGCCCACGCGCTGCTCGAGGTCGTCCCACGCGAAGCCGTAGGTCTCGAGCACCTCGAGCAGCGCGGCGGGTAGGCGAGTACGAGTCGCGAACACGAACGCCTTCTCCAGGATCACCACCACGGCCACGACCGTGAGCAGCAGCAGCGGATAGATCATGGCGCCGCCCACGCGGAGGGCCGCGACGAAACCCTGGAGATCCTGCATCAGTGCAACTCCCTTCTCGTTTGTCCTAGAATTCTTTCTGGAGCCCGCCATAGAACGCCCGCCGGGGGCCGAACTGCGGAGCGAAGACCCCGAGCCCGGTGCCACTCCGGATCTCATATTGCTCGTCCCACAGATTGACGATGTCGAAGCGGGCGCTCATTTTCCCAATCGCCGGGAGCGTGAAGCCTTGCTGGATCCCGACGTTGGCCGTCTGATAGGGCCTGACTGAGGAGTCGTTCGGGTGCACGACAGTGCGCCGCAGGCCGCTGCCGGCCAGGAAGTCCATCGACAGTCGCGTCTGGCGCCAGAGATAGGCCGCGCCCGCGGACGCCGTGATGAGCTGGTAGTGATCGGTGTGAATGTAGTGTTCGTGGATGTAGGCGAGGTCGTCTGCGGTGAACAGCGATTGCGCGGTCTCGATGCGCTTCCCCCACTGTTGGGCTGCTGCCAGATTGCCGTAGGCAGAGAACCCACCGACCACGTAGGAGGCGCTGAGCTCGACGCCGTAGTTGTAGCCCCACTTGTAGTTGAAGGGAGTCAGGAAGACCGGCGCGCCGAACTGGCCGTCGTCGAGAAGGTGCTCCGCCTGCTTGTAGTAGCCGTCGAGTCCGACCTTGAGCCCCGGAATGATTTGCTGGGTGACGCCGGCATCGACGTAGTGGGCGCGCTCGGCCTTGATGGTCGTGTTCTTCTTGACCTCTGGCTCTGCGGTCGAATCGGTGAGGCGGTTGAGGCTCGAGGACGACACGAAGACGAGCGGCGGTGGGGTGAAGTAACGGGCATAGCCGGCGTGCACCGTCGTCGTGGGGGTGGCCATCCAGACCACGTTGAGCCGCGGACTGAGCTCCCACTCGTTTCGGAAGGCGTCGTAGTCATCGAACCGCAGCCCTCCGTTGATGGTTACCGTCGGGAGAATGCGCCAGGCGTCCTGGCCGTAGAGGCTGTACGTGTAGCCGGTGATGCCTGTGCTGTCGAAGATCTTGAACGGCGAGTCGGGGAGCGTCTGGACGCCGCCGGACGCTGGCAGCACCGACGAGGTCGTCTGCACGCTGCTGCGCTCCGCGGTGAAGAGGAGACCGGTCCTCACGGTGTGCGTGGGCGTGAGCACGTAGCTGCCCTCGGCCTGGAGCCCCGTCGCCACACTGCTCCGGTGGTAGTTCTGAGCGATACCGTTGAAGAGGAGATCAGCCAGCGGATCCGGGTTGAAGTCGATCTGGCTGTAACGGGTGAAGACCGAGACCTGATAGGTGAGGTCCTTCTCCGCCTTCAGGTAGGACAGCACGGCATAGTAGTTTTGCTCGAGTTGGGTCTCGTCGGCCTTGGCGGAGTCGAAGCTGTCGATGCCGTTAACCGTGAAGCTCGGCGTCTGGTTGCGACTGTTCGGGATCTGGAAGTGCCCGACGAACGTGCCCAGGATCGCGCCGACCTTGCTCGTCGAGTCGAGCAGGTATTCAAAGTAGCCGAAGCCGTGCCCCTGCTTGGTCGCGTCATGGATCGGGTTGTCTGGCGTCGCTTGCGTGATGCCGATGTTGTTTTGGATGTAGTCGCCGGAGAGATAGTAGTTGAAGCGCCCGAGCGAGCCCCGGTACTCCGCGCTCGGCTGGATCCAGGAGTGGCTGCCGCCGTACATGCCGATATACCCGCCCGGCCCAAAAGCCCCGCTCTTGGTCTGGACGTCCACGATGCCGGCGGTGCGCAGGCCGAACTCGGCGGGCAGCGCGCCGGTGATAAGCTCGACCGAATTGGCGAAGCGGGGGCTCAAGCCGCCGCTCTGGCCGAACAGGCTCACCCCATCGGGCAAGGCGATGCCGTTGATGCGGTACTGCACGTTGCCGTGCTCGTTGCGAACGTGGAGCACGCCTGATTGCGCCGAATCCTGCGTTACCCCCGGTGCTTGCAAGAGGATCTGACTCAGGGGCGCGTTGTCGCCTTGGGGGAGGCTCTCGATCGCCTGTCGGTTGAACTCATACGTCGAGGCGCCGATGCGCGGCTGGATGCTGATACGTGCCTCCTCCAGTCGCTTGGCCGCGACCGCGACATCCAGCGGCCCCCGTGACGCGAGCGTGAGGGCGGCGCTCGCGCCGGCGTCCTCAGTGACCGTCACGACCGCGGTGGCGGCCTCGAATCCATCCTTCGCGACAACGACCACATACGTGCCGGGTGCCACGTCAGGGAAGCTAAACCGCCCTTGCTCGTCGGTCGTGGTCTGTCCGACGACCCGACCATCGCCTACCTCGAGCCGCACCTGCGCGGAGGGCAACGGCCGGTCGAGCGCGTCCTTGGCGATGCCGGTGACAGGGCCGCCGGCCGCCGACGCGCCCGTGGGCGCAAGGCCGACGAGTAACCACAAGAATCCGATGAGAACTGCGCGGACTCCACCACGTGCTCGCATAGCATTTCTCCGTAGCGATCGGGGTGAGGTTCGACGTCACTGTCCGACCCGTCGGGTCGTCGATGACGCGACCAAGGAACCTGCCGACTACGGACTGCTAAGCGAGCGGCGGAGCGCGGGGATCGGTATGACGAGCAGGAGCGGACGAGCGTCGAATGGGCGCGACGACGACGAACGCGGTCGCGGCGAGCACGAGGCGGGCGGATTCCGGCGCGCCGACCGCGTGCCCGACGACCCTGAGCCCATCGAGCGCCAAGAGCGGACACTGGGCGTCGTAGAGGCCCGGTCCATCGCTATGATGAGTGTGTCCATCGAGCACACCCAGGGGCAGGACGAGGGCAATGAGCCCCAGCAGTGCTGCGAAGACGAGCACTAAGCCCCGCGGACGCTTGTCGATGGTGTTCACAACGGGCATGTCTGATCGGTTCTTATACCGTCGTGCCGGGTCCATTGCAAGCCGTGACGGATTTCCCAAGTTCAGAGGGCTCGAGACATCTTTCACCGGCGGCTGTCACGTCCGCGTGAACTTGATGATGCCGGAGCATCATGTGCATCGAGCGCCGGTACGCCGAGTGGTACCCTAAGTCCCGCCAGGCGCCCGGCCGGCCGGCTGAGGCAATTGAAGCGCGTCCCGCCCGGCCAGCTCGGACGCCCGACAAATCGCGAGACTCATGATAGGTGCAGATGGGTCGGGTGTCGCCCCGGCGCGGCTAACGAGACCGAATGTCGACCGACATCGTGGCGGGCGCAGATCGGGCGGGCATTTTTTCAGCCGTTCAGCACAAGCGGTTTCGGCCGCTGTGGACGGCATCGATCCTGTCGGGCGTCGCCTACATGACCGCGCTCACAGCGTGCGGCTGGGTGGCGTTCGACCTGCACCACCACTCGAGCACCGTCGGCCTCGTGGTGTTCGCTTCCTTCCTGCCATCGCTCATCATCACCCCCTTCGCCGGTGTCTTCGCCGACCGCTACGACCGGCGGACGATGTTGCTCACCATGAACGCGATCGGCCTGCTTTCGACCCTCGGGCTCGCCTGGGTCGCATGG
>Ga0070707_100007691_pt1 | contig 10007 bp, 4 predicted proteins | sample KBSK5502metaG_FD_65468 | JGI IMG/M metagenome (GOLD analysis project Ga0070707, IMG submission 65468) | Corn, switchgrass and miscanthus rhizosphere microbial communities from Kellogg Biological Station, Michigan, USA - KBS K5-50-2 metaG | ecosystem: Host-associated > Plants > Roots >... | reverse complement strand
GTCCAGGATTGTTGCCATCAATTCCGGACGGATAAAAGCTTTGCGCGAGAAATCCGACCGCGCGTGTCGACATCGCGACGTTCAACCCGAATCCAACAAAATCGTGGCGCGTATAAAACAGAGCGGTGCGTGCTTTTTGCACCGCCACATCCCAACTGAAAAAAGTCGCTTCGCCCGTCCGGAAGGTGCCAAGCACGGTCGGCGCAACGCCATCCGTGTCCGGATTGTTCACGACCGTGATGAAGACCTGCATTTGCGTTCCGATCGGCAAACGAATTCCGGCGCGCGTGATCTTCACCCGTTGCGCCGCGAATTTAATGACGTCCGAAACATCTGCGGCGCTCAGGCGCGGCTGTCCATTGATTGTTCCCGGGACCGGATCGGAGATGATCGGCTGACGGATCTCGCCATTGACACCGCCGAACGTCGCCGGCGGATAAGGGAACGTTGGCTGCGCCCCAAGAATCACTGGGTAATTCGGATCTTCGTTGCCTCGCAACACGATCGCCCTAGACTTTCTCGTTGAGCTAGCGACGTAAGGGAGCCGGATGCCATTAATGAAAACATTGTTCGCGGTAATGCCTGGCGACGGGGCGAATCCTTTCTGGCCGGCCAGCGCGACGTCTTCATCTTTGTCGTAACCGGAAACCAAGACAAACGGATTTTCGTTTCGCACAAACGGGGGCAGTGGCCCGGGAGGCAGCACGGCGAGAATTAATGGCGAAATCGGCGGGACCGGATTCAGCGCAGCTGGTGGTCGGGGTGTTCCGTCCCCAGTTACACCGATCCCACCTACGAGCACCCCTCGTTTGTAGAGCGGAACTCCACCAGGGGATCCATCAAGGGACGTACCGATGACTGGCTTAACCGATAAACCGGGACTTGAATTGAACATCGAAACAGTGCCGGGAACTGTTTTGAATTTATTGATGTCCGAAAAAAAGAGATTCGATAAACCAACACCGACGAGCGGGCCTGTTGACGTGTTCCGGACGCCAGGCGGAAAATGCTGCTGAATGATGAACCCGGCGGTCCGGGACGTGAATGCATTTTGATTGCTGCTCAAATATGCGGCTGTGCCAGCTTTTGAGACCGCCGTTGCCACTTCGTCGACTCCAGCCGTTCCACCGCGCACAACCCAAACCGCAAGGACGAAGCCTTCGCGATCAGTGACGGCGATGACGCTGTTGGGTGAAATCTTTACCGCGCGCGTGACGGCACGGTTGATGATGGTTTGGACGTCGACGGCGGTAAGCTGGGCGAAGGCGGAAGAAGCAGTCGAAAGAACAGCGAAGGAAATGAGCACGGCCCTGGGCATCATGCGGCAGCGTTTTTAGCAGATGCGCGATTAAATGCCACGAGAATTGCGAAACTTGTCAGTTTGTAGCCACGGCCCTGTGGGCCGTCCAACGCCATAGCCCTTTAACGCATGAACGCACCATGAGGGCGCGTCGCTACATATCGCCATTCGACGCATCATAGCCGAGTGGCTATCTCGCCATTCAATGCGCCACAGGCGCGTGGCTACATCGCCATTCGACTCGCGGTTGGCCCCTCGACAGAGCGAGGGGGCTACAGTGGGCTTGCAAATGGCCGGGTGTTTCCGGCATTCTCGGCCTCCCATGCGCTGGGCAGCTCCAATCGACACCGGCGCGATTCTGCGCCAGGGCGTTTGCGTCGTCGCCATCGTTTTGAGCGCTGCCGAATCGGCCAAGGCGCAAACAGTGGAAGTTTCGCCGCCTGAAGGATTTCACACGGGACAGGTCACGCTCACGACCCAGGATGAACAGAGCGCGCCTCTCCCACCACCCGAATTCAATCCTGATCCTGGTGCGTCGGCCCAGCAAGTGGAGCCTGAACCGCCGCCGGAACTTTTCCCGCCCATCCTGCCGCAGCTTCCCGCATACGGCGAGGAAGCTTTGCCCCGTTCGCTGGAGCTTCCACGCAAAGGTGTTCGCGAAGTCGTGCCGCGCCGACGCAAACTAGAATACGAGACGTATCCCCTCTCCGACGAGGGCGAAGGCTTGCTGCCGAGTTCCGAACCAGTCAACAACCGCTGGTTCATCGGGTTCGGTCGCTGGAAACGTTATGCCGACCCTTCCACCGAGACGACCTACCAGTCCGAGCTGAAGCTTTGGCACCCCTATTTGCAAAGCAAACTGAAGGGAGACGCTCCCATCATCGGCCAGGACATCTTTCTCAACCTGACCCTTGAAGATTTCGCCCAATTCGAAACGCGCCGTTTGCCCACCCCCAGCGGCGTAAGCGCGGAGCGGCCTAACAGCTCCGAGTTCTTCGGGCGCGGCGAACAGCTCTTTTATGCGAATGATTTTTCGATCGGAATCGATCTATTCAAAGGCGAGACGGCGTTTAAACCGGTGGAATGGGCGCTGCGATTACTCGGCGTCTATAATCACAACTATATCGATGTGGAGGAGAGAAACGTCGTAAATCCCAACGCGCAAAAAGGGACAACCCGAGAGAAGGAATTTGTCTCGTTACAGGAAGCATTTGGCGAAATCCACGTTCGCGATCTCTCCAACAATTACGATTTCATTTCATCGCGCACCGGCATTCAACCCTTCATCAGCGATTTTCGCGGTTTTATTTTCAACGATACCAATCTGGGGGTGCGCATTTTTGGGAACTACGACAACAACCGCTGGCAGTACAACATCGCTGCCTTCGACATGCTGGAGAAAGATACTTTTTCCGATCTGAACGAGTTCAACGCGCGGGACCAGCAGGTTTACGTCGCCAATGTTTTTCGACAGGACCTGATTTGGAAAGGCTACACCGGCGAGCTCAGTTTCGTCGGCGACTTCGACAATAACAGCCGCCACTTCGACAAGAACGGCTTCATCACGCGGCCAGCGCCGATCGGCACAGTGGCTGATCATTATGTCCAGGCTTACTACCTCGGCTGGACGGGGGACGGTCATATCGGGCGCTTCAACATCGATCACGCTTTTTATCAGGTGCTGGGGGAGGACAGCTTGAACGGGATCGCCGGACGGCGCGTGGATATCAACGCGCAGATGGCCGCGTTGGAGGTGTCAATCGACAAGGATTGGATGCGGCACAAACTGTCGGTTTTTTACGCGAGCGGAGATAACGATCCCACAGATTCCCACGCCACCGGTTTCGATACCGTGCTGGATCGACCGTTTTTTATCGGCGGCCCGTTTAGCTTTTACTCGCACCAGGGCTTCAATCTGGGCGGGACAGCCGTAAATTTTAAGCAGCGCGACAGCCTGGTAATTGATTTCCGCACGAGCAAAACTGAAGGCCAGGCAAATTTTGTTAATCCGGGTGCCTTCATTATTGGTTACGGCCTGGATGCGGATATCACTCCGAAACTGAAAGGTTTCATCAACGTAAACTACATCCGGACGGTAACGACCGCGCCAACCGAATTGGTGCTCTTCACCAATCACTCGAGCAACGATTTTGCGCTCGATTGCAGCGCGGGTTTTGAATGGCGTCCGCTGCTCACTGAAAACGTCATCATTACCGCCGGAGCGGGCTTCCTGATTCCGCGTTGGGGTTATAAGGATATCTACCGGACGAACACCGTGCCGGTTCATGGTTTTCCGCAGCCCGCACCGGGCACGGTCGATTCCTTTCTCTACAGCGGAATCGTGACGCTGACGCTCACTTATTAGGAACGTTGAATCGTTAAATGAAAAGGAAAACGCCGAATGCCGAACACCGAACGCCGAACATCGAATGGGCCGGAGATGGGCGCGTAGAGGAAGATGCTCATGGCTACTCTTCTTTGGATAAAGGAGATTCAACGCCCAACGCCCAACGCCAGCAAAAGAAAACATCGAACGCCGAACGCCGAACGCCGAACATCGAATGGAAGAAGCGGAGTCCTCGATTAAGGGAGTCAGCGGACTTTCAATACTCGGCGAAGAAGCAACCTAAATACGATCTGGAAGACAGATTACTGGATTTCGCGGTTAAGGTGGTCGAACTCACGGAGGTGCTGCCAAGCACGAGGGCTGGCAATCACATCGCTGGACAGCTTCTGCGTTGCGGAACATCCCCGTATGGCAACCACGGCGAAGTTGAGTCCGCAGAGTCACGTAAAGATTTCATTCACAAACTGAAGATTTGCCTAAAAGAGCTGCGCGAGACGAAGCGCTGGCTTCGCCTCGTGGCGCGGCTTAACAAACTGAGGGAGCCAGTTAATCTGAGCCCATGCCTGAACGAGGCCGAGGAACTTATTAGGATTTTTGTGGCCAGCATCCGCACAGCTGAAAAAAACGACAAATGAAGCGGCCATGTTACGAATTCGCCGTTCGCCGTTCCGCGTTCGGCGTTCGATGTTGGGCGTTCGGCGTTCGGCGTTTGCTGATACTTTCCTCGGACGTTGAGCGTTGGGCCCATTCGGCTTGCGCTCAGGGCAGGCTGTTGAGCCCATTCGACTTCGCTGCGCTACGCTCAGGGCAGGCTGTGGGACGTTTCTTTTCTGTATTCGGCGTTCGGCGTTCGGCGTTCAATGTTCGGTGTTTGCTGATGCTTTCGTTATGCGTTGAGCGTTGGGCCCATTCGGCTCGCGCTCAGGGCAGGCTGTTGAGCGTTGGGCGTTGTCTGCTGCTTATCTGCGTCTCGCGCTCAGTAGTCGCCCAAGAGATCGCCACCTCCGGCTACGGTCCTCCAACCTCCATCCCCGTCGCAAGATCAATGACTCCACGCGCAGCGTTGCCGCCGCATAATTGGATCGATCAGACGCAGGCCGAGGCCAACGGCAAGAGCGTCGGTTGTTTGCAGTGCCATCAAGGCGTGGAACCAATGCACAAGGCCGAGCAGAATGTCGTGCTCGGTTGCACCGATTGCCACGGCGGAAATCCCGCACGCGGCCTAACGAAAGAGCAGTCCCATATTCTGCCGCGCAACAAAGAATTCTGGAAAACGTCGGCCAACCCGCCCAATTCAACCGCCTGGATCAATCACGAGTCGCCTGAGTTCATTCGTTTTATGAATCCCGCCGATCTACGCGTGGCCAAGGAGTCATGCGGGCTTTGTCACGGCGAGATCGTCCGCGATGTCGACCACAGCATGATGAACCATGGCGCCATGCTTTGGGGCGCCGCTCTATATAATAATGGCGCTTATCCGCAGAAAAACTACCGGTTCGGTCAGGCTTACGGCGCTGATGGTGCACCCCTGAAACTGATCAACTATACGCCGGTCACGCCGGAGGATACCCAGTTACACGGTATTTTGCCGTTTATCGAGCCGCTGCCGCGCTTCAATCTCAGCAATCCCGGAAATATCCTGCGGATTTTCGAGAAAGGGGGACGCGCCCAATTGTCGCTCGGCCTACCCACGAGCGCCGAACCAAACGGCAAACCTGATCGCCGGTTGTCGGAGCGCGGTCTCGGCACGCTCAATCGGACCGATCCCGTCTTTCTCGGCCTGCAAAAAACGCGCCTCCACGATCCACTTCTTGGATTCCTTGGTTCGAACGATCACCCGGGTGATTACCGATCGAGCGGTTGCTCAGCTTGTCATGTGGTTTACGCGAACGATCGTTCGCCGACCAATTCCGGATGGTGGAGTAAATACGGACATCAAGGTCTCAGTTTCACCGCCGACAAGACGATCCCCAAAGCGGAGCGCGGACACCCGGTCATTCACCAGTTCACTCGTTCCATCCCGTCGAGCCAATGCATGAACTGCCACATGCATCAGGGGAACCTCTTCGTGAATCCGTACCTTGGCTATACCTGGTGGGACCAGGAGACCGATGGCGAGTTGATGTATCCTGCAGAGCAGCATAACCCGACCCCCGACGAGCTCGTGCAGGCGACCATGGTCAACCCGGAAGCGGCTGCCGCCCGCGGTTTGTGGGGTGACAAAGATTTTGTCGATCACGTCGCGGAGCTAAATCCGCAGCTCAAACACACCCAGTTCGCCGATTATCACGGACACGGCTGGGTTTTTCGCGCCATTTTCAAACACGATCGTAAAGGCAACCTGCTCGATCTCGAGGATAACAAGATTGACAACACCGATCCGCACAAGTTTTCAAAGGCGGTTCATTTGAAGGATGTGCACCTTGCGCACGGAATGCAGTGCGGCGACTGCCATTTTAATATGGATGTGCATGGCAACGGCATGCTCTACGGTGAGCCGCGCAATGCCACCACCATCAATTGCATCGATTGCCATGGCACGATCGATCAGCGACCGACGTTAATCACTTCGGGCAATGCCGGCCAAATCGATCTGCTCAACAGCAGCAATACGCCTTGGGGACCGCGATTTGTTTGGGAAGGCATCAAACTCTTCCAGCAGTCAACCATGTCGCCCGATGTCCGCTGGGAAATCCCGCAGACGATCGACACGGTTGATCCGCTCTCGCCGCATTACAATCCGAAGTCCGCCTACGCAAAAACGCTGCGACGTGATGGGAAGACTTGGGGCTCTGTAGCCGGGGGCGCTGACCGCGGCACGCCTGAGCAAAGCAGCCGTAACGTGGGTCCTAACGCCGGGGTCAGCGCCCTCGGCTACAGCAACAATCGCCGCGTCAAGCTCGCCCACGACAACAGCGCGATGGATTGCCAAATCTGTCACACCTCCTGGGCCACGAGCTGTTTTGGTTGTCACCTGCCGATGAAAGCGAACCAGCGCGTGCCGCAAAACAAGTTCGAAGGCGTAACCGATCGAAACTTCACGACCTATAACCCCCAAGTCGTGCGCGACGACGTTTTCATGCTCGGCATCGACGGGACGGTGAAGAAGAACCGGATGGCTGTGATCCGATCATCGAGTGCAGTTGTGGTCAGCTCACAGAATGCAAACCGCGAATGGGTTTATTCGCAACAACAAACTTTTTCGGCCGAAGGTTACAGTGGACAGGCCTTTAATCCTCACTTCCCGCATACGACCAGCAGTGTCGGAACAACAAAAAATTGCACCGATTGCCATTTGTCAGAAAACAACGACAACAACGCGTGGATGACACAACTCCTCGGCTTTGGCACCGGCACGGTGAACTTCTTCGGTCGCTACGCTTACATCGGCGAAGGACGCGAAGGTTTGCACGCGGTGGTTTGGACCGAACCAGACGAACCGCAGGCCGTGATCGGCAGCCATCTGCACAAGATCGCCTACCCGGAAAATTACCGTAAGCACGTCGAGGGAGGCTCGGTTCTTGCCGAAGGGTACGAACACAGCGGCCACGACATCCAGGATATTGTCCTGCGCGGCGAGTATCTGTACACCGCGAACGGCCCGGGCGGGTTTGAAGTGTTCGATGTCGCGAACATTGACCAAAAAGGATTTTCCGAACGCATCGTCAGCGCACCGGTTTCACCGCTTGGTCAGCGCACGCGCATCAACACCAAATACGCCACCAGTGTGGCGTTGCCGAGCACGCTCGCGCTCGATCCCGCGCGGTTACACCTTCCGGAAAATGAAGAACAGCCGATCGATCTCTTCTACGCGTTCGTTTATGTCTCGGACCGGGAAGAAGGACTCGTCATCGTCGATGTAAGGACGCTGGTCGATGGAAATCCCGATAACAATTTCCTCAGGGAAAGCGAGACGGTCCGATTTAATCCAAACGGCGTTTTGACCGGAGCGACGTTTGTGGCCGCCGCCGGCCACCGTCTTTACCTAACAACGCCGCGCGGGTTGTATGTTGTCGACGTCGGTAAAGACGGCAAGAACCCGCGCATCGCCGGCGAATTAACCAACGGATTTCTGCGGAATCCGCGATGCGTCGCGATTCAATTCCGTTACGCATTCGTGACCGACGATGACGGAATGAAAGTGCTCGATATCACCAATCCGGATCGTCCGGTTCCTGTGCGCAATGCGCTCGTAACGTTGCGAGAGCCGGGAAGATTGTACGTCGCGCGCACCTACGCTTATGTCGCCAATGGTCGCGAAGGACTTGCCATTATTGATGTGGAAAATCCGGAAGCGCCGCATCTCGATCAAATGTTCAATGCCGGCGGCGCCTTGAACGACACACGTGCGGTACAGATCGGTAGCGTGAGCGCATCGCAATTTGCATTGGTTGCCGACGGCAAGAATGGTTTGCGCGTCGTGCAGCTGATCTCGCCGGACACGGTTGCGGGCGCGCAAGGATTCAGTCCGCGACCAAATCCCAAACTCATCGCGACATGCCCGACGAAAGGCGAAACCATCTGCGTTTCCCGCGGACTGGAACGCGATCGCGTGGTTGACGAAACGGGCGGGCAAACCGTCGTCTTCGGCCGACGCGGCGCGCGACCCTTCCATTTGGATGAGATGGAGCGTTTTTATCGACACTCTAACTACGTTGAAGCAAAGGACTTCGAGCGACGCAAAGGGGAACTGTATCGTGTGGAAGACGTCACGCTTTCCGGCGGCGTGCTTACGACCAAAAGCGGCGCGCTTCTGACTCCGCAGCCAACGCCGACTCCGTCTCCAATGGCATCGCCCGCCGAGCCCGAAGTAGAGCCGAGCGCAATTCCGAGGTAGAAAGACATTGCCTCGGATCAATCTGGGTAGCGCAGAGCCTGCCCTGAGACCTCCAGAAGCTAGGGCTTCCTCGGGACCGCCAATGAGAGCGAGGAGCGCCGAAGCCCGCGGCAAGTCGCCCTCAACGTTACTGTGGCAGAGTTCCGGGGAGCGCTCGCGTCTCGGGTGCTAACGCCAGTCCGGCTCGGACTTTCGGCGTCTCGCCGAAACGATCTTCCCAAAAAACTCTTTTATTTATTTGAATCAAAAAGTTCGCAACCCGCGAATGCTTTCGGGGTCGCCAACACCCGAGACGGGTGCGCTCCCCAGCAGAAAGACATTGCCGCGCGCGAGTAGAGCGAGTAAAAAGAAAACATGGCGGACAAAGCAAGCAAACAGCCCCAGAACGTTCCCGGACCATGGTACGTGGATACGACGTGCACTCCATGTCGGGTTTGTCTCGACGAAGCGCCCAATCTTCTGAAATATAACGACGACGAAACGGCGGTGTATTTTTTTAAACAACCGGAAAACGACGAAGAGACTGCGGCGGCGCAACGCGCGATGGAGGTTTGCCCGACCTTAGCCATCGGTAACGACGGTGAATAATTTCTGTAACGGCGGTCTATGACCGCCGAAACCAACGACCCATGAAATTCACCTTTTTGCGGCACTTATAGAGCGCCGCTACAGAGAACATGGCAACCGAAACAGCCCCTTCCACACCAACTACCCCCACATCGCCGTATACCCGCGCCAATCCGTTTCCGGCAAAGTTGGCCGTTAACCGCAGCCTTTGTGGTGAAGGATCGGAAAAAGACACGCGGCATTTCGAGGTCGATCTCAAAGGCTGGGGCCTCAACTATGAGGTCGGCGATTCGATGACCGTGTGGCCGACAAACGATCCCGCGCTGGCCGACGAGCTCATCAAGAAACTTGGTGCGCGCGGCGACGAAGAGGTAAAGGGACCAAATGGCGCGAAGCCGCTGCGCGAAGTATTGCTGCGCGATTGCCGCATCACCCAGACGACGCCGAAGTTTTTGAAAGCGATCGCCGAGCGGGCCGTTAATGGGGCGCCCTTACTGAGCGAGCTTCTAAAGCCGGAGCGCAAGCAGGACCTCGACACTTATCTCTGGGGGATGGAAGTGATCGATTTTTTGATCGAGCATCCATCGATAAAATGGGCGGCGCAGGAATTCGTGGACACGCTGGCGAAGTTGATGCCGCGTTTGTATTCGATCTCGTCGAGCCTGAAGGCGCATCCCGATCAAGTGCACTTCACCATCGACGTGGTGCATTACGAGAGTCGCGGGCGAAAGCGCAAAGGCGTTTGCTCAACGTTTCTGGCCGAGCGCGCGAATGATGTTCCCGTGCCAGTTTATCCCAGTTCGGCCAAGCATTTCCACCTGCCGGAAAATCCCGATATCCCTATCATCATGATCGGGCCCGGCACCGGCATCGCCCCATTCCGGGCCTACCTGCAAGAGCGGCAGGCCATCGGCGCAAAAGGCAAGAATTGGCTCTTCTTCGGAGCACAACGGGAG
>Ga0070707_100007690_pt1 | contig 10009 bp, 9 predicted proteins | sample KBSK5502metaG_FD_65468 | JGI IMG/M metagenome (GOLD analysis project Ga0070707, IMG submission 65468) | Corn, switchgrass and miscanthus rhizosphere microbial communities from Kellogg Biological Station, Michigan, USA - KBS K5-50-2 metaG | ecosystem: Host-associated > Plants > Roots >... | reverse complement strand
TGCTCCCTGCCCTGAAGCGGCAGGGCTAATCCTACTCGATACATCCCGTGCGGGGTGGACGGTGCGCGGCGGTCGCAGCCCCTGCCCTCCGCGGCACTGCTGCGAGTAGGATTGGCCATGGCCTTCAGGCCGGGGAGCGCCCCAACGAGATACTCACTGATGACACTGATTGCACAGATGACGTCTCCCGATGCCCGCGTCATTAGTGCAATCAGTGTCATCAGAATATTTTTTCCGGGTTTTCACCACGCTCCTCCTTGCCATCTGTTACCTCTGTGCCATCTGTGCCATCGGTGGGGGAGGGATGAGCTAGCGCGCTCCACTGGTCCGCTGCCATATCAGTCGGCTCTGCCACACTGATGGCACTGATGGCACTACTGTCGTACGGGGCGGGGTGGCGTGAGCCCGGAATCCATGAACTGATTGCACTGTTTGCACTGTTTGCAGGGGCATCTGGACGCGTCATCTGGACGCGTCATCTGTGGCAGCAGCATCTGGCTCTTGCGCCAGCGCGGGTGGTTCCCACATCCAATGCCGGATGCGCCGAACCCGGTGAAGCGCGCCTCTACCGCCAGCGCCTGCCGTGCGGCGCGCAGCGTGCGCTCCTTGATGCCGATGGCGCGTGCCGCAGCCAGCAGCTCGGCCGCCGGGCGCGGACCCGCCGCCACCTGCGCGCGCAGCCAGTTCGCCGCCGCCTCCTCCACCGCCGTCGTCGTGCGGCCCAGGGAAGCGGTCACCCCTTACCGCCGGCCCGCGCTGGCCGGCTCTGGAGACTGGGCCGCGCGCGTGGCCGCCGCTTTCGCCGCGGCGGTCGTAGCCACTTGCCGGCGCAGCCAGCTTGGGATGGTGCTGGCCGCTGAAAGGCCCGTCACGCGGCGGAACGTCACCAGCACGAGTATTAGCAGCAGCCAGTTCGCCGCCGCCGAGATGCCCATGCGCACAGGACGGTCCAGCGGCAGGAGGAGCAGACCGCCCGTGATGATGATATTCGCCAGCGTCAGCGGAATGAGGTAGAGCCAGGCGAAGCGCATCAGCTGGTCGGCGCGCAGGCGCGGGAGTGTCGCGCGGATCCACTGGAACACCAGCAGCAGCACGACCATCTTCGTCACGAACCAGAAGACGGCGATGATGTTGAACACCACGTTGCCCCAAAAGGGACCCAACAGGCCGACCCAGAAATCGATCGCCGTGCCCGGCCCGGACCAGCCACCCAGGAAGAGCGCCGTCGCCACAGCCGAGACGATGGTCATGTTGCCGTACTCGCCGAGGAAGAACATCGCCCAGCGCAGCCCGCTATACTCCGTCAGGTAACCCGCCACCAGCTCAGACTCCGCCTCCGGCAGGTCGAACGGCGTGCGGTTGGTCTCTGCCAGGCCGCAGATGTAGTACACCGCCAGGCCGAGCGGCTGGAGCAAGACGAACCAGAGCCATGGCACTCCTGGCCGCATCTGCGCCGCGATGACCTGTGTGAATGAGATCGAGCCCACGCCACAGGTATTCAGATTGGCCTGTGTGCCAACGCAATCCTGCCCGACCACACTCGTCAGCATCACGACCCCAACGAGCGCCAGCACCAGCGGCAGCTCATACGAGATCATTTGCGCGGCGGAGCGCAGGCCGCCGATCAACGCGTATTTGTTGTTCGAGCCCCAGCCTGCCATGAAGATGCCGACCACGTCGATGGAGCTCAGCGCGACGTAGTAGATGATGCCTGTGCCCAGCGCGCTGGCCGTCAGATAGGGCGAGAACGGCAGCACGACAAAGGCGGTGACGACGGGTGCGAAGAAGACCATGGGCGCGATGCGGAACACGATGCTGTCGGTCCCTTTCGGCTTCAAGTCTTCTTTGAGCAGCAGCTTCATCGGGTCAAGAATGGCCAGCAGTATTCCCTGTGGCCCGTAATGCAGCGGACCCCAGCGGTCCTGCATGAACGCCTGCACCTTACGCTCGGACCAGACGAGCAGCGACGCCGCGGTCATCAGGAAGAAGACCGCGAACAAGAACGTGATGACGAAGTGGATGATGTTCTGGACGACGTCGTTCATGCGACCTCCGGGCTAGCGATCCACATCGCCGAGCACGATATCAATGCTGCCAAGAATCGCGATGACGTCACCGATGCGGCGCCCTCGCAGCAGCTCCGGCAGGATTTGCAGATTGACGAAGGATGGGCCGCGCAGTTTGGCGCGGTACGGATATTCCGAGCCGTCGCTCACCATGTAGAGGCCTTCCTCGCCGCGCGCGCTTTCGACGGCGAAGTAGACCTCGCCGCGCGGCGGCCGAAAGGCTATCGGCGTGCGGGTGGAGATGGCCCCGCCGGGCAGCCGGTCCATAGCGACGCGGCAGAGGCGCACGCTCTCCTTCATCTCCTTCATGCGCACGAGATAACGGCCCCAGCAATCGCCGGACTGCTCGGTCACTGGCTCGACGGCGATCTCACGATAGGCGTCGTACGGGCGGTCTACACGGATGTCGAAGGGGATGCCCGAGGCGCGCAGGTTCGGTCCGGTCATGGCAAAGGCGAGCGCCTGTTGCGGGTCGATATAGCCGACGCCCTGCGTGCGTGCCTCGAAGATCTCGTTGCCCGTCAGCAGGCCGTCTAGCTCTGGCCAGCTGCGGTCGATGAAGCGGTCCAGGAACGCCTCGCACTGCTGCAGCCAGCCCTTGGGGAAGTCGAAGAGCACGCCGCCGGGGCGGATGTAGTTATGGGTGAAGCGGTGACCGGAGAGGGATTCGAACAGGTCCAGGATGACCTCGCGCTCGCGGAAACACCAGAGCACCGGCGTCGAGGCGCCCAGGTCTAGCCCATAGGTGCCGACGGCAACGAGGTGGCTGGCGATGCGCTCCAGCTCGTTGACGATCACGCGGATGTATTGCGCGCGGCGCGGTGGCTCGATGCCGGCCAGCTGCTCGGTGGCGCCGGAAAATGCCGACTCGTTGATCATTGGGCTAAGGTAGTCCGCGTTGTCGATGTAGCGCGGGCCGGCCATGTAGGGGCGATTCTCGAAGATCTTCTCCATGCCCCGATGCAGGTAGCCGATGACAGGCGTGCATTGCACGACCGTCTCGCCGTCCAGCACCAGGACCAGGCGCAACACACCGTGCGTGGACGGGTGCTGCGGACCCATATTCAGGATCATCTCTTCGCTGCGCAGCCCGCCAATGCCCTCGGTGTATAGGCTCGGCTCCAGATTTGGCTCCACGGCCATCGCGTACCCCCTCTATGTTCCTGGCTCGGGTGGCGTTTCCTTCTGCGCGGAGTCCCCGCGCTCGCCCGCACCGGGCTGGTCAGGCTCCAACCCCTGCCCGGTCTCGAGGTAGAAGGCATTGCTGCCAAACGTCGGCACCCCGGGGTGCAGGCGCTCTTGCTCGCCCTGGCCCAGCCGCTTGGCGACGACGCGCTCCACATTGCGCTGCGCTTCGCCGCCCAGGGCGCGGTTGGGGTCTACCTGCGTGGTCGCCCGGTCGTGCACGGTGATCGGGGTCGAGTGAAAGCTCTTGCGCAGCGGGAAACCGAAGAACTCGTCGTCCAACAGGATGCGCCGCAGATCTGGGTGGCCGCGAAAGGTAATGCCCATCATGTCGTACTGCTCGCGCTCCAGCCAGTTCGCCGAGGGGTAGACACTGACGAGCGAATCCACCTCCGGCTCCTCGCTCGCGATCTTGACACGGAGCTGGAGCACCCAGTTCTTGGCCAGCGAGCGGAAATGATAAATGGACTCGATGTGGTCCAGCAGGTCGGCACTGGAGACGGTCGTCAGCATCTCGAAGCCAAGCTGGTCGCGCAGCAAGTGCGCCGTCGCGATGAGCTCTTCGGGCGCGACATCGATGCCGACACAGCCAGCGGCCATACGCTTCTTGGGCACCACGTGCCTGAGCACGTCGTCGAGCTGTCCCAGCGCGTCCAGCATAGCGTTGATGTGCTGCCTGTCAAAGGCGCGCAGCGAGGGCGCCCCACCAGACGCCGGCGTCGCTATATCCACTGGATGACTCCCTTACGCCAGGCATAGACCAGACCGAGCGCCAGAACGGCGATAAAGAACAGGATCTCCACGAAGCCGAACAGACCGAGCTGCTGAAAGATCACGGCCCAGGAGAGAATGAACACGATGTCGACGTCGAAGGCGACGAAGAGCAGTGCGAAGATGTAGAAGGCGAGCGGATACTGGATCCACGCGGAGCCGATCGGCGTCTCACCAGACTCATAGATTGCCTGCTTGTCTTTACCGGGGTGTCGCCTCAGCAGGAGCGCGTTCAGCGTATCCGCCAGCGTCAGGGCGAAGAGGACGAACGCGCAGCCGCCCAGGAAGAAGATGGCGGCAAATAAGTATCCAGTCGCAACCACGAACACCTCCCGGCCCGGCTGACTTCCCGCGCGACGGCCAACATATCCTGGCGACATCCCCGCGGCGCCCTGGTTGGCGCCTTGGCGTGGCGCGTCCACGCGAGAGGGCGCGTATCGCAGCGAGTGAGGCGTGCCAACGGCGCGGATCGAGGCGCGCCACCTCCGATTATACCATGGGTCGCCATGCCGGACAACGCAGGTGACAACCGGGCGGGCACGCTGTGCGCCCGTGCCGTTCGCGGCGAACCTACACCGCGCCGCGCCTTGTCAAAGGGGCATCTGGCGGGATACGCTGAGTGTACACTTCGGCGAAAAGGGGCAGAGCGAGTGAGGCATACATGGCAAGCCTGGAACCCGACGTGGTAGACGCGCTGAACGCCGTGCTGGAAGATGAACGTGCGTGCGTTGAGATAGCGGTTGCCCTGGCGAATGGCGCGACCGAGATGCAGGAGCAAAACAGCTTTACGGAGATGGGCACGGCGGAGGTCGTGTCGTGCTGCGCGCTGCGCGAGCGGCTGGCCGACGCAGATGCGCCCGTCACGCCGCGCATCAATGGCGCGGTCTGGCGCATCTTGGGCGCGGAGACCTACGACGAGCGGCTGCTGGCGTTCGCGATGCATCAGGCGGCGATCCGTGACGGCGCGAGTGAGCTGCTCAGCTGGATCACCGATCATGAAGCCCAGCGCGTCGTGCAAGAGCTCGTAGATGCACATGCGCACTGGGTCGGCTGGCTGGAGCAGCGCGCTCAACGCTTTGCCGCCAGCCGCGACTTCGAAATGCCGACGCGTGCCACCGGCAGACAGAGCTCCCCAGCGGACGCCGCGCCGGACGGGTGGGAGGAGCGCGAAGACGGCGGCCAGGCAGCAGGCAGCGAGCAGGCGAGCGAGGACGAGCCGGAGCACCGCCAGGAGTCTGGCACAAACGGCTCCCGGCGCTCGCGTGAGCCGCCCAGCGAGACGACCGACGAAGTCGGCTGACCGTCGCGCTGCCGCGCGGCTGCGTGGTCGCGTGGAATTGCCGTTGGTAGGTACGCCGGGGAGAAGGACATGATGGCGGGGGGAGCACGCGACTGTGGCGGGCGGTGCGACGGACCGCCGGCGCCTCCGGCGCGGAAAGGAACGATGTAGATGGCACGCCCCGCGCACGAGCGCCGCGTCGCCCATGCTCGTGGCACGCCCGATCCCCGACCCGGTGGCTTCCCCAATCTGCGCATCTTCAATACGCTGACACGTCGGGTGGAGGACTTCCGCCCGCTTGTGCCCGGAACAGTGCGCATGTACACCTGCGGCCCCACCGTGTACCGCTTCATTCATATCGGCAACCTGCGCTCCTTTGTCATGGCAGACTGGCTGCGACGTACCTTCATGTACCTTGGGTTCGCGGTCACGCAGGTCAAAAACATCACCGACGTGGGGCACATGCGCCTGGATGTGCTGGATCGCGGCGAGGACAAGCTGATCGCGCAGGCGCGCAAAGAGGGCAAGTCGCCGTGGGAGATCGCCGCCTTCTACACCGAGGCGTTTCACACCGATGAGGCCAAGCTGCGCATTTTGCCGGCCGATATCTTCCCGCGCGCCACCGACCACATCGCCGAGATGCTCGCGATGACCACACGCTTGCTAGAGCGCGGCAACGCCTATCGCGTCGGCGGCAATGTGTTCTTCTCGGTCAAGACTTTCCCCGATTACGGGCGACTCAGCGGCAATCTGCTCGAGTTCTTGGGCGAGGGACAGCACGCGGCCAGCGAGCTAGATGCGCTGAAGCGCGCGCCGGAGGACTTTCCGCTCTGGAAGGAAGCCGAGGAGGGGCGTATCATGGCCTGGGAGAGTCCGTGGGGCCGCGGGTTCCCGGGTTGGCACATCGAGTGTAGCGCGATGAGCGCCAAATATCTCGGCCCGCAGCTCGACATCCACACCGGCGGCGTGGACAACGTGTTTCCGCACCACGAGGATGAGCGCGCCCAGAGCGAAGCCGCCAGCGGCCTCCCATTTGTACGGTACTGGGTCCACGGGCAGCACTTACTGGCGGATGGCCTCAAGATGGCGAAGTCCACCGGCAACGCGTACACGCTCTCGGATGTCGAAGCGCGCGGCTACGAGCCGCTGGCGCTGCGCTACTGCTTCACGACGGCCAAGTACCGCAGCCGCATCAACTTCACCTTCCGCGCGTTGCGCGGCGCCCAGGTCTCATTGCGGCGTCTACGCGAGCGGGCGTTTCGGCTGGCCATGTCCGCGGGCGGTCAGGCGGCAGAGCCGGCGCAGCTACGCGACCACCCGTACGCGCGTGAGTTTATTGCGGCGCTGTGCGATGACCTCAACCTGCCGGCGGCGATGGCGGTGACCCTACGCATGCTGCGCGATGAGGCTGTGCCGGCCGCTGCTCGGCTAGCGTTGCTCTACGACTTCGACGGCGTGCTGGGCTTTAGCCTGGCAGAGGACGTCACGCGCTCCCTCGACCGCGCCCGCACCGCGCAGGCGCAGGGACGACCGTTCGCGTCGCCGGTCGCGCTCGACCCTGCCGACGTGCCGGTGGCAGTGCTGGCGGACGTGGAAGCGCGGTCACGGCTGCGCGCGCAGGCCGACTACGCGGCGGCGGACGACCTGCGCAGGCGCATCGCCACCGCCGGCTATGACGTTCGGGACGCGCGGCACGGCTCGTACCTAGTGGCGCGAGGCGATGAAGAGGAGCTCCTGACCAGCTGGCGTGACCTGCCTTCCCGGCTCGACGAGCTCGACCGCTTCGCGTTCTCGGTCAACCTCATCGCCCACAACAGCCGCGCCGACCTGGAGCGCTGCGTCGAGAGCGTGCGCCGCCACACCGGTAGCCGCGCCGTCGAGCTCGTGATCGTCGACAACGGCTCGACCGACGACACGCTGGCGTATCTCAAGCAGCTGGCCGGTGACGGCGCCGTGGGCGACGTGCCGGTGCGCGTGCTCTTTGCCGACCACAATCTGGGCTTCGCCGCGGCGCGCAACGCCGCATACGTCACGAGTCTCGGCGGCGTGATCGTCGCGCTGGACACCAGCATCGAGCTGGCAGGCGACATCTGGGAGCCGATCGAGCGCGTCCTGGCTGACCCCACGGCCGGTCTCGTCGGCCCGTTTGGGCTCGTCACCGGCGACCTCAAAGAGTTCGCGGAGAGCGCCGGCCCCGATGTGGACGCCGTCGAGGGCTACCTGATGGCCTTCCGAAGGCGCACGCTGCGCGAGGTCGGTCCCGCGTACGACAAGTTCCGCTTCTACCGCCTGATGGACATCGACCTGAGCCTCGAGTTCAAGAAGGCCGGCTATCGCGTGCTCGCCGGCCAGGGGCTCGCGGCGCGCGTGATCCGCCATGCCCATCGTGAATGGGAGAGCCTCTCTGCCGAAGATCGGGCGACCAAGAGCAAGAAGAACTTCGATCTATATTACAAGCGGCGGCACCATAGCCAGAGCCTGCTCGTCGCGCACTATGTGCCGGGGCAGCAGGCGCCGTGGGGCCACGACCACGAGCTGCCTTTGCATGCCGCCGATGCGCGCTTCGAGCACACGCCGCTGCCGGAGGGCGCCGTCCACACACACGAGCACAAACACTGGCCGGATCATGCGCACACCCACACGCACACACATCAGCCGCGCCCGCGCTGGCTGGCGCGCGGCGTGATGGCGCAGTATCAGCCGCACGGCGCGGCCGAGCAGGGCAGAGAGCAAAGCGAGGCAGAGGATGGCAGATGAGGCCGCGCGTGTTGCCCCTGGCGCCGTCGCGCTGGTCGGCTCCGGCGAGTATACCGACGCGATGAACGAGACTGACAGCTACTTGCTGGAAACCATCGGCGGCGCGCATGCGGCGCGTGTGGTGGTGCTGCCCACGGCCAGCGGCCTGGAGCCGGGCAGCCCCCAGCGCTGGAACAGCATGGGGATGGCGCACTTCCAGGCGCTTCGTGTCGCGGACGTGCGCGCTTCGATGATCATAGATCGCGCGAGCGCTGCCGACGAGGCACAGCTCGCCCTCCTGCGTGATGCGGACCTCTATTACTTTTCGGGCGGCAATCCTCAGTATGTCGTAGAGACGCTGCGCGACACGCCAGCCTGGGAGATCATTGCGCAGGCGCACGCGAGCGGCGCGGTGCTGGCGGGATGCAGCGCGGGCGCCATGATGCTGGGCGGCAAGACGATGTCGCTGCGCGTGGCGTTGACCGGCCTCATCGAGTGGAAAGAGGCACTCGGCGTGGTGCCGCGCTGCATCGTTTTTCCGCACTTCGACCGCATGCCCAGCTTCCTCACCGCGCCGGTGGTGCGGCGGCTGCTGGGGGGCATCCCGGCCGGCTGCGTCGGCCTCGGCATCGACGAGGATACCGCGCTCATGCGCGTCGCGCCGCCGGATGCGGCAGGGTCGGCACGCTGGCGGGTGATGGGAAGGCAAGCGGTGACGCTGTTCGAGGGTACCGTCCCTTCCAAAGTGTTGCGCGTGGGTGCGGAGATCACCTTCTAAGGCGGAGCGAGGAGGTCCAGGATGGCAGGTGGTGAGCCACAGATGCGCGTGGGGGTGGCGCCGGGCAGCGGTGTCGAGCTGAGCTTCCGCGAGTGGGACAGGCCCATGCCGGCCGACAGCGGCCCGCGGCGGCTGCCGCTGCTCCTGCTGCATGGCCTCGCCTCGGCGGCCATCATCTGGGACCTCACGGCGCCGCTGCTCGCCAGGGAGCGTCGCGTGGTGGCGCTGGACCAGCGCGGCCATGGGCAGAGCGACAAGCCCAACGACGGCTATGACTTCGCGACCATCGTCGCCGACGCGCTGGCCGCCGCGGAGGCGCTGGGATTCGGCGAGCGCTTCGCCGTGGCCGGACATTCGTGGGGCGCCAACGTCGCCCTGGAGCTCGCGGCGGCGCACCCGGAGCGCGTGGCCGCGCTGGCGCTGGTAGATGGCGGCTTCGGCATGCTTCGCCAGCGCCCCGGAGCGACATGGGAGGACGTCAGCCGCAATCTCGCGCCGCCACAGTTTGCCGGCACACCCGCCGAGACGTATCTCGGCTGGGTGCGCTCCAGCATCCCGCGCTGGCGGCCAGAGCTAGGCGACATCGCGCTCAGTATTGTCGAGCTGCGGCCAGACGGCACGGTCGGCCCACGGTTGGCGCGCGCCAACCACATGCGGATTCTCCGTGCGATGTGGGACGAAGATCCGGACGCGATCTTCGGCGCCATCCGGGCGCCCGTCCTGTACGTACTGGCCGAGCCTGCCCAGCCCGACGAGCGCCAGGACGCGTTTCTGGCGGCCAAGCGCCGCGGCATCGAATCCGCGCGGCAGCTGATGGCGCACGCGCCGCGTGTCGAGGTCCAGTGGCTTGCCGAGACGGTCCACGATATTCCGCTGCAACGCCCGGAGGCGCTGGCCGAGCGCATCAGCGCCTTCCTGCGCGAGGAACACATCTAACGGTGCACGGTGCACTGCGCGCGGGCGAGAGCAAGGGTTTGTGCGCGATCCCGCCGCACGGAGACGGGTAGGGGTCAGTGAAGAGAGGAGTGGCGGTATGCGGCTGGCAACATTTCGGGACGGCGCGAGCACGCGCATCGGCGTGGTGCGCGACGGCGACATCGTGGACCTGGCGCGGGCGGCGACATTGACCGGCGAGGAGCCGCCGCTGGAGCTGCGCGATATGTTGGCGCTCATCGAGGGCGGCGCGAGCGCGTT
>Ga0070707_100007689_pt1 | contig 10009 bp, 6 predicted proteins | sample KBSK5502metaG_FD_65468 | JGI IMG/M metagenome (GOLD analysis project Ga0070707, IMG submission 65468) | Corn, switchgrass and miscanthus rhizosphere microbial communities from Kellogg Biological Station, Michigan, USA - KBS K5-50-2 metaG | ecosystem: Host-associated > Plants > Roots >... | reverse complement strand
GATCTCGAGGACGCCATCAAGGGGCTCGGAGCCACCCGCCCCACCGCCGTCAATCTCTTCTGGGCGCTCGATCGGATGCGCCGGGTGGCGGCGGCGAATGCCTCGCTGCCGCTGGCCGGGCTCCGGCAGCGCCTGACCGTCGAGGCGCAGGCCATCCTCGACGAGGACGTGGCCGCCAACCGCGCGATGGGCGCTCACGGCGCCGCCCTCGTGCCCGACGGCGCGCGCATCCTCACGCACTGCAATGCGGGAGCGCTCGCGACCGGGGGCTACGGCACGGCGGGGGGCGTGATTCGCGCCGCCCACGAGCGCGGGCGAGTCGTGCTCGTGTGGGTCGACGAGACGCGCCCGGTCATGCAGGGCTCGCGGCTCACCGCGTGGGAGATGGCGAAGGAAGGCATTCCCCACCGGCTCATTGCCGACGTGGCGGCGGCCTCCGTGATGAAGCGCGGGGACGTGGATCTCGTCGTCACCGGGGCCGATCGCATCGCGCGAAACGGCGACACCGCCAACAAGATCGGCACCTACGGCGTCGCCGTGCTCGCCCGCCATCACAAGATCCCCTTCTACGTGGCGGCGCCGTTCTCCACGATCGACCCCACCATCGCCACCGGCGCCGCCATTGTCGTCGAGGAGCGCGATCCCGCCGAGGTGCGCGGCGTCGCGGGCCGCCAGACCGCCCCCGCGGAGTCGCCCATCTACAACCCCGCCTTCGATGTCACCCCGGCCGAGCTGATCACCGCGATCATCACCGAGCGCGGCGTCTTCCGCCTCCCGTACGATTTCCGCTGATGGATCTCTCTCCCGTGGTCGAGGGTCGCTGACCGGTTTCCTCTTCGGAGTGAAGGACGATGCAGTCCCGCAACCAGGAGATCAGGAGGGCCCGCGAGTACCACGCGCGTACCATGCACTCGCCCCACTCGGTGCGGACGAGCGGGCACAGACTCGACTGGGACACCAAACCGCTGCCGTTCAAGATCTATGCGGACTTGCCCGCGATCCCGCTGCCGAGGGACTTCCCCGCCGTCGCTGCCGATACCTTCGCGGCGCTGTGCGCTACGCCCGCTCCCTCGAGCCCGCTCGATCTCGAGCGATTGGCCGCGCTCCTGTTCTTCTCGGCGGGGGTCACCAAGACCATGACGTATCCGAGCGGGGTCGAGGTGCACTTCCGCGCGGCGCCATCCACGGGGGCGCTCTACCAGACCGAGGTGTACGTGGTGGCGGGGGACGTGGCCGGGTTGGCGGCGGGCGTCTATCACTTCTGCCCAGGCGACTTCGCGCTCCGGCGCTTGCGCGAGGGCGACTTCCGCGGCGCCGTGGCCCTGGCCGCCGCCGCTGAGTCGGTGGCCGCGCGCCCCGCGACGCTGATCCTCTCGGCGATCTACTGGCGCAATACGTGGAAGTACCAAGCGCGCGGGTATCGCCATCTGTTTTGGGACTCGGGGACCTTGCTCGCGCATCTGCTGGCGAGCGCGACGGCGCTTCAGTATCCGGCGCCGCTCGTCACCGGCTTTGTGGACGGCGAGGTGAACGCGATCCTGGGGCTCGACGCGGCCCGCGAGGGAGCGCTCGTGCTCGTCCCCGTGGGCGGTGAGGGGCGGCCGGCGCCCCCGCCTCCCGTGCTCTCGCCGCTCGATGCGCGGGTCGTTCCGCTCTCGTCCTCGGAGGTGGAGTACCCGCTCCTCGTCCAGGCCTACGCCGACTCCTCGCTCGACGGCGAACCGGAGGTGCTCGACTGGCGCGAGCGCGCGGGCGCGCTCGGCGACGCCCCTGTCGCGCCGTCGCGTGACCACGTCCCGCTTCCACCGCCCCGGATGACCGCGGGCCGGGCGCTGGGCGAGACGATCCAGTCGCGCGGGTCGACCCGGGAGTTCTCGGGCGCGTCCATCAGCGCCGTGGAGCTCTCGAGCGCGCTCTTTCACGGCACGCGCGGTGTCGCGGCGGATGTGCCGACGGGCGTGGTGGACCTCTATCTGACCGTTCACGCCGTGGACGGCATCGCGCCCGGCGCCTACGTGTACCACCGGACGCTTCATGCGCTCGAGTTGCTCGAGACGGGAGACTTTCGCGCCGAGGCTGCTTTCCTCTGCCTCGATCAGGCCCTCGGCGGCGCCTCCGCGGTCACCGTGTTCTTCCTCGCCGACGTCGAGCGCATCCTGTCGAGCGCGGGCAATCGCGGCTATCGCATGGCCAACCTCGAGGCCGGGATCATCGGCGGGAAGCTCTACCTGGGCGGCTACGCGCAACGCTTCGGCGCCACCGGCCTCACGTTCTACGACCGCGAGGTCGTGCAGTTCTTCTCGCCCCACGCCCTCGGCAAGGACGCGATCTTCGTCACCGCCCTCGGGCGGTCGGTCACGCGCGCCCCGAGGATGGCAGCGCCCCTCCGCCCCACCCGATGAACCGTGGGTCGCGGGCGACCGAGTAACGCGGCAGTGCGAGCCACCGCCGGAGGCGAGGCGAGCGTATCCGGAGATGCGGCGAGCGTGAGCGAGCCATGGCGAAGCAAATTGACCCGCGTTTGCTATACGTGACCTGGGTCTGCTAGGGTAAACCGGTTGAACGAATCTCGAGCCGGGAGTCCCTGATGAAGAAGTACTACCTCATGGCGCCGGGGCCGACGCCGGTGCCCGCGAGCGTGCTGCTGGCGATGGCGGCGCCGATGATCCATCACCGCACGCCCGAATACGAGGCGTTGTTCATCGAGGTGCGCGCGGGGCTCAAGCGGCTCTTCCAGACCGATGGGGATGTGATCCCGTTCACCTCGTCAGGCACGGGCGCGATGGAGGCGGCCGTGGTCAATACCCTCTCGCCGGGTGACACGGTGCTCGTGCTCCGGGCGGGAAAGTTCGGCGAGCGCTGGGAGGAGATCTGCCAGGCCTACGGGGTCAGCGTGATCCCCCTCGCCGCGCCCTTCGGCGAGACGGTGCCCGCCGCGCGCTTCGCCGACGCGCTCCGCGCGCACCCCGAGACGCGCGCGGTGCTGATGCAGCACAGCGAGTCCTCCACGGGCGTGCTCCACGACGTCAAGGGCATCGCGGCGGTGACGCGTGGCACCGACGCCATCCTGATCGTGGACGCGGTGTCGAGCCTCGGCATCGCCGATCTTCCGATGGACGCGTGGGAGGTGGATCTCGTCGTGGCGGGGTCGCAGAAGGGGCTGATGCTGCCGCCGGGCCTCTCGTTCATGGCGGTCTCGGACAAGGCGTGGAGCCGTGTGAAGACCGCCCGCCTGCCCCGGTACTATTTCGATCTCACCGCCGAGCACAAGGCGATGCGCCAGAACGAGCCCCACTTCACGCCCGCCGTGTCCATCGTGGTGGGGTTGCGCCTCGTGCTGCGCATGATGGAGGAGGAGGGGCTCGCCAACGTGTTCCGCCGCCACGAGCGGCTGGCCCGCGCCACGCGCGCCGGGGTCGAGGCGCTCGGGCTCACGCTGTTCGCCAAGGTATCGCCGAGCCCGGCGCTCACCGCCGTCGCGGCGCCCCCGGGCGTGGACAGCGAGCAGGTCGTGGCCGCATTCTCGGCCGCGCACAACATCACCATCGCGGGCGGGCAGGGGGAGATGAAGGGCCAGGTCTTCCGCCTGGGCCACATGGGCTACGTGGGGGACTTCGATGTGCTGGTGGCGCTCGGCGCGCTGGAGCAGGTGCTCCACGAGCTGGGGCAGCCCGTGGACTTCGGCGCAGCGGTCCGGGCCGCTCAGAAGGTCGTCGTCGCCGAGCGGGGGTGAGCCATGTCGCTGAGGCTCGTGCTCGTTCGCCACGCGGAGACGGACTGGAACCGCGAGCGCCGGTACCAGGGGTGGCGGGATACGCCCTTGTCCGAGGCCGGGCGCGTGCAGGCCGAGGCCGCCGGCCGGCTCCTCGCCCGCCAGCCGCTCGCCGCCGTGTGGTCGAGCCCGCTCCAGCGCGCGCGCGACACGGCCGCCGCCATCGCGGCCCCTCTGCGGCTTCCGGTCCGCGAGGAGGCGGCCTTCAAGGAGATGCGGTTCGGGGAGTGGGAAGGGCTCACGCGGGACGAGGCGAGCGTGCAGTTTCCCTCCCTGTACCGGGCGTGGGCCGAGACCCCGCATCTGGTGACCCTGCCCGGCGCGGAGACGCTCGCGGAGGTGAGGCAGCGCGTGCTCGACGGGCTCGAGGACCTGCGCGAGGCTCATGACGACCAGACGGTCTGCCTCGTGGCGCACGGCATCTCGATCCGTGTCCTGATCCTGGAGGCGCTGGGGCTCGGGCTCGATCGGCTGTGGTCGCTCCAGATCTCGTCCACCGGGATCTCGGAGCTGGAGTTTCGTGACGACTGGGCGGCGGTCCACCGCATGAACACGCTGATCCACCTCGAACGCCTCCCCACTCCCGGGTAAGCCCACGCCATGGTATCGAGTGGCGACGCGCGACATGGAGTCGATTGGCACCCGCGAGTTCAGGGCATGGCGCGGGGGCCGTGTCCGGACCCCCGCCGATGATGGACAGACGGCTCCAGCAGACGCAGCTCCCGAAGGGCGCCAAGCTCTACCTCCCAGAGGAGGCGGCGCAAAAGCGCGTGGTCGAGGAGCGTCTCCTCGGGGTCTTCCACCGCTGGGGCTACCGCGAGGTCGTGACGCCCGCCTACGAGTACTTCGATGTGCTCTCGCAGGGCACGGACCACGAGCTGCAGGAACGGATGTTCAAGATGGTGGACCGCGAGAGCGGCCGCCTGCTCGCGCTCCGCGCCGACATCACGCCGCAAATCGCCCGCATCGTCGCGACACGGATGCGCGATGAGCCGAAACCGCTCCGGCTCTCGTACGTCACCAACGTCTTCCGCTACGACGAGCCCCATGTCGGCCGGTACCGCGAGTTCTACCAGGCCGGCGTCGAGCTGGTGGGGCTGCCGAACCCCGAAGGCGACGCCGAGATGATCGCCATGACGGTCGAGGGGCTCCAAGCCCTCGGTCTCACCGAATTCCAGATCGACGTGGGCCAGGCGGAGTTCTTCCGTGCCATCGTCGAGGATCTGGGCGCGGACGAGCCGACCGCGCGGGAGCTACGGTCGGCGTTGGGCAAGAAGGACCAGTCCTCGCTCGAGCGACTGGTCGCCCTGTTGCGCGCCCCCGCCGCGGTGACCGAGCTCCTCCTCGCGCTGCCGACGCTCTACGGGCGCGGCGACGTGCTGGATCGTGCCGAGGGGCTGGTGAAGAATGTGCGCTCCGAGGCAGCGCTCGCCAACCTGGCCGAGGTCTACCGGCTCCTCCGCGCCTACGGGCTCGCGGACTCGGTGCTCCTCGACCTGGGCGAGGTGCGCGGCTTCGACTACTACTCGGGGGTGCACTTCGAGGCCTATGTCTCGGGCCTCGGCGCGCCGCTGGCGGGCGGCGGCCGTTACGACCAGATGCTGGGGCGCTTCGGCTACGACTGCCCGGCCACCGGCTTCGCGTTCGAGGTCGGGCGCGCGCTGCTCGCCATGGGGTCCCAGGGCGCCGCCGTCTCGCTGCCGGGGCCGGACGTCTTCATCATCGACTTCACCGCCGAGAAGACCCGCGCGCTCGCGCTGGCGCGGCGCTTGCGCGATCTGGGGGGGGCGGTGGCGCGTGACATCATCAGCCGACCGCTCGCGGAGTCGCTCGCCTACGCGCGCCAGCAGCGGGCGCACTGGACGCTGGTCATCGGTGGTCCCGGGGTGACGCCCGGTGACGAGGATCGCGTCCGCGTCCTCGACCTCGAAACGGGCGGCGAGGAGGCGGTCGGCATCGCCGAGTTGCTGGCGGATCCGGCGCGCCATTTCCCGGGGCTGAAGGAGCATGGTCATGGCTAACATCGTCGTGGTGGGCGCCCAGTGGGGCGACGAGGGCAAGGGCAAAGTGGTGGACGTGCTGGCGTCCTGCGTGGACGTGACCGTCCGCTACCAGGGTGGCAACAACGCCGGCCACACGGTGGTGGTGGGCAAGGACAAGTTCGTGCTCCAGTCCATCCCCTCCGGCATCTTGCATCCCGGCTGCCGCTGCGTCATCGGCTGCGGCGTGGTCGTCCACCCTGCCTCGCTCATCGAGGAGATGGAGTCGCTGGTTCGCCGCGGCGTCTCCCTCGACGGCAACCTCTACATCTCGAAGAACGCGCATCTCATCATGCCCTATCACCTGGCCCTCGACCGCGCGAGCGAGTCCAAGGCGGGCAAGCGGCGGATCGGCACCACCGGCAAGGGCGTGGGGCCCGCGTATACGGACAAGACCGCCCGCATCGGCATCCGCATGGCCGATCTCCTGGACGAGCGGCTCTTCCGCGAGAAGCTCGAGTTCAACGTGTTCCAGAAGAACCGCCTCCTGCGGGAGATCTACGACGCCGAGACCTTCTCGGTCGACGCCATCTTCCACCCGTATCGGCGCTTCGCGGGCTGGCTCGCGCCGTACATCACGGATACCGCCCTGCTCCTCTCGCGCTGGATCGACGCCGGCGCCTCCGTCCTCTTCGAGGGCGCCCAGGGCACCATGCTGGACGTGGATCACGGCACCTATCCCTTCATCACCTCGTCGAGCACCACCGCCGGTGGCGCCTCGACGGGTACCGGGGTGCCACCGACCAAGATCAATGGCGTGCTCGGCATCGCCAAGGCATACTTGACCCGCGTGGGTGGCGGGCCGTTTCCGACCGAGCTCCAGGGGCCGGCGGCCGATCTCCTGCGGGCGCAGGGCAATGAGTTCGGCTCCGTGACGGGCCGGCCCCGGCGCTGCGGCTGGGTGGATGCGCAGGCGCTGCGCTACGCGGCCCGCATCAACGGTTTCGACAGCATCGCCCTGACCAAGCTCGACGTGCTCGACGTGTGCGAGACGGTGAAGATCTGCACCGGCTACCGCCACGGCGGCGAAGTCCTCACCGACTTTCCCGATGAGGAGCGGATCTGGGACGAGGCCGAGCCCGTGTACGAGGAGCTGTCCGGCTGGCAGACGTCGACCAATGGGCTGCGGGACTACGCGGACCTGCCGACGAAGGCGCGCCAGTACCTGGACCGTCTGTCCGAGCTGTGCGGCATCCCCTTTGGTCTGGTCTCGAGTGGCCCCGCGCGCGACGAGATCATGCTGATGCCGGATTCGATACTCACGCGCTGGTATCCAGCGCTGCGAGGCGGCCTGCCCCCACGCTGACGGTACTGGGCCAATTTGCGTCGCCATACTTGACCCAGTACCGAGGCCCAACTGAGCTGCCACAGTAGCTGGCGCCGGTGACGCGGACGTCCCGATGAGCCCGAAGGGCGAAGAGGCCAAACCGGCAAACCAGCGTGAAACAGATTCAGGCGTGATGAAAGAGCCCGAAGGGCGAAGAGGCCAAACCGGCAAACCAGCGTGAAACAGATTCAGGCGTGATGAAAGAGCCCGAAGGGCGAAGAGGCCATACCGCCAAACCGAAGTGAATCAGATTCAGGCGTGATCAAAGGCCCCGCAGGGCGAAGAGGCCAAACCGGCAAACCAGCGTGAATCACATTCAAGCGTGATCAATGATCAAGATTCTCGTGGTCGACGACGACGACGCCACTCGCAAGGGACTGACCTCCCTCGTGTCCGGCTGGGGGTATGCAGTCGAGCAAGCGGCCGACGGCGAGGAAGCCCTCGCGAAGGCGGGCGCCATCGTGCCCTCGGTGGTCATCGCCGACCTCGTCATGCCCAAGCTCGATGGCCTCGCCCTGCTCCGCGCCCTGCAGGCGGAGCTGCCCTTCGCCACCGTCATCCTCGTCACCGGCCAGGGGAGCATCGACACGGCGGTGGCCGCCATGAAGGAGGGCGCCTACGACTTCCTGACCAAGCCGCTGGACCTTCCCCATCTCAAGCTCTTGATCCGGAACGCGGCCGAGAAGGCGGAGGCCGTCCGCGAAGTCGAGTTGCTGCGGCGGCGGGTCAAGCAGGTCTGGGGCCTCGGCAAGCTCGTCGGGACCAGCGCCGTCATGCAGGAGGTCCATCATCTGATCGAGCTGGCGGCGCCGACGCCCGCCGCCGTGCTGATCGCGGGCGAGAGCGGCACCGGTAAGGAGCTGGTGGCCCGCACACTTCACGAGCTCTCCCCGCGCGCCCGTGGGCCCTTCGTCGCCGTCAACTGCGCGGCCATCCCGGAGACGCTGCTCGAGAGCGAGATCCTCGGCCATGAGAAGGGCGCGTTCACGGGCGCGCTCGAGCGGCGGGCGGGGTGCTTCGAGCTGGCCCACGAGGGCACGATCCTCCTCGACGAGATTGCGGAGATGAGCGCGGCCATGCAGGCCAAGTTCCTCCGCATCCTTCAGGATGGCGTCGTGCGGCGCCTCGGGAGCAAGACGGAGATCAAGGTGGATGTGCGGGTGGTCGCGGCGACCAACAAGGACCCGCAGGAGGCGCTGCGAGCCGGGACCTTCCGCGAGGACCTGTACTACCGGCTGAATGTCGTCAGCATCCCCGTGCCCCCCCTCCGCGAGCGGCGCGAGGACATCCCACTCCTCATCGAGGCCTTCATCGAGGAGTTCAACGCGAAATACGACAAGCGTATCCGGTCGGTCGACGAGACCGCGCGCGCGGCCCTCGCGGCGCACGTCTGGCCCGGCAATGTGCGGGAGCTCCGCAATACCATCGAGCGCGCGGTGATCGTGTGCGCGAGCGAGCTGATCACGCTCGGGGACCTCCCGCCGGCTTCCGCCTCGCGCACGGGCGAGCCCGTCGCCGACGTCCCCGACTCCATCGCGTTCGCTGTCGGCACGAGCCTCGACCATGCCGAGAAGGGCCTGATCTTGAAGACGCTGGCGCGGAACGGCAACAACAAGACGCAGACCGCCCAGATCCTCGGCATCAGCTTGAAGACGCTGCACAACAAGCTCCGCCGGTACGGCCTCTGACATGCGGCTGGGGATCCGGGTCAAGGAAGCAGTCGCCGTCACCCTCCTAACGTTCCTGATCGTCGCCGCCACCACCGCCATTCACCTCTCCCAGCTCTCGCGGGTCGTAGTCCAGGAGGCGTCGCGCCAGGCCGATCTCGTCGCCCGGCAGATCTACGCGCAGACGAGCCGCGCGCTGTCCCGCGCGCCCGGAACCGACCCCCTCGAGGCGCTGCGCCGCGACCGGGAGCTGCGAAGCTTGCTGGACGCGAGCGTGGGCTACTCGCCGTATCTGCTCTTCGCCCTCATCGCCGATCCGGCGGGGAAGACCGTCCTGCACACGGAGGGGAAACAGGAAGGCGTGCCCGCCGCCGTCTATCCGCGGCTGGCGGAGCTGATCAACCTCGACCCGCTGAGCCGGTTCTCCGCCCTCTACCAGGGCGGGCGCATCTACGAGACCGCGTTGCCCCTCCTGCTCAACAACGCGCCGTTCGGGAGCATTCGGCTGGGCGTCTCCGCCACGCTCTTGCGGCAGGAGCTGACCGCCGCCGTCAAGCGGAGCATGATTCTCGCCGGCATCGCGCTGCCGTTCGCCTGGCTCGCGGCCATGGGGCTGGCGCATCTGATCTTGCGTCCGATCCGGGTGCTGGCGGGCGAGGTGGATCGCCTCCGCCGTGGCGAGTTCGCGGAGGGGCCGGGTAGCGCCGGCGGCGACGAGTTCCAGGAGTTGTCCTCCCAGCTCCAGCGGCTCGGGCAGGAGCTTCAGGCTGGCCGCATCGCGACCCTCGGCGGCGAGTCGGTCAAGACCGTCCAGTCCCTCGTCAGCTACTCGGCCAAGCTCGCCGCCCTCGGCCGGCTCACCTCGGGCGTGGCCCACGAGGTGAAGAACCCGCTCAACGCCATGATGATCCACCTGGAGCTGCTCCGGGAGCGGCTCGACAGCCCGCCAGACGAGGTGCAGCACAGCCTGGCGGTCATCGGCGGCGAGATCCGCCGGCTCGATCGGGTGGTCCAGGGATTCTTGCGGTTCATGCGTCCGCAGGAGCTCGCGTTCAAGACGCTCGACCTCAACCTTCTCCTCGCCGGCGTGGCGGCGCTCCTCGACGCCGAATGGCGGAGCCACGGCGTCCACGTCGTCTCCGAGCTCGATCCGAGCCTACCTACCATCAGCGCCGACGAGGAGCTCTTGCGCCAGGCCTTCCTC
>Ga0070707_100007688_pt1 | contig 10010 bp, 12 predicted proteins | sample KBSK5502metaG_FD_65468 | JGI IMG/M metagenome (GOLD analysis project Ga0070707, IMG submission 65468) | Corn, switchgrass and miscanthus rhizosphere microbial communities from Kellogg Biological Station, Michigan, USA - KBS K5-50-2 metaG | ecosystem: Host-associated > Plants > Roots >... | reverse complement strand
CAGGTCAAGGCAGCTCTGAGTCGCCAGGCAGAGTCCGCCAGCGACGACGCCGGGCAAGCCGCCGGCCAGACGCAGAACCAGTGGCAGGCGATGAAGGCTGACCTGGCGGCGAAAATGCGTGACCTCCACGACCGCATAGAGCGTAAGAGGGGCGAGGTTAAGGCCGATGTAGCCGACGATGACGCGATGTACGCCGAGGGCGCGGCTGTGGACGCGCTGGACTACGCCTCGTGGACGGTCTGGCAGGCTGAACTGACCGTCCTTGATGCGATCGACGCCCGCGCCCGGGCTGACGAACGGGCAGCAGCGTCCCGCTGAGCGGCCCCGCGCCCGGAAAGGCCGGCGCGAACGGGGCCACGCCACGCTCGACGTTCGTGCCGTTCGCCGCACGCGACCGCCGTTCCCCGGCGCAAGGCGGACAGAGACGCCAGTCCGCCACCAACGCCGTCCTCGGGCGGGCGCTGTGTCGACAGCCAAACCAACCTCGACACTAGACCACGCTTCCATGGCCGATGGCCGCCGCAGCGTGGCCCGCAGTACCGCTGTCGGGCCTGGTGATCAGCGGGCGCCGGAACGCGGAATACGTGTGGTAAAGCTCATTGCCGACGATGAAGCCACATCTTGGAGAGCCATGTTAGAGCCAATATCCACCGACATCGCGCGCCGCGAGACCGCATCAAGCATCTCACCTAAGATTTCGATGGCCCCCGCGTGCCGCTCCCGGGGATGAGAATGGCGGTGCGCATGCTGCCCGCCGACGTCGGTTTGGCTTGGCTCAGCAAGACCGTACCTAAGATTGGCGCTGGAGCCCTCACCTGCGGGTGTCCCCCGGTTGCGTCGCGAACGCGAGTATCAGTCTCTTAGATCACTTCAGGGGCTCTGCGGGCGGCATGCGCGTCCTTAACCATCCCGAGCTGGTCTGGGAGGCTGGCATGCAGGTCCTGTATGAGCGGTGCGCCGCGGTTGATGTCGGCAAGGACGTGATCGCGGTGGCGGTCCGGGTGCCCGGTGACGGGCCGGACGGACGGACGGCAGTCAGGCGCACGGTCAAGACGTTCTACGGAGTGCTGCGGGAGGCGGCTGCCTGGCTGGACTCGCTGGGGGTCACGCATGTCGCGATGGAGGCGACCGGGATCTACAGCATGCCGGTCTATCACGCGCTGATCGAGCACGGGCACTTCGCCCGGGTGCTGGTGTGCAACGCCGGGCACGTCAAGAACGTCCCGGGCCGGAAGACAGATCTGGCCGACGCAGAGTGGCTGGTGCGCCTGCTGGAGTGCGGGCTGCTGCGCGGCAGCTTCATCCCGCCCGCCGAGATCAAGGCCGCCCGTGATGTCATCCGCTACCGCACCAAGATCGTCCAGTCCCGGACCTCGGAACTGCAACGGCTCGGCAACGTGCTCCAGGACGCCGGCATCAAGATCGACTCAGTGGCCTCCTCCATCACCACCAAGTCCGGCCGGGCGATGATCGAGGCGCTGATCGACGGCGAACGCCGCCCGGCGGTGCTCGCAGACCTGGCCAAAGGCAAGATGCGCGCCAAGATCCCCGATCTGGAACTGGCCCTGGAGGGCCGGTTCGGCGACCATCACGCCCTCATGTGCCGCCTGCACCTGGACCACATCGGCCACCTCGATGAGATGATCGCCAAGCTGGACACGCAGATCGAGGCGATGATGACGCCCTTTCGCGCCGAGCGCGACCTGCTGACCACCGCCCCGGGCATCGGAGCGCTGGCCGCCGCCGCGGTCATCTGCGAGATCGGCGCCAGCCCCGCGCAGTTCTTCCCCGACGCCGCCCACCTGGCGTCCTGGACCGGGATCTGCCCCGGCAACCACGAATCGGCCGGGAAACGGCGCTCCGGAAAGCCCCGGCACGGCAACACCCACCTGCAGGCCGTCCTGGTGGAAGCCGCCTGGGCCGCAGTCCGCCACGACGGCTACCTCAAGGCCCTCTACCACCGGCACGTCATGAAACGGGGCGGCTACCGCAACCCCCTCGCCAAGAAGAAGGCGATCATGGTGGTCGCCCATGCGCTCCTGGTCATCATCTGGCACATGCTGGCCGGCGGCGCGCCCTACCACGAGCTGGGCGCCGACTTCTTCACCCGCCGCCTGGACCCGGAAAGAGAAACCCGCCGCCTCATCGCCCGGCTCGAAGCCCTCGGCCACACCGTCAACCTCCAGCCAGCTGCCGCCTGACCAGCCAGCCCCACAACCCGGCTCCGCTACGCTCCGCCGGGCGCTGCCGCGTGCCACGCTGGGGGCCATTCACGTATCAGTCATAGTGAGGATCACTCAATGTTGACTCCAATCGTGACTCCTCATTCTTATATGCCTAGGATTCCTGAGGTCCTAGGATTCTCAAGCCGATTTCATGTCTATTTGAAAGAGGAACGCTATCAGCATGGTAGAAGCGTCAAGGGGCGGGTCGCATATGCGATGGCATGTCAGAGCAAGTGCTCCGGCCGACCGATCGTTGAGTCATCTTCCGGGAATCTCGCCCTAGGGCTCGGGTTCTGGTGTGAGCGCCTCGGGGCTCCCCAGCCGCTATGCCTGGTCGATGACTGTTGCGAAACCACCATGCAAGAGGCGCTTACCGATGCTTGCTGCATGATCGAGTCTGTGCCGCTGACCGAGAGGGAGATTAAAGAACAGGCCGGCGTGCACAAGCGCATCGCGCTCGCTGAAGAATACTCCAACCAGGGGCATTATTGGCCGAATCAATATGATGGCGACGAGTGGGTGCGCGTGCACGCGGAAACGACCGGCCCGGAAGTGTGGAACGACCCGGTAGCCTTTGACATCGTGGCAGGCGCAGTTGGCACCGGTGCGACAATGTCGGGAATCGCGGCATCGCGGCCCGCCGATCGGGATACCCGCATAGTTGCCGTCGAACCCGCGGGTTCCAAGATCTTCAACAACATCGCTGGCGCCTACAGAGTCGCCGGAGCGGGAAACCCATTCACCCCGCGGAACTACCGGCCAGATCTCATGGACTATGAGATTACGGTGGAGGATGAGGCTACATTCCAGGCAATGGAGGCACTGCGCCGACGGGGATACAGAATTGGGTCCTCAGGATCCATGGCTTTGGTGGGCGCGCTCCGCGCTGGCGCCGCCGCGCCATCACGGAACATCAGGTCAATGCTCGTGGTGATCGCTGACGACGGTTGGTACGAAAACTGATTGGTCAGATGACTAAGCGCCGCCGCGGCCGTGGTTCAGCCGTCGGCCGAAGCGCCTGGATAGCCAGAGAAGTCCTTCAGCGCGGCGGTCAGGTCGCGTCCCCGGTCGAAACCACGCGCTGAGATGAGCCGAACTGCCTCGATGGCAGCGCTGAGGTCTGCTGGCGTGGCGACCGCCCTCAGCGCGCGCAGGTCCGCCAGGTCCTGCGGTCTTGCCTGGTCGTCTCGGGCGAGCAGCTTGAGCGCGATGAGATGCCCCGTTGTGGCGATGGGAACGCTCAGCCCGGGAACAATCTCAGTGAGGTCAGCGGCCCGGACGACCTCCGGCTCGATTCCTGAGCTAGCGAAGAGCAGGTCCACGACAACGCCGGCGTCGCCCACAGAGCTGGCGAGCCGCACGGTCGCCAGCCTCCCGGTCTCTTCGTACTCGACCGAAGCCAACGGCCGGTACCGGTCGGCTTGCAGCAACCGGACCAGATCTTCGCTGTCGGAGTCATCCTCGACCGTGACGGCGACGTCAATGTCACGGGTCAACCGCGGCTCAGCCCGGGCTGACACCGCAAAGCCCCCGACGAAAGCCCATTGGCGGCGGTGCCGCCCTAGATCGGAAGCGATGCGCCGCAAGGCGGCCTCAAGGATGTTCAATCGAATCTGCGCGAGGGCCGCCCGACGGCATCCCCGCCGGGCGCGCCCGGCCTGGCGGCCCGCCAGTCCCGGATCATCTCGGCGATCTCGCCGTCACCTGCCTCGGGATGGCGACGCCGCAGCCCGGAGCACAGTATCCGCTCACCGAGTTCGTACATGTCCAGCGCGAGCCTGAACCGCTGTGCAACCTGCGCGTCAGCCACGAGTTCAAGTCTAGAGCTCCCAGAATGCCCGCGCCGGGCCTGACCGGCAGTTCCCTCGGGGATTCATCGGTCGAGGCCGACGTAGGTCAGAGCGATGGCGCGGGCGAACCCCTGGTCGCTCATGAGCCGGGTGAGCCGGGCTTGGCGAAGGCCGTCGTGGAAGGCCGCCTCGGTAGTCCCGGGCTGGCCGGCGAGCAGCAGCTGGAGCATCCAGTGCGAGAACTCAACTGCCTGCCACGTCGCGGGCATGCGAGTCGAGCTGTAGGCGTTGAGGCGCGCCGAATCACCGGACCGGAAGTGGGCGAGCAAGCCTTCGGTGAGTGCGAACCGCCCATGACAGCGACCATCCAGCGAACGCCTTGCGCCGCCCGGCGGCTCCTTCGCCCTTCCCCGGCAGATCCCGCGTCAGTGCTTGCAGTTGGCCGCGGGTCCTCGCAGTGAGCGCCACGCTCACGCGCTGCTCCAGCTCATCGAGGGTCAGGCTGCCGGCAACGGCGTGCTCGCTCAGCTGTTCCACGGCGCCGTCGCGTTCCTGATCCGATACCCGCATTTCCCCAGGCACCGGCGGACCCTCAGCCTCGTCCACGCTCTGCACCCCGTCCCTGATTCGCGCTCACGGCAAAAGTCTGGCACGCCATATCGGCTCGACTGGTACCGATTTCGGTGTTTCTTAGTCCTAGTGAGAACCTTTCGGCCGCTGACTGTGTAATCAATTGTGTGCTCGGTTAAGTGAGGAGAGGCATCGACGACGGCGAGGCGGTAGCCAGGGCCCTTGGTGGTGACCTTGACGCATATGGCGTGCTGGTCGCCAGGTACACGCTGCGCGCCCACCGGGCTGCATTCCTGCTGGGCGCCGGGGAGGAGTCCGATGACGTCGTGCAGGAAGCGTTTGTGAAGGCGTTCCGGCACCTGTCCCGGTTCCGGGTGGGCGAGCCGTTCGGCCCCTGGCTGCTGCGCATCGTGACCAACGAGACCAGAAATCTCACCCGCTCGCGGCGGCGGCGAGCAGCGCTGGTCCTGCGCCTGCCGAGCGCGGAATCGGGCGGCCCGGCAGCGGCCGGTCCTGTGGACGAGGTATTGGCTGCTGAGCAGCGCGCTCAGCTGATGGCGGCTGTGAACGCGCTACCCGACACCGAACGGCAGGTGGTTGTGTGCCGCTATTTCCTCGAGCTGTCCGAGGTGGAGACGGCGCAGGTGTTGGAGTGGCCGCTCGGATCGGTGAAGTCGCGCACCTCCCGTGCGCTGAATAGGCTGCGCGGGCGACTTGTCTCCCGGGAGCAGAACCGGGTCCTCGATGGCTGATCGGACCGAGTGGCAACGTGCGGTGGAGTCCGAACTGCGGGCGCTTGGCCGCGAACTTGAGGTGCCCCCAGCCAGCGACCTTACCGCGGTAGTGCGGCAGCGGCTCGAAGGGCGGGCAGGCAGGCGGCGCCAGGTGCCTGCCCTGTTGCCCGGCGCCCAACGCCTCCGGCCGGCATGGCGTGCTGCGCTGGTTGTCGTGGTGGCTGTCCTGGCAGTGCTGCTCGCCACCCCGCAAGGACGGGCGGTGATCAGCCATGTGCTCCGGTTCGCTGGCGTCGAACTCCGCCAGGGGCCAGGCCCGGTGCACTCACCGGCTAGCAGCGCGTCCTTGCCCGGCGAGCGGCGGATGTCGCTGTCGGAGGCCCGCCGCCAAGTCGCCTTCCCCATCCTGGTGCCCGCGGCGCTTGGCCGACCCGATGAGGTTGTGGTCAGCGATGGCGGGCGGATAGCGTCCCTGGTCTACCGCCGGACGCCATCCGGCACGGTGCTGATAGACGAGTTCGCTGGCCACCTCGACCCGGTCTTCTTCAAGAAGTTCGTTCATTTCGGCGACGTGTCGCAGGTTGTGGTGAACGGCACGAAGGGCCTGTGGATCAAGGGACCGCATGAACTGATGTACATCACCCGGGAGGGCAAGCCGGCCACCGCCTCTTCTCGGCTTACCGCCGGAAACACCTTGATCTGGGAGATCCGGCATGTCGCTCTGCGCCTGGAGGGCAAGCTCGGCAAGAGAACTGCGCTGGACATCGCCGACTCGGCGCACTGACACGGAGCGGGAATTGGCGACGCAGCGCGGGAACCTGCTGACAGCGTGCGGGAACCTGTCATCGGGCGGCGGTGTAGTAGGAGAGAGCCGCCTATGGAAGGAGCCGCTCATGCTGCGCAGGCTGATCGCTGTCATCACTCTCGCCACCGGTATCAGCGTCGCCGCCGTGATGGTGGCCGCGCCGGCACTTGCGAAGGGACCTTCCCAGGCGCGAGTCACCGGCCCGGGGCTGGTCCACCCGATCGTCGTGTCCGGCGGGGGCGAGCCGGGACAGGCAGGAAGACTCGCGTCGCTCGCCGAGCAAACCAACTTGTTCACCGTGTTGTTCGGTGCGGGCGGCAGCGTTCCGGCACCGACCCGCCTGCGCACGGCGCCGCCGAAGGCGTCCCTCGGTCCGCGGTACACACTCATCTACACAGTGCCCGGCGTTACCCCGCAACCAAGCCAGCAGTTCGGGCGGATCCGGCAGGACCTCTATCCGCGTGCGGCAGGCGGGCCGATCATCTACACGCCTCCAGGCCAGCGCGGCTTCGGGCGGCCATTGCTGCTCAGCGGATGGTTTCGGGGCAGTCGTCAGCTGAGCCGCACCCTTGCCCAGCTCGGCGTTCCACCAGAACCAGGCAAACAAGGAGCACAACGGACCCGCACGCCGGCTGTCGCACAACCTGCGCCAGCACATCGAACAGGCTCACGAGCGCTTGCATGGCTGATCGCGTCAGCCGCAGCAATCGCGGCCGCGGCGCTCGCGGGCACCGCGCTGTGGCTACGTCACCGAAAGCCAGCCACCGTGCATTAGCACAGGAGCGGCTGGCCGCCAGCCGCCGTTCGGGTCAGGAAAGGGCGCCGACGTAACGCTCTTCGGCAACGCGAGTCCGGTGATCCCTTTCCGCTGAAGAGGCCACGAGGACCGGGCACTGTGCGCGCAAGAGGACGCGGAGCGTCACGCTGCCGAACAGCCGGGCCGCAACTTCACCGCGGCGCGGGACGCCGAGCACGATCAGATCCGCCCCCCACTCGGTGGCGTCGGTGACAATCGCCTCGGCGGCCTTGTCGACGAGGGCGTGGCGAACCTGTCCCGAGGCTCCGATGCCCAGCATGCGAAGCTCGAAGACGGTCGCCTCGACGACGTATGACGCGGCGGAGTCCGACTCGAGCGCGTAGCGGCGGCCTCCTATACTCTCGCGAAGATTGAGGTGCAGGACGCGGGCCTCGCTCGCGCCAGCTCGGCGCGCCAGCTCCGCCACGTGCTTGACCTGGCTCGGATCTTCGACTGCCACGAGGACACGCCTGAATACCGGCTCGGTCGTCGTCCTGGTGTCGCTTGCCTGTACTTTCTCGCCCACAGTCATTCTGTCGCCGGACCTCATCGCGGCTGCTCCTCACTCGACCGCCTCGGCTGGATGAGCCAAGGCGGAACATCATGCCTGCGCCCGACTGTAAAGCATTCGAGCTAGATTGCGAATTGGCTGACAGCAACGCTGTATGGCCGATGGTCGTTCCGCCATAGATCGACGACATGTTTGGAGCCGACAATGGCTATGCTGCGACTGCGCGTTGGCTTCCCTAATGAGGTCACCTTGGAAGCATCGCTAACGAATCTGTCGAAGCTGGGCCAGCCCCTCCTAGCCCGCTACCTGGGTAACGGCAGAGCTTGGCCGCGGCCGTCAGCCGAGCGGAACCTCCACCGCGACATCCTGCTTCGTGTAGTACGCCGCCACTTCCTGAGCTCCGTACTTGGCCCGGAACTCATCGAGGATTTCACCGACTTTGGCCGGATCCGTGATCGGAGTCGTGCGCGCGGTGAGCTGCGCTCCCCCAGCCGTGATACGGATCGTCCGCGCCTTCAGCACGTTCTTGTACCAGTCGGAGTCCGATCCCCTGACAGGTACTAGATAGAGCCTCTCGCCCTCCCGTTCGAGCCACACGGGGATTGAGATCTCCCGCCCGGTCCTTCGGCCGGTGACCGTGAGCTCGATCTCTCCGCTTGAATCCAGGGCCTTAATGAACTTTTCGTCCGCCATGCGCTTCTCCGTTGTCATACAGTCCCCGGGCAGAGCCACGGCCCCAAGCTCAGCTCGTCGTCGCGCTCTTAGGAACTCCCCATCTCATGGACCTGGACGTTCCCGGTTCTCCTGGCATCTAGTCGACGGTCTCGGCGGCAGAGACACGGGCACTCGAGGTCCAAGGCCTCGAAGGCCCGAAAGTCGGGATCTCGCCCGTCTGCCTCCTGCATCCCCCGTTATGTCAAGGTAAGGCACCCCTTGATGGCGTGCCGGACGGCTGCCGCGCGATGGCTGCCCGCGAGGCACTTAAGGTGCTCATAAGTCCCTAAACAAGCTGCCTTCGTGCGCGCGCCGGGTCCGGATCAAAGCCACGTTCACCGGGAGGTATGACGCCATGCGAACCACGACTCTGGGCGGCAACGGTCCCGAGGTAGGCGTCCTGGGCCTCGGGTGCATGGGCATGACCTCCTCCTACGACATGGAGACGCCGCGGGATGACGCCACATCCATCGCGGTGATCCATCGGGCGCTCGATCTGGGCATGACGCTGCTGGACACCGCTGACGCGTACGGGCCGTACACCAACGAGGAGCTCGTCGGCCGGGCGCTGGCGGGCGGCCACCGCGAGCGCGCGGTGCTGGCCACCAAGGTTGGCCTCCTATCCGACTCCCCTCAGGCGGCGAACCCTGCGAGCAACTCGCCGGGCGCCACCAGGGACGGCCGCCCTGAGCACATCCGCCGGTCGATTGAGGGCAGCCTGCGGCGGCTCGGCACCGACTATCTAGACCTCTACCAGCTGCATCGGGTAGATCCTCAGGTGCCGCTTGAGGAGACCTGGGGAGCGATGGCGGAGACGGTGGCGGCGGGCAAAACGCGGCACATCGGCCTGTCCGAGGTGACGGCGGAGGAGATCAGGCGGGCACGGAGGGTGCATCCGGTGACGTCGGTGCAGTCCGAGCTGTCACTATGGACCAGGGACGCACTGACCGAAGTGCTGCCCTACTGCCAGGCGCAGGGCATCGCTTTCCTGGCGTTCTCGCCGGTGGGACGCGGCTTTCTCGCCGGGCGGTTCTCTTCGTCCGACGACCTGCCCCAAGACGACTTCCGGCGCGGGCTGCCGCGGTTCCAGCAGGAGGCGCTGCGCGCCAATCTGGCAATAGTCGCGCGGGTCCGCGAGATCGCCGAGCGAGCGGACGCCACCGCGGCGCAGGTGGCGCTGGCGTGGGTACTGGCCCACGGCCGTTACGTCGTGTCGATCCCAGGAACCAAGACCCCGAAATACCTTGTACAGAACGCCTCTGCCGCGGACATCCAGCTCAGCTCCGCCGATCTAGCCGAACTCGACGCCTTGCCCGCACCGCTGGGCACCCGTTATTGAGCTACTGACACTCACGCGTACAGCGCTAGCGCCCGGCAATGAGCGCACCGAGCGAGATTGCTAGTCCCGGCGGCAGCGGCGGTAGATGCGCGCGGCCGCGTCAAAATCCGCGACTGCATCGAACCGGTAAAGATGGAAGCGCAGCAAGAGCCGACGCAAGTCGGCTTCCCGTGCATCACTGCGGGCCCCGGCTAGGACCTCCATGATCACCGGCTCGGTGACAGCTATCGGGCCGTCGGCTGCGATGAGTTCTGCCAGGCGAAGATCGGCCGGGCTTCCCGTTGCCCGGTCGTACTCGACCCACGCGGATGTGTCGGCCAGAATCACGCGGCGTCCGTTGGACGCGTATCAGCTGGGATGTCTTTTCGGAACTCGAAGGCTGGGCCCCGACCATATCCCGGCGTTGAGGCGACACGATTAACCCCGCCCCGCACGCGCTACGGCAGCCCTGCCAGCGGAGCGCGGCGGCGCGAGCCGCCCGCGGTCCACGTCACCTCGGCTGAGCTGGTCGCCAGGTTAGCGTCCA
>Ga0070707_100007687_pt1 | contig 10011 bp, 5 predicted proteins | sample KBSK5502metaG_FD_65468 | JGI IMG/M metagenome (GOLD analysis project Ga0070707, IMG submission 65468) | Corn, switchgrass and miscanthus rhizosphere microbial communities from Kellogg Biological Station, Michigan, USA - KBS K5-50-2 metaG | ecosystem: Host-associated > Plants > Roots >... | reverse complement strand
TTGCGGAACGCGATGCTGCCCTTAGTGGCGATGAAGCGCTGAACGTTCGCATCTACCGGCAGTCGTCTTCCGCCGTCGCCAATATTTTGACAAAGGCGACTGAATACGATTTCTGGATGGACCCGGTGCCGGTCGAGGGCGCAGGCTCCGGCTTCGTGATTGACGCGAAAGGCTACATCCTGACAAATTTTCACGTAGTGCAGGGCGCACAGACGATTGAGGTGGTGCTGGGCGACCAATCACGGCATTCGGCAAAGTTCATTGGCGCCGATCAACGCAACGACGTGGCGCTGGTGAAGATCGAACCGGGCAAAAAGCCGCTGGCGGTATTGCCGCTCGGGGATTCGGCCGGGCTCCAGGTCGGGCAGAAAGTCCTTGCGATCGGAAATCCATTTGGATTTCAAAGCACGCTGACTACCGGAGTCGTCAGCGCGCTTGGCCGTACCGTTCAAACCGGGCAAAACACGCTGATCGATGAAGCGATACAGACGGATGCTGCAATCAATCGCGGCAATTCCGGCGGCCCCCTGATCAACACGCATGGCGAAGTTATTGGCATCAATTCGGCGATCTACACGCCGACCGGCACAACGGCCGGCATCGGCTTCGCGATTCCCATCAACACCGCCAAGAGGATTGCGCATGACCTGATCACCGATGGCCGCGTGCACCAGGCGTTTATCGGCGTGGAAACGATCCCGATCAATGAATCTTTTGCGGAGGCGCTGGGCCTTCCCGCACAAGAGGGTTTGCTGGTGCAAACCACGACGCGCGGCGGACCGGCGGCCGAGGCCGGGATTAAGGGAGGAGACCGCGTCGCGCAGGCCGGCATGCGGCGTTTTTACATTGGCGGGGATGTGATCACCGCAATCGATGGCCAGAAGGTTTCAAGTCCCCTGGATGTGAATCTGGTGCTCAACAGAAAGCGGCCTGGAGATACCGTGAATGTCAGCCTATTCCGAGGCGGCAAAAAAATGGATGTTCCGGTGAAGCTCGGCGAGCGACCTGGCAACAACTAGCGGTCCATCTGAAAATCAACGAAATTGCGCGGGGATGCCACTTTGCCTGCTATTTCCCAAGCTCCTTGCGGAACCTTTCGCGCTCCGCTTCGCTGAGTGAGAACCAGTCCTCTGCAACGTCGCGGACGCGCTCCAGTTCTTTCTGCATTTCGGCGTGCTTGGCTTCGAGTAAAGCGGCGTCGGCGTCCGGCGGAACTTCGATGGGCGGCGCGAAAATCATGATTGTTTTTGTGAAAAGCCGCGGCAGCAGGAAATGGTCCCACGTCTTCTCAAATGTTTTTCCGTGCTCGGCGCCGATGTGGAACACGACAACCGGCGCTCCGGTACGTCGAGCCAGCATGACCGGTCCGGGCTTGGCCACATAACGTGGTCCGCGCGGACCGTCAATCGTGAACGCGCAATCGCGCCCCTCTTCGATTCGCCGTGCCATCACCGCCAGGCCGCGCAATCCGCCACGCGACGAACTTCCCTGCGCGGTTCCATAACCCATCCATTCGATTACTTTCCGTGTCCATTGTCCGTCGAACGCCGTCGTGTTCATCACCACCACGCCGCAGTTGCGCCGCCACCAAACCACGGGAATGATCACCCGGTGCCAAAACGCCCAGATGCATCTTCGTCCCGAAGCGTATACATTTTCCGCGCTTTTCCAGCCAAGCACCTCAAAACGGAGTGTCGGCCCTAGAATCCGAATCACGGAGTAGACCAGCGCCGCGATGATGGGAATCTGAATGCGGCGCGACCAGGGAAGTTTCGGAAGCTGCGTATCGTAATGCACGCCCAGCTTTTGCGACTGCGGTTCGGGCTCCGCTGCAGCAGCCTCTGCGCTGCCCGATCGGTTTGTCGGTTCGTGCGCGGTCTTCATTGTCATATCAGGGTTTGTAAGCACAAACCCTGAAACCCTTTTCCCTGTGCGGCGAAAATCCGCTGGACGTATAGTATAGAGAAGAGAGCGGCCCGGCGGCTCTTTGCCTTCAATATGCACTCACAGCAAGACCAATCTCAGCGCCCTGAAGGAGCGATGCTCCTGTTTGCGCGGGGTGTCACGCTAGCAGCCCTCGGCATTTTTCTCTTCGGAACTCGTGCTGTGGTGGCCGACCCAGTTCCCCAAGAGCCGCAAGGCGAGATCATTGGCACGATTGAAGGCCAGGCCATCGCCCTCAAGGGTCCGATGAGCGTGCAGGTAGTCGGCAACGAGGTGAAGACGCAGCTGCGCAGTGGCGTCGATATCCGCGTGAAGCTGGGCCGCGCACGAATTAACCTCGCCGAAGGTGGAACCATCGCGGTCTGCGGTCCCGCGCACATTTCCATGTTGAAAGCACGTAACGCGCTGACTATCGCTCTTGACAGTGGCACCATCCACGCACATGTCGAAGGCAATCTCACGCTGAACGTTTTTACCGCGCAGATTCTTGCGAAGACCGTCGCGATCGGCGATGGACCTCGAGATATCCTAGCCGGTTTCGATACTCCGGGCCTGATGTGTGTTCGCGCTAACCGCGGGGCACTGCGTCTCGAGGAACAATTCGGCGGCCAAAGCGTGATGGTGCCCCAAGGTGGCGACGTGCTCCTTACAAATGGCCAACTGCAAGGACTGCGGAGCAATTCCGGCCTTTGCGCGTGCGAATCGTTTGAATCGGCCGCGGGTTCGCCCAACCTAATCGGGCCAGAAATAAGTCTGCTTGCCAACAGTGAAGATCTGAAGAAGAACGCCGCGCCTCGACAACCAGCGCCGAAAGCTGCCGTGAATCCTCCCGCGCCAGATCTCGGCAAGGGCCCGGTCGTTGAGCCAACCTACCAGATCTTTATGCCGCCACTTCGTTATGACTCCACTGCCAAGATCCAGGACGAGCCCGATCCGAAACTGATCGTGCTGGTGCGGCGGGTGCGCGTGCGGCCCACGCTTATCTTCCAGAGTCGCGTGGAAGGCGATCCGCTGCCAGCGGCCTCGCTAAATGCTGCGAAAGCAAAAACGGAGCAACCGCCTAGCAAGACTGCGCCCGCAGCAAGCGCGTCTGTCGTTGATCGTGTTAAGACCTTCCTAAAAAGCCTGTGGACGCCTAGTTCTTAATCAGCAGAATTTATCGCATCGCTAACTTCGAAGACCTTTGAGTATTTGCGAATCTTTTATATACATTTTAGGTACCTCGTGTCCAAAATGCGAGGATTCGTGCTATTTTTACCCGTCCTCGAGAGGGCGGCGCCCTCCTCCAGCCTGCCACCTTTCGTTCTGTGTATTACCAGTCGTGACTACGACTGTCGGAGAATGTACTTGAGAATAACTCGGCGTTCGCTCAAGCTGCGTCCAGTTCCGTTCTTTTTCATCCTTCCCTTGATTTTTATTTTCTTCCTGCAAGGCTGCACATCCAATTCTGTTTCTGTCAAGCAAGATCCACCTGCTGTCACGATTTCCATTTCTCCGACCGCCGCTTCCGTTGTCACGACTAAAACTCAGCCGTTCACCGCCACGGTCACGAACGCGACGAACACCGCGGTAACATGGCAGGTGAATGGCGTCACAGGTGGCGATTCCACTCACGGAACCATTTCAGCTTCGGGCCTTTACACCGCTCCATCCTCCGCGCCAAATCCCGCTACTGTGACTGTCTCGGCCATCTTGCAGACTGATGCCACAAAGTCCGCGTCCGCAACCGTGACGATCGCGGCGTCGCAGAATCCCGTTGTGATCTCGATTTCTCCGACAGTCGCATCGGTTCTTACCACCAAGACTCAACCGTTCACCGCCACGGTTACAAACACAACAAACACGGCGGTAACGTGGCAAGTGAACGGCCTCACAGGCGGCGATTCGACTCACGGAACCATTTCAGCTTCGGGTCTTTATACAGCTCCATCCGCCGTGCCGAGTCCCGCTACTGTGACCGTCTCGGCGATTTCGCAAGCCGATCCGACGAAGTCGGCATCCGCCACGGTTGCGATCAGCTCGGCCCCCGATACGACTGCGCCAACTGCTCCGTCCGGCCTTACGGCAGTTGCTTCTTCCACGACGCAGATCGGACTGACCTGGGCGGCCTCCACTGACAATGTCGCCGTAACCAGTTACCGCGTTGAACGCTGCACCGGCGCGAGTTGCACAAATTTCGCACAGATTGGCGCTGCTACGACGCTAGCCACGTTCTCGGACTCTGGGCTCACCGCGTCTACTGCTTACCGCTATCGTGTCCGCGCCTCAGACGCTGCGGGAAATCTCAGCAACTATTCGAACATCGCCTTCGGAACTACCCTGGCAGTTAGCGACACTACCGCTCCCACGGCACCGTCGAGCCTGGTTGCAACTGCTTCGTCCAGCACGCAAATCGGATTAGTCTGGATAGCCTCGACGGATAACGTCGGCGTTACTGGTTATCGCGTTGAACGTTGTTCAGGTGCGAACTGCACATCTTTCGCGCAAATCGGCACCACCACAACGGCGCTCAGTTTCCCCGACTCGGGGCTCATGGCGTCCACGTCATACAGCTATCGCGTGCGTGCTACGGACGCCGCGGGAAATCTGAGCAATTACTCCAACACTGCAACGGCAACCACGACCGGAACCGGCGGCTCAAGCATCACGGTGAGCGTCTCGCCAAAGCTCGGCGGTTTGGTGACCTCGCAAATCCTCTCCGTCAAAGCCACACTGACCAATGACACCGGCAATCAAGGTGTTAACTGGTCGGCCAGTGGCGGCGGCTCTTTTTCGCAGACAACGAGCACGTCGGGCAACGCGGTCACGTTCACCGCGCCGGCTTCCGCTGGCGTCGTGACGATCACTGCTACCAGCGTCGCGGATGGATCGAAAACCGCATCCGCGACGATTGGCGTGACGGACTTGATCGGAGTGCTGACCTATCACAATAACGCTTCGAGAGACGGAACAAACCAGAAGGAATACGCGCTGACGACTGGCAACGTGAACACATCCACCTTCGGCAAACTATTTTCGTGCCCTGTGGACGGAGCCGTTTATGCTCAACCTTTGTGGGTAGCGAGCGTTACGATTGGGTCTACAAAGCGGAACGTGCTCGTTGTGGCCACGCAACATGACAGCGTTTATGCGTTCGATGCAGACACGAGTCCCTGCGTGACGCTGTGGCATGCGAATCTTCTGGATACCGCGCATGGTGGAACGTCTGGAGAAGTTCCAGCACCTTCCGGCGTCGCTGGTGGCCTTCTTGGCGCGGGACTCGGAGACATTGCGCCCGAGGTAGGCGTAACAGGTACGCCCGTGATTGATCCGAGTACGAATACGATTTATGTCGTCAGCAAATCCGAAAACACCGGAACATCTACCTTCTACCAGCGTTTACACGCCCTGAGCCTGACCGCCGGCACCGAGAAGCTCAGCGGGCCGGCTTCGATCGATAGTTCCATCACGGTGAGCGGAACAGGTGACGGGTCATCGGGCGGAACACTTGCTTTCGATCCCCGGCACGAGAACCAGCGCCCCGGTTTGGCGCTGGTTAACGGTGTGGTATACGTTTCGTGGGCCTCGCATGAAGACGACACCCCATACCACGGCTGGGTGATGGGCTTCAACGCAAGCACGCTGGCGTTGCAGAGCAAATTCAATACGTCGCCGAACGGAGGCCTGGCCGGTATTTGGATGTCGGGCGGCGCACCCGCCGCAGACGCCAGCAATAACCTCTACCTGATGACCGGAAATGGAACGTTCGATGCGGACGCGGGAGGCAGCGATTACGGCGATAGCTATTTAAAGCTATCGAGTGGACTGTCCGTCACGGATTGGTTCACGCCTTCCAACCAGGACAGTCTCAGCAGTGCTGACCAAGATGTCGGCGCGGGAGGAACCGCCCTGCTATTCGGTCAAACCCTACTCGTGGGCGCGGGGAAGAGCGGTACCTTTTACGTTTTGGACAGGAATAACATGGGGCATTTCAGCCCTTCAACGGACGCCGTCGTGCAAACGTGGACTGCGAGCCACGCATTTTCCACACCCGCGTTTTGGAACAACACGATGTATTACTTTGGCGTTTCTTTCGGTTCCGACCAAGTCGGAGAGGCCTTTGCCTTCAATACGACTACGGGATTATTCAACACTATTCCCACGTCGCAAACGCCCACGGGATTCGGATTTCCTGGAGCGACACCGTCCATCTCCTCGAGCGGCACTTCCAATGGCATCGTGTGGGCCATCAATTCGAGTGCTTATTGCACACAGCAATCCGGCTCGTGCGCTCCGGCGGTTCTACATGCATACAGTGCGACGACACTCGCGAACGAGCTGTGGAACAGTTCGCAAGGAAGCGGCGATGCTGCGGGCAATGCAGTGAAATTCACGGTTCCCACGGTCGCGAATGGCAAGGTTTACATCGGGACGCGTGGAAACAATACAGGCGGACTCGGCGGTTCAACGTCAACTCCAGGCGAAATCGACGTGTATGGTCTTTTGCCGAATTGAAAACGACCTAGAGTCAACGGGAAGTCTTCTGAATTGTTGGTTGGCCCCTTAGCGCAGATTTACATTCCCTCATAGTTGGGGCCGCCGCCGCCCTCTGGAACTACCCAATCGATGATTTGATAGGGGTCCGCGATATCGCAGGTCTTGCAGTGCACGCAATTTGCGAAATTGATTTTGAGTTTTAAGGAATCTTTCTTACCGGCAATCGCTGAACGGTCGTCTCTTGCCATTTCATAAACGGCGGCGGGACAAAAATACTGGCACGGATTGCCGTACTCTTCGACGCATTTTGTAACGCAAATATTGGTGTCGAGCACATGCAAGTGGCACGGTTGATCTTCGTTATGGCGAGTGCCGGAGTGATAGACGTCGGTGAGGCGATCAAATGTTAACTTGCCATCGCCCTTGAAGCGTTCTTCGGGATTCGCTGTACGCTGTGCTCTTGCGCCATCGAGCTTCTTGTAATGCTTGTATCCGGGCTCCGCGCGCATCGGGTCAACCAGACCGCGCCCGCCGGAGATTTGCTGAAAGGCGGTCTGAATGAATCCGCGAAACATGCCGTGCTGGAATGACTGGTGGAAGTTGCGGACTTTCCAAAGCTCGTCGCGAATATAGCTTTGATTGACGCGGTCTTGGAATTTGCCGAGCGTTTTAGTGGTTGCGTCGCCTCTTTTGAGCGCCTCGAAAATTGTTTCAGCGGCCAGCATGCCGCTCTTCATCGCTAAATGAATTCCTTTGAGGCGCTGCGAATCGAGGAAGCTGCCGGAGTCGCCGATGATCAGCACGCCGTCCACGGTGTTGCGCGGCATCGCGTACCAGCCGCCGTACGGCAGCGATTTTGCTCCGTAACGGACAAGCTTTCCGCCATCGAGGAGCTTTCTGACGTGCGGATGTGTCTTCCATTTTTGAAAAGCGGCGTGAGGATCGAACGGCGGGTCGGCGTATTCGAGTGCGACTACCAAGCCGATCGAAACGCGATTATTCGACAGGCCGTAAATCCAGCCGCCGCCATACATGTCCGTCGAAACTGGCCAGCCCAGCGTGTGCGCGACATAGCCGGGCTTGATGCGATCCGGCTGCACGTCCCACAATTCTTTTATGCCGATGCCGTAGCTTTGCGGATTGATGTTGTCGAGTTTTTTCTCCGCAACTAATTTCTTGGTGAGCGAACCGCGAGTGCCTTCGGCGAGCACCGTGACTTTTGCGCGCAATTCGTAGCCGGGGGTATAGTTGTCTTTGGGCTTGCCATTTTTGTCGAGGCCCTTGTCTTCGGTGATGACGCCGGCCACAGCGCCTTTTTCATAAACAAGTTCCGCGCCGCCAAATTCGTTGAAGACATTCACGCCGGCGTCTTCCACTAACGCGCCAAGCCACTTCGCAATTTTGTTCAACGAAACAACGTAGTTGCCTTGGTTCTGGAACGGCGGAGGCGTGAGGGGAAAGCGGAATGACGACCTTTCCGTAAAAAGGAGCGCTGCCGAGTCTATTACAGGAGTGTCCAGAGGCGCGGATTTATCGAAATCCGGCACGAGTTCCGCAAGCGCTCTCGGGTTCATGATCGCGCCGGAAAGCTGGTGCGCCCCGATTTCGCGCCCCTTTTCGAGCACGTAAATATTTTCCGTCGACAGTTCCGGCTTAGCGCCCGACTCGTTGTGCTTCTTGATCAGGTTGGCCAAATGCAGCGCGCAACTCAACCCCGCCGGGCCTGCTCCAACAATCAGCACATCCGCCTCGAGCTGTTCCCGTTGTTCGGCCATGATGTTTTTTATCTTATCAAACCCGGAGTGCTGGATGCGGCGAGACGGCGCGGGAGCAGTGCGGCGGGACAACGGCAGGGAGGCCACGACTTCAGTCGTCCCGTAGAGCACGCCTAGATCTGGGGCTTTAGCCCCCGAGGGGGTGCGTCCAGCTCGAATCCCGGGAACGCGGAGCTGTGGCGAAATTCTTCCGAAGCGTTCGCCAAAACGCGCCCGCACCGGGTTCGCGCGAATGTACTCTTTGTGTTGGGCATAGTCGTTCGCATCGCGAACGCGTGATTGACATACCCTCTTTGCTAAATCTCGGCCGCGATGCCAAGTCCTCTTCGTGCACGAAAGGAGAAACCGCTAACGAATTGCATCGCTTTTTCAATGGTGATCCCTTCTCCAGGCGTCAGCAGGAGATGGACATGATTCGGTGTGATCACGAATTCATGTAACTCAAACTTTTGATTGTCGCGATAGGAAAGGAGCGTTGTCAGAAATAGACTTGCTGATCGCTTCGACTGTAACAGCGGTTGACCACCGTCCGTGCTCGTCGTAATGAAGTAGGTATTTGACGAGGGTTTGGCTTCACAGGCGGCGGCCTGCCCAAATCGGACCTCACAGGCGAAAGCCTCTTGCCCTCGCGCACTCACGGGACGACTAAAGTCGTGCCCGCCCGACCTCGCCAAATCAGCCGGGAGTGAGGTTCCCTTTTTTCGATACGGCTATGCACTTTTGGCTTTCTGCAATTCTTCGGTCAGCGCGGGCATGATTTCGAAAATATCGCCCACCACGCCGTAATCCGCGATCTCAAAAATCGGGGCGTTTTGGTCCTTGTTGATGGCGACAATGGTGCGCGCGCCCTTCATTCCAACCACGTGCTGAATCGCGCCGCTGATTCCCAGCGCCAAATATAATTTCGGCGCAACGGTTTGCCCTGAGCTTCCAATCTGCCGTTCCATCGGCAGCCAGCCCTCGTCGCAAATTGGCCTCGACGCTGCAATTTCCGCGCCCATTGCCTTCGCCACCGCTTCTGCCTGCGGAATATTTTCGGGCGCCTTGATTCCGCGGCCGACCGCCACAATCAGCGGCGCTTGCGTCAAATCGACTGCCGATTTCGCTTCCTTGAAAAGCTCCAGTGGCTTGGTTCGAATCTGCTCTGCTTTCAATTCCACAGTCACGCGTTTCACCGGCTTCGCGCCGCCCTCGCCGGCGGCAACCTGGTCTGCACGAAACGATCCCGATTGAAATGATGCGAACCACGGACCATCGCCTAAAAACGTCACATCCGCCGCAGTTTTTCCCTGAAACATCTGCCGCACGAATACCAACCTGCCGCCTTCGAGCCGGTAGCCGATAGAATCGCCAATCATTCCCTTGCCGAGCATGGCAGCCAGTTTCGGCGCAAAATCGCGCACTTGATAGGTATGTGGAAACAGCACCAGTTGCGGCTTCGCCGACTCGATCACTTGCTTCAGCGCAACGCAAAATCCATCCGGCGTGTACGATTCAAGCAGTTCATGCTCGATTTGCAGCACTTCGGCGATATTTTTCCCTGCGAGCTCGTTTGCAAGTGCGTCGACGCTCTTGCCGACCACCACGGCGCTCACCGTGCCTGACAAGGCCGACGCAATCTGCTGCGCCGCCGCCAGCGTCTCAAAACTCGCGTTATTCCATTTCCCCTGGCGCTGCTCGGTGATCACTAGAATTTTCATGGTCAGATCACCCGCGCTTCAAATTTCAACTTTTCCACGAGCTTCGCCGCCACTTCTTTCGGCGTACCCGTCAGAAATTCCGTCTTTTTCGTCTTCACCGGCACATAAATCTTTTC
>Ga0070707_100007685_pt1 | contig 10011 bp, 19 predicted proteins | sample KBSK5502metaG_FD_65468 | JGI IMG/M metagenome (GOLD analysis project Ga0070707, IMG submission 65468) | Corn, switchgrass and miscanthus rhizosphere microbial communities from Kellogg Biological Station, Michigan, USA - KBS K5-50-2 metaG | ecosystem: Host-associated > Plants > Roots >... | reverse complement strand
TCACGGTCACGATCCACACCGCCAAGCCCGGCATCGTCATCGGCAAGGGCGGTGCGAACGTCGAGGTCCTGCGCCAGCAGATCGGCGCGCTCTCGAACCGCAAGGTGAAGCTGGAGATCAAGGAGATCCGCCAGCCGGAGCTCGACGCCCACCTCGTGGCCATGAACATCGCCGGGCAGCTGAGCCGCCGCATCGCCTTCAAGAAGGCGATGAAGCAGGCCATCCAGCGCTCGATGAAGGCCGGCGCGAAGGGCGTCAAGATCGCGGTCGCCGGCCGCCTCGGCGGTTCCGAGATGGGCCGCCGCGAATGGGACAAGGAGGGCCGCATCCCGCTCGGTACGCTGCGCGCCGACATCAGCTACGGCCAGATCCACGCCCACACGACCTACGGTCGGATCGGCGTGAAGGTCTGGATCTATCGTGGTGACATCACGCCCGAGCGCGCCATCCCGCGCGAGGTCGGACTGCCGGCCCAGGCCGGAACGGGAGCCTGACCGATGCTGATGCCCAAGCGCGTCAAACATCGCAAGGTCATGCGCGGGCGGATGTCCGGCGTGGCCAAGGGCGGGCATTCGGTGGCCTTCGGCGAGTACGGTCTGGCCACGGCCGAGCCGGCCTGGATCACCAGCCGCCAGATCGAGGCGGCCCGGCGAGCCATGACCCGCTCGGTCAAGCGCGGCGGCAAGATCTGGATCCGGATCTTTCCGGACAAGCCGGCCACCAAGAAGCCGGCCGAGACCCGGATGGGTTCCGGCAAGGGGGCCCCTGATCACTGGGTCGCGGTGGTCAAGCCCGGACGGATTCTCTTCGAGATGGCCGGCGTGGATCACGAGTCCGCGATCGAGGCGATGCGTCTGGCCAGTCACAAGCTGCCCGTGATCACCCGGGTCGTCGTTCGCGAATCGGTCAAGGAGGCGAGCTGATGGACATCGAGAAGGTTCGCCAGCTGTCCGATCCGGAGCTCGAGGATGCGCTCCGCGAGGCGAAGCAGGACCTTTGGGGAGCGCGCTTTGCGCTGTCCACCCGCCAACTCAAGGATTACAGCTCGATCCCACTGACGCGTCGAACGATCGCGCGGATCCTCACCGTCCAGCGCGAGCGCAAGCTCGGCAAGACGGCGTAGCGCGATGACAGGAGCAACCACCACTGTGCAAGGCAAGCGGAAGACCAAGACGGGTCGCGTCGTAAGCGACCGGATGGACAAGACGATCGTCGTGTCCGTCGAGCGATTGGCGCGCCACCCCCTCTACAAGCGGGTCATCCGCTTGAGCACGAAGTTCAAGGCCCATGACGAGTCGAACGAGGCGCGCATCGGCGATACCGTCCTGATCGAGGAATCGCGCCCGTTGTCGGCCACCAAGCGCTGGCGGCTCGTGTCGGTCGTGGCTCGGGCCGGCGACCATGTCCTGCCGACCGAGATCGTGGCGGAGGAGGCCGAGACGACCGAGGCGATCCATGGCGCGGCCCACCCGGGCCGGACGCATGGCGCGGACGAATCGGCATCATCCGATGGGGAGCCTGCTTCGTGATCCAGTCGCAGACTCGACTGAAGGTGGCCGACAACACCGGCGCCCGTACGATCCAGTGCATCCGGGTGATGGGCCGCTCGCTGAAAACGGAGGCGGGCGTTGGTGACGTCATCATCGCGAGCGTCAAGCAGGCCATCCCGAACGCGGCCGTCAAGAAGGGCGATGTGGTCCGTGCGGTGGTCGTGCGGACGGCCAAGGAATACGGCCGGCCCGACGGCAGCTATATCCGCTTCGACGAGAACGCCGCCGTGCTGATCAACAACCAGGGCAATCCCCGCGGGACGCGCATCTTCGGCCCGGTGGCGCGCGAGCTGCGCGACCGCAACTACATGAAGATCGTCTCGCTCGCCCCGGAGGTGCTGTGATGGCCATCCGGACCGCCGAACCGCGGCGTCCCAAGGTGCCGGAGATCCGCAAGGGCGACACCGTCGTGGTCCTTGCCGGCAAGGATGCCGGCAAGCGCGGCACGGTCGAGCAGGTGATCCGCCGCCAGGCGGCTCCCAGCGCGACCCGCAGCGTCTTCCGTCGGGGCTCGGGGGCCGGCGGCGTCCAGGTCGTGGTCGAGGGACTCAACATCGCCAAGCGACACACCAAGCCGCGTCAGACCTCGTCGTCCACGGACCGGACGCCCAAGATCCACCAGGGTGGCATCCTCGAGATCGCCAAGCCCCTGCCGATCGGGCGGGTCATGCTGGTCTGCCCCAACTGCGGCAAGCCGACCCGCATCGCGCACGCGACCCTGGATACCGGACGACGGGTGCGCGTCTGCCACCACTGCGCGCAACAGCTCGAGGTGAAGGCGTGACCAGCCGGCTCGAGGAGCGCTACCAGAAGGAAGTCGCCCCGGCCCTGCAGAAGCAGTTCGACTACTCGAACACGATGCAGGTCCCGCGCGTCGCCAAGATCGTCGTCAACATCGGGCTCGGCGAGGCACTGACCAATGCCAAGGCATTGGACGCCGCCATCGGCGACCTGTCCACGATCACCGGCCAGAAGCCGATCGTGACCAAGGCAAAGCGCTCGATCGCCCAATTCCGCGTGCGGACGGGCAACTCGATCGGAGCCAAGGTGACCCTGCGTGGCGAACGGATGTGGGACTTTCTGGACCGCCTGACCACGCTCGCCCTGCCGCGCATCCGCGACTTCCGGGGCATTCCCAGCAAGTCATTCGACGGTCGCGGCAACTATTCGCTGGGATTGCGCGAGCAGCTCGCCTTCCCCGAGATCGACTACGACAAGGTGGACCGTCTCCGCGGGCTGGAGATCAGCATCGTGACGACGGCGAAGACCGACGAGGAATCGAAGAAGCTTCTCGAGCTCCTCGGCATGCCCTTCGCCTCGTAGGCGCGGGGAGGGAGACACATGGCCAAGAAATCGATGATCGCAAAGGCGAACCGCACACCCAAGCACAAGGTGCGCGGCTATCACCGCTGCACCGTGTGCGGGCGGCCGCGCGCCTTCATTCGCCGTTTCGCGCTCTGCCGCATCTGCTTCCGGGAGCGAGCCCTCCTGGGTGAGCTGCCGGGCGTCACCAAGTCGAGCTGGTAGGGGACCGATGAACATCTCCGACCCGATCGCGGACATGCTGACCCGTGTTCGGAACGCCTCGCGGGCGCGCCACGCCGAAGTGGTCGTGCCCGCCTCGCGAACCAAGCGGGAAATTGCCCGCATCCTCAAGGACGAGGGCTTCATCGCCGACGTCCGTGAGGAGCAGGACGGCCCGACCGTCGTCCTGCGCCTGACCCTCAAATATGTCGATGGCAAGGTCTCGGTCGTCTCCGGCCTCAAGCGGATCAGCAAGCCCGGTCTGCGCGTCTACGCGCGCAAGACGGACATCCCGCGGGTGCTCGGCGGCCTCGGCATCGTCATCGTCAGCACGAGCCAGGGGATCATGACCGGTCAGCAGGCGCGCCAGGCGCAGCTGGGCGGCGAAGTCCTCGCGTTCGTCTGGTAGGCGGGACGACATGTCGCGCATCGGACGCCTCCCGATCACCGTCCCGTCGAATGTCAACGTGACCATCGACGGGCGCAACGTGACGGTCAAGGGGCCCCGGGGGAGCCTCAGCCGCGCGCTGCATCCGGACATGACCCTGAGCCGCGAGGAAAGCACGCTGGTCGTGACTCGTCCGACCGAGCAGAAGACGCACAGGCAGCTCCACGGCCTGACCCGAACGCTGGTCAACAACATGGTGGTCGGCGTGACCGATGGCTACCGTAAGGGCCTCGAGATCACCGGCGTCGGCTACCGCGCGGCGCTCAACGGCCGCAAGCTCACCCTCAACCTGGGCTATAGCCACCAGATCGAGATCGACCCGCCCGAGGGCATCAGCTTCGAAGTCGAGAACCCGACCCGCCTCGCGGTCGTCGGCATCGACAAGGAGCTGGTCGGCCAGATCGCCGCGAAGGTGCGCTCCACCCGCAAGCCGGAGCCGTACAAGGGCAAGGGCGTGCGCTATGCCGGCGAGTACATCCGCCGCAAGGCCGGCAAGGCCGGCAAGATCGGCGGCAAGAAGTAACCCGTGACTGACAAGGAACGAACGCGATGACACAGCTCGCCAGCCGCGGCGCCGCGCGACGCAAGCGCCACGACCGGATCCGCCTGCACCTTGCCGGAACGGATTCGCGGCCGCGTCTCGCTGTGTTCCGCAGCCTCAACCACATCTACGCGCAGGTCATCGACGATGCGTCCGGCCGGACGCTCGCCGCCGCCTCCACGACCGACAAGGAGCTCAAGGGCTCCAAGGCGACCAAGTCGGAGGAAGCGGCCGTCGTCGGCCGACTCATCGCCGAGCGCGCCAAGGGCGCTGGCGTGGAGCGCGTGGTATTCGATCGAGCCGGGTTCCGGTACCACGGGCGGATCAAGTCGCTCGCCGATGCCGCCCGCGAAGCCGGCCTCGACTTCTGATCGGAAGGAGCCAACGTGGCACGGATTGACCCAAGCAAGCTCGCGCTCGAGGAGCGCGTCGTCCAGATCAACCGGGTCGCCAAGGTCGTCAAGGGCGGCCGGCGGTTCAGCTTCAGCGCGATCGTCGTCGTCGGCGATGGCGCGGGGCATGTCGGCGTCGGCCTGGGCAAGGCCGGTGAGGTGCCCGAGTCGATCCGCAAGGGCGTCGAGGACGCCAAGAAGAACCTGATCCGGATCCCGATGGTCGGCACCACGATCCCGCACGAGGTGCGCACCGAGTTCAGCGCCAGCAAGGTGCTGCTCAAGCCCGCCTCGCAGGGAACCGGCGTCATCGCCGGCGGCGCGGTACGGGCCGTCCTCGAGGCGGCCGGCGTCCGCGACATCCTGTCCAAGACGCATGGTTCGACCAATCCGGTGAACGTCACCCGAGCCACGATCGAGGCCCTGCGCAGCCTGCACTCGGCCGAGGAGCTGGGCGCCCGGCGAGGGGTGAAGCTCGTCAGCCGGATCGCCGGCCAGCCTGCCCCGACCCCGGTCGCGGAGGTGTCCGGTGGCCGCTAAGCTCAAGGTGACCCAGGTCAAGAGCACGATCAGTCACATCGCGCGAAACCGGGCGACGGTACGCGCGCTTGGCCTGCACGGGATCGGCAGCAGCAGCGTGGTGACCGACAATCCCGCTACCCGGGGCATGGTCCGCCAGGTCCGCTTCCTGGTCAGCGTCGAGGAGATCGCTGACGACGGCAAGACGCGCGCCGGCGGCGAGGGGGAGAAGGCATGAAACTCCACGACCTCCGCCCGGCCGACGGCTCCCGTCAGCCTCGTACGCGGGTCGGCCGCGGGATCGCCGCGGGCAAGGGCAAGACCGCGGGACGCGGCACCAAGGGCCAGAAGGCGCGGGCCGGCGGCTCGATCCCGCCCTGGTTCGAGGGTGGCCAGACCCCGCTCCACATGCGGATCCCCAAGCTCCGCGGCTTCAAGAATCGGTTCAAGATCGAGTACGAGGTCGTCAACATCGGGGCGATCGGCAGCCTGGCCGAGCGCGGTGCGTTCGAGACGGACACGACCACGAAGGGCGCCAAAGCCTCGCCGACCACGATCAATCAGGACATCCTGCGTGCCGTCGGACTCGTGCGGACGCTGAACAAGCCACTCAAGATCCTTGGAGCCGGCGACCTGTCGGCGCCGCTGTTCGTCGTTGCCGATGCCTTCACGGCCTCTGCCCGAGCGAAGATCGAGGCTGCCGGCGGCAGCGTCAACGTGCTCGAGATCCCGACCGAGAGGCGACCGGCGATCGGTGTCGGCGACGAGGCGGTTCGGACCGCCCGGGAGCCGCGGACCGCCGCCGGGCGAGCCGCAGCCGACAAGCGCGCCGACGCCCGGGACGCTCGTTCCGCCGACGCGGCCGAAGCCGTCGCCGAGGCCGCAGCGGCCGAGACGGCGAAGGCGGCCAGGCCGGCCAGGGCGCCGAAGGCCCAGAAGGCTTCGCCCAGCCCCGTCGACGAGCCGACCACGGCGACGGCCGGCGAGGCCAGCGAAGTGCCTGCCGCCGAAGCGCCTGCACCCGAGACGGACCCGCCAGGCGCGGACGCCTGATCCGTGTTCGACTCCCTCCTCAACGCCTTTCGCGCGCCGGACATCCGGCGCAGGGTCCTCTATGTCCTGGGCTTGCTGATCGTCTTCCGCTTCCTGGCGGCCGTGCCAGTGCCGGGGATCGACAAGGCGCAGCTCAAGCAATTCGTGGAGGGCAATGCGCTCGTCGGGCTGCTCGACCTGTTCTCGGGCGGCGGCCTGTCGCACTTCTCCGTCGTGGCCATCGGCATGAACCCGTATATCAACGCCTCGATCATCATGCAGTTGATGGGCGGGGTCGTGCCGTCGCTCCAGGCGCTCAGCCGCGAGGGCGAGTACGGGCGGAACAAGCTCAACCAGTACACCCGCTATCTGACCGTCCCCATGGCCATGCTCCAGGCCTACGGCTTCCTCGCCTTGCTCAACTCACAGCACGTGCTGACCGGCACCTTCGATCTGGCCAGCTTCACCACCCTGACCCAGATCGCGACGCTGACCGCCGGGGCCATCGCCCTGATGTGGATCGGTGAGCTGATCACCGAGCGTGGGATCGGCAACGGCATCAGCTTCATCATCTTTGCCGGCATCGTGAGCCGGGCGCCGGGGGCCATCGGCGGGTTCATGATCAACCCGAACTTCACGATCCTGATCGCGTTCGTGCTGATGGCGATCGCCGCCGTGGCCGTGATCATCTACATCCAGGAGGGTCAGCGGCGGATCCCGATCCAGTACGCCAGCCGCGTGCGTGGGCGACGAATGTATTCGGGCGGTCAAACGTTCCTGCCCCTTCGGGTCAATCAGGCCGGCGTCATCCCGATCATCTTCGCCGTCAGCATTCTTCTCTTCCCGCAACAGATCGCGTCGTACTTCACGACCTCGCAGGTGACGATCGTGGCCGACATCGCGCGCGGGATCGTGACCTTCTTCGCCCCGCGAACGCTGGTCTACATCCTGCTTTACTTTCTGCTCACGGTCGGCTTCACCTACTTCTACACAGCGTTCACGTTCAAGCCGGATGAGACCGCCGAGCAGCTGCGCAAGAACGGCGGGTTCATCCCGGGCATTCGGCCCGGCAGACCGACCCAGGACTACCTGTCGAGGGTGGTCACCCGGATCACCCTGGCCGGCGCGCTGTTCCTCGGCTCCGTCGCGGTGGCGCCATCGGTCGTCGGCCTCGCCATACCGGACCTCGGCACCCTTGGGCTCGGTGGCACGAGCCTGCTGATCGTGGTCTCGGTGGTGGTCGAAACCATGAAACAGATCGAAGCCCAGCTGATGATGCGCAATTACGAGGGCTTCATCAGGTGAGCGTATCGGCCACAACGGCGCCGCGCATGGCGGCCCATCCGTGCGTTGCCGCCTCCGGGCGCGCGCTCACGCACATGACGACCGTGCCGGTCACAACGGCGACGCCCACGGCGGGCCATTCCCGCGTTGTCGGCTCCGCGCGCTCGCTTACGCACCTGAAGGTGCGCGCGCTCACGTGCTCCCCGACGCCTTGGACTGACCTCGCCGCGGGCGCCGCAACCGGGTACTGATGACGGTCGTCGTCCTTCTCGGCGCTCCTGGCGCCGGGAAGGGGACACAGGCGCCGATCCTGGCGGCGCGCCTCGGCGTCCCGGTCCTCGCGTCCGGGGAGCTGCTCCGCGCGGCGGTCTCCGCGGGCACGGCCCTGGGTCGCGCCGCCGACCGATACATGAGCCGCGGCCAGCTCGTGCCCGACGACACGATCGTCGACATCTTCCTCGAGCGACTCGCCGCTCCCGACGCCGCAAAAGGGGCCGTGCTCGACGGATTCCCGCGGACGCGTGGCCAGGCCGAGGCGCTCGACCACGCCCTCGCCCCACGGAACAGTCAGGTGGACCTCGCGCTCTACATCGACGTGGCCACCGACCTCCTCGTGGCCCGCATGGCGAGCCGCCGGATCTGCGCGGCCAACGGCCACGTCTACAACGTCGCCTCCAACCCACCGATCGTGCCCGGGGTGTGCGACCTCGACGGCTCGGAGCTGGTCCAGCGCGAGGATGATCGAGAGGAGACGGTCCGGGCGCGCATGGCGCAGCAGATCCCGCCGCTGCTCGAGGTGGTCGATCACTATCGGGCGACCGGGGTCCTGCGCACGGTCGACGGCCTGCGGCCGATCAACGAAGTGACCGAGGGTCTGCTCGCCGAGCTCGCCCGTGGCGAGGTCGGAGCCGCCTGATGGTGACCCGCAAGTCGCGCGCCGAGATCGAGCGCATGCGCCGGGCCGGGCGGATCGTCGCCGAGGTCCTCGACCTGATCGCGTCCGAGCTGCGACCTGGTGTCTCAACGGCCGAGCTGGACAAGATGGCCGAGGAGCACATCCGAGCCGCCGGCGCGATCCCATCGTTCAAGGGCTACCCGGGGATCAACCCGAGCCGCCCCTTTCCGGCGAGCGTGTGCATCTCCATCGACAGCGAGATCGTCCACGGCATCCCGGGCGACCGGCACATCCAGAACGGCCAGATCGTCTCGATCGACGCCGGCGCGATCGTCGACGGCTGGCACGGCGACGGCGCCCGGACCTTCTATATCGGCGACCCACCGGAGCGCGTTCGTCAGCTGATCGAGCTAACCCGCCAGGCGATGCATGCGGGCATCGCGGCCGCCGTGCCCGGCAACCACATCGAGGATATTTCGGCTGCCGTCGAGGACGTCGCGACCGGGGTTGGCTTCGGGATCATTCGCCAGTTCGTCGGCCATGGCATCGGGACCGCGATGCACGAGGAACCACAGGTCCCCAACTACCGAACCGGCCGACCCGGGCGCAAGCTCGAGCCGGGCATCTGCCTCGCGATCGAGCCGATGTTCACCCTCGGTGGACACGACACCCGCATCCAGCCCGACGACTGGACCGTAGTGACCAGGGATGGGTCGCTGGCGGCCCACTTCGAACATTCCATCGCCGTCACGGCCGATGGGCCACAGATCCTGACCCAGCCGTGACCCAACGGTTGCCTGGATTGGGCATGTTTGATACGCTACGCGTTCGTGTGTCGGTCCGCCCGGACCGACACTGCCTATGAGAAAGGGAAGCACGTAGACCTGTGGCCAAGCGCGACGCGATCGAGGTAGAGGGAACGGTTGTCGAACCCTTGCCCAATACGATGTTCGCGGTCGAGCTGGAGAATGGCCACCGGGTGCTCGCCCACATCAGCGGCAAACTCCGGATGAACTTCATCCGCATCCTGCCCGGTGATCGGGTCCGCGTCGAGTTGTCTCCGTATGACCTGACCCGCGGCCGGATCACCTACCGTCTCAAGTAAGTCGAGGATCCGTTGAAAGTCAGAGCCTCCGTCAAGGCGCGCTGCGACAACTGCAAGGTCATTCGTCGCCATGGCACCGTGATGGTCATCTGCACCAACCCGAAGCACAAGCAGCGGCAGGGGTAACCGATGGCCCGTATCGCCGGCGTCGACATCCCGCGCGAGAAGCGCGTCGAGGTCGCCCTCACGTATGTCTTCGGGATTGGTTTGCCGACCAGTCAGAAGATCCTGGCGCAGACGAACATCAACCCGGATACCCGGGTACGAGATCTCACCGAGGAGCAGGTCAACCGGCTCCGCGAGCTGATCGACCGCCGCTACAAGGTCGAAGGCGACCTGCGGCGCGAGGTCGCGCTCAACGTCAAGCGTCTGATCGAGATCGGCTCGTACCGCGGCCTGCGCCACCGGCGCAACCTGCCGGTCCGTGGTCAGCGAACCAAGACGAATGCTCGCCAGCGGCGCGGACCGAAGAAGACGGTCGGCGTCAGGCGCAAGAAGTGACGAGGGACTGACCAGGCATGGCGGAACGCAAGCGCGCGGTCAAGACACGTCGGCGTGAGAAGAAGAACATCCCCCAGGGGCATGTCCACATCCAGGCCACGTTCAACAACACCATCATCACGATCACGGACCTCAACGGTGCCGTCGTCAGCTGGGGCTCCGCCGGCGTTGCCGGCTTCAAGGGCTCCCGCAAGAGCACGCCCTACGCGGCGGCCCTCTC
>Ga0070707_100007684_pt1 | contig 10012 bp, 7 predicted proteins | sample KBSK5502metaG_FD_65468 | JGI IMG/M metagenome (GOLD analysis project Ga0070707, IMG submission 65468) | Corn, switchgrass and miscanthus rhizosphere microbial communities from Kellogg Biological Station, Michigan, USA - KBS K5-50-2 metaG | ecosystem: Host-associated > Plants > Roots >... | reverse complement strand
CGGATATCGAAACGGCGCTGGCGGATGCGCTTGCGCAGCGAATGCGAGACACGCAGGCCGTCGAGCGGGAATATGCCGCGCTCCTCCGGCTCCACCCAGTACAGCGCATTGTCCTCGGCACTTTCCGCCATCGGAAAAATCCCGGCGGCATAGGCCTTGAGCAGGATCTGCGGCGTAATGGTGGACATCAGCTATTATTGATCAGATATTTCTCAAGCCAGTGAATGTCGTAATGACCATCGATGATATCGGGCTCGGCAACGAGCCGCTGGAACAGCGGGATCGTCGTTTCCACACCCTCGATGACATATTCGCCGAGCGCCCGGCGCAGCCGCATCAGGCATTCGGTGCGCGATTTGCCGAACACGATGAGCTTGCCGATGAGGCTGTCATAATAGGGCGGTATGCGATAGCCGGCGTAAAGCGCTGAATCGATGCGTACCCCGAGCCCGCCCGGAACATGCACATTGTCGACGCGGCCGGGCGAGGGCGCGAAGGTTGTCGGGTTCTCCGCATTGATGCGGCATTCGATGGCATGGCCGGAAAAGACGATGTCGTCCTGCTCGTATTTGAGCTGGGCGCCGGCGGCGATGCGGATCTGCTCCTGCACCAGATCGAGGCCGGTCAGCATTTCGGTCACCGGATGCTCGACCTGCAGGCGGGTGTTCATCTCGATGAAATAGAATTCGCCATTCTCATAGAGGAATTCGACCGTGCCGACGCCCTCATAGCTGAGCTTCTGCATGGCACTCGCGACGCGTCCGCCAATGGCTTCGCGCTGGGCCGCGTTGAGGGCAGGAGAATGGGCTTCCTCCCACACTTTCTGATGGCGACGCTGCAAGGAGCAGTCACGATCGCCCAGATGTACCGCGTGGCCCTGGCCGTCACCGAGGACCTGGATTTCGATATGACGCGGTTTCTCGAGATATTTTTCGAGATAGACATCGCCATTGCCGAACGCCGCCTTGGCCTCCGCCTGCGCTGTCTGGATCGCGTTTTCAAGGTCGGACTCGCTACGCGCGACCTTCATGCCGCGTCCGCCGCCGCCGGCCGTCGCCTTGATCAGCACCGGATAACCGATATCCTTGGCGACGCGCCGGGCTTCGCTGATTTCGCTGATGCCACCTTCCGATCCCGGCACGACCGGAATGCCGAGTTCCTTGGCGGTGCGCTTGGCTTCGATCTTGTCGCCCATGATGCGGATATGGGCCGAGGAGGGACCGATGAACTTGATATTGTGTTCGTCGAGGATCTCGGCGAAGCGGGCATTCTCGGACAGGAATCCGTAGCCCGGATGCACCGCTTCGGCGCCGGTGATCTCGCAGGCGGCCACGATGGCGGGGATATTGAGATAGCTGTCGCGTGCCGGCGGCGGGCCGATGCACACGCTCTCATCGGCGAGCCTGACATGCATCGCTTCTTCATCCGCCGTCGAATGTACGGCGACGGTGTGAATGCCGAGTTCGCGGCAGGCGCGCATGACGCGAAGGGCGATCTCGCCGCGATTGGCGATGAGGATCTTGTCAAACATGTTATTCGATCAACACGAGAGCTTCGCCGTATTCGACGGGATTGCCGCTCTCCACATAGATCTGGGTGACCTTGCCGGCCCGAGGTGCCGGAATCTGGTTCATCGTCTTCATGGCCTCGATGATGAGGAGCGTCTGGCCGGCTTTCACCTGCGCCCCCACTTCAACGAAATTGGCGGCACCCGGCTGCGGCGCCCGGTAGACGGTGCCGACCATGGGCGATTTGACGGCATCGACGGGAACCGCAAACACGGCTGGTTGAGCCGCAGGTGTTGGTGCGGCACTGGCCGCAGCCGCATGGGCGACAGGAGCAGGGGCGGTCGCATAGACGGTTCCGCCGCGCGAGACCCGGACCCTGACACCCTTCTGTTCCAGCTCGATTTCGGAAAGTCCGGTTTCGTTCAGGAGATCGGCAAGGTCGCGGATCAGCCCGAGATCCGTCTTGTCCGATTGCGGCCTGGGCGGCGGGGATTTCTTCTTCGAGGGCATGATTGGGATTACCCTTTCTTGGCTGTCAGGATTTTGTGAAGGGCGTCAAGTGCCAGTTCATAACCCTGTCCGCCGAAGCCGCACAACACGCCATCGGCAACGGGTGAGACATAGCTGTGATGGCGGAACGGCTCGCGCTTGTAGATATTGGTGAGATGGACCTCGATGACCGGGATTTGCGCCACCTTGAGCGCATCGTGGATGGCGATCGAGGTGTGGGTATAGGCGGCCGCATTGAGGATCAGACCGCTGGCGGCGTTGCGGCCTTCCTGGATCCACGACACCAGTTCGCCTTCTATGTTGCTCTGGCGAAAGGAGATATCGAGACCGAGCTTCTGCGCCTTGGCCCGGCAGCGTTCCTCGAGTCCGGCCAGGGTTTCGTGGCCGTAAACGTCCGGTTCGCGCAGGCCAAGCATGTTCAGATTGGGCCCGTTGAGGACAAAAACAGGTTTCATGAATGCGCTTATAGGCGGTCAAATGTGCTTCGTGAAGCGCCGAGCCATTCAAAAGGCTCGTTTAATCCTCAGCAAAGCTTGCAGCCGCCATTGTCGCGCACCTGCTTGACGGCCGCCGCTAGGGCCTCGAAGCCGACCGCCCCGGGTATGACGGTTTCGTCAATGATGAAGGCCGGTGTCCCCTGGATCTTGAGGGAATCGGCCAGTTGCATGTTGTGGGTGATGACCTGACTGACCTCGTCCGCATCCATATCGGCTTTCAATTTCTTCACATCGAGGCCGGTGGCCTCGGCGATCCGGTCGGCAACCTGTTCGTCGACCTTGCCGTCATGGGCCATCATGGCCAGGTGGTATTCCCAGTATTTACCCTGTTTGCGCGATGCGAGTGCTGCACGCGTCGCATAGGTCGAGCCCGGGCCCAGGATAGGGAATTCCTTCATCACCAGTTTCAGGTCCTTGTCGCTGGCGATCATCTTCATGACATCGGGAAAGGCCCGCTTGCAGTAGCCGCAATTGTAATCGAAGAACTCGACCATGGTGACCTTGCCCTTGGGATTGCCGCCGACGAGGTCATCCTTGTTGTGGAATATCTCGGAGGACATCGCCTTGAGCGAATCGGAGCGCGCCGAATCTTCCGCCAACTGCTGCTTGCGATCGAGCTCCTGCATCGCGTCGCGCACCACATCTGGATTCTCCATCAGATACTGACGGATGAAATCGCCCATCTCCTTCTTCTGCGCGGGCGTGAACTCCGCCGCCTGGGCGGGCAGAATGAAAAGTGCGGCCATGGCGACCAGGAGCATGCGGATGAGCTTGAGCATCGATATTCCTTGCAGAAAAGCGGAGGCAGCCGGCACAATGCGCCTAAACCCGGTGCCGGTCTACTTACTCCCGGTTCACGAAATTCAAAATGTCGTTAGCGCGCAGCCAGTCGGGTGATCCCCGCTTGAGGGTCGCCATGGCGACTTTCGCCTTTTCCTCGGCGAGTTGCTTGTCGCCCCGGTAAAAGGCGGCTTCCGCCGTCGCGAGATCGGCGCGCGGAATATCTCCCATCTGCCCATAGGCCATGGCCATGAACTGATAGACGCTCGGCGTATCGTCCTCGGTCTTGCGCGCGAGTTTGAGCTCGGTCAAGGCGGTCTGGGCAGTGGCCTTGTTCTCGGTTCCGAGCAGCGCCTGCGCCAGCATGATACGGATGAGCCCGCTATTGGGCAGCATCTTCACCGCCTGGCTCAGTGGTGCCACGGCCTGAGCCGGCTGGCCGCCTTCGAGCAGCGCCTGGCCTTTCAATTCGAGGAAATAGGGATCGCTCGGCAGATCGCGGATTAGCGTATTGATCACTGTCACCGCGTTGCGCGTGTCGCCGCTGCGGAACATGGCGATGGCGCGCGCATAGCGGGCGGGCAGGCTGTCGTTGGACGTGGGATAGCGCTGGAAAACCGTCTGTGTAGGCTCCAGGAAGCCGACGAGCTTCGCCTGCATCAGCTGATGGCGCAGCATGATTTCCGGCTTGTCGGGCGCATCGTAATATTTGCTGCCCTTGACCGCGATCTCGAGATTGTGGATGCGGTCGACTGGCATCGGATGCGACATCACATAGGGACTGACGTCGCGCAGCGAGGCCATCGACTGCTGGGAGAGCTTCTGGAACAGGTTCAGCATGCCCTTGCCGGACTGCCCGGTGGCGGTGAGGAATTTGATCGCCGCCTGATCGGCAGAGGACTCCAGGGCGCGCGAATAGCTCAGGATCAGGCGCTGGGTGAGGCCCTGCGATCCCATCATGATGCCGCTGCCCGCCTGGGCGACCTCGCCTTCGCCGGCCGCCGCACCACCGGCTATGGCCGCAACCCCGAGCAGCATGCCGATGATGGTTATGCTGCTCTTGCGGTCGATTTCGTTCTGCATGCGGGCGAGATGGCCGCCGGCGATATGACCGGTTTCATGAGCGAGGACACCGATCACCTCATTGGGTGTCTTCGCCTGGGTCAGAAGGCCGGTATTGATGAAGATGCGCTGGCCACCGGCTACGAAGGCATTAATGCGCGGATCGTTGATGAGGTAGACATGCACCGATCCCGGATTGAGCCCGGCCGCCTGGAAGATCGGCTTGGTATAGAGCCGCATCAAGCTTTCGATCTCGGCGTCGCGGATGAGCGAAGGGCCGTTGCCTTTCTTCTGCGCAAGTGCGGGTTCCATGAGCGACGCGACAGCGAGGCTCATCGCACACACAGCGGCTATGATACGGCGCGCAGCCATCGTTCCTCCGGATCGCACGGTATTCGAATCCTCTCGGGGCCAAATAAGGCGAGTTTGAGGCCCCGGGAGCTGCTTCACGGCAAAGTGGTGAGCCTTATCCGCGCTTACTCCACCAGCCGCTTTTCGCTTGCGCCGGCCGTTCCGGTGCAGTTGGGGCAGGCGGTTGCCATTTGGGCGGCTGATAGGTCTCTGCGGGGGCCGCCACTGGCTCGGGCTTCGGCCGTTCAACCGGTTTCGGAGCGGGGACCTCCTCGAAGCGGACTTCGCTGCGCTCTTCGCGCACTTCCGCCACGCTCTGCTCAGGAGCGGCATCGCCGCTGCCATTGCGCTCACCGCGATTGCGGTTGCGCCGCCCGCGGCCCCATCTGTCGCGCCGGCCGCGATTGCGGTCGCCGCGTCCTTCCAGCTCGCTCTGTCCTTCCCGCTCGCTGCGCTCCTCGCGATTGTCGGGAGCGTCCTGTTCGGCAGGCTGGTCTTGCGTTGTGCCTTCATCCTGGTCGGCATCGAACTCCGCCGCCGCCTGCAGGTTCGGCTGATCGCCGAGCCCCGGAATATCGTCGCGCTCGCCGCCATCGCCATTGACGGCCTGATCGCGTTCCTGGCCGCGCCGTCCGCCGCGCCGTCCACGTCGCCGCCGGCGCCGGCGCGAATTGTCGCCATTGCCCTGCTGTTCACCCGTCTCGGTTCTCTCGGACGGGGAATCGCGCTCTTCCTCGTCGCCAGCTTGCGCCGCCGCTTCGGCTTCCGGCTCGTCTTCCTCATCCTGGAAGGCTGTGTCGATCTTGACCGGTGTCACAGCGGTCTTGCGCTGTGGCACCGCGCGTTCGCCGGCGCGCTCGATCTGCACTTGTGAGCCCTTAATGTCGTCGCTCGGCACGATGAAGATCGAAATGCCATAGGAGGCTTCGAGGTCGAGCAGGTGATTGCGCTTTTCGTTCAGCACATAGGCGGCCACGTCGCGATGGCACTTGACCGTGAGGTTCTCGGCCTTGCGGCTGATCAGATGCTCTTCAATGGCACGCATCACGGAGAGCGCGCAGGACGAGACCGAGCGCACGATGCCGCGGCCTTCGCAATGCGGGCACACGCGTGTCGAACCTTCGAGCAGGCTCGGGCGCAGGCGCTGGCGCGACATTTCGAGCAGGCCGAAATGGCTGATACGGCCTACCTGGATACGGGCCCGGTCGTTCTTCAGCGCATCTTTCAGGCGGCGCTCGACCGAGCGGTTGTTGCGCTTCTCCTCCATGTCGATGAAGTCGATGACCACGAGGCCGGCGAGATCGCGCAGGCGCAATTGCCGGGCGATTTCATCGGACGCCTCGATATTGGTCTTGAGCGCCGTGTCCTCGATATTGTGCTCGCGCGTCGCCTTGCCCGAGTTGATGTCGATCGACACCAGCGCTTCAGTCTGATTGATGACCATATAGCCGCCGGACTGCAGCGTGACGGTCTGCGAGAACAGGCTGTCGAGCTGTGTTTCGACCTGGAAGCGCGAGAACAGCGGCCGCGTGTCCTTGTAGAGCTTCACGTTGCGCGCATGGCTCGGCATGAGCATCTTCATGAAGTCTTTGGCTTCGCGATAGGCTTCGTCGCCCTCGACCTGAACGTCGTCGACATCCTTGCTGTAGAGATCGCGGATCGACCGCTTGATCAGGCTGCCCTCCTCATAGACAAGTGCCGGCGCCGTGGACGACAGCGTGAGGTCGCGCACATTTTCCCACAGCCGCATCAGATAGTCGAAATCGCGCTTGATCTCGGTCTTGGTGCGCTGGGCGCCAGCGGTGCGCACGATCAGTCCCATACCGGCCGGCACTTCGATGTCGCGGGTGACTTCCTTGAGCCGGCGCCGATCGGTGGAATCGGTGATCTTGCGGGAAATGCCACCGCCGCGTGCCGTATTGGGCATCAGCACGCAATAACGCCCGGCAAGCGACAGATAGGTGGTCAGTGCCGCACCCTTGTTGCCGCGTTCTTCCTTGACGACCTGCACCAGAATCACCTGACGGCGCTTGATGACTTCCTGGATCTTGTAGACGCGTCTTTGCGGACGGCGGCGGCGCTGCGGCACTTCCTCCAGCGCGTCTTCGGCACCGACGGAGTCGACCTTCTGCGATTCGGCGTCTTCTTCGACCGTTTCTATGCCGTCGCCGATCTCGGCCGGCAGCCCATGTTCGACATGCGGCGCCGCGATCGGATCGGCTTCATTCGTCTCAGGTGCCGATGCTTCGGCAGAGCCGACCTCGCCGTGGCTTTCCTCGCCATCGCCACCGCTTTCGTCAGAGTGTCGTCCGTGCCTTCCACCGCGTTCGGCGCGCTGGGGATGCACATCGTCATCGGCGTGATGCCGCGCGTCCTCCTCTTCCTCGCGCAAAAGTGCCTGACGATCGGCGACCGGGATCTGATAATAGTCCGGATGGATTTCCGAAAAAGCCAGGAAGCCGTGGCGGTTGCCGCCGTAATCGACGAATGCCGCCTGCAGCGACGGCTCTACGCGCGTCACTTTGGCGAGATAGATGTTGCCTTTCAGCTGTTTGCGTGCAGCGCTTTCGAAATCGAATTCTTCGATGCGGGTGCCGCGAACCACCACCACACGGGTTTCTTCCGCATGGGTGGCGTCGATGAGCATTTTGCTGCCCATATGTCCTTATCCTTTGCGTCGGCCGAAGGCTGGGCGGCTTCTGTCTCGGTTCCGGGTAGGAGACGTTGTGAAGGCCCAGGCGCCGGCTCGCGCGTAAGAGGCATGGTCGGCGCTAAGCGCAATCGCACGCGACCCGGAGCGGCGGCACTTGGCGGCCAGTCCGGAATAAATGTCAGCGTGCGATGATCCATGCCTGTTGTTTATCCACATGTCCCGGCCGTGCCGGAACGGTTCAACGCATCTGCCCCGTCATCTGGGTGCCACCCCAAAAGGGCAGTGGGTCCGCCCTATTGCGGGCCCGTACTGGAACGCATCCGAAGAGGCTATCGTTTAAGATCCCGGAGCCCGTCCGTAGCGGAATTCGACGCTCCGGCGGCTTTGCTTTCGGACCTAAGTCCCGCTCGACCCGCACGGAGGGTTAGAAGCTTGTTTAGGGAGACATCAGCGGTTTGGCAAGCTTGGCCATGTAACCTTAGGGAAATAATTCGATGGCTTTGGAAACTTTAGGTTAACCACCAGGCCGCTAGGCTCGCGGCGATGATTTGGAACCCAGGGGGGTCATGCCAGTTTTTCCACATAAAATTTGGGGTTTAGGCGCTCTTTTTAGTGTGATCCTTGTGCTGGCCGCGGCATTCGGGACATCACCTTGCGTCCAGGCGGAACAAGTGACCGCTGTGGCCGCCCGCGTGGCCGGAGATGACAGCAAGACTCGTTTTGTCGCCGATCTGACCCGGCCTGTCAGCTACAGCGTCTATGTCCTGCCCGATCCTTACCGGGTGATGATCGATCTTCCCGATGTCGGTTTCAACCTGACACCCAGTGCCGGCGAACAGGGGCTGGGACTGATCAGCGCCTATCGCTTTGGTCCCTTGGGCAATGGCCGCTCCCGCATCGTGATCGAAGCGACAGGTCCGGTCCTGATCGGCAAGTCCTTCCTGGTGAAGCCGGAGGAAGGCCAGCCCGCCCGGCTCGTCGTCGATCTGGTCAAGACCGATGAAAAGACCTTCATGATGGCGCATGCGGCCGATCAGGCGGCGCGGCCGCTTTTGGCGCCCGAACCCGCTGCGGAAACGCAGGAGGCCGCGGCCGATGACAGCGTGGAAACGGCGACCGCCAAGCCCTTGCCGGAACCGAAGCCCGGCGCGGAGCCCGCCGCAATGGAGCGCGCCATGCCGGCAAAGCGGGCCGATGGCCGGCGCGTCATCGTCATCGATCCGGGGCATGGCGGCATCGACCCCGGCGCCGTCGGTGTTCGCCGCACCAAGGAGAAGGATGTCGTACTGGCCTTCAGCCTGGCGCTGCGCGATCGCCTGAAGGCCAATCCCGATTATGAAGTGGTGATGACACGCGACACCGATAAGTTCCTCTCGCTCAAGCAGCGTGTGACGGTGGCCCGCCAGAATCAGGCCGACCTGTTCATTGCCGTTCATGCCGACACCGTGCGCGGCGCTTCCGTCAGGGGTGCCACGCTTTATACGCTGTCGGAAAAGGCCTCCGATACCGAAGCGGAAGCCCTGGCGCAAAAGGAAAATCGGTCCGACATCATCGGCGGCATCGATCTTGGCGGTTCGAATGAAGAGGTGACCGACATCCTGATCGAGCTCGCCCAGCGCGAGACGAAGAACCATTCGACCTTCTTCGCCAAGAAGGCGGCGAACCAGTTGCAGATCGTCACCCATATGACCGGCAAGCCGACCCGCTCGGCGGGATTTGTCGTGCTGAAGGCGCCTGACGTGCCCTCGGTCCTGCTCGAACTCGGCTATCTGTCGAACCGGGCGGATGAAACGCTTCTGATGTCGACCACATGGCAGGCCAAGGTGACCCAGGCGATGGCGAAGGCGATCGATGCCTATTTCTCGACCGAGATTGCGGCGCGCCAACAGTAAATCTGGCGACACCAGCCCGCCACATTTCGCTCTTACGCCTTTGCAATCGGTATTTGGGCAGGCGGTGGAAAGCGTGCTAAGCGCTGATTCAGCAAGCATTCTTTGAAATATCGGGCTGCCTCAGGGGCACTATGCTTAGATTTTTAGGTTGGCTGTTCACGGTAGGGTTCATCGCGTTTCTCGGCATCGCCGGGGGTGTCGGCTATGTGATCTGGGACATGTCGCAGGGCCTGCCCGACTACAAGCAGCTAGCCCTCTATGAGCCGCCGGTGATGACGCGCGTGCACGCGGCCGACGGTACGCTGGTCGCCGAATATGCCGACCAGCGCCGCCTGTTCGTGCCGGTCAACGATATTCCGAAGAAACTCATCCAGGCTTTCATCTCGGCCGAGGACAAGACCTTCTATCAGCATCAGGGCCTCGACTGGCCGGGTCTGGCGGCTGCCGGTCTGCGCTATCTGGAAGTCAAGATCACCGGCAAGGGCCAGATCGTCGGCGCTTCCACGATTACCCAACAGGTGACCAAGAACTTCCTTCTCACCAATGAGCGCTCCGTCGAGCGCAAGGTGAAGGAAGCGATCCTGGCGCATCGTATCGAGCAGGCCTTCAATAAGGACCGGATTATCGAGCTCTATCTCAATGAGATATTCCTTGGTCTCAACTCCTATGGCGTTGCTGCGGCATCGCTCAATTATTTCGGCAAGTCGCTGAACGAGCTCTCGCTCGAAGAGATCGCCTATCTCGCGGCCCTGCCCAAGG
>Ga0070707_100007683_pt1 | contig 10012 bp, 13 predicted proteins | sample KBSK5502metaG_FD_65468 | JGI IMG/M metagenome (GOLD analysis project Ga0070707, IMG submission 65468) | Corn, switchgrass and miscanthus rhizosphere microbial communities from Kellogg Biological Station, Michigan, USA - KBS K5-50-2 metaG | ecosystem: Host-associated > Plants > Roots >... | reverse complement strand
CAGGCGATGCGGCTCAAGGAAACCTTGATCGCGCAAGGCGCCTGGAGCCAGTATCTCGAAGTGGGCATTGGCCCCGATGCGGAAGTCTTCACCAAGGCGCAAGTCATGTCGTCGGTCGGCACGGGAGCCGATGGTGGGCTGCATGCCATCTCGACCTGGAATAATCCGGAACCCGAAGTCGTGCTCGCCGTCGCCTCGACAGGAAAAATTGTCGGCGCCACACTCGGCAATGACATCAATCTGCGCGATGTCGAGGGCCGCTCCGCCCTTCTTCTCTCCAAGGCGAAGGACAACAACGCATCCTGCGCGGTCGGACCCTTCCTCAGGTTCTTCGATGAGGGGTTCAGCCTCGATGACGTGCGCAACGCGACCGTCACGCTGGAGGTCGAGGGGCCGGAGGGCTACAAGCTCAAGGGCTCGTCCTCTCTGTCGATGATCAGCCGCGATCCCGCCGATATCGTCGGCCAAACGATCGGCAAGCATCATCAGTATCCGGACGGTTTCGTGCTGTTCCTCGGCACGATGTTCGCACCGGTCGAGGACCGCGACACGCCGGGCAAGGGCTTCACCCACAAGGATGGCGACATCGTTACCATTGCCGCGGCGAAACTCGGCAGCCTCACCAACCGCATGCGGCGCAGCCATGAATGCCCGCCCTGGACATTCGGCGTGAGCCATCTGATGCGCAACCTGGCGAAGCGCGGATTGCTCCAGCCCACCAGCGATTAGGCTGCATTTTAGCTTTCTTTTAATCGCCTGGTATTTGTGGCCCTAGAGGGAATCTTAATGCTTCCCTAGGATAGCTGGCCCATGGCGAAATCTGACCGGTCCCTGATGAGTGATTTCAGCCGCCTCGATCATAGTGCGGCCCTGGCCGGCATGCTCGGCAATGGATCAGTCGGAATCACGGTGGTCTCTGTGGACAGCATGATCGTCTTCGCCAACGACGCCTTTTGCAAGATGACAGGCTTCGAGCAGAAAGAGCTGCTGGCGTTGCAGGATGTTGCTCTCATTCATCCGGCCGATGCAGAAGCAGCCAGACGTGAATGCCGCCTGATAGAGAGCGGAGCGGGCATGCTCGAATTCGAACGGCGGTATGTCTGCAAAGATGAACAGATCCTGTGGGCAAAGGGATCGGCATTCCTTCAACGCGACAAGGAAACGCGCGAACCGCTCTTCATTGTCAGCTTGATCATCGACATCACCCAGCAGAAACAAATGGAAAAAGCGCTGGCGGAGAAGGAACGCCTGCACAGCACCCTGCGCTCGATCGGTGATGCGGTCATCTGCACCGACACTATCTCTCTTGTCACATTCATGAACCCCGTGGCCGAAAGACTTACCGGCTGGACCGCATCGGAGGCGGCGGAGCGCCCGGTGGCCGAGATATTCAATCTCATCGAAGAATCTTCCGGCAAGCCGCTCGCCAGTCCGGTCGAACTGTGCATGCGGGACAAGAGGGCCCATACGATGGAAAGCGGCACGATCCTGATGAGCCGGACCGGCGATGCATATGATATCGGGTTTTCAGCGGCGCCAGTCAAAACCTCGACGGAGGGCATTCTTGGCTCCATCATCATCTTCAACGATGTGACCAAGGACCGCGCCGATCAGAAGCGGGTCGCTCGTTCGGCCTATCATGATGCGCTGACCGGACTGCCCAATCGGGCGACGCTCATGATCAAGCTCCAGAGCGCGATCAATGAAGCGAAGGAGGAGGGCCGTACCCATGCTCTGTGCTTCATCGATCTCGATCGCTTCAAGATGGTCAATGACCGGGGAGGCCATGCCGCCGGAGACGCGTTGCTCTGTCATATCGCGAAGCTCATTGCGTTGAGCTGTACGAGCAAGGACGTGCCGGCGCGCCTCGGCGGCGACGAGTTTGCCTTGCTTATCCGCGACTGCAGCGCTGAAGAGGCCGAAGCGGCAGCGAATGCGATCGTGCAGGCCGTCGGCAGCATGGAGTTTCGCTGGGAGACCCAGCTCTTTCGCGTCGGCGCCAGCATCGGCGCCACCATGGTCACCCGCGCTTCCGCTTCCCTTGCCGAAGTACTCGATGAAGCGGACAGGGCCTGCTACAGCGCAAAGAATTCCGGGCGTGGACAGGTGCGTATCCGCAAGCCGAAGGACATTGACACTCCCCGCGACGCCGGCTTGTACCGGTCAAAATCGACGAACATCCACTAAATCGCCGCAACTGCATCCACACGTGGTGAGTTCATCACGTCTCTTCGGCCTTCGGATCCCGCGGCTCATCGCCCGGATCGGGTTCCTCTTCGGCGGGTATCGCGTAACGGCCGCCGAGCCAGCGGCTCAGATCGATATCGGCGCAGCGGGCCGAGCAGAAAGGGTGATATTTCTGCAGCGAAGGCTTGCCGCAGAGCGGGCAGGGCCGTCGCGGCCGCAATCTTACGGGCGGCTTTTCGGGGCTCATACGCCGCTGAGCGGCGAGGCCAACCAGCTGTAATGCACGGGATAGCCTGCGCCCTGGAGAAGGTGCATCGTTTCGTAAAGCGGCAGGCCGACCACGCCCGAATGCGAGCCGCTCAATGAACGCACGAATGATTCGGCGCGCCCCTGAACCGCATAGCCGCCGGCCTTGCCGCGCCATTCGCCTGACTTGATATAGGACTCGACATCCTCGCGCGAAAATCGCTTGAAGCGAACCTTTGTTTCCGAGCAGCGACGCCACGACCGGCCACCGGGGGCCAGGAGCGTCACGGCGGAGTAGACCCAGTGCGACCGCCCCGACAACAGCCACAGGCAGGCCTGGGCTTCCTCCGGGGTTTCGGGCTTGGGCAGGATGCGCCGGCCAAGTCCGACCACCGTGTCGGCGGCGAGGATGAAGGTCTTGCTGCCGAGCTTCTTGACGAGCGGCGCCTCCTGCGCGGTGCGGGCCTTTTCGCCGGCGAGCCTGATGGCGAGCCGACGCGGGCTTTCGCGCTTCAACGGCGTTTCGTCGATATCGGCGGGCATAAGGAGGTCGGGCCTCAGCCCAACCTGTTCAAGCAAAGCCAGCCGTCGCGGCGAGGCGCTGGCCAGCACGAGCTTGACGCGAGCTTCCGTCATGCTTCAGCCGGCTCCTATTTGAATCGATAATTGATGCGGCCCTTGGTCAGGTCATAGGGCGTCATTTCGACCATGACGCGATCGCCGGCGAGGACCCGGATGCGGTTCTTGCGCATCTTGCCGGCGGTATGGGCGATGATTTCATGATTATTGTCGAGCTTCACGCGGAATGTAGCATTGGGCAGGAGTTCGGTCACCGTGCCCTCGAATTCAAGCAATTCTTCCTTCGCCATAAGCTTCCCTGGCTGGTTTACGAATGGCGCTACCCATGAACCGGTTGCCCGGCAAAATCAAGCTCGGCGGGGGATTTACACACCACGGGCCCCATGCGCACCGAATCGGGTCCTGATGCGCTTCATGAGGCCATCGCGGACATCGCGGTAGGAATCAAGGATCTGTTCGCGGCTGCCCATGGTGGCGGAAGGGTCGAGGGTCGGCCAGTATTCGGCCTCGATCGCCATGGTGCGGGTCATTTCGAGGGCCCGGTGATGTGCTTCCGGCGACAGGGAAATCACGACATCGAAGCTCGAATCCTCGAGATCGGCGAAGCTTTGCGGACGGTGCTTGCGCAAATCCATGCCGATTTCATCCATCACCGTCTGCATGAAGGGATCGGGCTCGCCGGGCCGGACGCCGCAAGAAGCGATGAATACCCTGTTGCCGTAGAAATGCCTGGCGATGGCCGCGGCCATCGGCGAGCGGATGACATTATGCGTGCAGGCAAAAAGCAAAGCGCCGGGAAGATCAGCCGCCATTTGCGTCTCGCTCAGCCACGCCAGTGCAGGACGCAGAGCAGGGTGAACAATCGGCGCGAAGTGGCGGAATCGATATCGATCTTGCCGTTCAGGCGCTCCTTCAGCAGGTCGCTTCCCTCATTATGCAGGCCGCGGCGGGCCATATCGATAGTTTCGATCTGGCTCGGCGTCGCGGTGCGGATCGCCTTGTAGTAGCTCTCGCACATCATGAAATAGTCCTTCACGATGCGCCGGAAGGGCGACAGCGAAAGTCCGATCATCGAGATACGCTCCTCGCGCTCGCTCCAGATGTCGAAGATGATGCGATTTTCAGCCGCCGAAAGCTGAAGCCGGTAGGGTCCGCACTCCTGGCCGATCACGGCGAAGCGATTGTCTTCGATGAGGTCATAGATCGCGACCCGGCGTTCATGATCGATATCGGCGCTCAGGCCCGAGCCAATGCTTTCATCAAGCTCGACGGCGGAAAGGCGATTGCGGCTTGAATCATCTGTCGCATTCATGGCCTGGCCAAATTAGGCGAGTTTGGCGCGCAAAGCGAGGATCAGCGATCATGCGAGGGAAGGTTTGGCGTTTCCCAGGCCGGCCCCAGATCTTCGAGGCGCGCCTCGATGCATTCGACTTTCAGGTTGATCGAACCGCCGCCCGAAAAGTTCAGCACGATCGTTCCCGAGGGCTCCTCATCGGGTGTGAAGGCAATCGACAGAAGCGACAGAACGGCGTCATTTGCGCCCTGGCGGACGCGTTGCGATTTTGCCTCGCGGACGCGATCGAAAGAGAGACCGGTGCGCCGGCGCTCATAGGGCGGCTTTTCCTTCTGCCACAGGAACCGGTTGGCGATGAGGGCGAACTTACCCGAGGATTTGAGAAAGTGGATATCGCCGATGGTGATGACCGCATCCTGCATATTTGCCGAGATGATTTCGAGATCTGCCGGATCGAGGGCGGTCAGCTTGAGACGGGACATCGATCAGTGACTGGACAAACGCTCGATATCGGCGCCGCAGGCCTTGAGCTTTTCCTCGAGCGTCTCGAAGCCGCGATCGAGATGATAGACCCGGTGGAGCGTGGTCTCGCCTTCGGCGGCGAGAGCGGCGATGACGAGCGACACTGAGGCGCGCAGGTCCGTCGCCATCACCTGGGCGCCGGTCAGCCGTTCGACGCCCCTGATCTCCGCCGTGTCGCCCTGCAAATGGATATCGGCGCCGAGACGCGCCAGCTCCTGCACATGCATGAAGCGGTTTTCGAAGATCGTCTCGCGGATGATAGATGTGCCCTTGGCTCTGGTGGTGAGCGCCATGAGCTGGGCCTGGAGATCGGTCGGAAATCCCGGATAGGGTTCGGTCTCGACCTTGATCGGCTCGAGCCCTGCGCCGTTGCGTTTGATCCTGAGACCGTCATTGGTCGTTTCGAGGTCAACGCCCGATGCGCGCATGACGCTCACTACCTCATCGAGCGTGTCGATCCGCGCGCCGGCGAGCTTCACATCGCCGCCCGTCATGGCGGCCGCCATCGCATAGGTGCCGGCCTCGATGCGATCGGCAATGACCGCATGCTCGGCGCCATGGAGGCGCGCAACACCGATGATCTTCAGGGTCGAGGACCCGATCCCTTCGATCCTTGCCCCCATCTTCACGAGACAATCGGCGACATCGGTGATTTCGGGCTCGCGCGCCGCATTCTCGATGATGGTGTCGCCCTTGGCGGTGACGGCGCCCATGAGGGCAGCATGAGTGGCACCGACCGAGACTTTCGGAAATACGATATGCCCGCCGGTGAAGCCCTTGGGTGTCTTCGCCACGACATAGCCGCTATCGATGGTGATCTCGGCGCCGAGCTTCTCCATGGCGAGGATATGGAGATCGACCGGACGTGTGCCGATGGCGCAGCCGCCGGGCAGCGAAACACGCGCTTCGCCGCAGCGGGCGAGGAGAGGGGCCAGCACCCAGAAGCTCGCCCGCATCTTGGAGACGAGCTCATAGGGCGCGGTCGTATCGGCGATGGTCTTGGCGGAAATCCGCATCGTCTCGCCGTCATAGCCGCTCTGGCCGGCTCTTTTCCCGGCAACGGTAATGTCGACGCCGTGATTCCCCAGGATGCGTTGGAGGAGCCGCACATCGGCGAGGCGGGGAACGCGATGAAGGGTGAGCGTCTCATCGGTCAGGAGCGAGGCGATCATCAGGGGCAAAGCGGCGTTCTTGGCGCCACTGATGTGAATAGTGCCGTTAAGCGTATTGCCGCCTCTGATCAGGATGCGATCCATCGCGTGCCAATTCCTCTGAAAAGTTCCCCTAAGGGTACGCCGCTCCGGCTCCCTGGGGAGGCCCTAACAAGCATAAATGGCAGGGTCAGGGCAACCCTAGCCCTTTTTCGTCTCTTCCGGCAGAGGACGGGTCTCGATTCGGCGTCGCGCCTGGGCCTTGCGGCGCTTCAGATTGGCCCTCAGCGCCGCGGCGAGGCGGGCCGGTCGGGAGGCCGATTTGGGGGGCTTGGGCGGTGGTTTGGCCATGGCCGAAACTATGGGGCGGTCGACCCTGCGGTCAAGGACCGGCGGCGACGGTTTCCGCGGTGCGGTCCTTGAGGGCCGTCACACCTGATTGCTTGGCGCAATGGGCGCAGCAGAACATTTTCCCGTCGCCGGTCTCGAGGCCGTGACCGATGATACGGCAGTCACAATGCGCGCAATGGGGTGCCAAAGCGGCAATGGCACACTCAAAACTGTCGAAAGTCATGGTGCGGCCGTCCTGCTTGACCTGAAAGGATTTGTCGTAGTCATTGCCGCAAACATCGCATTTAGCCATGACTTGCCTCCGAGCATCCGCCGCCCCGCCGGCACGACAATGAGCGAAGGAGGTAAAGGGTTCCAAGACCCCTTGATCCGACCCGCTTTAGGCGTCATAAGCCTCACCCGGCGCTGCCGTAGCTCAGTGGTAGAGCACTCCCTTGGTAAGGGAGAGGTCGACAGTTCGATCCTGTCTGGCAGCACCATTCCCCAACATCTAAATTCTCGGCGACCGCTGGGAGGAAGTTGATGTTTCACAGGGCTTCGCGAGCGAACGGATTGACGATCGTGAGCCCGGGGAAGCTGCGGCCGTCCTGCAGGTCTTCGCTATAGAGCGTGTCACAGCCAGCTTCGAGGGCCGAGGCTACGATGAGCGCATCGTAGAAGGCGAGGCTGTGATCGCGCGCGAGGGCAAGCGCGGAGGCGTGGGTGTCATAGGTGATCGGCGCAATTTCCGGAAACCTCAAGCGGATTACGGAGAGTGCCGCCTCGATGTCCTGCCACGGCCGGCCACGCTTGTTGCGCGCCACATTGGTGAACTCGTTCAAGACCTGAACGCTGATAATTCCGCCAGCCGAAAGAGTGTCCAATGCGCGCTGGCGTTTTTCGATATCGAGAAAGCCGTAGACGAGGACGTTCGTGTCGAAGAACGCCGTCACCGTTCATTCGCCTCGTTGCGGTCAAATTTGTAGCCCTCGGGCGCCGGCCAACGGAACTGCTCCATCGCCTTAAGGAATTGTTCGCGCTTGTCGATTTTCTCGATCGCGACTTCGCGACCCTCAGCCTTCACCACTTCGATCTCGTCGCCGGGCTTGAGCTTCATTTCGTCCACCAGTTTCCTGGGCAGACGCACGGCGAGGCTGTTGCCCCATTTCGCGACCAGCATGGCACCCTCCAATGATATCATTCAGGATATGTATATCATGCAACGATATCATTATCAAGCAACCCTCCCTTGGTAAGGGAGAGGTCGACAGATGACTGCCGAGAGGCTCTCTTACTTGCAGGATGTCGTCTGCGCCGCGAATTTTGATTATCCTGTTCAGCTTGTTCTGTAGTTTCCATTCGCGCGTCAGCAAAGAAGTTGCAGTTTCGCTAAAAGGTCGTGCACGGACTAAATTAGCCGCCAGTCGGAATACATCTTGTCTGTCTTTCCAGCCGCTCGCCGCCAATAGTCGATTGTGCATTTTCATCTCCCTGCAGCTCGAAAATCCAACGCGTCAAGCATCTCCGCCCTGGAGTCGCTCGCTTGTGGGGATTTTCGCTACTTTCCTCGCAAAAAGTGTAGCATTGAGTTCAATCCTCTCTGTCGGTACCATTGCATCCCGCTTGCGGCAGACATAGGCATGGATGGTCTGACAAGACGAAGAGAACCATCGATGACCCAATCCACCGAACGCAAATTGACCACTATCCTCTCTGCCGACGCGGTCGGCTACAGCCGGTTGATGGGGAAGGATGAGAGCGGCACCTTCGCGACGCTCAAAGCCTATCGCGAGCTGACGATCGACAGGATCACCGATCATCGCGGCAGGGTGGTGAATACCGCGGGCGACAGCGTCCTCGCCGAGTTTCCGAGCGTCGTCAAAGCGGTGGAATGCGCCGTCGACATTCAGAGGACGCTGGCCGAACGCAATGGCGCGTTGCCGAAGGACCGGCAGATGTGGTTTCGCATCGGCGTCAATCTGGGCGATGTGGTGGTCGACAACGATGATCTCTTCGGCGACGGGGTGAATGTGGCGGCGCGGCTGCAGGCGCTGGCCGATCCCGGCGGAATCCTGATCTCGGGCACGGTCTTCGATCACGTCAAGAATAAGCTGTCGGTGGGTTTTGATTCGCTTGGCGCCAAAGCGGTCAAGAACATTCCGGCACATGTCCCGGTCTATCGCGTCGTGCTGGAGCCGGGGCAGGAAGGCCTCGCCCCGCCGCTCAGCCTGAGCGCGCCAGCTAATGACACCGTGCAAGCTCAGCGCGAAGCCCGTCTGCATCGCTTCTATACGAGCTCGGCGATGGCCGGAACGCTGGTCGTTTTCCTTTTTGCCATCAATATGCTCACGGACAGCGGCGATCTGTGGTTTCAGTGGCCAACGCTCATCATCTCGTTCGTCTATGCGCTGCGCATGATCCTGCTGTTCCGCAAGCGGATCGCTTAGGTTACGATCACATCAGATCGGTTCGATCTGAAGTGACAACGCGGTCGGATTCAAAGTCTTGGCGTGATCGGAAGACGTGAAGCCGATGGCCACTTTTCCTGATCGCGCGCCGGGCCCTCAGCGGCCATTTTCCCGCCCAGATTGTAGCGCTAGCCTTTGATGTTGTCGCTTGCGAGGGGAAACTCATGGCAAAGAAATATTTTCGAGGTGTGCGAATTGTTGCCATTGGTGCCGCACTCACATTGATTCCGTTGAACTTCAATGTGGGAGACGGCTTCTACCCACAGGCCAAGGCGGGCAGCGCCAATGCCGGCGGAAATGGGAACGCTGGCGGAAATGGGAATGCCGGCGGCAAGGGCGAAGGGCACGGCCACGCCGGGGAACATGGCAAGGGGGGAGGCAATAACAACAACAGCGATCTCACACTTGTATCGAACGGCAAGGTCAAGTCGGAATTGCATCCGAGCAAGCTTGGGCGACTCAATGCATTCATGAACGCATCGCCGAAAGCCCTGCAGAACTCTTCCGCCAAATCAGCCATTGGCATCGTCGCCATCCAATATGCAGGCGCATTGTCTTCGTATTTCGATGCAGTGAATCTGGGACAGCAGCCGCCTCCCACTCTGGATGAAGCCGCGGCGATTCTGGCCAAAGTCGCTAACAAACCTCTCTTGCCGGAAATTGTTGCGGCCATCAATGAGCGGCTCGCAGCTGAAAACCCGGACAATCCGAGCTTGGCCGGCCTTGCCGACCCAGCGAATGAGGATGCGAACAATCAGCTGGCGCTGGATTTGTCCGATCTCGCGAACACCCTGCAGGATTCGGAAACCAATCAGGGTCTCGGCACCACCGAGTAGAGCTCCACCGCGGCAGTCTTGAACTAGTCTAAATCATCGATCCGCTGCGCCAGGGGCGCGGTGGCGTTCGCGCCAGTCCTCGGGGAGATCGAAAGTGCCACGCCAGATGCCGCGCTTGTCGCGGCGCGCTTCGGCTTCATCACGCACATAGAGCGTGCCGTGGCGCGTATAGGCGACGGCCCAGCCGAGGCGGACCATTTCGGAATTGAGCTCGAGATCACCGACGGTGCAACGCGAGACGAGACGGCCATAGCGATCGGCATCAAGGCCGGTGCAATCGACGCTGCGCCCGGAAACGAGCGAGCGCAGCGCACGCGCGGCTTCGCGGCCGCAATTCCAGTCGCGGCCCTTCTCGTCACGGCAAATCTGGCGGTATTCCGGCGCGTCGATGCCATTAAG
>Ga0070707_100007682_pt1 | contig 10013 bp, 9 predicted proteins | sample KBSK5502metaG_FD_65468 | JGI IMG/M metagenome (GOLD analysis project Ga0070707, IMG submission 65468) | Corn, switchgrass and miscanthus rhizosphere microbial communities from Kellogg Biological Station, Michigan, USA - KBS K5-50-2 metaG | ecosystem: Host-associated > Plants > Roots >... | reverse complement strand
ATTCGGCGTCGCCGTGGCGGTGCAGTCAGTGCACAACAGCAGCGACGAAGGGAAAAAGCGGGCACTCGCCGCCGTGCATGCGGTGCTCGCGCACGGGGGCCTCTTCCTGCTGTTGGACCGCGTCCGGCTGGCGACCCCGGCGCTCTTTGGGGCGTACCGCAGCGTGTGGGAAGCGCTCGGGTCCGCCTTCAACAGCCAGCAGCGGGAAGGCGATACGCTCGCGGAGCATGTGCGCTCCATGGCGGAACGCGGAGACAAGCCAGGCAACCTCGAACAGAATCTGCTCTGGCTGCGCGAGGCCGGCTTCGACGAGGTGGCCGTGCTCTACGCCGTCGGCGTGCGCGCGCTGATCGCCGCCGTCGTGCGCTGAGGCTACATGCCCGGGCACCATGCGGCAATGCAAGAGCGACCAGCTGGCGCTTGGACTGAGCGACTCAGAAACCGTCTGAAACCCTTCAGAAGTGGGCAGTGGACGAGAGCGGACAGAGTGGAGATTGGACTTCCAGATCAGGGGCGGTTCCAGAAAAATTCTGGATTTGCCGCCTCGCGAGCCAGACCGAGGCAAACAGGGATAGGGCATATCAGGCGCTCGGATCTACCACTGCATGGTTGATTCTACTGCCGCTCAAGACGGGAACCGGGGCCAAGCCAGTTGAGCCAAGCAAGTATACAAGCAAGTGTATTAGAATCACGAGGTCAGTCGCAACAGTTTACGCGAGGAGCGCTCTATGGTACCTGCAGCCGGTTGTCGCATCCGTCTCCTGACGGCCGACGACATCTCGGCCATCACCGCGGCATTTGCCGCGCTTGGCTGGGACAAGCCCCGCGCCCAGCATGAGGGCTATCTCGCGGAGCAGCACCAGGGGCAGCGCGAGGTGCTGGTAGCCTGGCAAGGGGGCATGTTTGTCGGGTATGTCGCCGTTGTTTGGAGCTCCGCGTATGCCCCATTCCGGTGAAACCGGAATCCCGGAGATTGCTGTAGCATGGAATGTACTTCCCCGCTCCAGGAGACAGGGCATTGGGTCACTATTGCTGGACGAGGCGGAGCGCCGGATCGCCGAGCGATCACAAGTGGCTGGCATCGGGGTGGGGCATGACTGCTGACTACGGCGCTGCCCAACGACTCTACGTCAAGCGCGGGTACCTCCCTGACGGACGTGGATTAGTTGCCCATGGGTGCCACGTCACCTGGGGGGAAACAGTCGTCGTAGATGACGATCTGGCTCTGTATCTCACGAAGATGTTGTGAGCTTACCTGCGGAGCGTGCGCACGCCGTTCTTCTATCTCCCAGACCAAACGGGTATGAACCGGATGCCAGTTGGGAGGCCAGAGAAGATCAGGGTGCCCCATAGTATATTACGCCTGTGGCATGATGACCTACGGTGATCCGTGCGCAGTGCGCTAGTTCATGATCAACTCCGAATCGATATCAGCCGCGACGCAAGAGCCGGCTGAGCCAGCCGCGTCGTGCCGGCGCGGGCGTCTCTGCCAACACGCTCGCCGCTTCATCGACAGTGCTGTGTGCAACAGGCTGTACTGGGGCGACGTCGGAGCGCGCAGGCTCCGGCGCGGGCGGAGGACTCGCGGGTGCGAGTGGCGCGGCGGCGGGCGCCACCGCGTGCTGAAACGGGGGAAAGCTGAAGTAGACGCGCGCGCCGAAATACGGCGCATCCCAGGGGTCGGCCGCGAGCGCAGGCGTTCGGGATATGGTTGCGTTTCCAGCGCCGCCGGGCGCGCGTAGATCGAGTGACACGATGCTACCTCCTCATTGGCTTGCGGATTGGCTCTTGGCGCTCCCAAGCTGTTCGCCGAGTAGCTGGCGCGCCTCCTCGAGCGTGGCTGCCTGAAGCACACGCGCTGCCAGTATGCGGAGCGCCACCGACGAATAAGCGGCCAGCCGCTCTTTCACCGCCGGAATGCTGGCGGGCGACATGCTGAGCTCGCGCACCCCAAGCCCCACCAGCAGCAACGCCAGCGCCGGGTCGCCCGCCATCTCGCCGCAGACAGCGACTGGCCGCCCGAGACGCTCAGCCGCACGCGCCACCGCCGCGATCGCGTGCAGCACCGGCGGCTGCAGCGGTTGGCACAGCTCGCTGAGCTGTGGGTTGAGACGGTCCGCCGCCATCACATACTGCGCCAGATCGTTGGTGCCGATGCTCACGAAGGCGGCTTCGCGCGCCAGCGCCGCGATACCAAGCACCGCGGCCGGCGTCTCGACCATGATGCCCAGCGGCAGCGCCGGCACGGATGGAACGCCGCGCCGCTCGAGCTGCGCCTGGGCAGCCTCCAATTGCGCGCGCGCCTGCCGTAGCTCGCTGAGCGTGGCGACCATCGGCAGGAGCACGCGCACCGAGCCGCCCGTCCGCGCCGCCGCCAGCACGATGGCGCGCAGCTGAGTGGCGAGCAGCTCTGGATACGCCAGCTGCAGGCGTAGGCCGCGCAGGCCCAGCGCGGGATTGGCCTCCGCCGGCAGAGCGCCCGTGAAGCTGGCGAGAGCGGGTAACGGCTTGTCGGCGCCCACGTCGAGCGTGCGGATCGTGATCGGCCCCGCCGCTGGCCCGGCGGCGCTGATGACGGCGGCGTAGAGGTGCGCCTGCTCCTCCTCGTCTGGCAGTGCGGCGCGCTGGGCGAAGAGGAACTCGCTGCGCAGCAGGCCGATGCCCTCTGCGCCGGCCTCCGCTGCCGCCTGTGCTTCCGCCGCCGAGCCAACGTTGGCCAGCACCTCGATGCGCTCCCCGTCACTGGTGCGGCCAGCACGGAAACGCCACTCGGCGGCGCGCGAGCGTGCCTCAGCAGCCGCGGTCGCCTGTTGTCTGCCGGCGGCTTGTGCCTGCTCCAGCTCGACTACTGTAGGCTGGAAGACGACGACCCCCTGCGAGCCGTCCACGAGGAGCGTCTGGCCCGCCACCGCCGCCTCGAACAGCGCCGGTCCAAGCCCACCCACCGTCGGAATTCGCAGCGCCCGCGCCAAGATGGCGGCGTGCGCCGTCGTGCTGCCGCGGGCCAGTGCAATCGCTACCACCTGGTCGGCGCGTACCTGGGCGGTATCGGAGGGCGCGAGATCTTCGGCGACGACGACGACCGGTGCGCCGGCCCGCTCGATCAGCTCAAGCAGGGACGGCTCGCGATCGCTCTCTGGCCGCAGCTGCACGATTGCCCGCTGCGCGGCGTCGCGCACGTCCGCGGCGCGCGCCTGCCAGACTGGCCCCGGCATGGCCGCCAGCAGCGCGGCCTGTTCCTGCGCGGCCTGGCCGAGCGCCGCCTCGGCGGCATAGCCTTCGCGATCGATCAGCTCGCCGGCCCGCTCGGCAATCGTCGGGTCTTCGAGCATCAGGGCCTGCGCGTCGAAGATGCCGGCCTCCACATCACCGATCTCGGCCGCTGTGCGCCGCGCAAGATCACGTAGCTCCGCGGCGGCGCTGGCGATCGCTTCATGCACGCGCCGCCGCTCACGAGCTGGGTCGCTCGGCGCGCCTTCCGGCGCCCGCGCCGCTGGCGGCGACTCCTGGCGGGGCCGGTAGAGCAGGGCTTTGCCGGCCGCCATGCCCGGCGACAGCGCGATGCCATGCTGGTCGCGTGGGGCGCTCCCGGCGCTTTCAGTGGTCCCGTCTGCACGGGCGGGAGAATTGTGTGTCGAAGAATCCATGTGTGTACTGCCTTCGCGCGGCGCCGCCGCTGCCTGCCCCGCCAGCGCACCGCGCCAGGCGAGCTACTCCGGCTCGCCGAAGCGCTCAGCCACGAGGGCGGCGAGCGCCGCCACGGCCTCCCGCGCGTCTGCGCCTTCGGCACGGACATGCAGCTCTGCGCCTTTTTCCGCGCCCAGCTGGAGTACCTGCAGGATGCGCTTGGCGTCGGCGGTCTGCCCGGCACACTCTATCATGATGGATGCGCTGTAGCCTGCCGCGGTTTGCACGAACTGGGCAGCGGGCCGCGCATGCAGCCCCACTTTATTGATCAACACCAGGGTCTGCTCGACGGTAGCCATGTGCTACGTCCTTCTCGCGATCTTCTTGAGATGCGCCGCGTCTTGCGCCGCGGCGACTACCTGGTCCAGCGTGCTGCCCACCGACGCCTCGATGGCGGCCACCACTGCCCCCTCTACCAGCGGCGCGTCGCAGAGGCGCACGTGCCCGCGCCGCCGCTCGGGCAGCTGCTCGAGTGCCATCTCGGCGACGAGGCCGGCGCTGCCGAGATCCACCAACACGGCCACGCCGTCCGCGGCGTCTGCGATCTCGATGGCGCCGAGCACCTTGGCCAGCGAGGTTCCCAGCGTGCCGTCGTCGGTGCCTCCCGCCGCCACGAGCCGCACGCGGCCATGCGACATCTGCCCCGCCAGCTCGACAACCCCCTCGGCCAGGCGTGCGCTGTGCGAGACGATCACCAGACCCACAGCCATGTGTTTCTACCTTCCGCTCTGCATGGCGCGCAGAAACAGAGTGACCGAGGTCGCACCTGGATCCTGGTGACCAGCGCTGCGTTCGCCCAGGTAGCTGGCGCGCCCTTTCGTCGCCACCAGCGGGATGGTGGCCAGCATGCCCTGTTCGCCGGCGGCCGCGGCGACCTCCAGCGCGTCGGCGACTGGCTGGCCCGCGTTGATGCTCGCTTTGAATGCGTCTACGGCGGGAGCGAGCGCGTCCACCATGGTCTTTTCGCCGCGCTGCGCCCGTCCACGTGCCGTGATGCCTTCCAGCGCCGCGTCCATCCCCAGGGCGATGTCGGACGGCTGCAGCTCTTGCTTGCCGGCCAGGGCTGTGCCCGCGCGCAGGAACGCCGTGCCATACAGTGGACCGCTCGCTCCACCGACGGTGGAGACCAGCGTCGTGCCGACCGTCTTGAGGATGGTGCCGATATCGGCCTCGGCCACCGCTGGTAGCTTATCCAACACGGCGGTAAAGCCGCGGTCCATGTTGATGCCATGATCGCCGTCGCCGATCGCGGCGTCGAGGTCCGACAGATACTGGCGTTGTTCGTGGAGCGCCTGCGCGGAGCGCCGCAGCCACGCCAGCACGCATGCGCGATCTGGTGCCATCTCTCACCTCCGTCGTTGTGGCGCTCAGGGAACCTCATCCCCGACCCCTCTCCGGCGCGGAGAGGGGTGCCCAGAGTGGACGGCGCGCCCGCCGAAGCGTACGTGCCCCCGCCGCCACGGCTGCCGTACGGGTCCCCGCTCCCGCCGCTGCTCTGGCTCCCCTCTCCCACAGGGGGAGGGGCAGGGGGTGGGGGCCCGCTACGCGCGCCAGCGCAGCGCGGGCGTATGCACAGGCGCGTCCCACAGCTGCGTCAGTTCGTCGTCCAGCTTGACCAGCGTGACGGAACAGCCGGCCATCTCGAGCGACGTGATGAAACTGCCGATCAGGTTGCGCGTGATACGAATCCCCTTCGCCGTCAGGATACGGTTCACCTCGTTGTACATCACGTAGAGCTCGATGAGCGGGGTGCCACCCATGCCGTTGACGAAGGCGAGCACGCTATCGCCCGACCGGAAGGGGAGATCTTCGAGGATGGGTGAGAGCAGCATCTCGGCAATCTCGCTGGCCGAGCCCAGCTTCATGCGCACGCGACCCGGCTCGCCGTGAATGCCGATGCCGATCTCCATCTCGTCGTCGCCGAGCTCGAAGGTCGGCTTGCCAGCGGCAGGTACCGTGCAGGATGTCAGCGCCATGCCCATGCTGCGGCCGCTGGCGTTGACCTTGCGGCAGAGGTCCGCCACCCGCTGGAGCGGCGCGCCGGCCGCCGCGGCCGCGCCGGTGATCTTCTCGGCGATGACGGTGGTGCCGACACCCCGCCGGCCCGCCGTGTACAGGCTGTCCCTCACGGCCACGTCGTCGTCGATGGTGACGCTGGCGACCTCGATGCCGTCGGCCTGTGCCAGCTCGGCGGCCATCTCGAAGTTGAGCACGTCGCCGGTGTAGTTCTTCACGATGTGCAGGACGCCGGCCCCGCCGTTGACCGCGCGGGTGGCGGCCAGCATCTGGTCTGGCACGGGCGAGGTGAATACCTCGCCGGGGCAGGCGGCGTCCAGCATGCCGCGGCCGACGAAGCCGCCGTGCATCGGCTCGTGGCCGCTGCCGCCGCCCGAGATGATGCCGACCTTGCCGACCACCGGCGCATCGGCGCGCACCACGATCTGATTCTCGAAATCCACTCGCAGGAGATCGGCGTGGGCCGCCGCGAGGCCGGCCAGCTCGTCTTTCACCACGGACTCTGGACTGTTGATCAGCTTCTTCACGTGCATCCTCCTAACCTGCCGCCAGGGCGACGCCGCCCCTGGGCGTTGCACACGTCGCAAGACTGTGAGCCGCGTCAGTGGCTAGCCGCTAGCGGCTGGCGGCTGCCGCCGGCTCGGTCGTCTTGGCCTCCAGCGTGGCGCGCTCCTCTGCCAGCTTCGGCTGCGCCAGGAAGTCATAGACCAGGCCGCCCAGCGCGCCGCCGACGACCGGGCCGATCACATACACGTAATACTGGCCGTAAAACGACTTGCCGCCCATGAGGGCCTGGACGAAGACCGTGCCGAAGGCGCGCGCGGGGTTCAGGGCGGCGCCCGTCACCGGTCCGACGACGAAGATGATCCCCGCTACGATCAAGCCTATCACGAGGCCGGCCCACCCACTGGGGGAGCGTGGGTCAACCGCCACGCCGTAGATCGTGAAGACGAGGATGAAGGTACCGATGCCCTCGGCCACAATCGCCTGCACTGGGCTGACGGTAGCGCCGAAGGACGTGACGCCCAGGATGCTCTTACTCGCCGCGTCCGTGCCGAACATCGCGACGATGCCAAAAGCGCCGGCGACGGCGCCGACGAACTGGGCGACGATGTAGGCGGCCGCCGTCCCCCAGTCCACGCGGCGCGTCAGCGCCAGCGCGACCGTGACGGCAGGGTTGATGTGGCAGCCGGAGATCTTGCCGATCGCGTAGACCATCGCCACGATGATGAACGCGAAGGCGAACGAGATGACGCCGAGATCGGCCTCGGAGAAGGGCGCCTTGCTGCCGGCTTCGAGGGTGATGGTAGCCGTGACTGAGCCGGCGCCGATCAACGTGAGGAGGCCAGTACCGAGAAATTCCGCAACGAGCTTCCGTGTGAGGGACGGTTCGTTCTGCATCGTGTTCCTCCTGCCGCGTGGCAGTGTGAGAACGCGCCGCACACCCGTGTGTCTTGGCGCAAAGGAGAAGATGCTGGTGCCGTGCGGTATGGCGTCGGCAGAGCAACGATCGTGGCACTGCGAGTCGCGCGTTCGTGGTCACACATATGGCTTCAGTGCTCAAGCTGCCGCCGCACGCAGTTGCTCTCGTGGGTAGGGTGGTAGGCTCCTCTCTTGGGTGGCCGCGCAGAGAACTGCGCGCTCGTCACTGCATGTCGATGGTACGTCGATGTGAGGTCAGCATAATACAGAGCGCGTGCCGGTTTCGTGGGTGCACATGCGCAGGCATGAAAACTCGTGGGAGCAGGTGGTGCAAAGCCGGAAGAATTGGGGATTTCCGGCATATGTGCCAGCGAAAACTCGTGGCCGCCGCACGCGAACCTGGGCGCCGGACGGGCGCGCCATAGTTGCGCGACTGAAACATAAATGTTGCAGGTCTGCACCATGTTGCGAAAGTGCAACGTAGCTAGCTGGGGTGCTAGAGCTGGTACCGCTGGCGCTTGCGCCACAGCGTGGTGCGGCTGACGCCGAGCAGCCGCGCCGCCTCCGTTATGTTGCCGCCGCAGCTCGCCAGCACGCGCTGGATGTGCAGCGCCGCGGCGGTCTCGCTCTCGCGGCGCAAGCCGCCTGGTGGTGCGGAGGCTGAGGCCGCGCCTGGCACGACGCCTGGCACGACGCCTGGCACGACGCCCGGCCTGGCGCTCATGCCACCGAATTGAGCCGCCGGCCCTCCGTGCCCCGCCGGCTCGCTCCGCTGCCCGTAGCGGATCGCCTCAGGCAGATCGCGCAGGGCGAGCACGCCGCGCTCGGAGACGTAGACGGCGCGCTCGATGACGTTTTCCATCTCGCGCACGTTGCCTGGCCAGGCATACGCTTCCAGCGCGGCCAGCGCCTCAGACTCGATGCCTAGCGCCCGGTTGAGCCGATTGCTCAGCTGTTCGAGCACGGCGCGCAGCAGCAGCTCCACGTCACCGGTGCGCCGGCGCAGCGGCGGCACTTCGATCGGGAACACGTTGAGGCGGAAGAAGAGATCGGAGCGGAAGTTGCCGAGTCGCACCTCGTCTGCCAAGTCCTTGTGCGTGGCGGCGATGATGCGCACGTCCACTGGGATCACGTTTTGGCCGCCCACGCGCACGACGCTGCGTGTCTCGATGGCACGCAGCAGGCTCGTCTGCAGATCGCGCGGCATGTCGCCGATCTCGTCCAGGAATAGCGTGCCACCGTTCGCCAGCTCGAACTTGCCGGGGCGCCCCTGGCGGTCGGCGCCGGTGAAGGACCCGCCTTCGTAGCCAAACAGCTCGCTGCTGATCAGCTCGCGCGGTATCGCCGCGCAATTGATGGCCACGAATGGGCCGCTGGCGCGGGCGCTGCCGCTGTGGATGCTCTGCGCGAAGACCTCTTTGCCGGTACCTGTCTCGCCGTGCAGCAGTACGGTCGACGCGCTGCCGGCGGCGATGTGCGCCAGGCGCACGGCCTCCAACAGGCTCGCGCTCTGCCCAACGATGTTGCTGAAGCGCATGCGCGCCTGCGCCCCCGTCATGCGATGGACCAGCCGCTGGACACGCTCGATGCTGCGCAAGGTGACGACGTAGCCACCGCTGCCGGCGCGCGGCGAGACGCTCAGACCACCCGGGCGCTGCCCCGTGCCGAGCAGCGCGCCAGCGTCCGGCACGCCCGTCAGCGCGGACATCGAGGCGAGCGCGCTCGGCGACGCGATGGCGTGGAGCGTGCAGAGGCAGGTGACGCGCTCGCCGCCGACCCGCACAAACGTCATCTCCTCGTCATGGAGCTCTCTGCCCAGCCGCAGCGCCTCGCCAAACGCCTGCGGGAAATTCACCATATCGGCTAGCCGCCGCCCCGTGACCCGAGACGGCGCCAGCCCGAGCAGATGCCCGGCGCGCGCGTTCATCTGCGACACGGTGCCGTCCGGCAGGAGCATGAGGATACCTTCTGAAAGGGTCTGCAAGATCGCGTTCAGCTCGGAGAGAAGCTCGTTGGCGCTGCTAAGCCAGAGGTTCATGCGTAGCTCGCCGGTGAGCGCGCTGGCCGCCGCGCTCACCATGCCCAACGTATGAGGATGCGCCGAAGCCGCTGGCGCGATGGCAACGAATGCGCCGACCAGGCCGCCGAGCGAGTCATGCACCGGCGCGGCGGCGGTGCAGTATGGCGACAGGAAGGCGCAGTAGTGGTCGCCGCCACAAACCTGTGCGGGAAACGACTCCAGCAGCGCCAGCGCCACCCCGTTCGTGCCGGCGCACTGCTCGCTCCAGCACGAGCCGGTGGTCCACCCCTGCGCGGCCAGCGCGGCCACGCTGTCGGGGTCGCCGACAAGATCCAGCAGGCGCGCCTCGGCATCTACGAAGCCAATCGCCGAGCGCGAGCCTTCGATGAACTGGTAGACGTCCTCCATGGCCGGGCGCGCCAGCGCCAGCGTGCGGGCGAGCGCCGTGGCGTCGGGAGCGGGAAGATCGGCGGACGCGGGCAGAGGCGCTGGCTGGTCGCGGCGAACGCCGGCTTCGGCGCAGCGCTGCCAGGAAAGCGCGATGGACGGCACAGGTGGCACAGGTGGCACAGGTGGCACAGGTGGCACAGGTGGCACAGGTGGCGCGGGTGGCGCGGGTGGCGCGAGCGCGTCGGTCTCAATGCGAGGGAGCACAGCGGTCTCGCGCGGTGGGAGCCGCTCGGTGTGCTCCCGGTCGCGTTCCTGCGCAGTTGCCATACCCCCTCCGCGCGCCGCTGGGCGTTGGTTCGTCGGCTCAGTGGGTGGAGCGACTTATACTGCACTATATCACCGGGTGCGAGACGGCGCGGCTCTCCCCGCCACGGGGATATTAGCGTGGAGCCGGCGCGGGAGCGAGCCCGTGTGTGAT